>ERZ777306.12-NODE-12-length-339023-cov-16.736149_pt1 | contig 339023 bp, 253 predicted proteins | sample MGYA00374966_ERZ777306 | MGnify/ENA primary metagenome ERZ777306 (study PRJEB29329, sample SAMN06343882) | mouse gut metagenome | isolation source: Mouse cecum | place: Austria: Vienna | collected 2014-11-15 ... | reverse complement strand
GGACCCTCTGATTAACAGTCAGATGCTCTAACCGACTGAGCTAAGGAAGAATGTTGTTTTTTCTCAAATGCGCTGCAAAAGTAATAGGATATTTTGAAATATGCAATATCTTTGCAAAAAAAATATCGAAGATGGATAAAATAATTGGGTTGGGCAATGCTTTGGTCGATGCGCTGGCAATCATTGAGGATGATAATATTTTGACGGAGATGCAGCTTCCGAAAGGAAGCATGACGCTGATTGATGAAGATAAGTTCTTGAAAATTAGTGAGTATTTCAGCCGGATGAAGACGCACCTGGCTAACGGAGGTTCTGCCGGAAACGCAATTCGGGCAATGGCATGCCTTGGTGCAGGTACGGGATTTATCGGAAAAGTGAGCAATGACTTTTATGGTAACTTTTTCCGAGATAGCCTGCTGAAGCATGGGACAGAGGCGGATTTATTGCTTTCCACTACCCTTCCGTCCGGTGTAGCCTCTACTTTCATTTCTCCTGATGGGGAACGTACTTTCGGCACTTATTTGGGGGCGGCTTCTACATTGAAGGCAGAAGATCTTTCGCTGGATATGTTCAAAGGATATGCTTGCTTGTTTATAGAAGGGTATCTGGTGCAAGACCATGATATGATTCTCCGTGCCATTGAGCTGGCTAAGGAGGCCGGCTTACAAGTATGTCTGGACATGGCGAGCTACAATATAGTAGAAGGAGACCATGAATTTTTCTCTCTGTTGATCAATAAATATGTGGATATTGTTTTTGCCAATGAGGAAGAGGCAAAGGCCTTTACGGGTAAAGAACCGGAGGAAGCTGTGGGTATCATTGCCAAAATGTGTAGCATAGCCATTGTAAAAGTGGGTGCCCGTGGCTCTCTGATTCGTAAAGGGACAGAGATGGTACAGGTACAAGCAGCTCCGGTAGAGAAAGTGGTGGACACCACAGGAGCGGGTGACTATTTCGCTGCCGGTTTCTTGTATGGACTGACGTGTGGCTACTCGCTGGAGAAATGTGGCAAGATAGGCTCCCTTCTTTCCAAAGATGTGATACAGGTAGTGGGTACGGAGCTTCAGGCTGCACAATGGGAAAAAATCAAGGAAGAAATTTTATTAATTAATTAGCATATTATCACATAGACATATTATGAGAAGAATTTTAAAGATACGCTGGATGGTTGCTTTGCTGATTGCAGCGGGAGCCGTTTGTTTTTGGGGGTTTAAGAGTGGTGATAGCCGCAGTTTCCAAATAGCAAAGAATCTGGATATATTCAATTCTATTGTGAAAGAGTTGGATATGTTTTACGTGGATACGATTGATCCGAACAAGACTATCCGTGAAGGCATTGACGCCATGCTCTACTCGCTCGACCCCTACACGGAGTATTATCCGGAAGATGACCAAAGCGAACTGGAACAGATGTTGAAGAATTCCTATGGTGGTATAGGCTCTGTGATTACCTGGAACCCGAAACTGAAACGTTCCATGATATCCGAGCCATACGAGGATATGCCTGCTGCCGATGTAGGTCTGAAAGCTGGAGATATTTTGATGGAGATTGACGGAAAAGACCTTGCCGGAAAGAATAACCAGGAGGTCAGCGAGATGCTTCGTGGACAAGTAGGCACTAGCTTCAAGCTGAAAGTGCAACGTCCCGGTACAGAGAAACCGTTGGATTTCGACATTGTGCGCCGTTCCATCCAATTGCCGTTCATACCTTATTATACGGTACTGGATAATAATATAGGCTATATCAACCTTAGTACATTTTCGGGAAATCCTTCCAAAGAGTTCAAGCAGGCTTTTCTGGACTTGAAGAAGCGGGGCATTACTTCTTTGGTGATTGACTTGCGGAATAATGGAGGCGGCTTGTTGGATGAGTCAATAGAGATTGCCAACTTCTTTTTGCCTCGCGGTAAAACACTTGTGACGACAAAAGGCAAAATCAAGCAAGCCAGCAACACTTACAAGACATTGCGCGAACCGCTGGATTTGGAAATTCCTTTGGCTGTTCTGGTCAATGGCGGAACTGCTTCTTCGTCAGAAATCCTTGCGGGTTCCTTGCAAGACCTCGACCGTGCTGTCATTATTGGTAACCGTACATTCGGTAAGGGATTGGTGCAGACCACCCGTCCGTTGCCATACGGTGGTACCATGAAGCTGACTACTTCCAAATATTATATTCCCAGCGGCCGTTGTGTGCAGGCTATCGACTACAAGCACCGGAATGAGGATGGCAGTGTGGGACGTATTCCGGACAGCCTTACTACCGTGTTTCATACGGCTGCCGGACGTGAAGTGCGTGATGGCGGAGGCGTGACTCCGGATATTGTGGTGAAGCAGGAGAAGCTGCCCAACATTCTGTTCTATCTTGTCAATGACAATCTTATTTTCAATTATGCTACGGACTATTGCCTGAAACATCCTACTATCCCTTCAGCAGAGAAGTTTGAAATTACAGATGCCGATTATGCGGAATTCAAGGCGATGGTGAAAAAGGCGGACTTCAAATACGACCAGCAGACAGAGAAGATGCTGAAGAACCTGAAGGAGATGGCCGAATTCGAGGGCTATCTGACTGATGCCTCGAAAGAGTTTGAAGCGCTGGAGAAGAAACTGTCGCATAATCTGGACCGTGACCTTGACCATTTCTCCAAGGACATCAAGAGCATGATTGCGGTAGAAATCATCAAGCGTTATTATTTCCAGCGTGGAAGCATTATCCAGCAGCTGAAAGATGATGATGACTTGAAAGAGGCTGTGAAAATACTGACTGCTCCGGTAAAATACAAGGAAATGCTGAGTGCTCCGGCAGTGACGTCAATGTCTTTGCAATAAAGATAAGGAGACAGCCTCGTTTTTTTTGAATACTGCTTACGAGGGCAAATGAGCATGTTTATGATGAAATAGTATAAGGACGCTCTTAAGAGGATTCTTTTGTTTGCTCCTTAATTTATACCGGATAGTCTCTGTATAAGCCTTTTATATACGACTATCCGGTTAAGTTGTTTGTTGGGTGTTAACTTGTTTTATATTTTTGCAGGTGATAATGAAAATATTGACAAGGTTATGAAACAATTGAATTCTCTGAAAGTGTGGCTGTCTGTGGTATTGTTGCTTTGCTTCTCTCTTTCCGGACAAGCCCAGTTCCTACGTACTTCCTACTTTATGGAAGGAAGTAACCAGCGTATGCAACTCAATCCGGCCTTGATGCCGGGACATGGTTATCTGAATATTCCCGTGATAGGTTCGTTGAATGCTACCGTCAACTCCGGTTCTCTGGGGTATAGGGATATTATGGACATTATTGAGAATAGTGATGATAGCGACTATTTCATGAGCAATGACTTTATGAACCGACTGGATGCTACCAATAACTTGAATGTGAATTTGAGTACCGACATTCTGTCGGCCGGGTGGTATAAAGGAAAGAACTTCTGGTCAGTCAATGTAGGGTTGCGTAATGATATCGGTGCCGCCATACCGAAAACCATGTTCCAGTTTATGAATAACATGAGCAGCCGGGAGCTTGGTGACAATATTTCTGACTATTTGGGTATTAACGAAACCATTAATGGACAGAAGCTTGAGATAAATTCCTATGCGGAAGTCGGCCTTGGCTTTGCAAGGAACATAACAGACCGGCTGGCTGTAGGCGGTAAGGTGAAGATGCTGCTGGGTATCGGTAACTTAAAGCTGAACATCAACCGGATTCATGTGGAAACTCCTTCTGTCGGCTCTTCAGGAGCGACGAGTAAAGCTTCCATTCAAGTGGATGCAACTTTGGAGAACTCGTCAAAGCTGTTGGAGCTTCCCGAGAACGGGAATGGCGATTATATCGATGAAATCGATTTTGGCAGTTTCGGTTTTGCCGGATATGGTGGGGCTGTTGATTTGGGAGTATCTTACAAGTTACTGGATAAATTGACACTTTCTGCTTCAGTTCTTGATTTGGGTTTTATCAAATGGTCTAAATCGAATACCAGTATAGCGCGAGCCGATGCAGAGCAGACTTATGATTTTCTTGACCCGGCCTCGCAGCAGGAGTTCATGAATATTGTGAACAGCGGCGAGATTCTTAACTATGACATGTTGCAGCTTAAGACGGAGGAGGCTTCTGAGAAGAGCCGTACCCCTGGATTGACTTCTACAATGGTTCTTGGCGCTGAATATGCCTTGCTGAATGATTGGCTGGTAGTGGGTGCCTTGTATACCGGTCGTTTTGCCAAGCCGAAAACTTTGAATGAGCTGACTTTCTCTGCCTGCATCCGTCCGACGAATGCTTTCAATGTGGCTGCCAGCTATTCCGTACTTCAAGGAGCCGGTAAAACCTTCGGTCTGGCATTGAAGCTGGGTTCCTTCTTCGCAGGAACAGATTATATGTTCTTTGGCAAGAATACGAAGAATGTCAATGCTTACTTGGGTATTTCCATTCCTTTGGGAAAACAGAAGAAAGCTGAAATCTTATAAAATGAGTTATATGTTGTCGCAGGTTGTCTCTTCTATAAAGGGGGATAATCTGCGATTTTGTTTTTACGAAAACGCAAAAAGCTTTATCTTTGCTGGTAAATACCTATAAACAGTACTCATGAGAATTGCAATAACGTTTCTCTTGTCTTTGGTTTTCAGTAGTTTGCTACAAGCTTCACCCATACCTTTTTCTCCTATAGTGAGGAGCTATTCGGTGTCGGATTATAATGCCGGTATTCAGAATTGGGCCATTGCTCAGGACGAAAGAGGGGTGATGTATTTCGGCAATAACAGTGGGTTGTTGGAATTTGATGGAAGTGCTTGGCGGCTGTATGAATTACCGACAAAAGGAATTGTGCGTGCTATATATATCAGTGAAGATGGAAAAATTTATGTAGGCTCTTACGAAGAGTTCGGTTATTTTATCCGTACTCCTTATGATACCCTTGAATATCACTCGCTGAAAAATGAAGTGAAAGATTTTACATTTCATAATGACGAAATCTGGGATATTGCTTGCGTCCAAGGAGAAATTGTATTTCAATCATTCGGCTCTCTCTTTTTTTATGATGGAAATTCGGTAGAAGGTATTCGGATGAAGAACCTTCCACTGAACTTGTTTCAGGTAGGAAATACTTCTTATTCTCAAAGAATAGACGGTGGACTTTATGTCTTTTCCGGTAGGGAAATGAAAGAACTTATTCCCAGAAAGGAATTTGGAGATAGTGATGTCCTGGCCGGCTTTCCTTATGATGATGCGGTTTTAATGCTTACCCGTAATCAGGGAGGTTTTCTCTATCGGGATGGGAGGGTCGAAAAATGGGAGACTGAATGTGACGGCGTGTTCAAGAAGCATACCATTAATCGTGCGGTGATGACTAAGGACAGTTGCTACGTTGTTGGTACGATATCCGATGGCATATATGCGTTGGATAAAGGAGGGAAGCTGATTTGGAAGATCAATACGGACAATAAACTACAGAACAATACTGTTTTGAAGTTGTATTGTGATGATGACAACAATATATGGACAGCTTTGGATGAAGGTATTGCCTATATACACAACAATTCTCTAATCTATTATTATGAACCTCCATTTCGTAAAATAGGTATGGTATATGATGTCCTGGTAAGGGAAGATGAAGCTTATATTGCTTCTAATCAAGGACTCTATTGGCTTAAGGACGGAAAGGCAGAATTGGTTCCGGGTTTGGAAGAACAAGCGTGGTTCGTCGATGAATGGGGAAAACAGATTTTCTGCGGGCACAACAAGGGGACTTTCCTTATATCAGGGCTGAAATCGAAGTTGGCATCTGACGGAAAGGGAGGAATGTGTATGGAAAAGATTGAATCGAAGGAGCAATCTTTTTTGTTGGAAGGAGCGTATGCACTTTTGAATTTATATACGGAAAATGCTTCGGGAGAGTATTGCTTTACTCGGTCCTTACGCGGGTTCAGCCACATGATTCGCCATATGGAAGTGGACTATCAAGGGAATATTTGGGCGAAACATTTGAGGAATGGTTTGTATCGCTTTCGGATTGATTCGGATATGAAGCAGGTAAAGGATGTACGGAAGTATGAGAGTTTGGGAGAAGTGAAAGGTGGGAGTTTCACTTTGTTCAAAATCAATGGCCGGGTAGTTTTTTCTAATGGGGAATATTTCTATACTTACGAAGATATGACTGATTCGATTGTTCCTTATGAAACAATGAATGAACAATTGGTGGAATTGAAGGGAATAAAGACTGTGAGTCATGCGAACGGAGATTGTTATTGGTTTGTGGGCGACAGGACTGTGTATTTGGTGAAGTGTGCGATAAATACTTTCAATATAGAACTCCGGATTCCATATTATTTGTTTGATGGTCTGGCAGTAGAAGAGCGGGGAAGCGTGGTTTATGACAAGAGAAATAATCATTCCTATCTTTGCTTGAATAATGCCATTGCCCGTATTGAAACAGATAGTTCCTCGTTATATAAATCCCAGGTCAAACGTTCTTTATGGATTTCAGAGATGCAGGTTACTGAGGAATTCAGTGATAAACGGAAGACATTGGTCGTGCAACCGGGAGTCAAGGTCGAACATGAGTTTAATACGGTGAGTTTTACATTGTGCTATCCTGTTTATAACGATTATACTTATAAGGTGAGGTACCGGTTGGAAGGCTATTCCGATCAATGGGTATCCGGTGGACGCGATTTGCAGCAAAAGTATGCCCGTCTTCCTTATGGAAGTTATGTCTTTCGGGCGGAGATATATGATACCGACAGGGTTTTGGCATCAGTAGAGTTGCCTTTTGAGATTTTGTCTCCGTGGTATTTGTCTTATTGGGCTGTGGGAGGCTATATTCTGATAGGGTTGTGCCTGCTGGCCTTGCTGCAATATATTGTTTATCGTTTTGTGAAGAAAAAGAAGGACCGTGTGATTGAGCAGCAGCGTGTAGTCCATCAGGCAGAACTCGAGCGGCAAGAGAAGAAGATTGTTGAGTTGGAAAAGGAGCAGCTTGAGGCCGATTTGCGTTTTAAAAGCAAGGAGTTGTCCAGTGTGGTAATGACAAATATCGCCCATCAGGAATTTCTGAATTCCTTGAAAGAAGAGATACAGCGGCAAAAGTTGTCGGGGCAGTATGGCCGTAAGAACTTGGATAAGCTGCTCACTTTAGTTAATAGCAATATAGTGTCCGATGAAGAGAATTGGACTATGTTTCAGGCTAATTTTGACCGTATACACGAAAACTTCTTCCGTAATCTGAAACTTCAATATACAGATTTGACTTCAGGAGATTTGCGCTTTTGTGCATTGCTTCGCTTGAATATGCCGACAAAGGAGATAGCGAAGTTGCTCAACATTTCCACGCGTGGGGTTGATGCTGCAAGATACCGGTTGCGCAAGAAATTCAATCTGCTTCCGGAAGAAAGTCTGACTGATTTTCTTATAAATTTTAAATAGCTGTTTTACAGAGAAATATTAATGGAGGAAGTACTAATATTGTACTTCCTATTTTGTTTTTTAGTGATGGATGTACTTTTATTGTAGTGCGGGATGTGGAGGTTGTCGCATGCTTTCCTTTTATTTGCAGCAAAATAATATTTCTATAAATTAAAAGCATGGAAGACATGAAGCATTTACTTTTCAAGTTACAATCATTTTTAGTCTTGTTGGTGTTTACTGCCGTTAGTGCGTATGCGCAGAAATCTCCGGTCGATATGAATCGTTTCATCGACGATTTAATGAAGAAGATGACCCTGGAAGAGAAAATAGGTCAGTTGAATCTGCCGGTTACCGGTGAGATTACGACCGGTCAGGCTAAAAGTAGTAATGTGGCCAAACGTATTCGTGCCGGTGAAGTGGGCGGGCTTTTCAATCTGAAAGGTGTGGAACGTATCCGCGATGTACAGAAGCAGGCGGTTGAAGAAAGTCGTTTGGGAATTCCTCTCTTATTCGGTATGGATGTTATTCATGGATATGAAACGGTGTTTCCCATTCCTTTGGGATTGTCGTGTACATGGGATATGAAGGCGGTTGAGGAATCGGCGCGTATTGCGGCCATTGAGTCCAGTGCCGACGGTATTTGCTGGACATTCAGTCCGATGGTGGATATTTGCCGTGATGCCCGTTGGGGGCGTGTGTCCGAGGGCAACGGTGAAGACCCGTTTCTGGGAGCAGCCATTGCGCAGGCCATGGTACGTGGTTATCAGGGAAAGGATATGAACCGTAATGATGAGATTATGGCTTGTGTAAAGCATTTTGCCTTGTATGGTGCCGGTGAGGCAGGACGTGACTATAATACAGTAGATATGAGCCATCAGCGCATGTTCAATGAATACATGTTGCCCTATCAAGCGGCGGTTGATGCCGGTGTGGGTAGTGCGATGGCCTCTTTCAATGAGGTCGATGGCATTCCTGCCACTGGAAACAAGTGGTTGATGACGGATGTATTGCGTAAGCAGTGGGGGTTTGATGGTTTTGTAGTGACAGATTATACCGGAATTACAGAAATGACCGACCATGGCATGGGCGATATGCGGACTGTTGCCGCGTTGGCGCTGAATGCTGGTGTAGATATGGATATGGTGAGCGATGCATTTGTTGGTACGCTCAAGAAGTCATTGACAGAAGGAAAAGTGACAGAAGAAACAATTAATGTGGCTTGTCGCCGTATTTTGGAAGCTAAGTACAAGTTGGGCTTGTTCGATAATCCTTATAAATACTGTGATGTGAAGCGTGCCAAGAAGCAAATCTTTACCAAAGAGCATCGTGCCGTTGCGCGTAAGATTGCTTCGGAGAGCTTGGTGTTGCTGAAGAATGAGGGTAATGTGCTTCCGCTGGCCAAGAAGGGCACTATTGCTGTGGTAGGTCCGTTGGCAGACAGCCGCAGTAATATGCCGGGTACTTGGAGTGTGGCTGCCGTATTGAAGAATGCCACTTCACTGGCAGAGGGCTTGAAGGAGGTAGCAGGCGGTAAAGCCGAAATACTGACTGCGAAAGGCTGTAATTTGATGAGTGATGCCGAATATGAGAAACGTGCCACTATGTTCGGACGTTCTTTACACCGTGACAATCGTTCGGACAAGGAGTTGCTGGACGAGGCTCTTGCCGTGGCTGCCAAATCGGATGTTATTGTGGCTGCGCTCGGTGAGTCTTCGGAAATGAGTGGAGAGAGCAGTTGCCGCACGAATCTTGAAATGACGGACACCCAACGCATACTGTTACAGGAATTATTGAAAACGGGAAAACCTGTGGTACTGGTGCTGTTTACCGGTCGTCCGCTGGTACTGAACTGGGAGCAGGCAAACGTGCCGGCCATTCTGAATGTATGGTTTGCGGGCAGTGAGGCAGGTTTTGCTATCGGTGATGTACTGTTTGGTGATGTGAATCCGAGTGGGAAGCTGACTACGACTTTCCCGAAGAGCGTGGGACAGATTCCTTTGTTCTATAACCACAAGAATACGGGCCGCCCTCTTGCCGACGGTGCATGGTTCCAGAAATTCCGCAGCAACTATATAGACATAGACAATGAACCGCTTTATCCCTTCGGTTTCGGCTTGAGCTATACCACATTCTCTTATAGCGACGTGGCTTTGGACAAGACTAGCATGACGGATAAGGGTGAACTGACTGCTACCGTGACTGTGACCAATACCGGCAAGAGAGACGGTGCAGAAGTGGTTCAACTTTATATTCGTGACCTTGTGGGAAGTGTAACCCGTCCGGTGAAAGAGTTGAAAGGCTTTGAGAAGATTTTCCTGAAAGCCGGAGAATCTAAAAAAGTATCTTTCAAGATTACCCCCGAATTGCTGAAGTTCTACAACTACAATCTTGATTTTGTATGCGAGCCGGGTGGCTTTGAGGTGATGATTGGCAGAAGTAGCCGGGACATAAAGAAAGCAGCGTTCAAGTTACTCTAACTGATTCCCGAGGCGGCAATATGCAGCATTCGATCCACTGCGTTGAGATGGCATTGTTGCTGCATATTGTCTACATCTTCACTGCAAACGTTTTGCAGTATTTGCTTGATATATAATCTATCGTATAATTGCAATCGGTTATGGAAATCTTGTGGTCGGATTTGAAACAGTGAAAGGTATGACGTTCTTGAATGGGATAAAGTTATTTAGAATAGGATAAGAACTCCTTTTCTTTTCTATCTTCTTGCTCTATTATATGAATACTACCTAAATATTTATTGTACTTCTATCTTCTTTATAATCTGTTGTTTATGTGATGCAGTAGTAGCAATGATGTACCCCTCCGGTGAACTGTGGTATTCTTATGGTAGTTTATTTTTTTGACGTACATAAACTTCTCCGGTATGTTTGCAAAAGAATTTTAAATCAATACAAAATGAAGAAAAATCTACTAATTACATGTGTGATGTTATTGTTTGCCATTACTTCGATGGCACAGAACAAAATTACGATTTCGGGTGTCGTTACGGACAAGACAGGCGAAACTGTTATCGGTGCTTCTGTTCGTGTAAAAGGGCAGGAGAGTAAAGGTAGTATTACTGATATGAATGGTAAATATCAGATTGTTGATGTGGCATCTAATGCTACCTTGATTTTTAGTTATATAGGTATGCGTGAGCAGGAGATTGCCGTAAATGGGCGTTCAACTATTAATGTGAAGATGGAAGAAGACAGCCAGCTCATTGATGAGGTGGTTGTAGTTGGCTATGGTAGTGCTAAGAAACGCGACTTGACCGGCTCTATCGTTACTGTGAAAGCGGATGAGATTGCATCTAAGCCTTCTACCAATCCACTGGCATCCATACAGGGTAAGGTTGCCGGTGTACAGGTGGTGAATACGGGCCGTGCAGGACAAGACCCTGAAATCCGTGTTCGCGGTACGAACTCCATTAACGGTTTCAAACCCCTTTATGTGGTAGATGGACTGTTTACGGACAATATCAATTATCTGAACACTGCGGATATTGAATCTATGGAAATCTTGAAAGACCCTTCTTCTTTGGCTATTTTCGGGGTGCGTGGTGCCAATGGTGTAATCATCATTACTACTAAAAGGGCAAAAATAGGGAAGACGATGGTTAACATCAACTCTTCAGTGGGTTGGAAGGTTATTTATGACCGTGTAGGTGTGACGAATGCCGAAGAGTTTAAGATGCTGTACAACGAGCAGTTGATGTCTCAAGGAAGCGACCCTTATGATTATACTCAATGGACTGGTAATACTGATTGGCAGGATGAGATATTCCAGACAGGTTTTCTGACCAATAACAATGTGAGTATTACGGGTGCAACGGATAAGAGCAAGTTTTATTTGGGTTTGGGTTACGTCATGGAAGAAGGTTCCATTAAAACGGAAAAGCTCAATAAGTTTACCGTAAACTTGAACAGTGAATATAGCGTAACCGATTTCCTGCGTTTTGGTTTTCAGCTTAATGGAGTTCGTGCCAGGTATCCTGATGCAAAGGGTGTGGATGGTGCTTTGAAGGCTGCTCCTATTGCTCCTACTCATGACCTTGAATCGGGACTGATACATACGCTGCCCGACTTCCAGCGTGCACAAGTGTGGAATCCTCTCATTGAAACAGAGCTGCGCGGTGCTCACAACAAGTCTGAAAACTATCGTGTGGCAGGTAATGTGTTCGGAGAGATAGATATTCTGAAGAACCTTACGTTCAAAGCAACTTTCTCTATGGACTATGCTTCCAGTCAGGGACGTTCATATTCTCCGCTGATTTATGTTTATAATCCCGATGTGGAGGGGGGGAAAGAACGGTTGACTGAAAGAGAAAGTGTGAACCAAAGCAAGTCTACTTCTCTTGCTGCACAGTCTGACTATGTGTTGACTTATCTCGGACAGTTTGGCAATCATGGATTGACATTGACTGCCGGTCTTACAACCAATTACAATGAGTCTTCCAGTTTGAGTGGTGGACGCAGTCAGCTTGCGGGCTACGGCATTTTGGTGGGCGACGACCCGGACAGATGGTGGCTCTCTACCATCGACGATGTATCTACGGCAACTAATGGCGGTTCTCAAAGTGACAGATTTACCATGTCTTATTTGTTCAGAGCATTGTATAACTACAAGAATCGTTATTTATTTAATGCTTCTTTCCGTAGGGACGGCTCATCTGTTTTCTATAAGACAGGTAATACTTGGGACAACTTTTACTCTTTCGGTGCCGGTTGGGTAATGACCGAAGAGAAGTTTATGCAGAATCAGAATGTAATTAACTTCTTGAAGTTGAAAGGCTCTTGGGGTGTGTTGGGCAGTCAGAATACCGGTTCCAGTTATCCGGCATACGCTACCATTGTTAGTTCGGGATCAGCTGTATTCGGTGACAATATCATTGCGGGTAAAGGCCCTAACAAACTGATTTCGCCTACTTTGGGATGGGAACGTAATTATTCATGGGAAGTAGGTTTTGACATGCACATGTTCAATAATCGTTTGCAGCTTTCTCCGGTTTATTATAACAAAACAACAAAAGATATGTTGACTTCCATTCCGGGGATTGCAGGTACTGTTCCCGGATTACAGAATGTGGGTGAGATTCGCAACCGAGGTTTTGAACTCAGCGCTTCTTGGAACGACAAGATTGGGGAAGATTGGAGATATGGATTAGGTGCTAATCTGAGCACTATTGATAACAAGGTGCTTTCATTGGTAAACAAAGACTATAATATTATCAGTGGCCCCTCACGTGTTTCCGAAGGTTATCCGATTGGCTATTTCTATGGTTACAAGGTTGAGGGTGTATATCAGAACGAAGACGACATTCGTTTCTCTCCGATTAACTCGGTTGGCTCGGTAACACCGGGTGACTTGAAATTCGCTGATGTTGACGGTAATGGCAAAATTACTGATAATGACCGTACAATGATAGGTAACCCTACTCCTGATTTTACTTACGGTTTTAATGTTAATTTGGGTTGGAAGAATCTGGACTTGACTGTTGACATGATGGGTGTTTATGGAAACGAGATTTACCGTAATTGGGGAAGCAGTAGCTATGCACAACTGAATTATCGCACAGAGCAATTGAATCGTTGGCATGGAGAGGGCACTTCCAATTGGGAGCCCTTGCTCGACCCTTCACACAAAATAAATCAGGAGGCTTCCACGTATTTCATCGAAGATGGCAGTTTCTTCAGAATCCGTAATGTCGAATTGGGGTATAACTTTGACAAACGACTGTTGAATCGTATCAAGGTACAGTCACTGCGTCTTTACACTAATGTGCAGAATCCCAAGACTTGGAGCCGTAATGGAGGATATACTCCGGAAGTGGGCGGAAGTGCTATTTCGTTTGGTATTGATGGTGGAGGCTATCCTATGCCTACAGTTTATACGATTGGTTTTAATTTGACTTTCTAAAATTATATAAAGACAGACTATGAAGAAGATATTTTATTATATAGCATTTTTAGCAGTAAGCTTTGCACTAACTTCGTGTGAGGATATGTTTGATAGAAAACCGCTTGGACAACAGACAGAGGATGATTTGACTGGTGGTACTTATGAAACACAGGTTTTTAATATGTATGCCAAGTTGCGCGGTTTTCATTTGACAAGCGGCAATACTGCATTGGCAATCCACGGTATGCGTTCTGAGGACGCAGAGAAAGGAAGTACATTGTCCGATGGAGCAGCCACCGGCAAGATGTTCGATGACTTTGAATATTTGGCAAGTAATGGGATGATTAAGAGCTACTGGAATGAAAACTATTCATTGATACATAAGGTAAACGATTTGCTTGATGAAATGAGCCGGAACCCGTCATTGACGGAAGGTGACCTCGTCAATAAGGGGGAAGCTTTGTTTGTACGTGCTTTCTGTTATTTCAACCTTGTACGCGCTTTTGGTGAAGTGCCTTTGATTGACTTTAAAGTTTATGATGCAGCTGAGGCAAATGTTCCAAAGTCTTCTGTGGCAAAGATATATGAATTAATAGATTCTGATCTTACGGAAGCCGAAAACAGTCTGCCCAGAACGTGGGAGCAACTTTATGTAGGTCGTCTCACTTGGGGAGCTGCTCGTTCTCTTCATGCACGCACATACATGATGCGTAATGACTGGGGGAATATGAAGGCTGCTGCTGAAGAAGTGATTAACTCCGGTTTGTATAATCTGAAAACACCTTATGAAGACATATTCCGAGAAAAAGGTGAAAACTGTAGTGAATCTGTTTTTGAATTGCAATGTACGGCAACAGAATCACAACCAGGTTCTAATGACATAGGAAGCCAGTTTGCTTCCGTTCAGGGTGTACGTGGTGCAGGCGAGTGGAATCTCGGTTGGGGGCAACACACCGCTACTCAAGAATTGGCAGATGCTTTTGAAGAGGGAGATCCGAGAAAAGACGAAACTCTGCTTTATTTTATACGCAACGGCAAGGACGATCCAGAGTCCATACCTGCTAACAAGCCTTATGGTGAGAAACCTATTTCGAATGCTGATGTTATAGCTAAATACTTTAACAAGAAGGCATATACGGACCCGGCGATGCGTTTGAAATTCACAAAGGGAGGATATTGGGTAAATATTCGTCTGATACGTTATGCTGATGTGGTATTAATGGCTTCCGAAGCTGCTTGTGAATTGGGTGATTTATCTTCTGCCCGTAACTATTTGGAGATGGTGCGCGCTCGTGCTCGTGGCAATAATATCGGAATCCTACCGGAAGTGACGACCAACAATCAGAATGAACTGCGTGAGGCCATTCGTCATGAAAGACGTGTTGAGTTGGGTATGGAATTTGACCGCTTCTACGACTTGGTTCGTTGGGGTATTGCTAAAGAGGTACTTCATGCTGCAGGCAAGACCGGTTATCAAGACAGACATGCTTTGTTGCCCATTCCGCAAGACGAAATCGACAAGTCGAATGGTGTATTGGTTCAAAATCCCAATTATTAATCTATAAATGTACTAACTGCTTATGAAAAAATATATAGTATCTGTGGCTTCTTGCCTGTTTGCATTGTGTATGCAGTCTTGTTTTCAGGATATGGATCATCCTGCTTTCGACTACCCTGAGAGTACAGGTGAAGTACCTACTACCCCTTTGAAGATGTATCTTCCTTTTGATGAAGAGGACATTCGGGATAAAGGTGAATGGGGATTTTTGGTAGCAGATAACGGGAATGCCAAGTTTGTGGAAGACGGAATCGCTGGCATGGCCTATCAAGGTGCTGAAAATGCTTACATTTTGGCCAAAACTCCTTCTATTTTGGAAAATAACATACCCACTATCGGTGATTTGACTGTAGCTTTTTGGATGAGAACCACTAAGAATACCTCTGCGCAAGGTTTGTTCTCTATCCCTAACTCTATTAAATTCTGGGGCAACTTCGACATCTTCTTGGAGAATAATAATAGCGAGACTCAGGCATTTTTCAAGGTTCATATCTTCAATCAGGCAGCAAAAGAGAATGATGAAAGATGGGTTGAGGCAAAAATAGATGATATTTTTGGTAGCGAATGGGTGCATCTGGCTTTTGTGTATGATGGCAATACTTCTACCATTACTGTTTATCGTAATGGTGAGGGGGTCTTTACCAAAGAATTGCCTGATTGTGGGAAATTGAAGTTTAATAATGTAGGTGCTTCTTTGGCTGTTGGTGCATTTCAGTTCAGCACTACTCCGAGTCTTACTTCGGGTGCAGGAGCACAAACCTGGGCAAAGAACTTTCCCGGTCAGCTTGATCAGTTCCGCTTATATGACAAGGTGTTGACGGCAACCGAGATTCAGAGTATTTACTCTGGAAAAGAATGAAGCTACACTTTAATCTGATGCTAAGATGAAAGTATTATATTTCATAGTATGTCTTTTGTTGGTTGCGTGCGGTGGTGATAATCAACCTGAGGTGAATCAGCCTTTCGAGTTGAAGAATATTATTGTGGGTGACCAACAAAACCAACAGACATTTGAGAATGTTGCTCCCAATGTAGCTATTGTTTTGGAGTTCTCGGATGCTGTAGATGAGGCTTCAGCCCGTAACAATATTGCTTTGAAACATGAGGAGCTTCCCATAAGCTGCGATTATGAGTTCCTGCAAGAGAAAAAAGTATCGATGACTCCTAAGGAGGGGTTTAAAATCTTGTCATCGTATAAATTGATTGTCAATCCGGGGGTGAAATCCACTTCCGGGACACTGCTTTCCAATGGCAAGGTTTGTATGATTAAGACAGGAATGGATGATACAGATAAGTTTGAGCGTATCCCTGATGAGGACTTGTTGACATTGATACAGAAGCAGACCTTTAAGTACTTCTGGGACTTTGGGCATGAATATTCTGGAATGGCGCGCGAACGTACTACTTCGGGCGATGTCGTTACTACCGGCGGTACCGGCTTTGGCGTGATGGCCATGCTGGTAGCTGCCGAACGGGGCTTTATTACCCGTCAGCAAGCTGTTGAACGAGTGCAGAAGATAGTTACTTTTCTTGATAAGGAATGTACGGCTTATCATGGTGCTTATGCACATTGGATAAATGGCGCAACGGGAGCAACCAAACCTTTCAGTGAGAAAGACAACGGTGCCGATTTGGTTGAGACATCCTTGTTATTTCAAGGTTTGCTTGCTGCTCGAGCCTATTTCAAGGAAAATACGGAAGTAGAAAGTAGGTTGCGTGCCGACATAACCCGTCTTTGGGAAGCTATTGACTGGACTTGGTTCCGGAAAAATGGTGAAGATGTACTGTATTGGCATTGGAGTCCCGATTACGGTTTTGAGAAGAACCTGGCAATAAGAGGGTGGAATGAGTGCCTGATTACTTATATACTTGCTGCGTCGTCTCCAACACATGCTATAGATAAAGTTGTATATGAAGCAGGCTGGGCTAAAAATGGAGGAATCAGGAATGGAAAATCTTATTATGGCATCACTCTTCCTTTAGGTTCGGATAAGGGGGGACCGCTATTCTTGTCTCAATATTCTTTTCTGGGCATTAACCCGCAAGGACTGGAAGACCAATATGCCGATTACTGGATGCAAAATCGCAATCATACGTTGATTAATTACAGTTATTGTAAGGAAAATCCCAAAGGATATACGGGTTATAGCGCTTCTTGTTGGGGGGTGACGGCAAGTGACGGTGATACGGGATATTCAGCTCATTCACCTACTAATGATAAAGGGGTCATTGCTCCAACAGCTGCTTTGTCTGCATTTCCTTATACTCCGGAGGAGTCAATGGAAGCGCTGCATTTCTTCTATTATAAGATGGGAGACAAACTTTGGAAAGATTATGGTTTTATAGATGCCTTTAATTTGACGGCAGATTGGTACGATACTCAGTACATAGCCATTGACCAAGGGCCGATAATCTGTATGATAGAGAATTATAGAACAGGCCTCCTTTGGAATTTATTTATGTCTATACCGGAAATCCAACAAGGACTGAAGAAGCTTGGCTTCCAGAGTCCGTGCTTAAACTAAAAGAATGATTATGATGAGAATATTAATATATTTGATGCTTTTGCTATACCCTTTTAATTTGATTTCGGGACAGAATAAGCAGAAGCAGCTTTCTGACGACGAACTCATGACCCTCGTCCAGAAGCAAACTTTCCGTTATTTTTGGGATTTTGCCCATTCTGAATCCGGATTGGCGCATGAACGGAGTAACGGTGGTGCCGAGACAGCTACCATTGGCGGGTCGGGGTTCGGAGTGATGGCTGTCATTGTCGGCGTGGAACGTGGGTTTATCACCCGCGAACAAGGTGCCGAACGTATACTGAAGATTGTTCGTTTCTTGAGCGACAAGAATACTGACAGTTATCACGGCATGTGGGCACATTGGATGAACGGTAAAACCGGTAAGACCATTCCTTTCAGCCGTAAGGATGATGGAGCCGATATTGTAGAATCCGCTTTCATGTTCGAAGGCTTGCTGGCTGCCCATCAGTATTTTGTAAAGGATAAGCCGACGGAAAACCGTATCCGGGGAATGATTAATAATCTGTGGCGCCAAGCAGAGTGGAATTTCTTCACTCAAGGGCAAGATGTGATGTACTGGCACTGGTCACCCAATAACGGATGGGCGATGAATCACCAGATTAAAGGTCATAACGAGTGTCACATTGTTTACATTTTAGGTGCGTCTTCTCCTACTTATCCGATTGCCGAGAGCGTTTATCATAAGGGCTGGGCCAATGCGAACACTTTTCTGAATGGTCAGGAGTATTATGGCATCAGGCTTCCTCTCGGAAACGATAACGGTAAGGGCGGTCCTTTGTTCTTTACTCATTACTCTTACATGGGGCTTGACCCTCATGGATTGAAGGACCGCTATGCTGACTACGAGGAACAAATGAAGGCCCATACCTTGATTAACCGTGCCTATTGTATCGAAAATCCGAAGGGATATAAGGGTTACGGTGAGAAATGCTGGGGATTGACAGCCAGTGACGGTGATAAAGGCTATTCTGCCCATAGCCCCGGAAATGATCGCGGCGTGATTACGCCTACTGCGGCTCTTTCATCCGTTCCTTATACACCGGAGTATTCTTTGGAGGCCATGCGCTATTTCTATGAAGAACTGGGTGACCGTCTTTGGGGTGAATATGGGTTCAAGGATGCATTTAATCTGACTGAGGATTGGTTTGCGCCTTCGTATCTTGCCATTGACCAGGGACCGATTATCGTGATGATAGAGAACTATCGCACCGGTTTAATTTGGAAGCTTTTCATGAGCCATCCCGATGTACAGAAGGGATTGAAGAGATTAGGCTTTACATCTCCTTATTTGAATAAGGCTGATTAGGTTTGGCAGGATTTGATTTTGGTAAGATTTTATATAGATTAAAAAGAATTATAACCATGAAAAACGTGCTTTTCAATAGTGTATTGGTTGCTTTCGCATTGCTTGTCGCCTCGTGCGGCAAGCAACCGGAAGCCAGGGTAGAAGTGATGTCGTTCAACATCCGTCTGGATCATGTAGCGGACAGTATGAATAACTGGAAATACCGTAAGAATAATGCAGCACAGATGATTGCTTATTATGCTCCGGACATTGTGGGCATGCAGGAAGTGGTAAAGAATCAACTCGATGACCTGAAGGAGCGTCTTCCTCAATATACTGCCCTTGGCGTAGGTCGTGCAGATGGAAAAGAGAAAGGCGAATATTGCTCCCTTTTTTATAAGACAGATCGTTTTGAACTTTTGGAGAACGGAGATTTCGGACTGAGTGAGACTCCCGATTCCATCGGAAAGAAAGGCTGGGATGCGGCATGCGAACGTATCGTGACTTGGGCTGTGTTGAAAGACAAGGTGAGTGGCAGGAAAGTAGCTGCTTTCAACACCCACTTTGACCATGTAGGTGAGGTGGCACGTCGAGAAAGCGCTAAGTTAATACTCGAGAAGATAAAGCAAATAGCGGGAGAGCTTCCGGCAATTATCACTGGAGACTTTAATGGAACGGTAGACTCCGAGCCGGTCACTATATTGACGGAAGGTGGAATGAGGAACGCTTGTTCCACGGCAAAGGTCGTTTACGGACCGACATGGAGCTTTCATGACTTCGGACGTATTCCGGTGGAGAAGCGCAGGCTGATAGATTTTATATTCGTAAATGCTTCTGTAGAGGTGGAGCGTTACCGCACAGTTGGCGATAAGCCGGACAATGGCTATCTTTCCGACCATGCTCCCGTATTGGTTACTTTGAAACTGTAAAGAGGACTCGTCTAATTCTATTCTGCATTATTTACAAATCATAAGGGTTCAAGAAACACTTGTATACTGAACCTAATTCAGTCGTATAGTGAATGCCATTCAGTCGTATACTGAATAGGGCTCAGTCGTATACTGAATGCACTGTATTTTAACCACGCTGATAGTCAGTAAATTATAAAACAACGTTGCGCTTTTGATAAATTACAACAAATAATGAATACATGAAAAATAAACTATCCTGGGGAATTGCCTTGTTGCCCTTTGTTCCTTCGGTTTGGATGCAAGGACAAGAACAGAAACAAGGAATAGGAAACGGGCATCCTAACATTATTTTTATCATGAGTGATGACCATGCCCAACAAGCAATGAGTATATATGGACATCCCATAGGTAAAATAGCTCCTACTCCCCATATTGACCGTATTGGGCATGAAGGGGCGGTATTTCAGAATAATTACTGTTGCAATTCCATTTCCGGCCCCAGCCGTGCAGCCATACTGACTGGTAAGCATAGCCATAAAAATGGTTTTATGAGGAATGGAAATAAAGGATTTGACGGTTCGCAGCAGACACTGCCGAAGATATTGCAAGCAAACGGTTATGAGACAGCCATTATCGGCAAGTGGCATCTTGTTTCAAAGCCTACCGGGTTTGACCATTGGATGATCTTGAATGATCAGGGAGATTATTATAATCCGTATTTTATTACCAAGGGAGATACCGTTCGGCATAAAGGATATGTGACTGACCTCATCACCCAATATTGTGAAGACTGGATGAGTGGGCGCGAGGATAAGAATAAACCTTTTTTCCTGATGATGCATCACAAAGCCGTTCATCGTAATTGGGTGCCTGCCGAACGGCATTATCATTTGTACGAACATACGCAGTTCCCTTTACCCGATAATTATTATGATGCATACGAAGGACGTTATGCGGCACAAATGCAGAAGATGAATATATACCGTGATATGTATGAAGGTCACGACTTGAAGATGGTTGCGGGTATGAATAGCGACAGTCTGCTATTCGACCCGTGGCCTCATGCTTTTTTGGGTACGATGGAGCCGGATGAGCGCCGCCGTTTTATGGATGCCTATCGTGAACGGAACAATGAATTTTATTCGAAACAGCGTACTTTCAAGGAAGTCGCAGAATGGAAATATCAGCGTTATTTACAGGATTATATGGCTTGCGTGGCAAGCGTGGACGAGAGTGTAGGAGAAATATTGGATTATTTGAAGCGTACCGGATTGGATAAAAATACGATTGTCGTTTATACTACAGACCAGGGGTTCTATCTGGGCGAGCACGGTTGGTTTGATAAACGTTTTATGTATGAGGAGTCTTTCGGTATGCCGATGGTAATGAGCTGGCCGGGACATATTAAGCCTGGAACGCAGGTGACAGGACTGACTCAGAATATTGATTTCGCTCCCACTTTTCTCGATATGTGTGGAATTGAGATTCCTGAAGACATGCAGGGAGTGTCGTTTCGTCGGTTGGTAGAGAGAGGAATCACTCCACGAAACTGGAGGAAGTCACTTTACTATCATTATTATGAATTCCCCGGTTTTCATAGTGTCCGTGCACATTACGGTGTCAAGATGGAGCGCTATAAATTGATGCATTTTTATGTGGATGACACGTGGGAACTTTATGATTTGAAGGAAGACCCGGCAGAAATGCATAATTTGTATGGTGAAAAAGGGATGGAAAAGGTTGTTGCAGAATTGAAAGCGGAACTTGCCCGCCTGCAGGAAGAATATGATGTTCCTGAATCTCTGTGTAAATAATGGTGCATATTTCGTGATGTATAAATGAATATTTAGAAATATAAATGCGGATAATACGATGAAAAGATTAAGTGGTTTGGTGCTGCCGTTGTGTTTGGCAAATTTCCTTTCTGCACAGGACATGCGTATGGATACTTATTGTAATCCTTTGAATATCGATTACACGTACATGATTTATAATTCGGATAAGAATATCTCCTACCGTTCCGGTGCCGATCCTGCCGTGGTGGAGTTCCGGGGTGAATATTATATGTTTGTTACCCGTTCACACGGTTATTGGCGTTCCAGAGATTTGCTGAACTGGGAGTTTGTACGTCCGGGTAAGAACTGGTATCCGCAAGGGTGTAATGCTCCGGCGGCACATAATTACAAAGATTCGGTACTTTATGTGACCGGTGATCCTTCCGGTTCCATGAGTATCCTTTATACGGATAATCCGGCTTCAGGAAACTGGGAAGCTGTTCCGGCAATCTTGCATAATCTGCAAGATCCCGATTTGTTTATTGACGATGACGGTAAAGCGTATATGTTCTGGGGCTCTTCCAATGTGTATCCTATCAGGGGAATGGAACTGGACAAGAACCAGCGTTTCATCAAGAAGGGAGAAACGAAAGAACTCTTCAATTTGGATATGCCTAAACATGGCTGGGAACGTTTCGGTGAAAATCATACGGATACTGTATTGGGCGGATATATTGAGGGGCCTTGGCTGACGAAGCATAATGGGAAATACTATATGCAATACGGTGCTCCGGGAACGGAATTCAATGTCTATGCCGATGGTGTTTATGTGGCCGATTATCCGATGGGGCCTTATACTTACCAAAAGCATAATCCGGTGTCCTACAAGCCGGGTGGTTATATGAACGGTGCCGGACATGGAAGTACCGTGCTTGGCCCTGGCGGACAATATTGGCATTTTGCTTCGATGTCACTCTCTATCAATGTGAATTGGGAACGTCGCCTTTGTATGTTTCCGGCGGGGTTCGATAAAGATGGCATTATGTATGTAGATACTCGTTTCGGAGACTATCCCCGTTATGCACCTGCCGTATCGGGCAAGGCTGGACAGTTCCGTGGGTGGATGTTGCTTTCGTATGGCAAGCCGGTGACGGCTTCTACTACAAAAGACGAATTTAAGGCAGATGCCCTGACGGATGAACTGACTAAAACTTTTTGGCTTGCCGAGGCTAATGACGAACGGCAGTGGGTGATGATTGATTTGGAGAAACCTGCTGATGTGTATGCTGTTCAGATAAACTATCACGATTATCAAAGTAATATGTACGGTCGCTACGAAGGACTCCATCACCGTTATCTCATCGAAGGTTCTCTTGATGGTGAGAATTGGGAGATATTGGTGGACTGTAAGGAAAGTTATAGGGATACTCCGAATGATTATGTTGAACTGGCATTACCCAAGTCTGCCCGTTATATCCGTTATAAGAATATAGATATACCGACACCGAATCTGGCTATATCTGAACTTCGCGTCTTTGGATTGGGTATGGGGAAGGCACCGCAACAACCCAAAAAGTTGGTACTTGACCGCCAAGCAGACCGTCGTGACATCTCCATCCGTTGGGAGGCTGTGAAAGGTGCGCAAGGTTACAACATACTTTGGGGCATTGCACCGGACAAACTTTACAGCTCTTGGATGGTCTATGATAAGACTGATTTGTTGATGAAAGCCCTTACTGCTGATCAGGATTATTATTTTTGTGTGGAGGCCTTCAATGAAAATGGTGTATCTTTACGTTCGGAAGTTAAACATGTAAAATAAATAATAAGATGAAACGTATAATCGGCGTCCTTTGTGGATTATTCTTTTTCTTGTCTTCGTTTGCACAAGAAACCTTTCAAAAGGAAACTTATATCTCTTCCCGTGGAGATACATTGTTATATCGTTTGTTGCGTCCAGAGGTGATGAAACCTGATGAAAAGTATCCTTTGGTGCTTTTCCTGCATGGTGCCGGAGAGCGTGGCAATGATAATGAGAAACAATTGGTTCATGGTGGGCAGATGTGGCTTAATCCAGTAAACCGTGAAAAGTATCCGGCGTTTATTTTGGCTCCGCAGTGTCCTGAAACCGGATATTGGGCATATACGGAGCGCCCTTCATCTTTTGTTCCGGAAGATATGCCGTTGGAAGTGCCTGTTTCTCCTATTTTCCGTACGTTGAAAGAGTTGTTGGATTTCTATCTGGCCATGCCGCAGATAGACAAAGACCGTATCTATGTTATGGGACTTTCTATGGGAGGAATGGGTACATTTGACATGGCTGTCCGCTATCCGGAGATTTTTGCGGCAGCAATACCTATTTGTGGAACAGTGAATCCGGCACGGTTGAAGGCTGGCAAATCGGTCAAGTTTCGTATTTTTCATGGAGATGCGGATAATGTAGTAACTCCTGAAGGATCGCGTGCAGCATATCGGGCCTTGAAAGCTATTGGTGCCGATGTGGAATATATTGAATTTCCTGGTTGTAATCATGGTAGTTGGAATCCGGCTTTCAACTATCCTGGTTTTATGGAGTGGCTGTTTAATCAGAAGAAAAAATGATGAGAATATTGTCTGTTATCGGAGCGTTCTTTTTAGGGGGCGCTTTTTTAACAGCTTGCACGACTTCCGGTCGGGTAAGTACTTTTGTGGTATTGCCGGATACGCAGACTTATCTGGACCACCCCTCCGAGCATCATAACTTTAAGTTCAGAGAGGTGGACTTTGATAAATATTTACGCTGATTTTTCAGAAAATAGATTCCTGCGTCTGTGTAGTCAGCAATTCCAATGCCTTGATGCCCATCACCGAATTCCCTTTTCGGTTTAGCCTCGGGCTCCATACGGCCACCGAATAGCGCAACGGATAAACGGCGGCTATGCCGCCTCCTACACCACTTTTCCCCGGAAGGCCCACCAGATAAGAGAATTCCCCGGCTTCGTCATAAAAGCCGCATGTCTGCATGATGGCATTTATTCTTTTTACCTGGGAGGAGGTCAGCGTGATGTTCTCGAATGCAAAGGCTTGTTTATGGTTGGCGAAAGGTAAGAAAGCTTTAGACAAATCGTAACAGCTCATTTCTATGGAGCATTGCAGGAAGTAGAAATGGAGTACACGTTCGATGTCATTGCTTATGTTGCGGTGATATTTCAGCAGGTTGGCTATTGCCGCATTCAGATAGCCGTTTTCGCGTTCGGACAGGGCCACCTGTTCGTTATAGCCAATCAGGTCGTTTCCGCTGATGGAACGGATAAAGCGTAGATATTCCTCTTCGGGATGCTTCAGATGCTTCAGCAGGATGTCAGTCATCACAATGGCTCCGGCATTGATAAACGGATTCCGGGGAATACCTTTTTCTACCTCTAGCTGCACCAGCGAGTTGAAGGCAGTACCCGAGGGCTCTTTGCCCACTCTTTTCCATAGATTGTCTCCTTCGAGGCTCAGACACATGGCAAGTGAGAATACTTTCGAAATACTTTGTATGGAGAAGCCGGTGGTAGCTTCTCCATGCATAAAGGTTTCGTCTTGGATTGTGCGAATGCACATCCCGAACTGATCCGGGTTGATTTTGGCAAGTGCCGGAATGTAATCAGCTTGTTTGCCAATGGTGGCATAGGGCTGTATTTCCTGATGAATGTCTTTCAGTATTTTCTGATAATCCATACTATATTTTTTATTTTTCTATATAGTCGCCATTGTCTCTGATAAGTTTTATCAGTTTTTCTACCGCTTCTTCTTCGGGAATGTTCTTTTCGACGCATTCTTTCTTCTTGTAAAGGCTGATTTTACCTCGTCCGGCACCTACATAGCCATAGTCAGCATCTGCCATTTCTCCGGGACCGTTGACAATGCATCCCATGATGCCTATCTTGAGCCCTTTCAGATGACCGGTAGCTGTCTTGATGCGGGCAATGGTGCTTTCCAGGTCGTAGAGTGTGCGTCCGCAGCCGGGGCAAGAGATGTATTCGGTCTTGCTGGTACGTACACGTCCGGCTTGCAGGATGCCGAAAGCAGTGGCATCCACCATTTTGCCATTTATGGTTTCTCCTTGGTTGAAAAGAAGTATACCGTTGCACAGTCCGTCGAAGATAAGTGCTCCCATATCGGCTGCTGCTTTAATTTGCAGGTTCTCCACTTCATTCTCTGCATAGTGCTCAAAGAAGACTACCGGATTTTTCAGGTCTTCCTTCATCATCTGGTGTACCAGGGCGCGTTGTTCGCCCAATCGGTTGGGATGGTTGCTTTGCGAAATCAGCACGACTTCCGGATGATACTTCAGGCAGGCGATGGCTTCGTCGTTCAATCCCATATAAGTGATGAAGAGGAACTTCAATGAGGCGTTGCAACTGCTTAGGAAAGGTAGCTGGTCTTCTTTGAAGACAGGCCAGGCATTAACCGGCACTGCTTCGTGGATGTGTCGTTCCATCCAGATGTCGGCGTCGATAATACATTGCACACCTTTCGGCAGTTGTTCGGGAATGGAACGTCCCGTATAGATATAATCCGGAATGAATTGCGGATTAAAGTTCATGTCCCCGTTCAGGCGTGCGGCAATGACCACGGGTAGATTGCTTCCGCCGATATTGTGTACGGCAGTAGTCTCGCGGAGGGTGGGAGAGAGATAATTGAATTCCGGTACATCTGCTCCGGGGATGTAAGGATGGTCGTGGCGCTGCACGATATAGTCCACTAGTTTGCGGGCTACGGGGATTTCTGCCTCCGGGGCTTCGCTCAAGGAAACGCGAATGGTGTCACCCAAACCGTCTGCTAACAAGGCCCCGATGCCCAGAGCCGACTTGATGCGTCCGTCTTCTCCGTCTCCGGCTTCCGTTACACCAAGGTGCAACGGGAATTGCATGCCCTCCTGCTCCATGACGGCTGCCAGCAAGCGTACTGTCTTTACCATGACCACTGTATTGGATGCTTTGATGGAAATAACTACATCCGTAAAATGCTCTTGCACGCAGATACGCAGAAATTCCATACAAGATTCCACCATACCTTCGGGGGTATCGCCATAGCGGGACATGATGCGGTCGGACAATGAACCGTGGTTCACGCCGATGCGGATGGCAGTATGGTTCTCCTTGCAGATATTGAGGAAGGGGACAAAGCGGTCGTGTATTTTCTGCAACTCCTGAGCGTACTCTTCGTCGGTATACTCCAGATGCTTGAAAGTACGTGCCGCATCCACATAGTTTCCCGGATTGATACGTACTTTCTCTACATATTGTGCTGCCACATCCGCTACCTTCGGATTGAAGTGAATGTCGGCCACGAGTGGCACCATATAACCGTCCTGACGTAGCCTAATGTTAATATTCATCAGATTCTCAGCCTCTTTGACGCCTTGGGCTGTGAGGCGTACATACTCTCCTCCGGCATCGACGATACGTTTGGTTTGTGCCACGCAGGCTTCTGTGTCCTGCGTGGCGGTATTTGTCATACTTTGTATACGGATAGGATTGGAGCCGCCCATGGGGGTGGCTCCGATGTTTACTTCTGATGTTTCCCGTCGGGAATAGTTGAATAAATCCATTTCTTTAATTGATAGTTGATAATTTATAATTGACCGTTGGTTGGATTGCCTCATTGTCAATTACTCATTGTCAATTTGTCTTATATTCGTACTTCACATCCTTCAAGTCTTCATTTGCCTTGACTATTTTCCTTTTCAACCCCTCTTTGTAGGCAGCGAATGTTTCAGCTAATGAGGAATCGCTCAGTGCCAGCATTTGTACGGCAAGGATGGCAGCGTTCATGGCACCATTGATGGCAACGGTAGCTACCGGTATGCCCGGAGGCATTTGGATAATGGAGTAAAGGGCATCTACGCCATCAAGTACAGAGCCCTTTATGGGAACACCGATTACCGGCAGTGTGGTATTGGCGGCAATGACACCGGGCAGGGCGGCAGCCATGCCGGCAGCGGCAATAATCACTTTAATGCCGCGTTGGCGGGCATTTTTGGCAAATTCCTCCACTGCTTCCGGGGTACGGTGAGCAGAGAGGGCGTTCATTTCGAACGGTACATGCAGGTCATTGAGCAATTGCGCGGCCTTCTCCATAGTGGGGAGGTCGGAAGTACTGCCCATGATGATACTAACGATTGGGGACATAATTAAATTATGGGTTATAAGTTATTCGTTTATCAGAGCTTTGTAGGCTTCTGCATCCAGCAGGCTGTCGAAATCGGCATCTGCAGCGGGTTTGATTTTAATGAGCCAGCCTTCACCATACGGGTCTTGGTTTACCAATTCCGGTTGATCGGCAAGCGTTTCGTTCTGTTCCAGAATTTCTCCATTTACGGGCAGAAAGAGATCTGAAATGGTTTTTACTACTTCAATGGTGCCGAACACTTCATCGGCAGCCAATGTTTCACCTACTGTCGGAATATCGACAAACACGATGTCACCCAATTGGTCTTGTGCATAATCAGTAATACCTACATAAGCTACATCGCCTTCCTGGCGAATCCATTCGTGTTCTTTGGTGTACTTTACATTAGTCGGGAAGTTCATGATCATTAGTTTTTAAAGGTTGATACTTATTTAATTGATAAATCAAAATTTTAAAAGAGAAAGATTCGGAACAGTATGTTGCTCAACGGATGGAGCACCAACAGCGAGCAGATAAGTCCTACGGCAAAGCCTCCCATTACTTCGCCCAAAGTGTGGTGCTGCAGGATGATGCGAGCGGTGCCCAATATGCCTGCCACCAGTATAAAGAGGCATAACCACCATACGGGATTGTAGCTGAACAAGGCACTGAAAGCCACCAACCCGCCGATTACAGCTCCGGCGCCTGCCATGTGTTCGCTCAGTTTCCATTTCAGGTTGACTATCACACAGATAATCATCATTACTAGAACAGAGAGAATAATGCCGGTCATGTACCATGGGATATTGAGCCGATGCATCATGAGCAGGCAGAATATGTAGGAAGTGATGGTCAAGATAAAGGGAACATATCTCTTTTTCCGTTCCACTAGTTCTCCCGGACTGAAACCGTTGACTTTGCGGAAGATGAAGATGGTTAGGGTAGGCATAAGGATGGTGAAGCAATACACCACACCCAGCACTATCAACTTGTACTGCAACGGCATGATGCGCAGGTACGAGAAAATGAATAGAACCAGAAAAGCCAAGAAAGGGATAGAGAACGGTGTGAATACGACCGAAATCACTTTCGCTGTTCTGATTAAAGTCTTATCTTCTATAATATGCTCTTCCACAACCTAATTTATTTACGATTTACTGTTTTGAATGTTTTTGTTTACACTCTTGATTAATTACGGGTTATTATTTCTCACTTTCTCAGTCGTGCCACCGGGATATTCATCTGTTGGCGATACTTTGCCACCGTGCGGCGGGCTATAGGATAACCTTTCTCCTTCAGCAGCTCGGTCAGTTCGTCGTCGGTCAGAGGCTTTTTCTTGTCCTCGTTGTCAATGCACTCTTTGAGTATCTTACGTATCTCGCGTACGGACATCTCTTCACCATCTTCGGTTGTATAGCCGTCGTTAAAGAAGAACTTCAGCGGGTAGATGCCGTAGTTGGTCTGTACATATTTGCTGTTGCTCACACGGGAGATAGTCGAGATGTCCAACCCGGTGCGTTCGGCAACATCTTTCAGAATCATGGGGCGAAGTAGCGACTCATCTCCTTCGAGGAAGAAAGAGCGTTGCAGGTCTATGATGGCCTGCATGGTGGTCATCAGTGTATTTTGGCGTTGCTTCACGGCATCTATGAAACCTTGTGCGGCATCCATTTTCTGTTTAAGGAACATCATGGCCTCGCGAGATTCCTTGGACTGGTTGGCACGGTTCTTGGTATGTTCTTCCACCATTTCGGTGAAGTCGCGGCTCATGCGCAGTTCCGGCACGTTGCGGTTGTTCAGTGTCACATTGATAGTACCGTCATCATAGGTGTCTACAAGGAAGTCGGGAACAATCTGCTGCATGTTCTTTCCGATGGTTTCGCCAAGCGAGGCGCCAGGACGGGGATTCAACCTGCATATTTCCTTAACGGCTTGCTGCAGAGTCTCTTCGCTGATACCTAATTTTTGCATAATCTTGTCCCAATGCTTGCGGGTGAACTCTTCGTAGCACTGGGTAAGAATATCTTCTTCTATATAGTATTGTGGAGGCGAAGGCATGGGCCGCTGGGCCTCCTTGCGTCGAATCTGGAGGAGCAGGCACTCTTGCAGGGTGCGGGCACCCAGACCGGCGGGGTCGAAGTCTTGTATAATCTTCAATACTTCTTCCAGTTCTTCGGGAGAAGCGTCGATGCCGGCGTAGATGGCGAGTTCGTCGCTGATGCTGTCCAGCGATTTGCGCAGCAGACCATCGTCATCCAGTGAACCGATGAGATATTCGGCTAGTTCGCGCTGGTGCGGGGTCAAATCCCGCTCGCCAAGCTGTTGGCGCAGGGTCTCATAAAAAGAGGTGGTATCGGAAAAAGGAATTTCTTCTGCCTGCTCTCCTTTGCTGCGGTTGTTTTCCTGCAGTTTGTAGTCGGGGATATCGTCTTCGTTCAGATAGTCGCTTAAAGAATCATAACTGGTGTCTTCACCATCTTCTGAACCGGTTTCCGTATCGGGCATGTCGGAATATTCATTACCGGGAGTATCTTCTTTGCCCTCTTCCAGTGCCGGATTTTCCAGAAGTTCGGCACGTACGCGGTCTTCCAGTTCCACAGCGGGGAGTTCCAGCAGTTTTACTACCAGAATCTGTTGCGGAGACAGCGTCTGTATCTGCTGTTGCGCTTGAGTCTGTACTTGTCGGGAACCTTGTGCCATACTTTATAGATTACGAATTACAAGTTACAAATTACAAATATGGGAAAATTTCTACTGCAAAAATAGTGAATAGTTCGGGAACGCGAAATCTTCTCTTATGATATTTAACAAGAAAGCGGGAGCTTGGTTGCTTTTTTGTCACTATCTTTGTTCCATAACTACTAAAATATGGAACGTTATGTTTACTAAAGAAACGTATGTGCAGCGCAGAGCCCAGCTGAAAAAAACAATCGGCTCCGGAGTATTACTGTTTTTGGGTAACGATGAACAAGGGTTGAACTATGAGGACAATACTTTCCGTTACCGTCAGGATTCCACTTTTCTCTACTATTTTGGCTTGTCGTTTGCCGGATTGTCGGCAATCATCGACATAGATGAAGATAAGGAAATTATTTTCGGTGATGAGTTGACTATCGACCATATCGTATGGATGGGTACCCAGCCCACCCTTCACGAAAAGGCTTCTGCTGTGGGCATTTCCGAAACCCGTCCTTTTGCCGATATCGTCAGCTATTTGCATAAGGCTGTACAGATGGGGCAGACCATTCATTATCTGCCTCCTTATCGTGCCGAGCACAAATTGAAGCTGATGGACTGGCTGGGTGTTCCTCCGGCACGTCAGGAAGGCTCCGTGCCGTTTATCCGTGCGGTGGTGGCACAGCGCAACTACAAATCGGCAGAAGAGATAGTGGAAATAGAAAAGGCATGCGATGTGACTGCCGATATGCACATCACGGCCATGAAGGTGCTTCGTCCGGGAATGTACGAGTATGAAGTGGTGGCCGAAATGAGGCGTATTGCCGAGATGAACAACTGTGAACTGTCTTTTGCAACGATTGCTACTATTAACGGTCAGACTTTACACAACCACTATCATGGAAACGAAGTGAAACCGGGAGATTTATTCCTGATTGATGCCGGTGCCGAACTTCCTTCGGGTTACTGTGGCGACATGTCGTCCACCGTGCCTGCCGACAAGACTTTTACTTCCCGGCAGCGTGCCGTCTACGAAATTCAGAACGCCATGCACCTGGAGGCTGTTAAAGCGCTTTGCCCGGGCATTCCTTATATGAAGGTATACGAACTTTCTGCCCAAGTGATGGTGGAGGGGCTGAAAGAGCTGGGATTGATGAAGGGCAATGCCGAAGATGCCGTACGCGAAGGTGCTCATGCACTGTTCTATCCTCACGGACTGGGACACATGATGGGATTGGACGTGCACGATATGGAAAATTTAGGTGAACTTTGGGTCGGCTATGACGGTCAGCCCAAGAGTACGCAGTTCGGTCGCAAGAGTCAGCGCCTTGCCATTCCTCTGGAACCGGGCTTTGTCTTTACGGTTGAGCCGGGCATCTATTTCATTCCCGAACTGATTGACCTTTGGAAGGGGGAGAAGAAATTCGCTGATTTTATCAATTATGATAAGGTAGAGGAATACCGTGATTTCGGTGGCATCCGTAATGAGGAAGATTATCTGGTTACTGAAACGGGGGCACGCCGTTTGGGTAAGAAAATTCCGTTGACACCGGAAGAGGTGGAGGCGTTGCGCTGAACCAAAGCGCATGGCAGGCTTTATGATGAAGGTAAGTAGACAGGAAGAATGAAAATTAACGGATATAAACAGATGGAACAACAGATACAGAAGCACGCACGGGTCGATGTGGCCGATGTGTTGCGTGGACTGGCGGTGATGGGTATCATCCTGCTGCATTCGATTGAGCATTTTAATTTCTACTCCTTCCCTGACGAGGCGGGACGGAGTGCATGGCTGGCCTTTACCGACCGTGCTGTGTGGGACGGACTTTTCTTTCTTTTCGGGGGAAAGGCGTATGCCGTGTTTGCCCTGCTTTTCGGCTTCAGTTACTTTATTCAGTACGACAACCAGCGATTGCGTGGACGAGATTTCCGTCTGCGTTTCTGTTGGCGGTTGGTGTTGCTGTTTTTTATCGGCAACTTGAACGCATCGTTTTTTACTGCCGAGGTGCTGGTGCTCTATTCACTGGTGGGGTTCATCTTGCCGCTGGTGTGCCGTCTGCGTGACAAGTGGATATTTGTCTTGGCTTGCGTGTTACTCGTTCAGCCGTTGCCGCTTTATTATGTTGTACGTGCCGCCCTTGATTCTACTTTCATGACACCTGCCCTGCCGACGGGTAGTCTGTGGGCCGCCACATTTCAGGCACAGAGCCATGGCACCTTCCTTGAAACCTTGTGTGTCAATCTGTGGGAAGGACAATTGGCCAGTCTGGCGTGGGCGTGGGACAACGGGCGTGTATTCCAGACTGCGGCTCTTTTCCTTTTCGGCTATTTGATAGGCCGCCGGGAGTTGTTCCGAAAGGACAATCTGAAATTCTGGAACAAGGTGTTGTGTGGTTCTTTGGTAGCCTTTTTCCCACTCTATGGGTTAGGCAACATGTTGCCTGATTTTGTAGAAAATGCTTCGGTGCGTATACCGCTACTGCTGGTGGTGTCTTCGTTGTATAAGTTCGCTTTTATGCTGTTGCTAGTATCGGCTGTGCTGAATGCTTATTACCGCACTGATTTGCAGAAATGCCTGAACTATCTTATCCCTTACGGCCGTATGAGCCTGACCAATTACATCATGCAGAGTGTTATAGGTTCTATGTTGTTCTATAACTGGGGATTCGGTCTGCACGATAAACTGGGCATTACAGCCAGTGTGCTGGTGGGTGCCTTGATTTTCGTGCTGCAATTGGCCTTCTGCCGGTGGTGGTTACATCGCTACGGGCATGGCCCAATGGAATATCTGTGGAAACGGGCTACGTGGCTGAAGTGAGTGACTCATGCCTGAAAATAGAAAGAACCGCATCATTTAAATGATACGGTTCTTTCTATATCTATGGATAAGGAGTGTTTCTCCTGATGTTTTCCTCCTTACTCAAACTGTTCTCCAATTACATTGGTACTATTGTGAATCCCCATTTATATTCCCGATTGGCAGGAATAAGATATTGAGGTTCGGGCTTGGAGCCCCAGCTGTCATATCCGCCTACTCCCATCTGCTTCATGTCTATACAAACTTCTACGAAATTCTTGGGCGTGATATCGTTGATATGTGTCTGGCGAGGCTTGATGTTTCTGGCAGTCGAGACGTCATGTTTCAGCTCTGCCGCATTGCGGTTGTTCCATTGATAATCTCTGTTTACGTTGTTTTCGCTGTCAAAGTCTTCAATCGCATTGCGCAACGCATTGAAACCGATAGTCTGATCGGCATAGATAGTCAGCCCTTTGCCATTCTTCTTGCCTACGGATAGCCAACGGGTATCGGTATGATGACCGTTCTCTTGCGGACGTACGTATGGGTAGTACATCTGTTCTGCCGTGCTTTTGTAAAGGTCTACGGTGACACCTGCGTTGCGGTCGATATAGTTCTCTTCAGGACCACGTCCGAAATAAGTCACTTGGTTCATCTCTGCCGGCAGGTGGAAACGGATGCCGATGCGCGGAACAACCAAGTCGGAAGAAACCTTGTGCATATTCTCATTTCCCGGTGTATAAGTAGCCGTTACGGTTGCTTCCGAAACTTCTGTCTTGGCAGCCTTGATTCCGGTGGGAGTAAATGTGAAATCGGCTTTTACCACACCGGAGGGGTGAATACGATAGGTTACGATGTAATGGTTGCCGGCAGGCAGGAGGTATTTGGCTGTCAGCACGGCATCTTTGCCTTCCTTCCGGACACTTGCCTCGGCTATCCGGAAGTCTTTGCTTGCTTCTTTCCAGATTTGCAGGCGTTTGGGGCCTTGGTTGCCATAATCGTTGTCTGTCGGTGCACGCCAGAAGTTAGGTTGAAGCCCGAAGCCGTCCTTAAAGTACTCCGTACCGTTCACTTTGTAAGAAGTAACCAGTCCGGTAGCCTTGTTGAAGACAAACTGTACTTTAGAAGAAGCTACTTCCAAAAGGTTATCCTTGTCGTTGCAATTCAGCATGCTACCTTCTGTTTTGTAGGTACGTGCCAAGGGGGCGATGGGCAGAAGGAACTGTTCTTTCGCAATTTCATAACCGACGGGAATCAATGCTTCCGGTTCGGTAGTCGTCACTCTGAACTCAACGAAATATTCGGTTCCAGCCTTGGGTTTCAGTCCGCCTACATTTACGTTCAGAGGTTTGTTTCCTTGCGGCTCGATATCCAGAGATACTTTGCCGCCCCGGATGGTCTTGGAGTTTTCCTTTACTTCGTAATGAATCAGATACTTCTTTAGGTTTGTGAAGTAGAAGCGATTCTTTACGGTGAACTTGCCGTTTGCCAAGTCTTCAGCTTCAAAAGCGATGTTCTGATGCGCGTATTTCACTTCGCTGTATCCGGGATGGGGATTACGGTCGGGATTGATGATACCATTGCAGAGGAAGTTTCCGTCACTCGGCATGTTTTTTCCGAAGTCGCCTCCGTAGGCCCAATAGAGGCGGTTGTTCTCGTCTTTCACGGCAATACCTTGGTCTACCCAGTCCCAAATATATCCGCCTTGTAGGTTGGGATATTTGTAGATAGCTTTCCATTGTTCCCAAAGACTGCCGGTAGAGTTGCCCATGGCATGTGCATATTCGGACGGGACTACCGGGCGGTCGCTGCCCATCTTACCGATGTTTTCCAGCCATCTTGCTGATGGATATTGCGGAACATACATGTCGGAATTCCATTCCCATTGGGCGCGTTCATAATTCACCGGACGGTTCATGATGTCTTTGTCCGCATTCTTCACCCACAGGTAAGTCTGATAGAAATTATAACCGTTTCCGGCTTCGTTACCCAGTGACCAGAAGGTGACTGAAGGATAGTTCTTATTGCGTTCGAACATGTTGATGGTGCGGTGCATATGAGCTTTCAGCCATTCGGGGTTATTGCCCAGTGTACCACCTTTGCGCAGGTCGTAGTACATGCCGTGGCTCTCGATGTTGGCTTCGTCATATACATACAAGCCATATTCGTCGCACAATTCATAGAAACGGCGGTCTTGCGGATAATGGCACAGACGAACCGTGTTGATATTGGCGCGTTTCATCAGTTCAAAATCCTTGCGCATCAGCTCTTCGGTCATGTAGTGACCGGTTTCGGGATTGTGTTCATGAATATTCACACCTTTTAGCTTCAGTGGTTGCCCGTTAATAAGGAGGACTACGTAGTTTTGTCCGTTTGCTGACTTTTGGTCAATTTCCTTTATCTCGATGCGTCGGAAACCCACGTTGAAGGGTACGACTTCATTCACCTTGCCCTCTTCGCTGACGGTCATCAGTAATTTGTAGAGGTTGGGATTTTCAGACGTCCAAGTCTTTACGTTAGGCAATTGTTGTTCGAAAAAGGCCGTTGCTTTCTTTCCTGCCAAGATGGAAACTGTTTTCTTTCCCGTGGCGACCGGCTTGCCCGAATCGTTTGTCAGTTCGTAGTCGATGGTCAGGGAGGCATTACTGCTTCCATTGTTTTTCAGGTCTACACTCAGCCGGAAGATACCGTTTTTGTAGCTGTCATCCAGTGTAGAGGTAATGCGGAAGTCGTTGATGGAAGCCTTGGGCTGCGCATACAAGAATACATCACGTTCGATTCCGCTCATGCGCCAAAAGTCCTGGCACTCTAAATAAGACCCGGTGCTCCAACGGAGAATCTTGAATGTCAGTGTATTTTCTCCCGGTTGCAAATATGAGTTAATCAAATATTCCGCAGGATTTTTGGAATCTTCGTTGTAACCGACTTCTTTACCGTTGACATATACGTAGCATCCCGATTTGGCACCGGCCACATGCAAATATACATCTCGTCCGTTCCAGTTGTCCGGAATCGTGAAATTTCGTCGGTAGACGCCTACGGGATTCTGTTCGGGCAATAGGGGCGGCTGAGGTTTATAAGGTTTGAACTCGTAGCCGTGATTAGTATAAATGGCCGTTCCGAAGCCTTGTACTTCCCAGTTGCCCGGCACTTGAATGTCGTGCCAGCCCTCTGTGCTTGCAGTAGGAGAGGTGATGTCGGCGGGAAGGTCTTTGTAGGCATCGACATAAAAGAACTTCCATGTCCCGTTGAGTAATTGGTAGTATGGACTTTTTTCAAATTGTCCACTCATGGCTTGTGTACGGTCTGCGTAGGTCATGAAAGAGGTACGTGGTGCTTCTTTGTTTACACTCGTTGTCTGTACGTCTTGCCAATAAGGTAATTTAAGGTCAGGGCTACTTTGAGCCAGCATACTGCTTCCCATTAAGGAAAAGCATGCAAATAATTGGGTTAGTTTGCTCATGGTGAAATAATTTCTTTTTATTCACATAGTTAATATTTGATGCTGTAAAAATAAGAAAAAATAGCGATTCTCCTATTGAATATTAAGATTATTTATTAAGAGTCATGTTTTTAAGAAAAGATGTATCTAATGCTTTACGTTGAGGAAAATGGGTGAATAGTTGTAAGGAGTTGACCTTTACAGATACTTCTCCCATAAATATCTCAGCGGGCTGGGCAGTCTTTCAGTCACGCTTCGTTCGTCGGTCATCACTTCCGCCGTCCCGGTCAGTTCCCCTTTGAATTCCAGCCGCCTGCCATAGGAAGTGCATAAATCTTGCGGCAGGCTTACGGTGACGGTGTAGGTGCGTTTCGATGATACTCTGTTGCAACTGCGCTTCCTGTATCCGGGCCGGGGAGAGCTAGGTCATCAGCTGTTCCCGTCCCCCGCTGCTTGTTCAAGAATGCTTGTTTGGCTTCCTCGTATTCCGACTGGGCGGTCAGGCTCTCGTCGAAGAAGATGAACTCCGGGTCTTTGTACACGGCGCGGGCGATGAGGATGCGCTGCTTCTGCCCCTGGCTCAGCCCGTTCCCCTCCTGTCCTATCCGGGTGTTGTAGCCCAGCGGCAACCCCTCGATGAAGCCATGTATGTTCGCCACCTCCGCCGCATGGCGCAGGCGTTCCTTGTCGATATGCTCCACGCCCGGGGCGATGTTTCCCGCGATGCTGTCCGAGAAGATGAAGCCGTCCTGCATGTCGCGAGCAAAGGCGATGAGGTCGTTTACGGGGCTGTTCAGTTGCCCGATGATGTACTGCACGGAGAGCATCATTCCCAGCGTCATTTCCCCTTTCACCACGAGCGATGCCACCAGTTCCGTGATTACGATGTTCTTGGTCTGGTTTATCAGTACCGCTCCTGAGTCCTGATACTGCCGCAGCGCAAGGCTCTTGATGTTTACTTTGAACAGCCTTGCCTGTATGCGTTCCCATTCCCACCGTTTCTGCTGTTCGCAGGCACTCAGTTTTATTTCCTGCATGCCGTTCACCAGTTGCACCACCGAGCTTTGGTTGGCGCTCTGCTGGGCAAAGCGTTTGTGGTCCAGTTCCGCCCGCTTCTTCATGAAGAGCCAGACGTAAGCCACGTAGAGGGCACTTCCTCCCATGAAGATAAGGAATATCATGGCGTTGTACAGCAACAGCACGATACTGAAAATAAGCAGGTTGAACATGGAGAACACTACACTGAGGCTGCTTCCGGTCAGGAAGTTCTGTATGCGCGTGTGGTCGTTGATGCGCTGCAGTATGTCGCCCGTCATTTTGGTGTCGAAGTAGCCCATGGGGAGCTTCATCAGCTTGACGAGGAAGTCCGAAATCAGGGCGATGTTGATGCGTGTGCCCAGATGCAGCAATATCCATCCGCGTATGAACTCCACGGCGCTGCTGCTGAAGGACAGCATCAGTTGGGCGATGAGTACCAGATAGATGAATCCGAGGTTCCGGTTGTTGATGCCGAAATCCACGATGCTCTGCGTGAGGAAGGGGAGCATCAGTTGTATCATGCTGCCTAATAGCAACCCCAGCAGCAGCTGCCCCACCAGTTGCTTGTAGGGGCGCAAGTAAGAATAGAGGAAACCGAAGCCTTTATAGTCTGTCTTTTCCCCCTCATCCTCTTGTGCATAGAATTCCGGTGTAGGTTCCAGCAACAGTGCCACTCCCGTATCTTCTCCGTCCTTCTTTGCACTGAGCCAGCAACGGCAGAACTCCTCACGAGTGTACTTCAGCTTTCCCGCTCCGGGGTCTGCCACCCAAACATGCTTGTTGTCCAGCTTATAAACTACGACAAAATGCTGCTGGTTCCAGTGGACGATGCAAGGCAGAGGAGCTTCCGTCAGCATCTCGTAGCTCACTTGTACACAGATGCTCCGAAATCCAATCTTTTCTGCGGCTTCGCTGATGCCCAGCATGGAAACCCCTTCGCGGGTGATGAATGATTTCTCCCTCAACCCTTCCAATGAATAGCGCTTGCCATAGAAAGCGGAGACCATGCGCAGGCAGGTGGGGCCGCAGTCCATCACGTCGTGCTGGGAGTAGTGAGGAAAGGATTTCATCTGATTAACTATATAAAAAGTCAATATCTTTGATGTTATAATAGCTTGGAAATTTCCTCCCATTAATAAATAGAATGGGTGTAGTGTAAAACTTATGTGTTATACACCATTTTTCTTGTGCATTGATGAAAGGCTCGTACTTAGGGATTTCATCCAAGAACTTAATGTTATGTAGGATTTTATTTTTACTGATAGGATAGTTATCAACATATTTTTTTAGTATCATGGCAAATAATTGGGGATTCTTTTGATAGCCAGAGAGAATATGGGAAGCTATTACTATCGATTCTGGATGTTTCTTTTGGTCTAACAAAAATATTAAATCCAATTTGGTATTGGCTTTTCTTTGAAGGATGGGCATTAGTTTTTGTAGCTCTTTTATGCATGAAACACAAATAGGACTGAAAATAAGAGTAAGGCATATTTCGGCATCTGGATTTCCTATTGATATTTTATTCACTTTGTCAACATCTGTAAGACAAAGTTCTTGTTGAAAAAGATATTGGGAAATGTTTTCGTCATATATTAATTCGTTGTATTTTCTTTTCAAGGTGGTGTGTTCTTTTTGAGTGGCAATTATTGGCTTGATGACTATATAGATAGATGTAACAGTAACGAAAATCGTCGTTATTTCTATTATTGATTTCAAATGTAGCAATTCGTATATATAATTCATCTTTAAAGTACATATACTTAGCATAAACAGAAAAACGAATACCACTTGTACAGAAAGGCAAAGGGTACACCATTTTCTTGCTATGAATTTCTGATAAAAAAGAGAATAGCATACATATCCGATACTGCAAACAGACAGGAAGTTTATAAGTGCCTGTGCTGTACCAAATGGTAGGAATAGTAATACAATTAAAAGAGATAAAAAATACACAAAACCTATATCGCTCCAAGAAACAAGTCCGAGGAAATATGCGTCTTTGAAATCCAAGATAGAAGAACAATCTATATTATTCTTATTTCCGGTGGCTGAACATAATTTTTTAATGTGTACATTGTACTTGTCTATTTGGTCTACAAACAAAAGTATGGATGCAGTCAGTCCTCCTAAAACGCCTGTAAGATATAGATAAAAAAGAATGCCTCCTTCGTGCTTTAAAATAAGTAAATATGCGAATAATATGGCTACACACAATATAAGCATAGGATATTTTATTTGCTTAATGATTGTGCTGAATTTCATTTTTAGTGGAATACTGATTTTACCTGGTCGGTTATCCATAATAAGGATGTTACCGTCCCACATATCTTCAAAATCCTTTCTCGATATACTTTCTATCTTTCCTTTCTCATCAATAGTCTGAATAGATTCGGCAGTAACTTTTGTTATAAACAGGAACAAATCCACATTTGTAATAACATGAGCAATGAAAGGAGAGGGTATATTTGTCAGTTCTTCATAACTGGTATGTATGGCAAAACTATCTTTGTCCATCCTATGTAATATATACTGGAAAGATAGGAAACTGGGAAAATCCGGATGTTCCTTCAATATTACATATAATGCAGCAGAATATTTGCAGCCATAATATTTTGTGATAATCTTCAAAATGGTTCTTGCATTGTCTTTTATTATTTTTTGATGTGCATTCATTCTGTTGCTTTACTGTTTTAAATATTTGTCTATCGTTGTTGCCGCTTGTTGGTCACTTGGTCTTGGAGCATTCACTTCAACAATATTGCCCTGTTTGTCGAAAATGATGTATCGGGGAATTAATTCCAGCTTTAGCTTTTCCAGTATTTTACTGTTCTTTGGGTTTGTGATGAGGAAATTGTCGGGTACTTCCGACAAGCCTTCCTGCTCTACTGCCTTTTTCCAGCTGCTTTCCTGGTCCTTGAAGGCGAGATAGACGAATACCACATCTTTTCCCTTGTACAGCTCTCTTAGCTTTGCCGATGGAGGCATTTCTTCCCGGCAGGGTACACACCAGCTTGCCCAAAAGTCCACATAAATGACCTTTCCCCTGTTTTTTTTCAACAATATGTTCAAGTTGGTAGGCTTTCCGTGGATGTCCTTCAGCAATAACTGGTTGGCATCGGCAGACAAGTTATATTGGTCTCTTATCTTGTTGGGCAGCAGTGTGTCTTGGGTGATATGGATATATTTGTCAAGATAGCTGTTTACGTCTTGTGCCGAAAAGTTTTCGCCGATTTCTTTGATGCAGCGTTCAAGCAGGATTTGTTTTGATTTTGGCTGAAATGTTTTCGGAGATAGCTCATCGAAGGTTTGACGCCAGTCTTTGCTTCCTCCCTGCGATTTGCGTATCGTCGGGATGTGCTGATTCAAAAACCAGAGGTAATAGTCCAGAAATTCACGGTAGGAGGGATAACGGATATATTTGTCGGCTATTTCGGGCTCCATTTGGCGGTAGAAGGCGGTGTCTTCATTCAGCATTCTCCGGGATTCATAGTCTTTCAGCTTGAGCAGGTATTGATAACGGTCGTGTATCTCGCTTGAGATAAGTTGCTGTTCTTTAAAAGAATTGATAGTATCTGTGTAGTTCTTTTTGTAACTGTCGAACATGGATTGTAATGAATCCAAAGGACAATAATCTATTATTAATGAAGTCCAATTGTTGGCTCGTATTATATCAATAGTTTTGGCAATATGTGCCAAACTTCCTCCAAGACAAGTTTTAGCCTCCACTCCTACATGGGTCTTTCCTTTGCGCAATTCATAGTTCATGTTATAGAATCTGTTATATTCGGGGTGATGCTTGCTGCTTAAAATGGGGTAGTTCAGGCTATCCATTGAAATAGTAATGGTATCCCCTTGCATTAAAGGGTAGTAGTTGAACTCAAAATCCCCATAGTTGAGCCCCAGCTCCTTGAAATGTTCAGTGGAATAGAGGGTTATGGTATCGAAATCTTTGTCCGGCATGTATTCCATAAGAGTTCCTATACTGTCGGTATAGAGGACTTTAGGCATCGGCACGTGTCTCACTCCTCCCGGTGTCCTGTGGGGCTTAGGATGGTAATGATTGAAACATACTACAATATTCTTTCCACATTTCTCATTGATGGCTTGTTGCCGGCAAGATGAAATGCTTATTACCAGAAAAAAGATGATACATATATACTTCATAAGTATAGGCTTTTAATTTATGATGATATTAAATAATGAATAGGAAAATTATTAGTTTGAATAACAATTTTCCTATTCTGTAACCTGCGGATTATCCGCAGTAGCTACTTGAAGCGCAGCTATCACAGCACCAATTTCCCTCGGCGGTAGCCATGTGCATAGCTTGAGCTTTGGTTACACCGCACTCTACTCTACCACTTGGAGATTTGTAGCCACAAGTACCAGAACCACCTTTGATAGCTCTCATTTGTTTTTTATTGAGGGCTTTCGCTTTTAAGTCATTAAAATTCATAGTGTTCAAGATTAATTTAGTTCTACTCTATTAAAGCTTTTCGATTCCGCTTATATTTAGTGCACAAAATATCATAAATTGAAGTAGCCTTCCAAGAATATGTCATCTGTTTCTATTTCAATGGAGTATTCTCCGCTCTTCTCACCGTTAAGGTCTATATTAAGAGTAACAGGATTACTACATGTCTCTGAATAGACCGTTTCACCGGTAGTTTCGTTGGTGATAGTGATAGTGGCAGACTCAATGTTTTCATTGAAGCTGACATTTACCACATTATTATATAGGTAAGCATCTACTATCGGCATATATATGCTATGGACTACAGGACCTCCTTCTTTATTAATAGGTGGTATATAGTCGCCAGGAACTGTTTGTTGGAGAACAATCTTTATACAATCATTCACTTTCTCCGCATGTACTGCTATATTGCCAAGAGAGAAAATTGTTAGCAGGATAAATAATAGTCTTCTCATATTTATACGTTTTATTTGTTTTCGTTGTCACAAATATAGGACTATTTTAGCTTATGGATATGTATAAAACATGTATAAAGTGCTGTATAAAGTGCTGTATAACGGTGCTTATATATGTATAAATAGTTAATTTGTCTTAACGCACAGTTCCTTCAACACCTTTTGCAGAGAAGTTGAACCGTGAGGAAAGCCCATCCGCTTCTCAACAATGCGATTCGCTTTTTTGTAGACGGTGTCTCGTTTGCAGCCCAACAGACATCCGAAATAGCTGACCGGCAAATCGGTCAGGTATAGACAGCAGAGGTGAATTTCTTCTTGCAGCAGTTTGCAATCCGCACATAGCCTTAAGGTGATTTGGTTCCAACGTCGGTCTGTTTCGGCAATCAGTTGCAACCAGTCCTCCTTTTCCATGTGCAGCTCCGAGCTGTCATGGTCTTTGTAGTCTTGGATGATTTGCTTCATCTTGGTTTTTACATCCGAATATTTTTGTGTGCTTGTCAAGAGCAGAACTCGTTCGTGGTTCAGGGCTTCCAGCTCATTACGCAATTGCTTTTTCTGCGCTGCATCATAATGCAGTTGTTCCAACTCTCTTTCTAAATATGCGATTCTGTTTTCTTTCTGCCGTTGCTCTTCTTCAAGTTTGGCATTTTGTTGCTGCATTGCGGTTTGTACCTCTTTCAGTCTGTCCTTTTCTTCCTCCAAAAGGAAGGTTCTTCTCCGGTATCTTTTCAGCATGTACAAGGCCAAGAACGCTGCCGCTACAACAGACAGCAGGAGACCGTTATATTTACTGATGACTGAATCGTGTTTCTTCTGTTGATGGGCTATCTGGGCACTCTTTTCGGCATCAATCACGGAATAGGCTTGTCTGTTACGGTTGTTCCGCAAACTATCCGTGTAGATGGAGCCGGTTCGTTCCAAGTCCAATGATGTTTTAAAATCTCCGGAAGCTTTTGCTATATCTGATAATAACTTGTAAACTCCTGCTTTTATGGCATGACTCTTATCAGGAAGGGCTTTGTTTAGATAGAAGGAGGCAGAGTCATATTGCCGGTTCTCGTAATAGGCATTTCCTAATATATAGAAAGCATTGTAGCAGAAAGTTGTATCTTCCTGCAGGGCAAAGTTTTGCTTGGCAAACTCCACTGCTTTCTTTCCATTCTCCATTCTGTAGTACAATGTGCTTAGTGCAGACAGTATGGTTCTGTTCAGAGTTTTGTTGTTTGTCATTTTAGCCATATACTGTGCTTGCAGCATCAATTTCTCAGCTTTCGGATAGAATGGCTTTCCTTTTTCCATCTGAATCATTCCCTGCTGTGACAAAGCTTCTATTTGGAGCAATGAATCTCCCAATAAGATAGCTATCTGTTCCGCTTCCCGATATATGGAGTCGGCTTGCTCGTTCAAGTCTTGCGCATAATACAAGTAACCTATATTATTGCAGATACGGCTTTGCAAACTGATGTCTTTTATTTCTTTTGCCAAGATATTGGCTATTAAAAAATTAGAGATGGATTTTTTTATTTTATTCATATCTCTGCAAACACTTCCCCAATAATAGTATGCCCGTGCCTTCATGGTTGCATCACCCATGGAATCATAGTATCGTACAGCCACTTGTATCAGCGAATCATCCGTCTGCCGGATGTAGTTCTTGTCCCGTGCTTGTGTCAGCAGCAGGGTATGGTAGGCGCGGTCTGTTTCCGTATTCAGCCTCCCGGTCGGTATGCTTTCCAGCGCATGCAGTGCGCTGTCCGGTTGCAAATTCATCAGCGAATCTGCTTGTATCAACAGTGTATTGTAGTTTGTCCTTTCAGTGCAGGCCGCCAATAGTGCGGTCGGTGTGGCTATAAGGACTACTGTCCGTGCTCTCATTACTTTTGCAATTTAGAAATGCAAAAATAATGTTTTTTATTTAGCTTGTCCTTATCAGCCTGCCGGTGACACGATATTATCTTTGCCTGGCTGGTGTCGGGCATGGCATTTAGAGGACTCCTTGCAACGGATTATTTCGGAGGGGGAAGAAGAAATTAACAACGTGTCTGCAAGATATTTGTTGCGTGTTCGCATGTAATTAATAAGAAGTGCTACTTGTTGTTAATAGTTAGTATAACAGGGAATTAATTTATTGTAGTGGCAATATTGCAGTGGTAGTAACTTAAAAGGGGTGGAAGCAAAACTTGCTTCCACCCCTTTTAAGTTACTACCACTGCGGCTGCAATGCCGATGGATAGGAGAATGATGGTTTATGCGTGTAGCTCCAGTATAAACCGTGCTCCCTTGCTGTATCCGCTGTCCAGTGTCAGGCTGCCGTTCATCTTGGTGGCTATCAGTGAGCAGATGGGCAGTCCCAGGCCGTCGCCTTGCGTCAGGTCCTTCACTTCGGTGAAGGGTTTGAAGATATTTTCGTGTTGCTCTTCGGGAATGCCGCAACCGGTATCACTGACGATGAACTGGTGGGTGCGCGCACCGCGTTTTTTGAAGTCCAGCCATATCTTACCACCGGCGGGAGTATATTGGGCGGCGTTCTCCAACAGGTGGAGCAAGATACGTTCCAATTGTTCGGGATTGATTTTAACATTCAGCTTGGGAGCATTGACGGCAAGGGTGACGTCTTCCTGTGTCTTTCCCTTAATTTTGTCCATGATGCTCTCGCAGAAGGTGGAGATGTTCTTTTCCTGCATTTCGTAAGGTTCGGACAAGGTGCTTTCCAGTTCGGACAGTTCCTGAATGTGGTTGGAGAATGTATGCAGGGCTTTTACTCCGGGCAGCGAAGCGTCGAGTGTATCCAGTGTCGGCTCCATCTGGGCGGAAATGTTCTGAATGAATTTTGTTTTCAGTTCGTTGTGCTCGTTGGCGATGCTGATGGTTTTCTTCTGCTTGCGGGTAAGGACGATGAAGCGCAACAATACGATGGTGCCGAATATCAGGACTGCGGCAAGGATGGCAGCCAATACGCAGAGACCGATGATGATGTATTGCTTGGCGCTCAGAGAGTCGTCTTTCTCCTGAATGGTGACCAGGCTTTCGTCATACTTCCGCTTCAGGACGTTCAGTTCGTCTTGTGCCGTAAGTGCCTTTACGGAGTCAGTCCATAGGATGTACTTGTCGTAGGTGCGTGCCACCAGTCCGGCGTTATTGGCCTTTCGGGCTATGCCGATGAGCGTCTTGTAGCACTCGTTCACTTTGTCATAGCTTTTCAGTTCCTTGTATTGCCCTATCAACCGGTTGATGGCGGCATCGCCTTGCGCATTCATGCCGAAGGTGTAATAATAATTGGCCTGCGTATAAAGCAGGTCGTTGTTCAGGGAATCGTTGCGCGAAGCCTTGGCGGTTTCCTCCAGTCGGGCCAGTTGCTCTTTGGCACGTGCCGGGTTCTTCAGGTTGATGTACATCTGCAGGCGTTCTTTGCTGATGCGGAAGTGTAGGTCGGGCATGGTCTTTTCGCTCTTCTGTTCACCGTTGTTCACCATTTGCTCGGCACCGCGCAACAATTCGAAAGCCTCTTTATAATAATTTTCCCGATGATAGAGGGCACTGGCATTGATGCCGCATTCCACGGCTTTTTCGTACTTGTCGTGGGTGGAAAAAGAGTTGTAGGCTTGCAGGAAAAGATAGCGCGCCCTGATATACTCTTTTTTTTCCAAGCTTTCTTGCGCTTGCTTCATGAGTTCGTCTGCACGGCTCTGTGCATGAGTCTGGCTGCAAATACATAAGGCAACCAGCAGACATATCGAAATTATTTTTTTCATGTGTAAGTTTGTTTTTATTGGCCTACAAAGGTAGGATAAAAACTCAGTATTTAAAACTGCTGCCTCCTAAAAATTCTCTCAATAAGGATGTAGGTGGAATTTCTTTGTCCTGTACGGGAGTGAAGTATTTGATGAATTTCAGTAACCGGTACGCTTCTGCATATTCCGGACAGTTGCGGGGAACGCTGCTCAGAATAGGTTCGGCATGGCAACGGAGCACGGCAAATTCGAACAATAGGGCAGAGTTGAACATGACATCGGCGTTTTCCTGATAGGGAAATATCCATTTGTCTTCGCCGGCACGTACACTGGGCCAGCGTGAGATGGTTTCTTGTGCCGAATAGCCGCGGTAATTGAAGTCGCGGATGATGCGGCGTAGCAGACGGTTGTCCGTAGTAGGAATCCAGTTGTGGTCGTCCAGTGAGATAGTGGTCAGGGCAGATACATAAATCTTGTATTTGCTGGCGGCGGGAATCTGTGGGGTTAGTTCGGGATTCAGGGCATGGATGCCTTCCAGAATGAGGATGGTATGTTCGTCGATGCGCAGTTTATCTCCTTTATACTCTTTCTTCCCAAGAGTGAAATTGAAACGGGGCAGTTCTACTTCCTCGCCGCGGAGCAGTGCCTGTAGCTGGGCGTTGAAGAGCTCGAGGTCGAGGGCGTGGAGTGATTCGTAGTCGTAATTGCCGTTTGCGTCGCGGGGGGTGTTTTCTCGGTCCACGAAGTAGTTGTCCAGCGAGATGGGATAGGGACGCAGGCCATTGGTCATCAACTGTACGCTGAGGCGCTTGCTGAAGGTGGTCTTTCCGGAGGATGAGGGACCGGAGATGAGCACGAGTTTCACGCGGTTCCCGTTTTCGCTGCGGTGGTAAATATCATCGGCTATTTGGGCTATCTTCTTTTCTTGCAGGGCTTCGGCCACATTAATGAGGTCGGTGGCATGACCTTCTTCGCAAGCCATGTTGAAATCGCCTACGTTGCTCAGTCCCATGATGTAGTTCCAGTGCAGATGTTCCTTGAACACGTCGAGCATTTTCTCTTGCTTCACCACCTCTTCCAGAACGTTTGGATTTGCCTTGTCGGGGATGCGCAGCAGCAGGCCGTCGTAATATTTCACGATGTCAAACAGCCAGACATATCCGGTACTTGGCAGCAGGTTGCCGTAATAGTAGTCTATGGTATCGCCCAGTGTGTAATAGTAGGTGTAGAGGGAGCCGGAGGTTTCCAGCAGTTTCACCTTGTCGTCCATGCCCCGTTCGCTGAAGATGCGCACAGCTTCAGCGGTGTGGCATTCGATACGGTGGTAGGGGATGTCCTCGGCGATGATTTCCTGCATCCGTTTCTTGATTGCTGTAACATCTTCCAACTCGATAGGACGGCTGATGCGCAAGTTGCAGAAATATCCTTTGGATATCGGATGCTCGACAAACAGTTTCCCTTCCGGGAACAGTTCGCTGACTGCTTTATAAAGAATGAAGCAGAGGGAGCGGACGTATGTGCGCATGCCTGAGGAATCGCGTATGTCGAGAAACTCTACGTCCTTATTGTTGTATACCCGGAAGCTCAGTCCTTCGGAACGGTTGTTGACTTTTGCACTGACCACTTGATAGGGAAAATCAAGATTAAAACCGGAATAAATGTCCAAAAGTGAGCTCCCGATAGGGAACTTCTGGGAAATATTGTTATTTTTGCAACAAATTTGTAACATGTGTTCCATATTGTTCTGTTTTTGTGAATTAATACGTTAAATATAGGACATTATAACACATGAAAGAATGAAACACCTTAAATAATTAAAGATGGAATATTCTTTTTATGATTTTTTAAAGCTACTCGGCTCATTGGCATTGTTTCTCTACGGAATGAAAATCATGAGTGAGGGGCTGCAAAAATTTGCCGGTGACAGATTGCGGACGATTCTGACCGCAATGACAACCAATAGGGTGACCGGCGTGCTGACTGGTATTTTGATTACCGCGCTCATCCAATCCTCTTCGGCAACCACGGTCATGGTGGTGAGTTTCGTTAATGCAGGTTTGCTTACTCTCTCCCAGTCCATCGGTGTGATTATGGGAGCTAACGTGGGTACTACGGTCACTGCATGGCTTATTTCGGTTTTCGGGTTTAAAGTCGATATCGCTGCTTTTGCTCTTCCGCTGTTGGCGATAGGTATCCCGCTTCTCTTTTCTCAGAAGAGTACCCGGAAGTCCATCGGTGAATTCATTTTTGGTTTTTCATTCCTTTTTATGGGACTTTCCTACTTGCAGGTCTATTCTCCGGATCTGGGCAAGAATCCGGAGATGCTGGCTTTTGTGCAGGAGTGGACTGACCTTGGTTTTCTTTCTATATTGATATTTGTGCTGGTGGGGGCGGTCATCACAATGATTGTACAGGCTTCGGCAGCCACCATGGCCATTACCCTTATCATGTGTGCTAACGGATGGATTAGCTTTGAGCTGGGTGCGGCACTTGCCATGGGGCAGAACATCGGTACGACGATTACCGCCAATCTGGCGGCATTGACCGGTAATACGCAGGCGAGGCGGGCAGCATTGGCCCATTTGCTGTTCAATGTGTTTGGTGTCATTATGGTGCTCGTCGTTTTCCACCCCTTCACCCGTTGCGTTTCGTGGTTTGTGGCGGATGTGATGCACCAGACAGACCCTGCTACCCGTGTGGCTTTTGAACTGTCTGCTTTCCATACGGCGTTCAATGTGTTCAATGTGTTGTTGCTCATCTGGTTTGTGAAGGCCATCGAGCGGATTGTCTGCATGCTGTTGCCGCTGAAAGATTCGGACGAGGAATATCGTTTGCGCTTCATCTCCCGAGGGTTGCTTTCTACTGCCGAACTTTCTATTCTGGAAGCGCGAAAGGAAATCCATTTGTTTGCCGAACGTACACACCGCATGTTCGGAATGGTGAAGGACTTGTTGCACACGGAGAAGGACGATGACTTCAACAAACTGTTCAGCCGCATCGAGAAATATGAGAATATCAGTGACAGCATGGAACTGGAAATAGCCAACTACCTGAATCAAGTGTCGGAAGGACGCTTGAGTTCGGAAAGTAAGTTGCAGATACGTGCCATGCTGCGCGAGGTGACTGAGATAGAGAGTATCGGTGACAGTTGTTACAACCTTGCCCGTACCATCAGCCGGAAGCGGCAGACCAATAAGGACTTTACGGAGAAACAATACGGCCATGTCCACTTCATGATGAAACTGACGGATGACGCCTTGTCGCAGATGATTAAGGTTGTGGAACGTCCCGAGAACCAAATTGTTGATGTGAATAAATCCTTCAACGTAGAAAACGAAATCAATAATTACCGCAACCAGCTGAAGAACCAGAATATTCTGGATGTGAACAACAAGGAATATGATTATCAGATGGGCGTCTATTATATGGACATCATTGCGGAATGCGAAAAGCTGGGCGACTATGTGGTGAATGTAGTGGAAGCCAGCAGCGATATAAAAGAAAAGAAAGCGTCTTAGGACGCTTTCTCAAATTCTTCTTTACCTACTCCACACAGAGGGCAAACCCAATCTTCGGGAAGGTCTTCGAAAGATGTTCCCGGTTCTATTCCATTTTCAGGATCTCCCAGTTCGGGATCATAGACGTAATCGCATACGGTGCAAATGTACTTTTCCATAACTTTCCTTTTTTATTGATTCTTTTATAATAACATTTCCGCGGTTTATTTGTTTTGTTGTTGAGCAATAAAATGAAAGGGCCATGTGATTCTGTTCTGAAAGAATTATCTCGGTATTGTTTTCCCGGATTATTGTTGTACTTTTGCGTTTCGAAATTAAAACCTGAAAAGACTTGCATGACTGCAATAAAGGATGATTATTATCATGTCGGACTGACCGACGAACAAGTGCGGAAGAGCCGCGACGAACATGGAGTAAATTTATTGACGCCTCCTAAACGGCCTTCCTTATGGAAATTGTATCTGGAGAAGTTTGAGGACCCCGTAGTAAGGGTATTGCTGGTTGCCGCTCTGTTTTCTTTGATTATTTCCATTGTAGAGAATGAATATGCCGAGACTATCGGCATTATAGTGGCCATTCTGCTGGCTACCAGTATCGGTTTCTTCTTTGAGTATGATGCCGGAAAGAAGTTTGATTTGCTGAACGCAGTGAACGAAGAAACTTTGGTGAAAGTAATTCGTAACGGACATGTGCAGGAGATTCCCCGTAAAGATGTAGTGGTGGGTGATATAGTGGTGCTGGAAACCGGTGAAGAGGTTCCGGCAGACGGTGAATTGCTGGAAGCTATTTCCCTGCAAGTGAATGAATCGAATCTGACCGGTGAACCGGTAGTGACGAAAACTACCGTAGAAGCTGACTTTGACGAAGAGGCTACGTATGCTTCCAACCGCATTTTGCGCGGTACAACGGTGGTGGACGGACATGGCACCATGCGTGTGGAGGCTGTGGGTGATGCTACGGAAATCGGTAAAGTGGCACGTCAAAGTACCGAACAGAATACGGAGCCTACTCCGTTGAATATCCAGTTGTCCAAATTGGCTAACTTGATTGGAAAGATAGGTTTTTCCGTGGCTGGTCTGGCTTTTCTCATTTCCTTTGTAAAAGATGTGCTACTGGTCTATGACTTTTCTTCATTCTATACTTTCCGTGATTGGCTGCCGGCCTTGCAGGCTACTTTGCAATACTTTATGATGGCAGTTACCTTGATTGTGGTGGCTGTGCCCGAAGGCTTGCCGATGAGCGTGACACTCAGTCTGGCGTTGAATATGCGCCGCATGCTCTCCACCAACAACCTGGTGCGCAAGATGCATGCATGCGAGACGATGGGAGCCATTACAGTGATTTGTACCGACAAGACCGGTACATTGACCCAAAATCTGATGCAGGTGCATGAACCCAATTTCTATGGTTTGAAGAATAACGGGCAGCTGGGGAATGATGACCTCAGCAAGCTGGTAATGGAAGGTATCAGTGCTAACTCCACTGCTTTTCTGGAAGAAGAAGTGACTGGCGAGAAGCCGAAAGGGGTGGGTAACCCCACGGAGGTGGCACTGCTGCTTTGGCTGAACAGCCAAGGATGCGACTATCTGGCGCTGCGTGAGAAAGCTACGGTTATCGACCAGCTGACTTTCTCTACGGAAAGGAAATTCATGGCTACCCTGGTGCAATCCCCCCTGATTGGGAAGAAGGTGCTGTATGTGAAGGGAGCTCCCGAGATTGTTTTGGGTAAATGCAAGGATGTCATGTTGGACGGCAAGCGTGTGGATGCGGTGGAATACCGTTCTACAGTGGAGGCTCAGTTGCTCAACTATCAGAATATGGCTATGCGCACACTTGGCTTTGCATTCAAGATTGTGGATGATGAGGAAATGTCTGATTGTGTGTCATTGGTTTCTGAAAATGACTTGTCGTTCCTGGGTGTGGTTGCCATCAGCGATCCTATCCGTCCGGATGTGCCTGCGGCCGTTGCCAAATGCCAGTCGGCAGGTATCGGAGTGAAGATTGTGACGGGAGATACACCGGGTACGGCTACCGAGATAGCACGCCAGATTGGTCTGTGGAAATCGGAGGATACGGAAAAGAACCGCATTACGGGAGCTGCATTTGCCGAATTGACGGATGAGGAGGCATTGGACTGTGTGATGGATTTGAAGATAATGTCGCGTGCACGCCCCACAGACAAGCAGCGTCTGGTACAACTGTTGCAGCAGAAAGGTGCGGTAGTGGCTGTGACGGGTGACGGTACGAATGATGCTCCTGCGCTGAACCATGCGCAAGTGGGACTTTCGATGGGTACCGGAACTTCCGTTGCCAAGGAGGCCAGCGACATCACGCTGCTGGATGACTCCTTCAACAGTATAGGTACGGCTGTGATGTGGGGACGTTCTTTATATAAAAATATACAGCGTTTCATCGTTTTTCAGCTGACTATCAATTTTGTGGCTTTGTTTATCGTTCTTCTAGGCTCACTGGTGGGTACGACGCTTCCTTTGACTGTCACGCAGATGTTGTGGGTAAACCTGATTATGGATACGTTTGCGGCCCTGGCTCTGGCGTCCATTCCGCCCAGTGAGAGCGTGATGAAGGAAAAGCCACGTAAGAGTACGGATTTCATTATAACCAAGTCCATGAGGTATAACATTCTGGGAATGGGCTTTGCCTTTCTGGTATTGCTTATGGGAATGCTCTTTTGGTTTAACAATGAGGAAGGGGGTATGACTACCTATCGGCTGACCGTGTTTTTCACGTTCTTTGTTATGCTTCAGTTCTGGAATTTGTTCAATGCACGTGTGTTCGGCACTTCGGACTCGGCGTTCAAGGGCATTTCCAAATCTTACGGCATGGAACTGATTATACTCGCCATTTTGGGTGGACAGATACTGATTGTACAGTTTGGTGGAGCTGTGTTCCGCACAGTGCCGCTCGATTTTATGACTTGGATGGCGATTGCCGTTTCTACCTCATTTGTCTTGTGGATAGGTGAACTTGTTCGTTTTGTCCGACGTTTAACACAGAAATAGGTGATGAAAAGAAAAGGAATCAAGAACCTCATTATTGATTTTGGCGGAGTCCTGATTGATTTGGACCGCCAGCTCTGTTTAGAGAATTTCAGAAAGCTGGGATTGCCGGATGTGGAAGTCATGCTGGACCTCTACCACCAACAGGATTTCTTCCAGAAATATGAAAAAGGATTGATTACCAGTGCAGAGTTCCGGGAAGTGATTCGTGGAAAGATTGGGAAACCGGTGACTGATACCCGGATAGATGACGCCTGGAACAGTTTCTTGGTGGGTATTCCTACCTTTAAATTGGATTTACTGTTGGAACTGCGCAAAAAATATGTTGTCTATTTGCTGAGCAACACCAATGAAATCCATTGGCAATGGTCGTGCCTGCACGCGTTTCGCTACAAGGCTTTCTGTGCGGAGGACTTTTTTGAGCATATCTATCTCTCTTATGAGATGAAGATGGCAAAACCGGATGCCGATATATTCCGGAAAGTACTGGATGAGACTGGCATTCTTCCCAGCGAGACTCTTTTCATTGACGATTCTGAGGCCAATTGCCGGACAGCGGAGGCGTTGGGTATTTCTACCTATACGCCAAAGGCACATGAGGACTGGAGACATGCAGTTGGTTTGTGAGACTCCGGGCTTTGACATTCGTCCGAACGTAGCCACTATCGGTTTCTTTGACGGAGTACATCGGGGGCACCGCTACTTGATAGAACAAGTGCGTGCGGTAGCTGCCGGGCGTGGGCTTGCTTCATCGGTCGTGACTTTCCCGGTGCATCCGCGTAAAGTGATGCAGGCCGATTATCATCCGAAGTTATTGACCACTTGTGATGAGAAAGTTTCCCTGCTTGCCAAGACTGGGGTGGATTATTGCATGATGCTTGATTTTACTCCTGAAATAGCCCGGCTTTCGGCACGGGAATTTATGTCCATACTGAAGGAGCGTTATCAGATACAAGCTTTGGTAGTGGGGTACGACCATCGTTTCGGGCATAACCGTAGTGACGGTTTTGAGGATTATGTGCGTTATGGCTGCGAACTGGGTATGGAGGTGCTTCTTGCTCGCGCGTATTCTTATAGGAAGGAGGCATCTGAGACGGAGGGTACTGTCAGCTCTTCGGTTATCCGTAGTTTGTTGCAGAAGGGGAATGTTTCGGATGCTGCCGAGTATCTGGGATACGACTTCTTTTTGGACGGTACGGTTGTCGGCGGCTATCAGGTGGGGCGTAAGATCGGTTTCCCTACGGCTAATCTCCGTGTTTCCGATTCGGACAAGCTGATTCCTGCCGATGGAGTGTATGCTGTTCATGTGCATTTAGAGGGAGTCCGGTACGGAGGAATGTTGAGTATAGGCTATCGGCCAACTTTAGCCAATGGGGCAGACCGTAGCATTGAAGTCCATATTTTCAATTTCAATGCAGACATTTATAATAGTCCGATACGGGTATCCTTCGTTCGCTACATGCGTCCGGAGCTGAAGTTTGGTACGGTTGAACAACTGGTGGCCCGTATCCGTAGGGATGAAGAAGAAATAAAAGAAGTACTTTCCGGCTTTTAATAAATATACTTTAAGAAGCCTTCTTCAAATATGTCATTGTTATAGCCGTATATGGTTCTGTGCTCTTCGTCAATACTGAAAGCATATAATAGGATGTCCAATTCGTATTTGGCGATGGAACGTCCGGAATAGTCGTATACTTCTATGAAGCAGCCTTCTTTTTCTCTGGGACATCGTATGTAAAAGTAATTTTTACATGCGACTATTTCTCGTTGGTGAAATATTGTTTCTTTGATATCCCCTATTATGATATGAGGGCGGGTTTCGTTTCCAATAAGTCTTTTGCGGAGCTTCATGTCGTTTATCCCATAGATGTCAATTTGCTTTTTGTAGGTGTAGGCATAAATAATCAGAGAGTCATTGGCTGCCAGATACCCCTTGTTCTCATCAAAAAATATCTCTTTGTGTTCCTCTTGTCCGATAATAATTTCTCCTGTGGGCTGCCGGGACATCAGATTGATTTTCTGAATGTTGAGCTTGTCGGGATATGTGCTGTATATTAATAATGAGTCATTGACTATATTCATAAAGTTTGCTGTCGGGGTAGAGGCAGGTAGTGTGAACTCTTTTTCAAGGGTTAGCCGGTTATTGCCGTCTAATGTAAAACTTTTGATAACAAATGGATTGTATCCGAAAATATAGACCTTTTCCGAAGTGCTCTTGCAGAAGGAAGGGGGGAGCTGAAATTCGTTTTCTGCTCCTCCCCTGCTTCCTCCTGTGTAAATACACTGGAATTCCGGAAGTGAATATTGATACAACATCTGATTGCTATTTCTTGAATCTGTTGCAAATATATTGTTCTTCTTGACTTCTATTCCATCAATGGCAAACACTTCATTTACATTTATTTTTTCTGCTTGAAGTACCTTCTGCTCGTGAAATGGTTCTATTTTTTGTATGAATGTCTGCTCTTGTATGCTGGTTTGCGTTGCACATGCAGTGAGCAATGTATAGATTGATAGTAAATAAAGATGTTTTTTCATGATGGATGTTTATTAATATATTATTTGTGAGCCGGCGCATGTGGCGGTGTACATGCACATGGTTGCCTTTGTGGTGCAACAGCCATCGCATTTTGTGACATACGTTGCCGGTTCGTCTGGTAGTAATGTAGTACTGGTATACATATAGCAACTTTTAACCTTGATAGGTTCGGCTTCGTCTGAGGCTAAAGCCTCTACGTTGAGAAGTGCAAGATCTGTTAATTCGTGGCTTGAATCATGGGGGATAAACATGTTGCAAAGTAGTATTGACGACATGATTGAGGCAATAGTTAGTCTGCAGATTGATTTTTTTTTCATCATAGTACAGTTTAATATTAATAATTTTCTCAAAAATAGTGATTTTAGTTTGTATTACAAATAATTTGTTTGTGTTATATAACAGATTTCTTGTTGCGCTTTCTTTTTATATCCTCTTGTTTTCTGTATGTTTATCGTAAAACATGCCTTTTTTATTGTTTTTCGATAAATATTTTCTGTTTTTCTTTGTCACATCAAAAAAAGGTTTTTAATTTGTATATCGAAAAACGATAAATGATTATCGAAAAACAAAATAATGAACTTTATAAAGACGAAGGAGGGGCTTAGGTTATGAGAAGAGCATTCATGAGTATTACACTATTGGTATTGTCACTTTCTACAGTGATGGTGCTGCTGATGGGACTTGTTGCCACAGCTTGACGGATTGATAGAGAAAATGTGTATCTTTGCGAACTTTTAGACGAATAGAACAATGAAAACGGCAATAAAACTAGTATTGATTTACTTTTTGATGCAGATTGTAGGAGCATTGTTTGCAGGACCTTTCTGTCTGCTGTATACGTATTTTGCTGATGGAACTTTCGACATGGACAAGGCTGGTCAGATTGCTGTGTCACCTACCATGCTGCTGGGTTTCGTTTTCATGGGGTTGTACTTGTGGCGTAAGAACTACTTGACGGGAGACAAACATCTGTACTCTCCGGTGCCGGTTCCTTATCTGGCATGGAGCCTGCTTGCCGGAATGGCTTCCATGTATATAATAGCTGTTCTGATGTCCGAACTCACTTTCTTGCCCAATTTGTTGGACCAGACATTTGACATGCTACAATCCGGTTGGTTGGGTATTCTCTGTATTTCTGTTCTGGGGCCCGTGCTGGAAGAACTTCTTTTCCGTGGTGCCATTACCAAGGAGCTGCTTCGCAGATACAGTCCGGCAAAGGCTATCTTGTTTTCCGGATTGATATTCGGTATTTTCCATCTGAATCCGGCTCAGATAATAGGTGCTTGCCTCATCGGTTTCTTGCTTGCCTGGCTTTATTATAAGACACGGAGTCTGATAGCATGTATTCTGATACACATCATGAACAATGGCTTGTCTGTCTATCTGAGCCTGAAACATCCTGAAATGGAGGATATGACACATCTGCTGAGTAACCCGTATGTACTGGTTGGGGCAGTGGTTTTCATATTGTTGCTTCTACTCTCCTTGAAACAACTGAATAAATATAATATATCTGATACTAATACAATAACAACTGAATTATGAAAAGAAGATTGAATATCCTCTGCCTGATGGTAATATTTGTACTGAGTTACTCGGTATTGGAAGCGGGCTATTTCTTCTTTATAGGGGCCAAACTGGGTGTGGAATCTGTGGCGGAAAAGGAAGATACCCATGCGTTGCGGCAGAAGCTGATGCATATGAAGTATATAAGCTTGGAATCACATAGCTTTACGATGAAGGGAGGCGAACTTTTTTCGGATTCTGTATACAATGAGAAGACCGGAAAGTATGTGCCTGCCAGCTACTCTTCCATGGTGGTGAGCATTGACGACCATCCTGCCCTTTGGGAACAGATTGTGAGTAAGTTGCTGACTTTTATGCAGATAGGTGCCTATATCTGGGCCATTGTACTGTTCGTCCGGCTGATTATTTCCATAAATAAATCGGATATCTTCAATTGGAAGAATGTACGCCGTCTGCGCCGTTTGGGGCTGGCTTTGATTATCAGTTTCTGCTGCTCTTTTTCGGTTGCTTATATCACCCTCTACAATGTTGGTGAGGTGTTCTCGCTGCGTGGATATACATTGGAGCTCTCGGGCATCCTCAGTGGAACTATGCTGGTGCTGGGATTGTGTTCGCTGATTGTAGGCGAAGTATTCGCCATCGGATTGAAAATGAAGGAAGAGCAGGACTTGACTATTTAAAAGTGAGAGGAGGGATTATGACACTTATGAAACCAAAGGAACCAAAGAGATGGATAGCGCTTATTATGAATGTGCTGTTTTATTTCTGTGGACTATGTATTGGTGGCGGCATTGTTCGTAATCTGACATTGTGCTATGAGTTGGGAAAGGATGATACTGCTAATTTTTCTGGCACATATTACCCGAATCAGTAACAATGCTGGTGATGACAATATGTGGATTGTGTATTTTTCTCATTCTCCGCAATGTGAAGAAAGAGGAAGTGTTTGTTTATCAGAATTCATCTTTGATACAAACCATTGGGGTGCTGATAGCATTGAATGGGCTTTTTCAGGTAACTCTCTCCTGGTTTACTCCCGAAGGAGTACCGACTGATGCTTCTTATCGGATATTCGTGTTATTGGGAGTTTTCATCATCTTTATGGGCTATCTTTTTAAGATGGGAGTTCGTATGCGTGAGGAACAAGAGTTGACGATTTAAATAAAAGTGAAGAGCGCGATATGAAGAAAAGTGTGAAATATGGTCTGTATTTCGTTGTCGGACTTGTGGCGGTTTTATTGTTGGCAAGTATTGTCTATTTTCTCCTCTTGTTTCCGGCTTTTGACGGGAAGTGGAAAGTCTATATTGTAATGCCGTGGATGTATCTGTGCATATATGGTTATTACCAGTTGACGAAACGGTACACTGACTGGTGGTGTGAGTGGGAAAAGAATAATTGATAAATCGAACACAATTATATGATTATAGTAAACCTTGACATAATGATGGCCCGAAGAAAGATATCTTTGGGCGAACTGGCGGAGAAGATTGATATTACGCCTGCCAATCTCTCTATTCTCAAAACCGGAAAGGCGAAGGCCATCCGTTTCTCTACACTGGAAGCAATCTGCAAGGAACTCGATTGCCAGCCGGGGGATATATTGGAGTTTAAGGAAGGATAAATGGGGAGAAGAAGGCGCAAGTAGAGGTTGAAATGCTTACCGCCTTAAGAAACTCCGTTTACATACTACGGTAAACGCCTTTACATACTATGGTAAACGTCGTTACTTCATAATGTAAAAGCCGTTACATTCTGGAGTAACGGCTTTTACATTATAGGGTAAACATCCGGTAAATATAATCTGCTGATTATTAGTTTATATATTGTCGGTCGTAACCTTTAGATGCCTTTCGCTTTGAAGGCCAGCGCATACATTCGCATCTGCTTTACCATAGACAGCAGTCCGTTGCTACGGGTGGGCGACAAGTGTTCCTTCAGTCCTATTTTATCAATGAAATAGAGGTCGGCGTTCAGTATCTCATCCGGTGTGTGCCCGGAGAGTACTTTGATAAGCAGTGAAATAATTCCTTTCACAATCAGTGCGTCGCTTTCGGCCTGGAAAATAATTTTTCCGTCCGCTTCGTCTGCCTGCAGCCATACGCGGCTCTGGCAACCTTCAATCAGGTTTTGTTCCGTCTTGTATTTTTCGTCGAGCGGTTCCTGCTCGTTTCCTAAATCAATAAGAAGTTGGTACCGGTCCATCCAATCGTCGAAATCATTGAATTCGGCAATTACTTCATCTTGTACTTCATTGATACTTATCATAAGATTCACTGTTTTACTGTTTGCAATTACTGTTTTACTGGTTTATTTCTCATTGTAGATGACTTCCAGCAAGGTCTGTCCCACGGCGTTGAGAGTGCCCTTGTCGATGATGTCCATATTGTCGTCCGTTGTGTGCCAGAAGTCACCGAAGCCGGTGTCGCAGTTCGGGTCATAGTTAATGATGTCCACGCAGGGAATCTGCCGCAGGTTGTATACATACATATGGTCGTCCGTCACTTCGGTGCCTTTTTCTTTGGGGAAGAAATTGCCGAAGCCCAGGCGGTGGGCTGTGTTCCATATCTTGTTCACGTACTTGCCGGCGGTTCTTTGAGAGAACTGTTCCTTGTAGAAGGTGGCGTTCTGTCCGCCCACCATGTCGAGCAGGATGCCATAGCGGGCATTATAACCGTCTACATGGGGTACTCGTCCCCAATACTGCGAGCCCAGGCACCAAGTGTCGTTCTTGTATGCACCTTGATAGAAGTAGGGGATGCCATAGTCTTCGGCGTCAAAGAAGATGATGTCGATGCCGATGGCTGGAGCCTGCTGTTGCAGTTGGCGGGCTACTTCGAGCAATACGCCTGCACCGCTGGCGCCATCGTTCACACCCAGGATGGGGCTGTGATGCTTCGTCTTGTCGGCATCCTGGTCGGCATAAGGGCGGCTGTCCCAATGGGCACAGAGCAGTACACGTTTTTTGCTTTCCGGATTATAGGCGCCGATAATGTTGCGTGCCTTCAGGATGGTGTTGTCGTAAGCCACCAGGTCGGCATGCTGGTTGTATACCTTGGCGCCGAATTCCTCCAGTTTCTTGGCAAGGAATTCTCCGCAGGCTTTGTGGGCGGCGGTGTTGGGCACGCGCGGACCAAAATCCGCTTGGGCCTGTATGTATTGGTATGCACTGTCTGCACTGAACTTGGGCACTCGGACAGTCGCTTTGGGCGTATCGCCCTCACTGTCATTATCGGCTGCATGCTTGCTGCTCTTGTTGCTGCATGCTACTATTGCTATAATCAGCAAAGGCAGCAACGGGATAAATGTATAATTCCGTTTCATTCTCTTTCTGTATTAAAACTTAGTTTCACTTCTTTCTTTCCAACTTCCAATGTCACTGCAGCACCGTTTATCAGCGGCAGGTTTCTGCTGACATGACCGACGGGAAAACCGAAAGACACCGGATAATCGTATTCCTTCATCAAATCGGCCAATGCGCCATACAGGTCTTTTCCCAGCGATTTGTCTTCTCTGTATTCGGTGAATTGCCCGATGATGAGGCCTGAAAGCTTGTCGAGGACACCGCCCAGTTTGAGATTGTACATCATGCGTTCCACCGCATGCGGGCGTTCTCCCACATCCTCGATAAAGAGGATGGTGCCTTCGGCCGGAATATCGTAGGGGGTGCCGCGCAGCCCGTAGAACACCGACAGATTGCCGCCGCGCAACACACCTTTTGCCTCTCCCTTACGGTTCAGCTTATGCCTCGGGCAGACGTAGCTGAATGTTCTTATTCCTCCAAACGACCGACCGAACAGCATATCCTTCAGCGCCAGCGTGCAGAAGTCGTTTTCGGGTTCTACTGTGAGATGACGCGCCATGGGGGCGTGCAACGACGCGAAGCCATTCTGCTGGAACAGATTATGGAGGGCGGTGATGTCACTGAATCCGACGAGCCATTTGGGATGCTGCCTGAACTTGGTAAAATCCAGTTTGCCTATCAGATGTACGGCTCCGTAACCGCCCCGGCTGCAGAATATGACTTTGGCTTCTTCATCGTCCATGGCTTCCTGCAGGTCTTCAAGGCGTTGCCGGATGCTTCCTGCATATGTTCCGTTGGAACTTCCCGCATGCTTTGCGAATACGACTTCCAGCCCCCAGAACTTCAAACGTTTGCAGGCGCCTTTCAGGAAAGATTTGTCAATCTTGCTGGAAGGGGAGAGAATAATGGCACGGTCACCTTCCTGCAGAAACGGAGGGAAAATAAGACTACCCATATTATATTATCAATCTATTTGGGGCAAAAGTACACAATTCACCACAGATATCACAGATTAACACGGATTTTTTAACAGAAGAGAGGGAGAGGAGAGGGGGATGTGTGCTGCTCAAATCCGTGTAATCTGCGGTGGACATATCAAAATGATATTAAACATATGAAATTTCAACGGGGCAAATGCTGTATTTCTCGACATTTTTTTAGATATTTGCTAAAAATCTAACGTTATGGAACCGATACGGAACTTTGCCCAGTTAACAGCCCACCTGAAAACCTTGAATAAGAGGAAACGCATTGCAGTAGTCTGTGCCAATGACCCTAATACAGAGTATGCCATATCTCGTGCCCTGGAGGAGGGGATTGCGGAATTTCTGATGATTGGCGATTCTGCCATATTGGAAAAATATCCCACCCTGAAGAAATATCCTCAATATGTCAGCACTTTGCATATAGAAGATCCCGATGAGGCGGCACGTGAGGCGGTGCGTATCGTACGCGAGGGTGGAGCGGACATCCTGATGAAAGGCATCATCAATACCGACAATCTGCTGCGTGCCATTTTGGACAAGGAGCATGGCTTGTTGCCTAAAGGAAAGATTCTGACCCATCTGGCCGTGATGCAGATACCCACGTACGATAAACTGCTCTTTTTCTCCGATGCAGCGGTTATTCCCCGCCCTACGCTTCAACAGCGCATTGAAATGATTTGGTATGCCATCCATGCCTGCCGCCATTTCGGGATAGAGCAACCACGCATCGCGCTGATTCATTGCACGGAGAAGGTCAGTGCCAAATTCCCCCATTCATTGGACTATGTCAACATTGTGGAACTGGCAGAAGCCGGCGAGTTCGGCAATGTCATTATCGACGGTCCGCTGGATGTAAAGACGTCATGTGAAAAGACGAGCGGTAACATCAAAGGCATTGTATCACCGATTGACGGGGAGGCGGATGTGCTGATTTTTCCAAACATCGAATCGGGAAATGCTTTTTATAAGGCCGTATCTCTGTTTTCTCATGCCGATATGGCCGGGTTGCTGCAAGGCCCCTCATGCCCGGTGGTATTACCGTCGCGCAGCGATTCCGGTTTGTCCAAGTATTACAGCATTGCCATGGCCTGCCTGACCAGCGGGGCTGAATAGCCTTGATTGTAACTTGTAATTTGTAGTTCGTAAATTGTAAATCGTAAATCGTAATCAATGAAGATACTGGCAGTAAATCCCGGTTCCACCTCGACAAAAATAGCTGTCTATGAGGATGAAACTTCCCGTTTGGTACTCAACATCCGGCATTCGGTGGAGGAGCTTTCCCGATTTCCCCGCATCATCGACCAGTTCGAATTTCGCAAGAACTTGGTGCTGGAAGCGCTGGAGGCCAATGACATTCCCTTTAAGTTCGATGCCATCGTCGGCCGTGGGGGATTGTTGAAACCCATTCCCGGCGGTGTGTATGCCGTGAACGATGCCATGTTGGACGATATGCTCCACGCCATGCGTACCCACGCCTGCAACTTAGGTTGTCTGATAGCCCACGAACTTGCCGCCATGCTGCCCGGCTGCCCCTCTTTCATAGCCGATCCCGGCGTGGTGGACGAACTGGACGATGTGGCACGCATCACCGGTTCGCCTCTGATGCCCAGCATCACCATCTGGCACGCCTTGAACCAGCGAGCCATCGCCCGGCGCTATGCTGCCGAGCGTAGTGCCCTGCAGCCCGAAGCTCCCGTGCATTACGAAGACCTCAATCTGATTGTCTGTCACTTGGGTGGAGGCGTTTCCGTAGGAGTCCACCGCCACGGCCGTGCGGTGGACGTGCCCAATGCCCTCGACGGTTTCGGTCCTTTTTCGCCCGAACGTGCAGGTACCCTGCCCGCCGGGCAACTGATAGACCTTTGTCACTCGGGGCGTTACACTACCGAAGAACTGAAGAAACGTATTTCCGGCAAGGCGGGACTTGCCGCCCATTTGGGTACTACCGACATTCCCGCCATAGAGAGGCGCATCGCTGAGGGAGACACCCATGCCGCTTTGGTGCTTGATGCCATGATTTACCGCATTGCCAAGGAGATAGGCGGTGCTGCTGTTGTGCTTTATGGCAAGGTGGACGCCATTCTGCTTACGGGAGGTATGGCACATTCCGAGTACATCACTTCGCGGTTGCAGGAGCGCGTGTCTTTCCTTGCTCCCGTTCACGTCTACCCCGGAGAAGACGAATTGGAAGCATTGGTACTGAATGCGCTGGGGGCTTTGCGCGGAGAACTTCCGATACAAGTTTACCGGTAATAGTCATATTGCTTTTGTTCTCTTTAGCGGAACAGTTTGCATTATTGGCAGGATTTAGTGATATAAAAATGGCTCTTGCCGGAGACTGGTATCTGACTTGTCATAGTCCGGTGTCTATCGCCTCAGACACCAGTCTCTATCGCCTCATAGTCCGGTGTTTGTCAAGTCAGAGTCCGGTCTCTGTCAACAGAGGGCAAAAAAAACTATATCGAGCAGAACAGTGTGACCAGGAACGGAACGCTGAAATCCACCACAAACCCGTGGAAGATGGAGACTACGACAAACTTCTCTCCGGCTGTCCGTGTGATGATGGGCAGCGTAGTGTCCATTGTCGTGGCTCCTCCGGCAGAGATAGGGGCGAGGTTTCCGAACCAGCGCACCAGCAGCGGTGCGGCAAGCAGTGTCAGTATTTCGCGGCCGATGTTGGCCAGCAAGGCGATGGTTCCCAGTTCGGCTCCCTTATACTCGGTGATGAAGATACTGGAGAGCGAATAGTAGGCAAAGCCCGAGCCCACGGCCAGGCAATCCGTCACGGAACGGTGCGTCAGGATGAGGCTGACGGCGGCAGAACCTGCCAGCGTGCCCAATATCGTCATGACAGGCAGAAACACCAGTCGCGGATTGAGCGAGCGGAAGTTCTTCAGCGTCTGCGGGTCGTTGCCCACGCTCAGCCCTACGCTGAACATCAGTGCACACAGTGCATAATAACTGATATTGGTCTCGGCAATATCAAAAGGTATCAGATGGCTGACTCCGCAAAGCGTGCCCAGCACGAAGAACCCCACTATGATAAGACTCCCTTTCATGCCTGGCCTCCTTTCCTTTTATACAACACCCTCCACAGCGCCCACGCAGCAATGACACTTCCCAGAGTCCCCCCCAGGGTGAGTGCCACGGCTTCGTAGCCTATGGTGTGCAGCCCCTTGATAATCTGTTCGTTGCTTCCCACCTCTATGCCGAGGATGAAGAGCAGCAGCCAGATGAACAGCGTGATGATCTGATGGATTTTCTTTAAGTTACGGTTCCGTAAGAGGTAGCCCAGCAGCATTCCCGTGAGCATTAGTCCGATGATTGTAAACATATCTATGCCGTTTTTTAGGGGCAAAGATAGTACAAACTATTTTTGTTTATGCAAAGATAAAGCTTTCAAAGTGAACAAGGCGGCATTTGCCTTGGGCGTTTATAGCAGAGAGAAAGAATTATTCTGCCGATTCTTCTACTACACCGTTCAGAGCAGGGTTGGCATTCACGTTTCCCACAACGGAATGGAGAAGCAGTTATGCTTTCCTTCTACAAATCTCCGCTTGCCCGATGCTTCGGCCGGCCTGCCCCAACGGCACAGATTGAAGTTACCCGGCCATTGTTCGGCCTGACAGTAGAGAATCATGGCTTTTGCACGGGGGCGTTCGGTTTGTCTTCGGAAGACAAGGCGGAGGCTTGGGCTGCATAGTAGGAGGCTTGTTTCTGCAAATTTAATTAATTCTTTCCGGAAGCCTTATTTCCCTCCAAAAAGATTTATCTTTGTGCCTCAAAGATAGCGATATATATGTTATTACCTTATTTGAATAAAGACTTGATTGAGGTGGGATGCGATGAGGCCGGTCGCGGCTGCCTGGCAGGAGCGGTCTATGCCGCCGCAGTTATTCTGCCAAAGGATTTTAAGAATGAACTTCTGAATGACTCCAAACAACTGACTGAAAAGCAACGCTATGCCTTGCGTGAAGTGATTGAGAAAGAGGCTCTGGCATGGGCGGTGGGCGTCGTCTCTCCTGAAGAGATTGACAAAATCAATATTCTCAATGCCTCCTTTCTTGCTATGCACCGTGCTGTTGACCAACTGAATGTCCGTCCGCAACATCTGCTGATAGACGGCAACCGCTTTAAAAAATATCGGGACTTGCCGCATACTACCGTAGTCAAAGGAGACGGGAAGTACCTTTCCATCGCTGCGGCTTCCATCTTGGCAAAGACCTATCGTGATGACTACATGAATCGTCTCCACGAAGAGTATCCGTATTATGACTGGAATCATAACAAGGGCTATCCCACCAGGAAGCATCGCGCCGCCATTGCCGAACACGGAACAACCCCTTACCACCGTATGACGTTCAATCTGCTGGGTGACGGGCAGTTGTCGCTGAATTTCTGAATAAGGCTCCGGCAGCTTTAGCTGGAGATATGTGCTTCTCCACATCACGGCATATCAGTGCTGCAGGGAAGCAGGATACGTGTATAAATCTGTCGGGAAGGCAGTGCGGGCAGAATCGGACACCAGTGGCAGCAATACACCCGGACAAACAGGAAAGAGTATCCAGATTCGCGGTACGGCTACTTTCTCCGGAAAGAATGACGGAACTACCGGACTTGCGCCATTGGTTTTGATTGACAACGTTCCCGGTGATATCGATACGCTGAATCCTGAGGACATTGAGTCGGTTACGGTATTGAAAGATGCGTCATCGTCGGCCATTTACGGTGCCCGTGCGGCGGCAGGTGTGGTACTTATCACCACGAAGCGTCCCAACAAGGAAGAGAAAGTGTCTGTGACTTACAACAATAATTTCGGTTTTGTAAATGCTGTCAATACCCCCAAGCAAGTGGGACTGGAAACGTTTCTTCCTATCTATAAAGAGACATTGGGCAATACGTTTGCCGGTGGAAACAACCAGAATATTGATTCCTGGATGGAATACCTGAATATATATAAGACAAACCCTTCGGCATTGTCCGGCTTGGGTACGTTCTACGAAGATACCGGCATCCTGGTTGCTAACGAGGATGGCAAGCGCTACTATCTGAAGCAGGAAAATCTGTATGACCGCATGATGGAAACCGGTTTCTCGCAAACCCATAACTTTACGGTGAGCGGTGCGACAGACCGTATCCGTTTCCGCATGTCGGGCAATCGCTACACGGAAAACGGTCCGCTGAAAGGCGATAAGGATTATTATACGCGTATGACTTTCAATGGCATGATTTCAGCAGATATCACCAAATGGTATACGCAAGAAGCTACCGTCAACTATTCGCAACAGAAGCGCGACTATCTGAACGATGAGAGCGGTTTCATGTACTCGCTCCGTCTTCACAACTTCCTGCCCGACGGCATTGACCCGAACGGCAACATCATCAAGACTCCTCTTGCCGTTATACAGAACAGTAACTCCCGGCATACCACGATTGATACGCCCCGTTTCTTCTTCAAATCCATTGTCCGTCCATTGAAGGGATTGGAAGCTGTGTTTGAATATACATACCAGAAACAAGCGACTCATTACGATTATTACTCCGGCAAATGGAAAGCTGCGGATATACAAGAAGCTGTCTCTACCATGCCTTCGGGAGAGGATTATTACGTGGCACGTTATTTCTACAACGCACGCAACGCTTACAACGCCTATGCCACTTATAAGTATAATCTGCTCCAAGACCATAATTTCTCGCTCATGGCAGGTTTTTCGCAGGAAGACTATGATTATAAGTACTATAACACCAATGCAGAGACGCAGGCCTTGCCCGATATCCCCTCGATGAGCAATGCGCAAGGGAAGGTCGTTACTTCTGACGACTATCAGAGCTATGCCATTCGCAGCGGTTTCTTCCGTTTCAATTATGACTATAGAGGAAAATACCTGCTGGAGGTGAACGGGCGTTACGATGGTTCGTCCAAGTTCCCGAAGGATTCCCGTTTCGCTTTCTTCCCCTCGTTCTCGGCTGCATGGAACCTGGCAGAGGAAAACTTCATGGCGCCTACCCGCAACATTGTAGACCAAATCAAGCCGCGTGTGTCTTATGGTGCCATCGGTAACCAGAACTCTGCCGGTTATTACGATTACATTGCCACCATGGCTCTGAATACCCAGTCCAACGTATGGCTCAACGGCAATGACGAAGGTTATATGACAATTATCGGTGCGCCCGGTCTGATTAGCTCTAGTTTTACTTGGGAGACTATTACCACTACCAATGTCGGACTTGACTTTGCCTTGTTCAACAACCGTTTGACTGGTAGTTTCGAGTGGTATCAGCGTGAAACGAAAGATATCCTTTCCCAGAGCGTTGCCCTGCCCGGTGTGTTGGGTGCCACTGCTCCTAAGCAGAATGTAGGCGCGATGCGTACGCGCGGTTGGGAACTCCAGTTGACATGGCGTGGAAACATTGGCAAGAAGGTGGGATATAATATCGGTTTCAACTTGTGGGACTACAAGTCGAAGATTACTTCGCTGAACTTCAATGAAGACAAGAGCCTCAGCTATCTGTATGAGGGTAAGAACGTTGGTGAAATCTGGGGATATCTCTATGATGGTTTCTATACGGTAGATGATTTTGAAGATACTGCCAACTGGAAGCTGAAAGAAGGCGTGACAACCTTGAACGGCTCCCAACCGCGCCCGGGTGACTATAAGTTCAAGAACTTGCGTGACGGTGATAACCGCGAAGACGATATCAATGAAATCAACAACGGTAATAATACGCTTGCCAAGCCGGGTGATATGACCGTTATCGGTAATACGACACCCCGCTTCCAGTATGGTCTCAACCTGGGCGTGAATTATGCCGGTTTCGACTTGAGTGTAATGTTGCAGGGAGTAGGCAAGCGCGATTACTTCAACAATGGTCAGTTGTTCTATACTTTCATGTCGAACGATGTGGCGTTCTCTCCGATATTCGAAGGCACCACCGATTACTGGACTCCGCTGAGTATGGATTCTTCCGATCCCAACTACATGGTTGCCGCCAATCCGAATGCCAAGTTGCCTCGTATTTGGGGAAGTTCTACCTCGGCCGTAGCCAATGCCGGCTCCAACCGCCGCACCAATGACCACATGCTGAGCAGTGCCGCTTATATGCGCATCAAGAATGTGACTTTATCTTATTCATTCCCGAAACAATGGTTGAACAAGTTTCAAGTTAAGCAGTTGCGCCTGTTTGTAAGTGCCGAGAATCTGGCCACTTTCACTTCGTTGCCAAGCGGAATAGATCCTGAAACCCTTGGCTGGGGCTATCCGCTCTATCGTACGGTTTCTTTTGGTGCGAACATTTCATTCTAAGTCATTACTTTAAAAATATCCGTATATGAAAAAAATATTGCAAACATTAACCATAGCAGTAACTCTGGGGCTGACCGGATGTAACGACTCTTATCTGGAGAGGCTCCCGACAACGGAAGTGACCGAGGCTACTGCCTTTACTTCATTTACCACCTGCTCCAATTATCTGACCAATCTCTATCAAATGTTCAGCGGAGGCTATACCTCGTTTCAGGGACCTGCTATGGTATCCGGTGCTTTGGGAACCTCTACCCGTGACATTTACTCGGGCATCCTGACCAATTATGGTTCCGGAGTGGGAAACATCCCCAACTCGTATGCCAACCAGACAGTGACTATTCCTACAAGCGATGGAACTTACAGCAATCCTTATACCTGGATACGCTGGGCAAACATTATGTTGGAACATATCAATGAACCTTCTTGTACCGACCAAGAGCGTTTGCACCTCGAGGCTGTGGCCCGTTTCTTCCGTGCATACGCTCACTATTCGCTCTTGATAAACTATGGAGATGCCATTTATGTGGACCATCTGCTTTCCGATGCGTCGGAGGAACTGACGAAATCGCGTGATTCGCGCTTGTATGTGGCAGACGGTTATGCCGCCTTATCATATCATCGGAGGTGGAGATGCGAACACTTACAGAATGGATGAGTCTTGTGACGGAATCTGGATGGAATACCTCAACCAATTTGCTCCGCGCGGCATCTATAATGCGGCAGAGGGCACATACCGGATTCCGAATTGGGCAAGCGGCTACCATCTGACTCCGTATCACAAAGCACTGCCTTCCAGCAACTGGGCGGGCAACTATTTGAGGAATGTGCCTACTGTGCAGACGAGCAATTTCCAGAATAATGAGTCTGCCGCTGCAGGCATTCAGTTGATATATTCCGGAAGTGGTTTCCAACGTGGAAAGAGCGGCTACTTCGTATGGAAACATCATGCTTCTTGGGACAAGCAGGATCAGAACCATCCGATGGAGGTGTCGGACAAGCCGGTTTTCAAAATAGAGGAAGTGATGCTCAACTATGCGGAGGTGATGTTTGAATTGGGAAAATTTGACCAGTCGGTGGCCGACCTTACAATCAACAAGCTGCGCGACCGTGCGGAAGTAGGCTTGATGCGCGTCAGTGAAATCGGTTCTGACTTCGATCCGGACCGTGACCCGTCGGTAGAACCCGTATTGTGGGAGATCCGTCGTGAACGTCTGATTGAATTGATGGGTGAAAGCTTCTCCTGGGAAGACGTACGCCGTTGGAAGAAAGCCGATTATTTTGTCAATAAGCAACACTATGGAGTTTATCTGGACAACGTTACAGGCACATTCAATAACAATAAAGCTACCACGGGAGGTACCGGTATCCTGAATCCCGATACCAAAAAGGAAGCATCGGATGCGGAATTGGCTGCCATGGGCAATTGCGGCCACCTTTACTACTATCTCGACCCCGTATCGGCAGGCAAGGGATGGCTTGACAAATATTACTTGCGTCCTATCCCTTCGGATGAATTGTTGCTGAACGACAATCTGGAACAGCAGGAAGCATGGAAATAATAGCCTGACAATCCGAATGAAGAAGGTCCGTCGTTGACAAATCAAGGTTCAAGGGCGGGCCTTTTTGCTTACGCGAAGAAGAACTGTATTGTTACATTAAAATAGAATATGCAATGGAAAATAAACGTTTTTGGTTGTTGACCGGCGGGGTGGCGCTTTCTACCTTAGGGATTTATGCGCAGAAAGTGAATGAGAAGCCCAACATTATCTATATCATGTGTGATGACATGGGATATGGCGACTTGGGTTGTTATGGGCAGAAATACATCCGGACTCCCCATCTGGACCGGATGGCAAGTGAGGGCATGCTCTTTACGCAGGCCTATGCAGGCAGTCCTGTCAGTGCACCGTCGCGGGCTTCGTTCATGACCGGACAACACTCGGGACATTGCGAAGTGCGCGGCAACAAGGAGTATTGGAGGAATGCGCCGAAAGTGGCTTATGGTGAAAATCAAGAATTCTCCCTCGTGGGACAGCATCCTTACGACCCGGAGCATGTCGTCTTGCCCGAAATCATGAAGGACTATGGATATACCACGGGCATGTTCGGCAAGTGGGCGGGTGGTTATGAAGGTTCCGTGTCTACCCCCGACAAGCGGGGCATTGACGAGTACTACGGATATATCTGCCAGTTTCAGGCACATCTCTATTACCCCAACTTTCTGAACCGTTACAGTCGTTCGGCGGGCGATACGGCGGTGACGCGTGTCATTTTGGAAGAGAACATCAAGTACCCCATGTATGGGAAAGACTACTTCAAGCGTCCGCAATATTCTGCCGACATGATTCATCAGGAGGCTTTAAAGTGGCTGGACGCCCAGGATGGAAAACAGCCTTTCTTCGGCATCTTTACTTACACGCTGCCGCATGCCGAACTGGCGCAGCCGGAAGACTCCATACTGGAAGGTTACAAGCAGAAGTTCTTCGTAGATAAGACATGGGGTGGACAAGAGGGGTCGCGCTACAACCCTTCCGTACATACGCATGCACAGTTTGCAGGTATGATTACCCGTCTGGACCACTATGTGGGCGAGGTGCTCGCCAAGCTGAAAGAGAAGGGGCTGGATGAGAATACCATCGTGATTTTCACCAGCGACAACGGACCTCATGAAGAAGGAGGAGCCGATCCCACGTTCTTCGGGCGAGACGGGAAACTGCGCGGGCTGAAGCGGCAATGCTACGAAGGCGGTATCCGTGTGCCTTTCATTGTGCGTTGGCCGGGCAAGGTGGTTGCCGGAAGCGTCAGTGACCATCAGTGTGCGTTCTACGACTTGATGCCGACCTTCTGCGAACTGGCGGGAGTGAAGGACTATGTCAAGAAATATCGTAACAAAAAGAAAAAAGAGACTGATTACTTTGACGGCATCTCTTTTGTTCCTACGTTGCTGGGGCGTGACAATCAGGTGAAGCACGACTTTCTTTATTGGGAGTTCAACGAGACCGATCAGATAGGCGTCCGCATGGGCGACTGGAAGATGGTGGTAAAGAAAGGAAAGTCGTTTCTCTATAATCTGGCAACCGATATTCATGAAGATAATGACGTAGCTGCCGGGCATCCGGACATCGTGGCGCAGATGAAAGAAATTATCCGTGCACAGCACACCCCGAATCCGTATTTCTTCGTTACCTTACCTGATTTCGATTGAGAAGCTGTTCTTGAAAGCGTCTTGCACTTTGCACTGCTAAACCTCTGTTCTAGCCCAAAAAAGTATAAATCATTTGAAACAGTACGTTTTAACCGCTGTTTTTTGTAACTTTGCAGCGCGAGAAAGGTTTCCTGTAAAGATGGGTTTCCCTTTTTGACGCGTGAAAAGATTATACAATTAAATTCGATTGATATTATGAGTAAGAAAGCCCTTTTAATGATTCTTGATGGCTGGGGCATCGGCGATCAAGGCAAAGATGATGTGATTTTCAATACACCTACTCCGTATTGGGACAGTCTGTTGGCAACTTATCCGCACTCCGAGCTTCAAGCAAGCGGTGAAAACGTTGGTTTGCCCGACGGACAGATGGGTAATTCTGAAGTAGGTCATCTCAATATCGGTGCCGGACGTATCGTTTACCAGGATTTGGTGAAGATTAACCGTGCTTGTGCCGATGGCAGCATCCTGAAGAACAAGGAAATTGTTTCTGCTTTCTCATATGCGAAGGAAAACGGCAAGAATATCCACTTTATGGGACTGACCAGCAACGGTGGCGTGCACAGCTCTTTTGAGCATTTGTTCAAACTCTGCGATATCTCCAAGGAATATGGCATCGAGAATACTTTCATCCACTGCTTTATGGATGGCCGCGACACCGACCCGAAGAGCGGTAAAGGTTTTATAGAACAGCTGACGGCCCACTGCGAGAAGTCGGCAGGCAAGATTGCTTCCATTATAGGACGCTTTTATGCAATGGACCGCGACAAGCGTTGGGAACGCGTGAAGGTGGCTTATGACCTGCTGGTGAACGGTGAAGGCAAGGTTGCTACGGATATGGCCCAGGCTATGCAGGAGTCCTACGACGAAGGCGTTACGGATGAATTCATCAAGCCGATTGTGAACGGTGGTTTCGACGGTACCATCAAGGAAGGCGATGTAGTTATCTTCTTCAACTACCGCAACGACCGTGCCAAGGAACTGACCGTTGTCCTCACCCAGCAGGATATGTCCGAACAAGGCATGCATACCATTCCGGGCTTGCAGTTCTACTGCATGACTCCGTATGACGCCAGCTTCAAGGGGGTACATATCCTTTTCGACAAGGAGAATGTACAGAACACGTTGGGCGAATACCTTGCTGCCAATGGCAAGACTCAGCTGCACATTGCCGAGACAGAGAAGTATGCACACGTGACTTTCTTCTTCAACGGTGGCCGTGAGACTCCGTACGATGCCGAAGAGCGTATTCTGGTTCCGTCTCCGAAGGTTGCCACTTACGACTTGAAGCCTGAAATGAGCGCTTACGAAGTAAAGGATAAGTTGGTGGAAGCTATCAAGACCCGGAAGTTCGATTTCATCGTGGTGAACTATGCCAACGGCGATATGGTGGGACACACCGGTATTTACGAAGCTATCGAAAAGGCCGTGAAAGCCATTGACGAATGTGTGAAAGACACCGTTGAGGCTGCCAAGGCAAACGATTATGAGGTAATCATCATCGCCGACCACGGTAATGCCGACCACGCTTTGAATGAAGACGGTACGCCTAACACTGCCCACTCTCTGAACCCTGTTCCTTTCGTTTACGTCACTGCAAACAAGGACGCCAAGGTTGAGAATGGCGTATTGGCTGACGTGGCTCCTTCTATCCTGCACATCTTGGGTATGGAGCAGCCGGCCGAAATGACCGGTAAGGATTTGATTAAGTAAGCCGTCGAGGCCGTAACAATATTTAGATGCGGATTATACGGATTCCACGGATGCTCTTAAAGTTGAGTCTGTGCAATCCGAATAATCCGCATCTTTTTTCAATAGAACAATATGATACAGATTGGTGATGTTGTAGTGTCTTTTGATGTCTTGCGCGAGAAGTTCTTGTGTGACTTGGGTGCCTGCCAGGGGATTTGTTGCATTGAGGGTGATGCCGGTGCCCCCGTAGAGCTGGACGAGGTGGAGAAACTGGAAGAGGTGCTTCCGCTGATTTGGGACGAGCTTTCTCCCGAAGCCCGCGCCGTGATAGAGGAGCAAGGCGTGGTCTATACCGATTGTGAAGGTGACTTGGTGACTTCCATTGTCAACAACAAGGATTGTGTCTTTACCTGCTATGATGATAAGGGCTGCTGTTATTGTGCCATCGAAAAGGCTTACCGTGAGGGTAGGACCAACTTCTACAAACCTATATCCTGCCATCTCTATCCGATAAGGGTGGGGAACTACGGATTCTATAAGGCAGTGAACTATCATCGTTGGGATGTTTGCAAAGCCGCTATGCTGTTGGGGCAAAAGGAAAATCTGCCCGTGTACAAGTTCCTGAAAGAGCCTCTTATCCGTAAGTTTGGTGAGGACTGGTATGCAGAGCTGGAATTGGTAGTGGAAGAAATGAAAAAACAAGGAATCTTGTAGTTTTCCCGTATGAGACGATTTGACATACCCACTGTGCTTTCAGACCGACCCCTCATTTCCTGACTTTCCAGGTATGAGACGAGGGATAAAGGAAAAGCCCCGGTCAGCAGGATTATCCTGCCCGTCCGGGGCTTTTTCATTGTAAGATGTGAGGTCGGTTATTAAATTAATTAAGCGTCAATATTTGCATACGTTGCATTTTTTTCGATGAAATCGCGGCGAGGGCCCACGTCTTCGCCCATCAGCATGGAGAAGATGTAGTCGGCTTCGGCTGCATTTTCAAGATGCACCTGCTTCAACATACGGTTGTCCGGATTCATGGTGGTTTCCCACAACTGTTCCGGGTTCATCTCACCCAAACCTTTGTAGCGCTGGGTGTGTACTGCGTTTTCCGAACCGCCGCCGTAGGTGTCGATGAACTTCTGGCGCTGCTGGTCTGTCCAGCAATACTCTTTCGCCTTGCCTTTGGTGCAAAGGTAGAGGGGAGGAGTGGCGATGTACAAGTAACCCTGCTGGATGACTTGCGGGAAGTAGCGGAAGAAAAGAGTCATAATCAGCGTGTCGATGTGAGAACCATCGACGTCGGCATCGGTCATGATGATAATCTTCTTGTAACGCAACTTGTCAATGTTCGCTTCTTTACTGTCTTCACCGTCTACACCGAAACGGATGCCTAGTGCTTGGATGATATTGTTTACTTCGTCGCTTTCGAATGCCTTGTGCCACATGGCCTTTTCTACATTCAGAATCTTACCGCGAAGCGGTAGGATAGCCTGGAACACACGGTTACGACCTTGTTTTGCGGAACCGCCTGCCGAGTCACCCTCAACGAGAAACAATTCGCATTCTTCCGGGTCTTTGCTGGAACAGTCGGCCAACTTACCGGGCATGCCGCCACCTGACATTGGCGATTTACGTTGTACGGATTCGCGTGCCTTGCGTGCGGCGATACGTGCCTGGGCAGCCAATATCACCTTGTCCACAATCAGTTTCGCCTCCTTTGGATGCTCTTCCAGATAGTAGGAGAGAGCCTCGCCCACAGCCTGGTCTACGGCACCCATTACTTCGTTGTTACCCAGCTTTGTCTTGGTCTGCCCTTCAAACTGCGGTTCGGCCACCTTGATGGAGATGACGGCAGTCAATCCTTCACGGAAGTCGTCTCCTGCAATCTCTACCTTGGCTTTTTCCAGCATCTTGTTGTCTTCGGCGTATTTTTTCAATGTACGGGTCAGTGCACGGCGGAAACCGGCCAAGTGGGTACCTCCTTCAATGGTATTGATGTTGTTTACGTAAGAGTGCACATTTTCGTTATAAGAAGTGTTGTACATGATGGCTACTTCCACCGGTATACCTTGTTTCTCGGTATTGATGTAGATTACATCGTTCATGAAGTGCTCACGTGAGGAATCTACATAGCGTACAAACTCCTTAAGTCCTTCTTCCGAGTAGAAAATTTCCTTCTTTGCATTTCCTTCTTCGTCCTTTACGCGGAGGTCGGTCAGTGAAATCTTGATGCCTGCGTTCAGGTAAGCCAGCTCGCGCATGCGGGTGGCAAGGATATCATAGTTGTAGACTGTTTCCGTAAAGATGGTGCCGTCCGGCCAGAACTGCTGGCGCGTACCGGTAATGTCTGTTGTGCCCACTTCCTTGACGGAGTAGAGCGGATGTCCGCAGGCATATTCCTGCTGATAGATTTTTCCGTTACGGAATACCTGGGTAGTCATGTGTGTAGACAAGGCGTTTACACAAGATACACCTACGCCGTGCAGACCTCCCGACACTTTGTAAGAACCTTTGTCGAACTTGCCTCCGGCATGCAGTACGGTCATTACGACTTCCAATGCGGATTTCTTTTCTTTCTCGTGATAATCCACCGGGATACCACGTCCGTTGTCTTGCACGCTGATGGAATTGTCTTCGTTGATGGTGACTTCGATGTGATCGCAATAGCCGGCGAGTGCTTCGTCAATGGAGTTGTCCACAACCTCGTAGACCAGATGGTGAAGTCCTTTGTTACTAATGTCGCCAATATACATCGCGGGGCGTTTTCTCACTGCTTCTAAGCCTTCCAGCACTTGGATATTGCTGGCGGAATATTCCCCGTTATTGGAGTGAATTTGTTCTTCAGTCATTTTTAATGCACATTATCTATTTGAAGTTTCAAAATTACAAAAAAAAAATGAGATAGGTGTTTCCCTGAAGACTAAAAAAATGAAAAGCGTTTTGGGAGGAATGGGGTATCGGAGTTAGTTGGAAAACAGCTTGGTGTTCAACTGGTAGGAGATGATGTATGGATTGTCGTTTTCATTAGTGTTCTCGAAAAAAAATCTAAGTTTGTTTCCTGTTGGCAACAGGGGAAGCACATAGGCTGCTTGCTCCACTGGAATGCTGATGTAGAGTGAATTATCTTCTATGGCTTTAGGGTGTGCAGAGAATATCTCGCACAGTCCTTTGTTGCCTTGCAGATTATTGGGGTTGATGGTTATTGAAGCGTTGTTGGTCTTTGAATAATATGTATATAACAGTGTGTTCCATCCTAAATCCAAGAATACCAAGCTGTCTGAGGATAAGAAACTTCCACAAGAAATCAGATAACCGTCTTTTTCTGCCTGTTCTATGTTGTTGTCATTATATTCGAAATAGAGCTCTTTTTTTTCTTGGGCGGTAACGGTCTTTCGTCCTGACAAGTTTTTGAAGGAGTATTCAGGTATGGCTTCTGAATTGTGAATTCTGAAGATTGTATTTGACAGTATGGGCATGTATAGCAATTCCTTGTCTTCCGTATAGCTTGTGGCGCATGCGGTTCTTATGTCTATTCTATTGGGGGTTGCGTCCTTTAAGAATGTTTCGGTCACTTCTCCTTTTTCGTTTATTATGTGTATGTTATTATTGAGTATGTCTTTTCTGTCATTCTTGTCTTTGGAAGTTGAATTGACATGGATATATCGTTTTGATTTATCGGAGGCAATTAAATTTGGAATGAAGCTTAGTGGGATTACTTTGAGTAATTTGCCATTTTCGTCATATTCGAATAGACGTTTGGAGAAACTGTCGGTAAGTAGTAGGCGGTTGTTGGCTTCATCTGTTTCAAAACTGCCTATTCTAATGTATTCTTGGGGGCCGCTGCCTTGATTGCTTATCTTTGATAAATATTTCCCTTGCTTGGAAAATATGAAAATCACTGACAAAGAGCTATCTGTTATGTATAGCTTGTCATTCATGCTGTGAATTTGGAGAATGCCGGTTATGAGTGACTTGTCGGAAGCTTCCAATCTAATTGTATCATAATCGGCGACTAACTCCTCGATTGTCAGGGCAAGTGGTGGGGTAATTGCTATTTCTGTACAATTCCCAAAGTGTGATGAGGTATTTGGATTATTGTAACAGCTACTGATTGACATTAGTAGCAGTATGATTATCGCCTTTTGTTTCATAAACTGCTCTTCAAAATTAGTTCATGGCAATGCCTTAACTTGATTCCTCTCTTCCTTCTCAAGATAGAACCCCCAAACTGTTATGACTTCGCTTATATACTTGGACGAATTATAGAGAGCAGTCTACACATACAGGATGGTCACTTCCCGAATAGCAACTTACTTTTTTCCCTTTAGCATATGCACCACCTACATAAATCAAGCATTCTTCATTTTGCCATACTTGATATTTGTACTTTTTCTCTCCCTCTACGCTTTCGCCATTGGCTAAGGCTTCGATATTCATCAAACAGATATCTGAGATTATTTCTTTATTGGATTGTTGGTATATATTACATAAAATATATACCAATCCTATTACGGTGATAACTGCAGGGAATAATTTCTTTTTCATGTCAATAGCATTAGATATAAAACAAAAAAAGTAGGTAATATTCATTACCTGCTTATATTTTTTGTAGAAACAGTTTAAGCCAACTTGTTAATGTAGATAGCCAATTTTGACTTCAGATTATTAGCTTTGTTCTTGTGGATAACGTTTGTCTTAGCCAATTTATCCAACAGTTTTGTGATACCAGGATACATAGCTGTTGCTGCAGCCTTATCTGTAGTAGCGCGAAGCTTACGAACAGCATTCCTCATGGTTTTACCATAATATCTGTTGTGAAGTCTTCTTGTTTCTTCTTGTCTGATTCTTTTCAGTGATGATTTATGATTTGCCATCTCGACTAATCTTTTTTAATTCGTTTATTCTTTATTTGTAGCCCGTGGGGGAATCGAACCCCCCTTTCAAGAATGAAAATCTTGCGTCCTAACCGATAGACGAACGGGCCATCCTTTAGCGAGCGTTTCCGCTCTTGCAGAGAGTCTTTATCTCTCGTTTGCGGTTGCAAAGGTAGAAATTATTTTTGAATTACCAAAACATTTGCAAGAAAAAATACGTCTTTTTTGTTGCCTTTTATGTTGCTTGAGTGCTTTGTCTGTTGAAAATCAGCGTGATATTGACTTTTGTTTTTTTCAGCCCTTACCTGATTTTTTTATTCTTTTCCTTTTGTATCTCTTCTTTCGGGCTTTTTTTGTAGCTTTGTTATCGGATTGAAACCAGATAAAGAAATCGGGAATGTTACAGAAAACACAGGGAATTGTACTGCATACTCTGAAATATAAGGATACGTCTCTCATTGCAGATATCTATACGGAGGTGGCCGGCCGGGCTTCCTTCATGGTGTCTATACCCCGTTCACGCAAGGCGGCGGTGAAGTCGGTGCTCTTCCAGCCGCTGGCATTGGTGGAACTTGAAGCCGATTTCCGTCCTAATGCTACTATATATAAGGTGAAGGAGGCAAAGTCCCTTTATCCTTTCGCTACGCTTCCGTACGATCCCTACAAATCTGCCATCGCCTTGTTTCTTTCGGAATTCCTTTATCGCGCTGTCCGCGAGGAGGCGGAGAACCGTCCGTTGTTTGCTTATCTGTATCATTCCGTCATCTGGCTGGATGAATGCAGGGAGGGATTTGCCAACTTTCATCTGGTCTTCCTGATGCGCCTTTCCCGTTTTCTCGGTTTGTATCCCAACTTGGAGGATTATCATGCAGGCGATTATTTCGATTTGCAGAATGCTTGCTTCACTCCCTTACGTCCGCAACTTCATTCCCATTACATCGCTCCCGAAGAGGCGGCCCGCCTGACACAGTTGATGCGCATGAATTATGAAACGATGCATCTTTTCACCATGAACAGGTTGGAGCGTACCCGGTGCCTGAACATTATGAATGAATATTATCGTTTGCACTTGCCGGATTTCCCGGCATTGAAATCACTTGAGGTATTGAAGGAACTTTTTGATTAGCCACTGCCGCTATGACTACTCCATAGGTTAGTTCTGTTTGCCCCACGGGTTAAGGTGTTTTACATACTGTGGTAAAGATTGTTACATACTGTGGTAAAGGTCGTTACATTATGTGGTAAAGGCCGTTACAATATGAAGTAACGCCTTTTACATGCTATGCTAAAGGAGGGTAAATGTAATGTGTTGATGGTTAATATGCTAATCTCTTATGAGGAGATAGGAGAGGGCATCTAGAAAGCCGTGTCTCAACAGATTTTAGGTGCTGAGTCCCTCTGTTGAAGCACGGCTGATATGATAGGTAAAGAGTGTTTCTTTATCCCAGCAGTTCCTTTACTTTGGCTGAGATGGCGCGGCCTTCGGCCAGTCCGGCAAGTTTCTTGCTGGCTACGCCCATCACCTTGCCCATGTCCTTGCCGCTGGTGGCGCCGACTTCGGCTATGATTTCCTTCAAGGCTGCTTCCAGCTCTTCGGCGCTCATCTGCTTGGGCAGATAGGTCTCAAGCACCTTTACTTGTGCCAGCTCGTCGTCTGCCAAGTCCTGACGATCTTGCTGTACATAGATTTCAGCAGCGTCTTTGCCTTGTTTGGTCAGTTTCTGGATAATCTTCAAGGCATCTGCATCGCTCAGGGTATCGTTGGCTCCGGGAGCGGTTTTGGCTTCGAGGAATACTTTCTTTACGTTTCTCAATGTTTCGAGAGCCACTTTGTCTTTGGCTTTCATGGCTGTTTTAATGTCTTCGCTGACTTTTTCAAATAAATCCATATTGTTATAAGTTTACTCCTATTCCCCCGAAGGGGAGGAGGAGGGTTTTACATATCGGGAACGGGAGAATCAGAAGGTGATGATTCCCCCCGTGTCGCCTTCTGCTTCTTGCGCGGCTTCGGTGGCGAGCTGTCCTTCCTGCTCTGCCTTCATCTTGATGTTGGTCAGCGTGATTTTGTCACGCAGATAGGTCGGAGAATTCTCCACCATGCTGATGATGTCGGCGTTGTCCATGTCTTCGGGATTGAAGAGATAGATATGGTGACGGCGGCTGCGCTGGGAACGGGCGTTGGCATCCTTGCCGTAGTACACTTCGCGGCGGTTGCGTCTCTGTTCCTCTTCCTCCTCCAGCTCGGCAAGGCGTTGTTGTTCTTCGGCGGTGCGCAGGGTGATGCGGTCGTCCATTTCCTTCATGTGGATGTCCTGGATACCGAAACCGGTGGCAAGCAGGGTGATTTTCACTTTCTGTTCCAGCTTGTCGTCGATGGCCATACCGAATTTGGTTTCAAAGTCGCGGCTGAAACGGTTCATGAACTCTTTCACCTCGTCCATTTCACTCATCATCAGCTTGTATTGTGAACTGTAAGAGATGTTGAGGAGCACCTTCTTGGAGTTGAAAATGTCGTTGTTGTTCAGCAACGGCGAGTGTTGCGCGTTCTTGATGGCTTCGCTGACACGGTTGTCACCTTCGCCGTAGCCGGTACTCATGATGGCTACGCCGCCGTCTTTCAGCACCGTTTTCACGTCGTTGAAGTCGAGATTCACTTTTCCATGCAGGGTGATGATTTCGGCAATGCTCTTGGCTGCTACCGAAAGGGTGTCGTCGGCCTTGTCAAACGCGTCGTCTACGGACAGCTCGCTGTATATCTCGCTCAGCTTTTCATTATTGATGACCAGCAGGGCGTCTACGTGCTTGCTGATTTCCTCTACGCCATCCAGTGCCTGGTCTATCTTCTTGTCGCCCTCCCAGCGGAAAGGGATGGTGACGATGCCGATGGTCAGGATGTTCATTTCCTTGGCGGTTTGTGCAATGATGGGTGCGGCACCTGTACCGGTACCACCGCCCATTCCGGCAGTGATGAATACCATCTTGGTGCCGTCGTTCAGCATACTCTTGATGTCTTCGATGCTCTCTTCTGCTGCCTTGCGGGCACGGGCAGGGCGATTTCCGGCTCCTAGGCCTTCTTTTCCAAGCTGTAACTTCACGGGTACGGGAGAGTCCTTTAACGCTTGGTTGTCTGTGTTGCACAGTACGAACGTCACGTCGTGTATACCTTCCCGGTACATATGATTCACGGCATTTCCGCCACCTCCGCCTACACCGATTACTTTAATGATTTTCGGCGAATCGGTCGGGAAATCGAATTGTACTATATCTTCCATAATAATTTAATTTTCTGGCACATTATCACATTGTTACTTCATATCGTCGTCCGAGAAGATTTCGTTGGAGATTTTGCTGAAAGTCTTTTCGAAAGCCTTTCCGAAAGACCACTTGGTGCCTTCTTTCTTTTTCTTCTTCTTTTCTTCCTTTTCGCGCTGCTCTCTCTTGCGATCACGCTCCTTGCGTTCTTTCTCCTCTTTTTCGCGCTGTGCCTTGGCGGCTCGTGCGGCAGCTTCCTGCTCTTTCAGCGCTTCGTCGTCCACGAATATGTCGATTGGTTTTGGGGGAATGTTGGCGGCAGGCTGCTGCTGTACCGGCTTCACCTCTTGCAGGCAGCAATTCTCGTTGCCGGCAGCCAGCAACCCCAGCAGAGTGTTGTGCATGCCGTCCTTCTTGGGCTCGTCGCTGTGTGTGTGGACGGTGGCCTGTACGAACTTGGCGGTCTTTACCTTTTCAATCTTACTCACTTTATGGAAAGCTTTCTCAAGATTTTTCAGATTGGCTCCTCCACCGGTGAATACGACACCGGAGAAAAGTTTGTCTTCGTAACCGGAAAGTTGCAACTGGTTCCATACGTTGGCAAGGATTTCTTCTGTACGGGCTCCGATGATATTGTTCAGCAGGGCCACTTCGAGAGTCCGGCCGTCTTCCGACGTACATACGGCAGGGGTCTCGGTGCCTTCTTCCTCCTCGTAGAGGGCGTCGCCGTATTGCAGTTTCAGCTTCTCGGCATCTTCCTCCTCCATTTGCAGGGAAGTGATGTCGTGGGTAATGTTGTTTCCGCCCAGCGGCAGTACGCTGAGGTAGCGCAGGATATTGTTCTTATAGACCAGCACGGTGGTGGTGTCGGCACCGAAGTCGACAAGTGCGCAGCCCGAACGCATTTCGTTTTCGGTCAGCACGGCTTTGGCCAACGCAGTGGGAGCCACGAGCAGGTCGTCGGCAATTTCCACTTTGGCTTGCTCGAAGCTATGCTCGAGGTTCTTTTTCAGTGAGGCGCGGGCCACAATGTTGAGGAACTGACCCGTGATGTGCCGTCCGGTAACTCCTACCGGTTCCACCTGCAGTGTATGGTCTATCTTGTATTCTTGCGGGGCTACATCCAGCACACTCATGTCTGTCAGGGGTACATCACGGTTCTCGTCGCAAATCTCGTCTACCAGCTCTTGCGAAATGATGCTCTCTTCCTCCAGCATACGGCTTACCGCATTCCTCACCGTGCGTAATGATTGTCCACCGATGCCTACATATACTTTGGCGATGGAGTTGTTCAGCTGGCCTTCCAGCTTGTTGATGATGGAAGTCAGTGCTTGTGCAGCCTTGTCAATGTTGTAGATGGCTCCTTTGTGTATAAACGGGGATGCCTCTTCGCGTGCATAAGCCAACACCTGGATACTTCCGTCACTGCTCTTCTTTCCTGCGATACCGGAAATCTTGGAAGAACTCAACTCGATAGCGGCGATGAAATCTGTTGTTGCCATATCTTTTATTTAATTATATATCTTCATTTACAATTTACCATTTACCATTTACAATGTACAATGTACAATTGGGTTGCACTATTATGCCGCATGGCTGAATTGTACTTTATACATTGTAAATGTTACATTACTTCTCTCTTTTCGTGCAGATAATCTGATTATCGAATTCAACGTTAATGCGGGAGTATTTGTTCCAGCCTACCTGGTTTAATCCTCTTTCGTAGAATGCTTTTACACGTTTCAGTTTCTTTTCAAAATCGGCCATCTTACCCAAGTAGATGAGATGGTCGCCGACGCGTGGCACTAATTCTATGTTTTTGCCCGGCAGCACATGAATCTGTTCAATTTGTGCATTCCAAAAAGAATTCTTCTGCAAAAATACACCAAACTTATATAAATCCCTCATGGCAAACGACTTTTCTACGTTTCCGGTCACTATGGCAAGGTGTGCAATGCACTTTGCATCGGGAGGCATTACAGTGCCTTTGTTGTCCAGATAGTAGTTCTCGCCATTGGCGCTCATCACGCGCAGGATAGGGATGCGCTGGGTCACTTCGATGCAAAGCTTGCCGCTTGGAGTTTTGTAACATTCCGCTTGGTCGATGAGGGGATGTTTGGCGAGTTCGCGTTCTAAAGTCTTGGTGCGCACGCGCTTCAAATCTTTCCCAATGGGGCTGATGCCTTTCTTTTCCAGCAGGGTAGCTACTTCCTTCTTCGTGATGAAGCCCGCATATATCGTGTCCTCTATCACCAGCTCCATGTCATGGCACACTTGGGAGGCCGGTTTGCGGTTTAAGGTAGTGACAGCCACCACCAGATAGGCAATAACAAGCAACAGAACGATAGAAAGTAGAATCCTTTTAATCATGATACTTCTCTGATAATAGTTTGCTGATTTGGGGCACATAGTTATCCAAGTCTCCGGCTCCCAGCACTACCACTACTTCGGTATACTTTTGAGAGAGAAGGCTTAGGACATCTTCTTTCCTGCAGATGCATTTTTCGATGTCGGGGTGGAGATTGTCGTAAATCAACTGGCTCGTCACGCCGGGAATCGGTTGCTCGCGGGCAGGGTATATCTCTGTCAGAATCACCTCGTCGGATAGGGAGAGGCTGTCTGCGAAATCCCGGTAGAAGTCGCGGGTACGGGTGTACAAGTGAGGCTGGAAGATGACGGTTATCTTCTTGTCCCGATACAGTTCACGGACGGACTTCACGCTTTGGGCTATTTCCTCCGGGTGGTGGGCGTAGTCGCTGAGAAATACAACTTTGTCATTCTTCAGTTTGAAGTCGAAGCGGCGGTCTACTCCGCGGAAGCTCGCCATACCCTGCTTGATTTCCTCGTCAGTGGCACCGCTCAAGTGGGCGAGTGCCATGGCTGCCACACCGTTTTCGATATTGATGCTGACGGGAACGCCCAACTGAATATTGTTGATGCGAGTGTCCGGTGCTACGAAGTCGATGAAGATTTCACCGTTTCCGATACGGATATTTTCGGCATGGAAGTCACCCTCGTTGCGTGAGTAGGTGTAGGTGGTTACCCCCGGCTGTACGTCGGGCTGCATCTCCAGTCCTTTGTGCAGAATCAGAGCACCGCCAGGCTGGATAAGCGTTGTGTAGTGGCGGAAGCTTTCAAGATAGGCTTCTTTGGTTCCATATATATCCAGGTGGTCGGGGTCGGTGGCAGTAATGACACTCATCCAGGGTGACAACCAGTGGAAAGAACGGTCGAACTCGTCGGCTTCGATGACGGTATAGGGACTGGTGGGGGAAAGCAGCAGGTTAGTGCCGTAGTTCTTGGCAATTCCTCCGAGGAAGGCAGTACAGCCTACATGCGACTGGTGCAGCAGATGGGCAGCCATGGTGCTGGTTGTGGTCTTGCCGTGTGTACCTGCCACGCACAGGCCTTTACTGCTGCGGGTGATGATACCCAATACTTGGGAACGTTTATGTATCTCGAAACCATTTTCGCGGAAGTAGGTCAGTTCGGCATGTTCTTGCGGTACGGCAGGGGTGTAGACTACCAGCGTGCTTGTCTTGTCTTTGCACGATGTAGGGATAAGGTCGATGTCTTCCTCGTAATGTATTTGTGCACCCTCCGTAATCAGACGTTCGGTCAGGTCGCTCGGCGTACGGTCATATCCGGCCACCTGCTTTCCTTTGGAAAGGAAATAGCGTATCAGAGCGCTCATACCGATGCCGCCCGCACCGACGAAATAAACGGATTTGATTGTTTCGATATTCATTATTTTAATTGATGATTAGGGTTGGTAATTAACTTCAATACCTCTTTGGCTATGACAGTGGCCGAATTGGGCAATGCCAACCTGGCAATGTTTTCACTTAAGTCTTTCAGCTTTTGGGGATTGCTAATGGTCTCTAAAGCTATCGGCAATAGTTTGTCTTTCGCTTCTACGTCTTTCACATAGATGGCTGCATCTTTATCCGCCAGTGCCAGTGCATTCTTGGTCTGATGGTCTTCGGCTACATTAGGCGAAGGAACCAAGATGACCGGTTTGTGCAGCAGGCAGAACTCGGAGATGGAGCCGGCTCCGGCACGTGAAATCACCAAGTCGGCAGCGGCATAGGCGTTTGCCATATCCTTGATAAAGTCCGTTACGTACAGATTCGGAATGGTGCTGATGTGCGGATTGCGTACGACTTCTCCCGTGGCGGTCGTAATGGTTTCTCTGACTTGGTCAATGTATATTTTGCCCGTCTGCCAGATGAATTGTACGTCGGGGTGGGCACGGACAACGTCCAGACTGGCGGTCAGTGTCTGGTTGATGGTGCGGGCTCCCAGGCTTCCGCCCAGGATGAGGATAGTCTTCCTTTCCGGATTCAGTCCGAAGTACTTTACGGCGTCTGCGTGCAGGATGGAATGTCCGAGCAGGTTCTGGCGTACCGGATTACCGGTCATGATTATTTTTTCTGCCGGAAAAAACTTTTCCATGCCTTCGTAGGCTACACAAATTTTGCAGGCTTTCTGTGCTAGCAACTTATTGGTGACACCGGCGTAGGAATTCTGTTCCTGTATCAGAGTGGGAATGCCCATCATTCCTGCCGTTTTCAGCGTAGGACCACTGGCATAGCCACCTACACCCACGGCCACTTGCGGGCGGAACTCCTTGATGATGCTCCGTGCTTTCCACTGGCTCCGTATCAGTTTCAGCAGTACGGAGAAGTTCTTCCACAGATGTTTGCGGTCGAATCCGGCAACGGGCAATCCTATAATCCGGTAACCTGCATCCGGAACACGCTGCATTTCCATTCTTCCTTCGGCACCTACGAAGAGGATTTCGGCGTCGGGGCACAGCTCTTTTATGGCATTAGCGATGGAGATTGCCGGAAAGATATGTCCTCCGGTGCCGCCGCCGCTGATGATAAGCCTCACCTTCGACCTCTTCTCCGTAGGGAGGGGGGTAGAGTTGCTTTGGGTGGTATAGTTGTTTACATCTTTACTCATATTCTTGTTTTTCGTTATTTTTGTATTATTGGCATACTCTCCATTACTAAATCATGCTTTCCTCTTCTCCCTACGGGAGAGGGGTTGGAGGGAGAGGCCGTCATTCAAACTCCGTATCATTGTTCAGTGCCTTTGCCGTCGGTTCGGCGGCAGTCTGTGCTTCGCTGTCGGCCGGTTGCTCCGGGGGGACTGTATTTCCGGCATCCACCAGCATCGGTACTTGTGCATCGTGCATCCGTTGTTCTTCCAGCTTGGCTGTATATCGGCTGACGCTCAGTATCATGCCGATATATATACAGTTGATGATGGTGGAGGTTCCTCCGCGGCTGATAAGCGGTAAGGGTTGTCCCGTAACGGGTGCCAGACCAACAGCCACCATCATATTGAACATGGCTTGTGTCACCAGTAGCAAGGCAATGCCTATGACAAGGAAAGCCGGGAAGGTACGGTTGCATTTTTTTGCGATACGTCCCGCCCTTATCAGCAGAATGATGTAGAGCAGTACTACGATGGCAGCGGGAAGTAACCCCAATTCTTCTACAATGATGGCGAAGATAAAGTCGGAGTAGGCTTGGCTCAGGAAGTCCCGTTGAACGGAGTTCCCCGGTCCCTTGCCCAGAATGTGGCTGGTTGCCATGGCTATGCGTGCGTGTCCCACTTGTGCGTCGCGGTCAATGTCGAATTTGGCTGCGGGCACCTCTTCGGAGCTAACAAATTTCTCGATGCGTGTGCGCCAAGTGTCGAAACGGTGTAGGAAACGGCTGTCCACGTCCTTGGTCAGTTCCAGGAAAAGCACACCTGCCACGGCGATACCCAAGAGGATGCTTGTCAGTATCGTTATCTTCTTGGCGGCAATGCGTCCGATGAACATCATCAGATACACCACTCCGAAGAGTAGCGCTGCAGTGGAGAAGTTCTCCGGGAAGATGAGCAGACAGAACAAACCGGTAATTCCCATGATGTATTTGAAGGCTTTGGGATTTGCTCCCTCTTCGGTTTGTCCCCTTGAAAGGTTGTAGGCGGTGGCTATCATCACAGTCATCTTGGCAAATTCAGATGGCTGGAACTGTATGCCAAGCAATTTTATCCATCGTCCTGCATCATTGGTCTTTTCGATAACCAGCACTCCGGCTATGCTTAGGTCGTTGCACACCAACAGCATGATTAGGAAAATAAGTGTAGGTATGAACAGCAAGTATGGAATGCCTTGAAACCATTTGTAGGGGATGTTGTGGAACAGCACCACGAACAAGGTGCCTATCATTAGGAAGATGGTGTGGCGCGTGATGGGCCCCCAGTGGTTGCCACTTTGATAGACTAGCGTGCTCGATGCACTGAACACCTCTATTATGGAGATGAGGCAAAGAAAGAGGAAAATCATCCAAATCACTTTGTCCCCTTTGAATATGCTCTTTAATAAATCCAATGCTTCGCAAATTAAAAATTAATAATTAAAGTATTAAAAGTTGCCGTTCTTGTTACGGCATCCGTAACTTATAGAGCCCTGACACATGCTTTGAATTGGTCGCCGCGGTCCTCATAGCTCTTGAAGAGATCGAAGGAGGCACAGCAAGGGCTAAGCAACACAGTTTCACCTTTCTTTGCCAGTTTGAAGGCTGCTTCTACGGCATCCTTCATGCCGGTCTGAACATCAGCTACGGGCAATCCCAGGCGGTCGAAGAAGTCGTGTAACTTTTCGTTGTGCAATCCCAAATATACCAGGGCGGAACACTTTTCGCGTACAAGGTCCTCGATTTCCGTATAATCGTTTCCTTTGTCCTTACCACCAAGGATAAGTACGGTTTTGCCAGTCATGCTTTGCAGGGCATACCAGCAGGAGTTTACGTTCGTTGCCTTGGAATCGTTGATGAAGTTCACGCCACGTATGGTGGCTACTTTCTCCAGCCGGTGTTCCACTCCCTTGAAGTCGGACAAGGCCTTGCGGATATATTCTTTCCGGATGCCGGCTAAATTGGCCGAGATGCCGGCGGCTAACGAATTGTATAGGTTGTGTGTACCGTGAAGCGCCAATTCCTCCTGCTCCATGTTGAAAGCTATCGGTTCGTTGATTTCCACTTCACCGTCTTCCACGTATGCGATGGCCCCGTCTTCCTTTACGGCAGCAAACGGGTAGAGATGGGCGCGAAGGCCATGCTTGTCCAGTTCGCGTTTGATGATGGGGTCGTCGTTCCAGAAGATAAAAGCATCTTCCGGTGTCTGATTTTGAGTGATGCGGAATTTGGCGTCCACATATTTTTGCATGCAGTGGTCGTAGCGGTCCAAGTGGTCCGGAGTGATGTTCATCAGTACGGCAATGTTGGCACGGAAGTTATACATATTGTCTAGCTGGAAGGAACTCAACTCAATGACGTAGTAATCATGCTGCTCCGTAGCCACCTGCAAAGCCAGACTGTTGCCGATGTTGCCGGCGAGGCCGACGTTCAGGCCTGCACTTTTGAAGATGTGATAAATGAGCGAGGTGGTTGTTGTCTTTCCGTTCGAGCCGGTGATACAGACCATCTTTGCATTAGTGTATCGTCCCGCAAACTCTATCTCAGAGATGACGGGCGTACCTTTTTCCTTTAATTTCATAATGAGCGGAGCGTCGTTGGGGATACCGGGGCTTTTCACTACTTCGTCAGCATTCAGAATCAGCTCTTCTGTGTGGTGTTCCTCTTCCCAGGCAATGCCGTATTTATCCAGCAGTTCCTTGTATTTGTCTTTGATGGCGGACATGTCGGAGACGAACGTGTCGAAACCTTTCACTTTGGCCAGTACGGCAGCACCTGCGCCGCTTTCGCCAGCTCCTAATACTACAATTCTACTCATAATCTTTATATGCTAATATGTCAATGTGGGAAATGTGCGGATGCACCCCGCATTATCTGATTTTTAATGTTATAATCGTTATCGCTGCCAATACAATCGTCACAATCCAGAAGCGGATGGTGATTTTGGATTCATGGAACAACTTGTCTGGTTTGGTGAATACCACGCTGCATCCTGGCTCTATCTGGTTCATGGAGGTGCGGAAGTGGTCGTGTATTGGCGTTCGCTTGAAGAGGCGTTGCTTCACGCCTTTCCGCTTGCCTGCCTTGTAGTAGAAGCGTTGCAGGATGACCGAGAGGTTCTCCACGAGGAAGATACCGCAAAGGATGGGTATCAGCAGTTCCTTGTGAATAATGATGGCATATACTGCGATGATTCCTCCAATGGTCAGGCTGCCCGTATCACCCATGAATACTTGGGCCGGATAGGCATTGTACCACAAAAAGCCGATAAGCGCACCGATAAAGGCGCAGATAAAGATTACCAACTCTTCTGAGCCGGGAATGTACATGATATTCAGGTAACCGGCATATTCAATGTGGCTCGACACGTAGGCGAGTATTCCCAAGGTCAGTCCGATAATGGCGGAGTTTCCTGCTGCCATTCCGTCCATTCCATCATTCAGATTGGCACCGTTGCTGACGGCGGTAACTACGAAAATCGTGATAATCACAAACAGTATCCAACCTACTGTCTGGGCATGTTCACCCATGAAACTCACTAAATCGGCATAATCGAAGTTATTGCTTTTGAAGAATGGGATGGTGGTTTGGGTTGCCTTGATTTCTTTGGCGGCATGCACCACTTCTATCTGTCCGTCCGACTTCTCCATTTCTATGTTCTCGCGGATAACCACCTGCGGACTGAGGTAAAGAGTCAGTCCGACGATAAGTCCCAAACCTACTTGACCGATGATTTTGAACTTGCCGTGCAGCCCTTCCTTGTCTTTTTTGAATATCTTGATGTAGTCGTCGGCAAAGCCAAGCGACCCTAACCAGATTGTGGTAATCAGCATCAATATCATATAAATATTGCTCAATTTACCCAGTAACAAGCAAGGAATGAGTATGGCAAAAATGATGATGACACCGCCCATGCTGGGTACTCCCACTTTGTTCACACCGAATGGGTCGATGTTGGCATCGCGTTGCGTCTCGGTAATTTGCTTGCGTTTCAGCAGGTTGATGAACTTGTCTCCCCAAATGCTCGAAATGAGCAATGCCAGAATGATTGCCATCAACGAACGGAAGGATGTATAGCCGAACATGCCCGCACCGGGGAAGTCATATTTGTCTAACCATTGAAATATGTAGTATAACATGATTCTAATTATTTAATTATTTTAATGTGCCGATATGCTAATTAATAAGGAGTGCGGTTTTCTACAATACCACATGGCTATTGGCACATTGGTATATTAGCACATGATCTCATTTAATATTTCTTTATCGTCAAAATGGTGTTTGACACCTTTAATCTCCTGATAATTCTCATGCCCCTTGCCTGCAACGAGAATTACGTCTCCCGGTTGTGCCAGCATGCAGGCTGTTTTGATGGCTTCGCGGCGGTCGGTGATGCTGATGGTTTTCTGCATGTCGTCTTTATCCAGACCTGCCAGCATGTCATTGATGATGTCCTGCGGCTCTTCAAAGCGCGGGTTATCGGAGGTGATGATGACCCGGTCGCTCAAACGGGCAGATTCTTTGGCCATGATGGGGCGCTTTCCCTTGTCGCGGTTGCCACCGGCGCCCACAACGGTAATAACTTTCCCTTTTCCTTCCAGCACTCCGTGAATGGCGTTCAATACATTGACCAGTGCGTCCGGAGTATGTGCATAGTCCACAATGGCGGTGAAGCCTTTCGGTGAACGGATGGTGTCGAAGCGGCCGGTTACCGGATGTAGCGTGCTGAGGGCAACCAGTACATCTTCTTCTTTCTTGCCTAGCAATACGGCGGTACCGAATACTGCCAATAAGTTATAGGCATTGAACTTTCCGATGAAACGCACTGCCAATTCATGGTTGTTGAAGTCAAGTAACATTCCCTCGAAATGGGATTCCAGGATTTTGCCTTTGAAGTCGCTGAGACTACGCAAGGAGTAGGTGTATATCTTTGAACGGCTATTTTGTGTCATCACAAGTCCGTTCTTGTCATCCAGATTGGTCAAGCTGAAAGCTCCTTTTGGCAGTTCGTCGAAGAATTTCTTCTTGGCCTTGAGGTAATTTTCCACTGTCTTATGATAATCTAGGTGGTCGCGGGTCAGATTAGTGAAAACACCACCGGCAAACTTCAGACCGCTGATGCGCTTCTGGGCAATGGAGTGGGAGCTGACTTCCATGAAGGCGTATTTACAGCCGGAATCGGCCATTTTGCCAAGCAGACGATTCAGGGTGATAGGGTCTGGAGTGGTATGTTCGGTCGGTACGGGCTGGTCGTCGATGTAATTGCATACGGTGGAAACCAGTCCGACTTTATAGCCGAAGTAGCGGAAAGTATTATATAATAAGGTAGCGGTGGTCGTTTTTCCATTGGTTCCGGTCACACCGACAAGTTCCATCTTGGATGTAGGGTCACCATAGAAAGTGGTGGCTACTTTTCCTACAGCATCTTCACTGTCTTTCACCTGAATGTAGGTGATGCCGGTTCTGAGCTCTTCCGGCAATTCCTCACACAATACTGCAACAGCCCCTTTGTCGATAGCAGCCGGGATATAGGCATGTCCGTCGGTCTGTGTACCACGCATGGCCATGAACAGATGTCCGGTTCCTATCAGGCGGGAGTCTATATTCACTCCTGTTATTTCCATGCTTGTATTTCCGATAACCTGAACCGGTTGTATTGTTTTCAACAAATCACTTAATTTCATACCTTATTATATATAATGTGTATCCAAATCTTGTTTATTCTCATGTTAACGTAGAGTCAGGGCTATGGTCTGTCCTTTCACTATCCGGCTACCGCTTGCTATGGATTGGTTCCTCACCCGTCCCACTCCGCTTAGTCTTACTTTCAGTCCTTTGCTCTCTAAAAGGTAGACAGCATCTTTCGCTCCCATACCGACCACGCTGGGCACGGTGCCTGAGGCCGGTTCCCGGTCTTGCAGGATGACTGCTGCCGGGGCAGCTTGTGTATGCCCCCATTGTTCCTTTTTCCTTTCTCCGGAGAACTGTTTCTGAACGGGTACTTTCAAATCGTTCAATACTAGGAGTGCTTCGTTCATCTCTCCGGCTTTCACAGGAGGAATCACATTGGTGGTACTGTCTATAGCATTGCGTATGTCAAAACGCAGGTTTTGGGCATAAACTCTTTCCGCTATTTTCCCAAAGACACTACCTGCCATCAAGCCGCCCGAAGCCGGCAACCCGGGCTTCTGGATGGAAACTATACAACTGTATTTGGGTGCTTCCGAAGGGAAATAGCCGCAGAAACTTACCAGATAGTTCACGCGTCCCGCTTTATATCCGGCTGCTCCTTGTGAAATCTGTGCCGTACCCGTCTTGCCTGATACGGAGAACTGTTTGCTGCCGGCAGGTTTTGCCAGTCCTTGTGACACCACTTTCTGAAGGATTTCACGGATTTGTGTCAGGGTACGGTCGGAACATATCTTGGAATTGATTACTTCCGTAGGATATTCTTTCATTACCTCACCGTCCTTTACCGCTGCTTTCACAAACTTGGGGCGTACCATGGTTCCGTTGTTGGCTATGGCATTGTAGAAGGTCAGTATGTTTATGGGAGGTATCTGGGTCTCGTAACCGATACTCATCCATGGCAAAGTCGTTTTGGCAAAATAACGTTCTTTAGGTCCTTTGATGTTGGGCTTCCCTTCGCCGGGTATTTGCAGATGAAGCGGCTGGTTGATGCTCATACGCTTCAAACCGTCCACGAACTTTTGCGGATTATCCTTGTAGTACTTGTCGATGAGGTAGGAGACACCCACATTGGAAGAAACTTCCAGAATACGTGTCACATCTATCTTTCCGTAACCTCCCCGGTGCCAGTTGTGATCTCTCATCTTACTGCCGTACATATTCATAATGCCGTTGCCCGTGTCTACTTCGGTATCCGGGGTTATTTTCCCGTCTTCCAGTGCCACCATAATGGAGGCTGTCTTAAAGGTGGAGCCCGGTTCCAACATATCGCTGATGGCATTACTGTTCATTTCATAGTAATTGCCGTCCCCGGCTTTCATCATGTTGACAATGGCCTTTACTTCTCCGGTAGCCACTTCCATCAGTACGGCTACTCCGACGTTGGCATTGATTTCCTTCAGCTTGTCCACCAGAGCTTTTTCGCAGATGTCCTGCATACCTACGTCGAGGGTGGATATGATGTCACAACCGTCTATCGGGGGAATGTCTACGATGTCCAGGTATTTGTTCATCACCTTCTGGCGGTGGGTAATACCGTTCCGTCCTTTCAGCAGGGTGTCGAAAGCCAGCTCAATGCCGTTACGGGCTCCCATGGCTGTATCGGCATAAAGACGACCCAGGGTTTGGGCTGCCAAAGAACCGAACGGCTTTTTACGCTGGTTGTATATCTGTTCGTGGAAACCGCCTCTGTATCTGTTCATCTTGAATACGGGTAACCGTTTGGCTTCCTTGTACTGAATGTAAGAGATGCGCCGGTTGCGGTTGGGAAGAATGTTGTAGTTCCGGCTCTTCATTTCCCGTCCCTTGCGCAGGTGGTTTTTGAAGGTGGCGGTACTGATGTCCGGAAAAATCTGATGAAGCCCAACACAGATGGAATCGAAATTGGCTTTCCAGATAGAATCCTTGCGCTGCTGGTCCTTTTTGCGGCGTTTCTCATCTCTTTCGCTGGACATGAAGTCCATGAAAATCTTGTATTCCGGCAGAGAACTTGCCATCAGTTTGCCATCCGAGGACAGGATATTTCCCCGGTTGGGTTTCACCGTTACATTCTCTTTTACGAAGCGGTCGGCTACATCGTGCCAGTACTGTCGCTCGGCAAACATAATCATGGCGCCTTTCACGACAATAGCTATCCCCGTCAGCCCTATGAGTAGGACGACGAAGAAGTAACGGTTCATTATGTTTTTTTGATTTACAGCCAATGTTATTTACGATTTAACGATTTACGATGTACTATTGAAATTACTTTATTCTCAATTCTCCATTATTTTAGTAAGTACGGCGGATTAGTGGAAGTCTGCAAATCGCTTTCTTTGGTGGCGATATATTCCTCGATGCGCGATTGGCGGCTCCGTTCCATCAATTCTGAACTACGTGTCAAGGCGTCGTACTTGATGTCTATCAACTCTTTTTTAAGATTGTCTATCTCAATCATCTGCAGTTGGCATTCGTAACGGTTGTTGATGTAAATAATGATAAGCACTATGATAAGGAACAGCAATCCGGCTTGGCGGCGAAAGAAGTCTGTGGCCAGTATGTCGCCTCCGATGATGTTCTTCAGTGAGGTGCGTTTTTTCACCTTCTCCGTATTCTTTTCTTCTTGCTTCTTTTCCATTGCTAGTCACTGATTGTTCATTACTTTTTCTGCAATTCTCAGTTTGGCACTTCGCGAACGCGGATTGCGTTCTATCTCTTCCTTGTCCGGTACGATTACTTTGTTGTTGACCAGCCGGAACGGGGTCAGCACATTCCCGAAGAAATCTTTTTCGGCTTTGCCTTCCACATTGCCGGTTTTCATGATATTCTTCACTATACGGTCTTCCAAGGAGTGATAGGTTATCACCACTAGGCGACCTCCCGGCTTTAGTGCTTTTGTTGCTGCATATAGCATTTCCTTCAGTGCCTCCATTTCTTGGTTTACTTCAATGCGCAATGCTTGAAATACCTTTGCCAGTTCTTTCTTCTCACGTTCGCGGTCGAAGAGTGGCTTAACGATTTCCAAGAATTCACCGATGGTGGCAATTCTCTGCGTTGCCCGTGCCTTGACAATGGCAGATGCCAGTTTCCGGCTATTTTTCAGCTCGCCATACAAATAAAAGATATCGGTCAGCTTTCCTTCTTCGCAAGTATTTACAATGTCGGCAGCAGTCAGGCCGGCACGCTTGTTCATACGCATATCCAGTGCCCCATCGAAGCGGAAGGAGAATCCTCGCTCGCTGTCATCAAAGTGATGGGAAGATACGCCGAGGTCGGCAAGTATGGCATCCACTTTTTCAATGCCGTGATAGCGTAGGAAGTTGTGCAGGTAGCGGAAGTTGCTGCGTACGAATGTAAAATGCGGGTTGTTCACAATGTTGCGTTCCGCATCCTCGTCCTGGTCGAAGCTTAACAGCCGGCCGCCGTCTTCCAGACGTGACAGTATCTCGCGCGAATGCCCTCCTCCGCCAAACGTCACGTCTACATACGTGCCGTCCGGGCGGATGTTCATTGCATCTACGCTTGGCATCAGCAATACGGGGGTATGATATGTTATTTCTTCTTTCATCATCTGTTGTTTATAGCTTGTTTTCGTCACAACAAATATTTTCGTCTCCCAACAGTTCTTCAAGAGCCTCGCCGAACTCGTCGGGGGTCATGAATGGTTGGTCGGCACGTTCCTTGGCCCAAATCTCTATAGTGTTGTCCACGCCAATGAAGCGGACATCACTTTGTATACCCGCCATTTGCAGGTAACGTTTGGGGAGCAGGATGCGTCCGTTCCCGTCAGGGGTCACGACTTCCGCGTCACTTACGAACTGGCGGAAAATCATTTGTTGCTTGGCGTTCCATTTATTCAGCCGGTGGCGAAGTTGGTTTTGAGTGGCAAACCATACACTTTCCGGGTAGAGCACCAGGCAATCCTGATACACGTCCTTGCGCAATACGAGTCTTTCTTCAGAAGCGGCCTGCAGCTGTTTCCGGAAAGTAGCAGGGATGAAAACTCTTCCTTTTGCATCTGCCTTAGCCTCGATGTTGCCTAAGAATTGTATCATTTTTTACCTTATTATAATAAGCGACGGTAAAAGTACGCATTTCCCCACAATTCCCCACAATCTTTTGACTAAAATCTTAAGAAGAAGTTTTCAACACCTTGTTGATAGTTTATTCGTTTGATAATGAAGCTACTTTTGAAATGCTTTGCTGGTGGGGGATTTGTGCGGTTTCTCTAAAAAAACAGTGAGGAGATGATGGCTTTCAGGATGAAAATCAGGCTGAGTAAGCAGGCAGGAGATGTGTCGGGTGGAAAGGCGGTCACACGGGCATTTGGATGCTGCCGCACCGCACATTGGCTGAGACTGTACGTAGGGTCGCACCTGTGCACCGGAGCCACATAGCATGGATATCCCCGGTGTAGGCATATGTTTCTCTTTAGGTATCTTGATTGGTGTCTTATGATTGCCCAAGATAAACGTGTTTACTTTTTATCCGGCCAATCGATAAACAATTCTTTGTTGGTCCTACTCTTTTATCTGAAATCTTTCAGTTCTTGTTGCAGTTTCTGGCGGGTAAAGAAGATGCGGCTTTTTACTGTTCCAAGTGGGAGTCCCAGCTTTTCTGCGATTTCACGATACTTGAAACCGGAAACGTGCATGGAGAAAGGAATCTTGTACTCACGTGGCAGGGCATTGACAATGCGGTGCATTTCCTTCAGGTCGTAGGCGCTCTCTGTGCTGTCGAGTGCGAGGTCATGTGGCGTGTTCAGGTGATAGAGATTGTCTGTGGTATCTACAAACGTCTGGTCGCGTACCACTTTGCGGTAATTGTTGATGAAAATATTGCGCATGATGGTATATATCCATCCTTTAAAGTTGGTATCAGGTGTATATTTCTCTTCATTGTCCAGAGCTTTTAATGATGTCTCTTGAAGCAGGTCGTTGGCCTCTTCGCGGTTGGAGGTTAATTTGTATGCAAAGCGTAATAAGTCGTTTTGAACTCCGAGCAGGTCTTGGGTAAATGTTCTGTTATTCATAATGGATATTTTTAAAATTATAGTTCGTTTTATTGATGATGCAAAACTACGGGTGATTCTTCTTTCTGGCAGGTGGAAATCAAACTTCTTTTGAGCTAAAATCTAACAATTGGCAGTTTTCGGGTGGTTTTAGTTAGTTTTCAGTGCATTGTTTTTATGCGTTTCTTTCAATTTGATTCCTATAAATGAAATCTATCAGTTTGTTGTGGTTTCTTGTTGTATTGGGGGTAAGTTGCAGCCGGCTGGTTATGAAGGAATTTAAATAGAACTTAATCCGGTGTGCGACCAAGAATAGCTATCCTGATTTTGTATATAATATTATCGTGGAAGCGTAACGGCTTGAATGAGTTTATGCGCGAAATATAAGAGATGAGGCGATGATGGAGAAGGGAATCTTGAATTCCGGGCAGATGGATTTCGAACACACTTTCGGGGGGAGAAACTGTCGATTGATGGTTTTTAGGTGCTATTTGATAGATTTTGGGTGCAGTTTTCTGTCATTTTTTTGCGATTAATTAAAAAGATAAGTTAATTTTGCGCATTCATTTCATCAAAAGAAGAATGGCTGACGACTCTTTATTTTTGATTGACATAGACAAAATACTTCGGGAAAAGGCTCCGAAGCAGTCTAAGTATATCCCCAAGTTCGTGGTTTCTTATTTGAAGCATATCGTTCATCAAAAGGAATTGAATGTCTTTTTGCGGGAGTCGAAAGATAAAGTCGGTGTAGATTTTCTGAAGGCTTGTCTGGAGTTCCTTGATGCCAATATTGTGGTAAAGGGGGAGGAGAATCTGCCTAAAGAAGGACTTTATACTTTTGTATCCAACCATCCTTTGGGTGGGCAGGACGGAGTGGCGTTGGGTTATGTCCTGGGCACCTTTTATGGTGGCAAGGTGAAATATATGGTCAACGACTTGCTGATGAACCTGCACGGACTGGCACCGCTCTGCATCCCCATTAACAAGACGGGAAAGCAGGCCAAGGACTTCCCGAGGATGGTGGAGGCGGGATTTGCTTCGGATAATCAGCTCATCATGTTTCCCGCAGGGCTTTGTTCGCGTAGGCAGAATGGGGTCATCCGTGACTTGGATTGGAAAAAGACCTTTATCGTGAAGAGTGTCGAAGCCCACCGTGATGTAGTTCCCATCCACTTCGAGGGGCGGAACTCCAACTTCTTTTATAATCTTGCCAATTTTTGTAAGATGTTGGGCATCAAGTTCAATATAGCCATGCTCTACTTGGCAGATGAAATGCTGAAGAACCGTCATAAGACATTTACCATCACCATAGGGAAACCTATCCCCTGGCAAACTTTCGACAAATCGAAAACTCCGGCCGGATGGGCGCAATATGTGAAGGATATTGTATATAAATTGTAGAGAGACTGTATTTGTATTTAAAGAAGAACTACTAACAAAGAAATATGGAAGATGTAATTGCACCGATAAGCAAGGAACTGCTGAAAGCGGAGTTGACTGAGGAGAAGCGCCTGCGTATGACTAATAGAAGTCATAACCAGATATATATCATTACTGCCCAAGACTCTCCGAATACCATGAAGGAAATCGGCCGTTTGCGCGAGATTGCATTCCGCGCTGCGGGAGGAGGAACGGGCAAGTCAATGGATATTGACGAATATGACATCATGGACAACCCGTACAAGCAGCTCATTGTATGGAATCCGGAAGCCGAAGAAATCTTGGGAGGATACCGTTATATCTTGGGTACGGATGTGCGTTTCGACGCGCAGGGAGCTCCTATTCTGGCCACTGCCCACATGTTCAACTTCTCGGACAAGTTCCTGAAGGATTATCTTCCTATGACTATCGAGCTGGGGCGGTCTTTTGTTACGTTGGAGTATCAGTCTACGCGTACCGACAGTAAGGGACTGTTTGCATTGGATAATCTGTGGGATGGCTTGGGCGCACTGACGGTAGTCATGCCCAATGTGAAATATTTCTTCGGAAAGGTGACCATGTATCCCAGCTATCACCGTCAGAGCCGTGATAAGATTCTTTATTTCCTTCGGAAGCATTTTGCCGATAAGGACAATTTGATTACTCCGATGAAACCGTTGATTCTGGAATCGGACGAGAATGAATTGGATGCTCTCTTCTGTAAAGAATCTTTTAAGGAAGACTATAAGATTTTGAATTGTGAAATCCGTAAGGTGGGTTACAATATTCCTCCGTTGGTGAATGCCTATATGAGTCTTAGCCCTACCATGCGCATGTTCGGTACAGCCATCAATTACGGTTTCGGTGATGTGGAGGAAACGGGCATCTTGATTGCTGTGGACGAGATTCTGGCAGATAAGCGTATCCGTCACATCGAGTCATTCATAGCGAACGAACCGGAGGCGTGCAAGTTTACGTCGGGAGCGAATAAGGTAGTTTCTTGAAAGAAATATCAGAGAGAATAGTGTGAAGCGTAGCAAACCGGCTGAAAGGCCGTTTGCTATGCTTTTCCTGTTTTAAAGTCAGACTCGACCGGTTTTGGTAAGTGACTTTTCCTAAGAAGTTGTTGGGATGAGATTCAATAGGTTTTAAAGAGGTGCCGTATGGTTTCAAGTATGATTTATCACAAGCAGATAGACATCATGAATATCAATGGCTGGCTCAGACGATTAATCTGGGCGCATCATCCGCCTATACCTGAATGTTCTATTTATTGTGTTCCCAATGCTTGTAATGGGATTGCCAATCTTAAAATATAGTCTGAATATTTGCATATCTTGTTTATTTTGTTTATGTTTATATTACTAATCTTTTAAAAAGGAGGTATTATGAAAAGCATTATGAAGGTTTTGTTTGCATTGTTTTGGGCTAATATTGGTAGGAGCAAATGTTTATTCTTCACAAAGAGGTAATGTTGCTGAGCAAAATATGGAGAGCTTGTCTGCTGCCAGTGCTAAAACGGGAACTCCTATTGTTCGCCAGGTGAATTTCGAAGTATCAGAAACTGTGACGACTTTTGATGAAATTACAACTTGTATGTCTGGAACATCGCAGATTTGTAATGCAGGTACGGTTCATGTGATAGTTTCTAATCCACGTAATTGACTTTGTCGTAGTTGAAAAGCTAAAGGGTATGCAGATTGTGATATTGAGGCATACCCTTCATTTTTTAATTTATAAATTTATGAAGTATCTATTTTTAATGTTCCTGTCTTTTATATGCTTGTCTTGTGGTAATGAGGGATATAAAGACTTACAAACAGCTTATTCAATGAATCTGGATACTGCCTTGCAGCTATTGCCGGAAATAACGGATGTGGAATGTATTCCTTTGGAGACGAACGATGCATCGCTGATTGCTGATATAGACAAGGTGTTGTATTGCAATAAAACGTTTTATGTCTTTGATAAAGTAGGGAAAAAGGTTCTATTGTTCGATAGACAGGGGAATTTCTTAAAATCCATTCATAAGATAGGGCAAGGACCTGGTGAATATACCGAACCGTGTGATATGGATGTTGACGGGGAAGGAAATATTTATTTGGCGGATTGGGCTACCCAAAGTATCATTATGTATAGAAGTGGTGATGAAAATAATTATGAGGTCAATCGGATAGGAGCATATTTCCTTGATTTTGCGGTAGTAGGAAATTCAGTCTATCTGGGGCTTGTCTATCAAGAAGGAGAGGCTCGCCAGAATTTGGTAGTTTGGAGTAAGGAAAAAGAAAAGACTATGGTGTTGAAGAACAATCTTTTGCTGGAAGGTAATAAATTGCCTTATAGAGCCAAACATTATATTTTTCGTTCAGATGATAAAGTGTATTATTATGAGCGTTTTAATTCGTATATTTATCGGTTGGAGGAAGGTAAGGCTGATTCCTGTATCAGTTTCTCTTCCAAGAAGATTCCAACGGAAGAAGAGGTGAAATTGTGGGCGCAAAGCGATCCGGAAGAACAGATTCAGAAAAGTTTTCAATATATAGCGGATGTGTCTGCTTGCTATGAGACTGATGACTGTATCTTTATTGTTTTCCAGTCAATTCCTGCCAGCTATGGTATGATTGATAAGAAAAGTGGAATGAAATATTATGTGAGTTCCAAAGATGTGGCAAGCATTCCGGCTATGGGCGTTTGTGCGATAGCAGAACAATCTTTTGTTTCTTATTTTAATCCGGCAGATAAAAAAGCGGAAAAAGTGCTTCATGCAATTTCTGATACGAAGAAAGTGGAAAAGTTGCGTGCTTTGCCAGAAGATGCCAATCCGGTTCTTTTACTCTTTAAATTTAAGAATAGAGAATGAGAATTTGTGGTTTGTTGTTTTGCATGATGCTCTTAACCTCTTGTCGGGACGTTGAAAAAGAAAGCAAAATTGCCGATGTGGAAAGTTGGATTGGAAAAGAGATTCAATTTCCAACAGATGGAGTTTTTACTCGTATGGGAAGAGACACTGTGTTCTGTTTCCCAAAGCTTCCTTATACGATAGTCAATTATATTGATTCTGCTGGTTGTGTCGAGTGTAGGCTTCGGGCATTGGAATGGAAGGATTTTATGAATAGATTGGAAATGAAATATCCTGGAATGGTATCACTGCTTTTTTATATTCAGCCAAAAAATATGAAAGAATTGATATGGATTTTGAGGGGAGATGATTTCAGTTATCCGGTTTGTATTGATAAAAACGGAGATTTTAATAAAATGAACCAATTGCCTTCTGATGAGGCCTTTGGAACTTTCCTGTTGAATGCGAACAAGGAAGTTCTGCTTGTTGGTAGCCCGGTTGGCAATAAGTCTTTGGAACGATTATATATGGATGAATTTGAACATTATAAAAAGTTTTAGCTTGTCGGGTGTAGTCTCCTACACCGCTGGCAAGCTATTCCCGTTTATTTTTCTGTAAAGGTCGAGTGCAAATACATCCGTCATTCCGGAGATGTAATCCAATACCGCCTGTATTCTTTCGTAGAGTACAGGCGCTTTTATATTGTACTGGCCCGATACGCGGTTGATGAGCAGTTGCGAATAGGCCTTTTCCGGAGAACATACGGCATCTATCATCAGCTCGAGCAGGGTGCTGATGATGCGGAAACCTGCAAGCTCGATGTCCAGTACGTCGCGTGAGCGGTAAATCCTCTTCATCGAGATGTCTGCACAATGCTTGTAGGCATTGGCGGGCACTTCGGATATATGGTTGATGAGGCTTCCTTCAAATTCTCCTTCCAGAATCTTTTCTTCATTGTCGATAAAGGCTTGCACGCACTCCCCGATAAGCAGCCCGATGACGCTGGAACGCAGATAGGCTATCTGTTCATTGGTATCGCTCACTATCTCCATCGTTTTCAGCCGGTGCGCCTGGCGTTCTTCCGAGAAGTAGGAGAGAAGCAGTTCTTTGGTTTCCTGCGTGGTCAGGATTTTCAGCTTGTGGGCATCCTCGATGTCCATCATCTGGTAGCAGATGTCGTCGGCGGCCTCTACAAGATAGACTAACGGGTGGCGGGCATATTTCAGCGGGCTGTCGTTCAGTTTCTTTATGCCCAGTTCTTCTGCTATGCGGCGAAAACTTTCTTCCTCTGTGATGAAGAAGCCGAATTTGGACTTTTTGCCTGCAAGACTTGATGAAAAGGGATATTTCACGATGCTTGCCAGGGTGGAGTAGGTAAGTACGAACCCTCCTTTCCGCCTTCCCTCGAACTGGTGGGTGAGCAGGCGGAAAGCGTTTGCATTCCCTTCAAAATGGGTAAGGTCTTCCCATTGCGCGGGTGTCAGTTGTTCTTTCAGGGGCATTCCTTTTCCTTCGGAGAAAAAGGTGGAGATGGCACGTTCTCCCGAATGTCCGAAAGGGGGATTTCCCAAGTCGTGTGCCAGACAGGCGGCGGAAACGATGGAGCCTATTTCGGTGAGGTAGCTGCCTTGCAACTCCGGGTGGCGGGCAATGAGGGCTTTCGATACATCGTTGCCCAGCGAACGGCCTACGCATGATACCTCGAGGCTGTGCGTCAGCCGGTTGTGGACAAATACGCTACCGGGAAGAGGGAATACCTGGGTCTTGTTTTGCAGACGCCGGAAGGGTGCGGAGAAGACGAGGCGGTCATAGTCCCGTTGGAACTCCGAGCGGTTTTCACGACGTTCCTGATGGAACTCTTCCAGTCCGAAACGTTTGGCAGATATGAGCGTATTCCAATTCATCATGAGGCTATTTACTATTTGACGATTTGATGTTTACGATTGAAGTTACTATTATTTAACTGCAAATGTATCACTATTTTGTGTAAAAAGTCGTATTTTCGCCCAAGTTTGTAGTGAAATGCCACGGCTCTTTCATTTAAAGGAGTCATTAGGGGGTAACTCAATTGAGTTGCTTCTGTTAGCTCCCTAACTTCTTTGAATGAAAGAACCGTAGTGAAACACAAATGAATCGCGAAACTTGAATTACTCGAACCGTAAGAATAGAAGTAGCTCCAATTGTAAATCGTCAAATCGTAAATGACATCATGCTGAACGTACAAATCATCAATAAATCAAAGCATCCGCTTCCGGCTTATGCCACTGAGTTGTCTGCGGGAATGGATATCCGTGCAAACCTTAATGAACCTATCTCGCTGGCTCCGATGCAGCGCTGCCTGGTGCCTACGGGCCTTTACATCGCTCTTCCGGAAGGATATGAGGCGCAGGTGCGTCCGCGCAGCGGACTGGCCATCAAGAAAGGGATTACCGTGCTGAACTCTCCCGGAACAATCGATGCCGATTACCGGGGAGAAGTCTGTGTGATTCTCGTCAACCTTTCCGCGGAAACCTTTGTTATTGAAGATGGGGAAAGAATTGCCCAGATGGTGATAGCGCGTCATGAGCAGGCAGTCTGGCAGGAAGTGGAAGTGCTGGATGAAACGGAACGTGGTGCCGGAGGCTTCGGACACACAGGTAAAAAATGAATGGATATTGTCTCGTTTGACAGACACTTGTGCTTGTCGGCTCAGACACGGGTGTCTGTCGCAACAAAGGCTTGTATCTGTCACGTCAGACACAAGTGCTTGTCAAACGGGATTTTTAAGTTAAGAATTTGTAGCTAAATAGATGAAAATCAGACTGAAAATATTCATGCTCCTATTGGCGGCCTTTCCCTGGCTCACCTCTTGCGGGGCATTGATTGGGGGAATCGTTGGCGGTATGACGGCCGGGGTGGCTCCCGTTGTCGCATCCCATGCCGCTGCCAAGAAGGAAAAGAAGAAGGCGGGCAGGAAACCGGAACAGCTTCCGCCGCAACTCACCCCTGAACAGCAGCGCCGTTACGACTACTTCTTTCTCGAAGCAGCCCGCCTGAAAGTACAGAAAGACTATGACGCGGCTTTCGACATCCTGCAGCATTGCCTGGCAATAAATCCGAACGCTTCATCGGCCTTGTATGAGATGGCCCAATACTACATGTTTCTCAAGCAGGTGCCGTTGGGGCTGGCCGCGTTGGAAAAGGCGGTGGAGAATGCTCCCGACAATTACTGGTATGCCCAGGGACTGGCCAATCTGTATATGCAGCAAAACGAAACGGAGAAAGCCGCTACCTTGCTGGAGGATATGGCGGTACGTTTTTCGGACAAGATGGAGCCGCTGTACAACCTGCTCGAGATTTATAACCGGCAGGAGGAGTATGACAAAGTTATCGGCATACTGAACAAGCTCGAAGAGCGGATGGGTAAGAATGAACAGCTCAGCATGGAGAAGTTCCGCATTTATCTGCAAAAGAAGGACGACAAGAGCGCCTTCCGTGAAATAGAAAGTCTGGTAGAAGAGTATCCCAACGACAGGCGCTATCAAGTGGTGCTGGGGGATGTCTATATGCAGAACGGGAAAAAGCAGGAAGCTTATGAGATTTACAAGAAGGTGCTGGCAGAAGAGCCGGACAATGCAATGGCCATGTACTCATTGGCTTCTTATTACGAAGAAACCGGGCAGAAGGAGCTGCATGAACAGCAACTGGACACGCTGTTGCTGAACAAGAAAGTGGCGTCGGACACCAAACTGAACGTGATGCGGCAGTTCATCGTGCAGAATGAGCAGGCCGGCAAGGACAGCACCCGTGTCATTACCCTTTTCGACCGCATCATGGAGCAAGACCCCGATGAAGCACAATTGCCCCTGCTGTATGCCCAATATCTTCTTTCCAAGGGAATGAACAAGGAGGCCTGGCCGGTTTTGCGCCAGGTACTTGCCATAGACCCTACCAATACGGCAGCGCGTATGACTCTGCTGGGTGAGGCTGTGCGTCAGGAAGACTACAAGGAAATAATGAACTTGTGCGAAGCCGGTGTCGAATCCAATCCCGATATGCTGGAGTTTTATTTCTATCTGGCCATTGCCTATAACCAGGCGGAACGGACGGATGATGCCCTTGCTGTCTGCCAGAAGGCCTTGTCGCACGTCAAGGACGACAGCAGGAAAGAGGTCGTATCAGATTTCTATGCCATTATCGGTGATGCCTGTCACAGCAAGAACCTGCATGCAGAAGCGTATGCGGCTTATGATTCCGCTTTGGTGTACAATCCCTCGAACATCGGTGCCTTGAACAATTACGCATATTACCTTTCCGTAGAACGCCGCGACTTGGACAAGGCGGAAGAGATGAGCTACAAGACAGTGAAAGCCGAACCTGCCAATTCCACCTATCTCGATACATACGCATGGATATTGTTTGTCAAAGGCAATTACGCCGAGGCGCGTCTCTACATAGACGAGGCGATAAAGAACGACAAGGATAGCAGCGACGTGGTCTTGGAGCATTGCGGAGACATTTATTACATGACGGGCGATGCCGAAGGTGCCTTGAAGTATTGGAAGCAAGCCTGGGATAAGGGCAATCGCTCTGATACGTTGAAACAGAAAATACAAAAAAAGAAATATATATCAGATGAAACTAAACCTACTGAACAATAATGATGCAGCAAGGGCATGCCGCCTTTTGTCTTTGCTGATGTTGCTGGCTGTGGGGCTTGCCGGTTGCAAGACTTCGAGCCACTCGGGTGCTCTGTCCGGAGAGTCGGCCTGCCTTTCCTCCAAAGTGCAGCTGACGGTACCTCATAAAGATGCCACTCTTACCGTGAACGGTACGATGAAGCTGAAGAAGAAAGAATGCATGCAGATCTCCTTCTTGATGCCGATACTTCGTACGGAGGTGGCACGTATGGAAGTCACCCCGGATGAGGTTCTGCTGGTCGATCGTATGGGAAAGCGTTATGTCCGTGCAACACGTAAGGAACTGAAGAATGTACTGCCCAAGAAGGCAGATTTTGCCCATCTGGAAAAACTGCTTTATGCCGCTTCCAAGCCCAATGGCAAGAAGGTGCTTACCGGCAAGGAACTCGGTATACCCTCTCTGGAAAAGGGAAAGATTGAACTTTCCAACTTCTCGGATAAGCCTTTTGTACTGACTCCTACCCAGCTCTCACAGAAATATAAAGAGGTGGAGCTGGAGGAACTGCTGGAAATGCTGATGGACCTTTGATTAGTTGATAATTGACAGTTGTTGGATAATCCCTCATAACTTATGAAGCTTCTCCTGTTCTTCTTTCTCCTCCTTTTGCCAGTTTCTCCGCTCCTTGCCCAGTCCAACAAGCTGATTAAGGAACTGGAAAGCAAGCGTGGTGCCTTGCAGCAACAGATAGCGGAGTCGGAGACCCTGTTGATAACCACCCAAAAGGATGTGGGAAGCCAGTTGAAAGGCCTTGCTGCACTAACCGGACAGATAGAAGAACGTAAACGTTATATTCTGACTATCAGTAATGATGTGGAGTCCATAGAGCGCGAGTTGTCTTCATTGGAGCGCCAACTGACCCGTTTGCAACGTGATTTGAAGGATAAGAAGCAGAGGTATGAATCGTCCGTTCAATATTTGTATAAGAACCGTTCCATTGAAGAGAAGCTCATGTTCATCTTCTCTGCCAAGAGCCTGGCGCAGACCTACCGCCGCATGCGCTACGTACGCGAATATGCTACTTATCAACGCCTGCAAGGCGAGGAGGTGTTGAAAAAGCAGGAACAGGTGAACCGCAAGAAGACTGAACTTCAGCAGGTGAAGGCTGTCAAGGAGGGATTGCTGAAAGAACGTGAAGAGGAAAAAGTCAAGCTGGAAGCACAGGAGAAGGAACAGAAGTTGCTGGTAGCCAACCTGAAAAAGAAACAGCGGGGATTGCAGAACGAACTGAACAAGCAACGCCGCGAAGCCAATCAGCTCAATGCACGTATTGACCGCCTGATAGCGGAAGAGATAGAGAAAGCGCGTAAGCGTGCGGCAGAAGAAGCGCGCCGTGAGGCTGCCGCACGTAAAAAGGTTGGTGAGAAAACTGAAAAACCAGCAACTGCCTCTACGCCCGCAAAGTCGAAGGCACAGCCTTTGGAAACCTACTCCATGAGTAAGGCAGACCGTGAATTGTCCGGGAACTTTACTAATAATCGCGGTAAGTTGCCGATGCCCATCACCGGAGCGTATATCATCACCAGCCATTACGGCCAGTATTCTGTGGAAGGTTTGCGCAATGTCAAGCTGGACAATAAGGGCATCGATATACAAGGAAAGCCGGGTGCCCAAGCCCGCGCCATCTTCGACGGCAAGGTGGCAGCAGTCTTTAAACTGAACGGGCTGTTCAATGTTCTTATCCGCCATGGAGATTATATATCTGTTTATTGCAATTTGTCATCGGCTTCAGTGAAGCAGGGTGATGATGTGACTACCAAACAGATTCTCGGACAAATCTTCTCGGATGGGGCCGACAATGGCCGTACGGTGCTGCACTTCCAATTGAGGAAAGAGAAGGAGAAACTGAATCCGGAGCCGTGGCTGAACAGATGATAGTCTCAATTGTATACTGAGATACCTCTGTTGCAGTATGCTTGATAACAATGGTTTATAAATGGAGACCCAGTGTGGATAAAAAGTGACAATGCTCACCCCTTTCCTCTTATATTTTTGTCCCTTCCAATAGCTTCAGATACATCTCTATCGCTTCTTCAATCTCTTTGATAAAGATGAATTCGTCGGCAGTGTGTGAACGGGCGCTTTTTCCCGGTCCCATCTTCAGAGAAGGGAAGGGCATCAGTGCCTGGTCGGACAAGGTGGGTGATCCGAAGGGAGTACACCCCATGGCAATAGCTTTTTGCACTACCGGATGCTCCGGGGCTACGTGCGAGGAGCTTAACCGGAAGGAGCGGGCTTTGGCTTCACACGTGATGTGTTTCCGTATTTCATCAAATAGCTCTTGATTAGTATAACACTCGTTGCTGCGGATGTCTACGACAAAAGTACAACGGTCGGGAATGACGTTATGCTGTGTGCCGGCATTTACCATAGTTACACTCATTTTCACGGGGCCCAGCAGGGAAGATTCTTTGGGGAAATGGTAATCACGAAACCAGGCAATATCGTCCAATACCTTATATATGGCATTGTCCCCTTCGTTTCGGGCAGCATGTCCCGATTTTCCGGTAGCAGTTACATCCAGCACCATCAAGCCTTTTTCTGCAATGGCAGGTTGCATCTCCGTCGGCTCGCCTACAATGGCAAACTGTATGGGGGGCAGTTCCGGTAGCACGCACTCTATTCCACCTTTGCCCGAAACTTCTTCCTCGCACGAGGCAAGATATATCAGATTGTAGGCCTGGGTGGTGCGGCACAGCGTGAGGAACACTTGCAGCAGGCTGACAACACTTGCTCCGGCATCATTGCTGCCCAGCCCGTAGAGCTTTCCGTTACTTTCCAGCGTGGGGGTAAAGGGGGCTTTCCGCCACCCGTTGACGGGTTTTACGGTGTCGATATGCGAATTCAGCAGCAAGGTCGGTTTCTTTAGGTCAAACATCGGGCTGAGGCACCACACATTGTTGCCTTTACGTCCTGTTGCCATGCCTTGCATCTCGATATAGTCTTGCAGATAATCCGCCGCTTTCTCCTCGTCGCGGCTCAGGGAAGGAATGGTTATCAGTGATTTGAGCAATCCGGTTGCTTCGGAAGTTAAAGTCGGTATATCGTAAATCATATTCAGTAAATAAATAATCCAGCTGCAAACTTACGAATAAAAAACGGAAAGGAGCACCCATATTGAATAATTACCCGTTAATATCGAATTAGTTTCAAATGAAACCACTACCTTTGTGCCGTATTTATCAATATCAAAAGTTATGACTTATCATCATTTGTCTGTTCTGGTGCATCGCCAGGCAGAGAAGTATGGAGACAAAATAGCCCTGAAATATAGGGACTATGAAACTGCGCAATGGATACCCGTCTCATGGAAGGAGTTCTCGCTGACTGTACGCCAGACTGCCAATGCCATGGTAGCTTTGGGAATAGAGCCACAAGAGAACATAGGTATCTTCTCGCAGAATAAACCCGAATGTCTCTTTACCGATTTCGGTGCATTTGCCAACCGGGCGGTGACCATACCTTTGTATGCCACCAGTTCACCGGCACAGGCACAATATATTATCAACGATGCACAGATACGCTATCTGTTTGTGGGCGAGCAGTTTCAGTATGATGCCGCTTTCAGTGTGTTCGGCTTCTGCCACTCCCTGCAGCAGCTCATTATCTTCGACCGTGCTGTGGTGAAAGACCCGCGCGACATGACTTCCGTCTATTTCGATGAATTTATGGCAATGGGTGAAGGATTGCCGCACGATGCCGTTGTAGGGCAACGTACCTCAGCCGCTTCGGACGACGACCTCGCCAATATCCTTTATACTTCCGGCACTACCGGTGAACCGAAAGGTGTCATGCTCCATCATTTCAATTATCGGGAAGCTTTCCGCATCCATGATATCCGCCTGCCTTTCATGACAGACCGGGATGTTTCCATGAACTTCCTCCCGTTGACGCATGTGTTCGAGAAAGCATGGACTTACCTCTGCATCCACCGGGGTGTGCAGGTCTGTGTCAATCTGCGTCCGCAGGATATCCAGACTACTATTAAAGAGATACGCCCCACGCTGATGTGCAGTGTGCCCCGTTTCTGGGAGAAGGTCTATGCCGGCGTGCAGGAGAAGATTGCCCAGGAAACCGGCTTGCGTAAGGCTATGATGCTGGATGCCATCAAGGTGGGCAAGGCGCACAACATAGACTATTTGCGTTTAGGCAAAAAACCGCCCATGATGCTCCATTTGAAGTATAAGTTCTACGAAAAGACCATTTATGCCCTGCTGAAGAGGACGATAGGCATCGAGAACGGAAACTTCTTCCCTACAGCCGGTGCTGCCGTGCCCGATGAAATCTGCGAGTTCGTACATTCGGTAGGCATCAACATGGTGGTAGGTTATGGCCTGACGGAGTCTATGGCTACCGTATCCTGCTTCCTCAACGAAGGGTATGAGATTGGTTCCGTAGGTACGGTAATGCCCGATGTGGAGGTGAAGATCGGCGAGAACAACGAGATACTTCTTCGTGGTAAGACCATCACTACCGGCTACTACAAGAAACCGGAGGCAACGGCTGCTGCCATTGACGGTGACGGATGGTTTCACACGGGTGATGCCGGTTATCTGAAGGACGGACAACTGTATCTGACGGAACGCATCAAGGACTTGTTCAAGACCTCCAACGGAAAATACATTTCGCCGCAGGCATTGGAAACGAAGCTGGCCATAGACCGCTACATCGATCAGATTGCTGTCATTGCCGATGAGCGTAAGTTTGTTTCAGCTTTGATAGTTCCCGTTTATGGCTTTGTGGAGGATTATGCCAAAGAGAAAGGCATTGCATACGGCAATATGGATGAGTTGTTGCAACATCCCAAGATACAGGCGTTGTTCCGTGCCCGTATCGATACCTTGCAGCAGCAATTTGCCCATTATGAGCAAGTGAAGCGTTTCACGCTTCTGCCCGAACCATTCAGTATGGAACGCGGTGAGCTGACGAACACGCTGAAGCTGAAACGTTCTGTTGTGGCAAAGAACTACAAAGGACTGATTGATAGGATGTACGAAGAATAGAACTTTGTTTTTTTGTTTATAACCGTCCGACCTGGGATGAAGCTTTTTCATTCCAGGCCGGACGGTCTGTTTTTTATCTCCTTCTTCTGAACAGAAAGAAACTCCCCTCCCTGCACGCAAGAAACTAATCATCTTTTGTCGCGTTGCCGGGGAGGAGTTCTCTTGTAGATAATGAAAGTCTCACTCTTAGGCGAGGGAGAGAAGGGGGATGCCGTAATCTGCTTAAAACCATGCAATAAAGCACCGGTTCTGCCAGCAGCCCAAAATTCTCTCCTCCCCCATTACCGGTATCGTTATTTCAGCTGAAGGCAATGAACCGATTATCGGAACTTCCGTATTGGTAAAAGGAAGCACTACCGGAGGCGTAACAGATTTAGACGGCAAATTCACTGTTACAGATGCGCCCGCAGGTGCCACGACACTGCAAGTGTCTTTCGTAGGTATGATAACACAAGAAGTTCCCATCACTCCGGGAACGATAAGAGTCATATTAAAGAATGATGCCAAGCTGCTGGATGAAGTGGTGGTAATGGCATTGGGTATTGCAAAGAAAGAAAAATCACTGACTTACTCTACTCAAGTGGTGAACGGTGACGAATTGGCACGCGTGAAAGACCTCAACATGATGAACGCGTTGGCCTGTAAGATGGCAGGTGTGCAGATCAATAAGAGTTCATCCGGTTTGGGCGGTTCTTCAGAGATTATCCGTGGTAACTGTTCTGTAAGCGGAAGTGGCCAGCCGTTGTATGTGATAGACGGTGTATCGTTCGGTTCCTCCACCGATGAAAGTACGGCAACTATCTTTACGGCGATGTCGTTTCTGGATGGGATGTGACAATGGTAGACAAGGATTTTTCTAAGAAATGAAAGCTTTTTCGGTACCTTGTCTTTTGAATGGTCTGGGCACGGATTCATCTTCTATACCACGACTTATTGAACTGATAGCTGCGAAATTATGCGTTTTTTTCATACCTTTGCCGTCCGAAGTCGGATTGATAATACCAACTTCAATCGTCAAATCGTAAATTGTCAAATCGTAAATAGACTCATGATTACCGCAGAACAACTGAAAGATATCAAAGAACGTACCGAAGCGTTGAACCGCTATCTGGACATTGAAGGAAAGAAGATACAAGTGGAAGAAGAGCAGCTTCGCACCCAAGCTCCCGGTTTTTGGGACAATCAGAAGGCTGCCGAGGCTCAGATGAAGAAGGTGAAAGGCCTGCAACAATGGATTTCCGGCTACAATGAGGTGAAGACTTTGGCCGATGAAGTGCAGTTGGCCTTCGACTTTTACAAGGACGAACTGGTGACTGAGGAGGAAGTGGATGATGCCTATGCCAAGGCAATCGCTGCCGTCGAAGCCCTCGAGCTCAAGAACATGCTTCGCGAGGAAGCCGACCAAATGGACTGTGTGCTGAAAATCAACTCCGGTGCCGGTGGTACGGAAAGCCAGGACTGGGCAAGCATGCTGATGCGTATGTACCTGCACTATGCCGAGACTCACGGCTACAAGGCTACCATTGCCAACCTTCAGGAAGGAGACGAGGCAGGCATCAAGACTTGTACCATCGAGGTTTCTGGCGATTATGCCTATGGTTATCTGAAAGGTGAGAACGGTGTGCACCGCCTGGTGCGTGTTTCGCCCTACAATGCCCAGGGTAAGCGTATGACTTCTTTTGCATCCGTGTTTGTCACTCCTTTGGTAGATGATACCATCGAGGTGAATATCGAACCTGCTCGCATGTCATGGGATACCTTCCGAAGCGGTGGCGCCGGTGGACAGAACGTCAACAAGGTAGAATCCGGTGTCCGTCTGCGCTATCAGTACAAAGACCCCTATACGGGTGAGGAAGAAGAAATCCTGATTGAAAATACCGAAACACGCGACCAGCCTAAGAACCGCGAGAATGCTCTCCGCCTTCTCCGTTCCATGCTCTACGATAAGGAACTCCAGCACCGCATGGCCGAGCAGGCCAAGGTGGAAGCCGGCAAGAAGAAAATCGAATGGGGTAGCCAGATTCGTAGCTACGTCTTCGACGACCGCCGCGTGAAAGACCACCGCACCAATTTCCAGACCAGCGACGTGAACGGTGTGATGGACGGAAAGATAGACGGCTTCATCAAAGCTTACCTGATGGAATTCGCGGGAAGCGGAGAATAGCATGTTCCCCTCCTGAATGCTATTACACTGAGTATTTCCGATAAACTGACTGATTAAAGTTCCCCATTCTTAATAAAGATGGGAAACACTTTAATCAGTCAGTTATTGAATCCGGAGGTTCTGATGTTCGGAAGCAGCGGATGAAGAACATCCGCTACAACAGAGAACAAATCTGTTAACAATAGGAACAAAATCCCTTTTACGGCAAAGGAAGGCATTTCTTCTAACTAATCCCCAAACCCCTAAAAGAAATCAAAACGTTTACTCCCGTCATCATAATAATAGAGATATAATACCAAACTTGGTGTTCTATATTTATAGTAAACAAGCATAAAACAGACATGCCCAATATGAAAAAATGGAATATATAGATAATATCAAATATGATACAGTTCTTATTTTATAAGACTTTGATAGTAGGAGACATGATATACATATAAGTAATAAAGTCATTATTATAGTCCCCAATCCAAAATTATGACACTGTCCAAAATTTTGTGTAAATGGAAACAGGATTTAGCTGTAAGTTTGTTCTTATATGGCGGTGTGTACAATGCGTGGATGGAAGAGCTTGGCTCCGTCCTTGTTCTCTTTCGTGGATTGAATAGTTTTGTAAAGTACTGGCATAATTCTAAATGTGTTTGATTTGAATAATTTCGTGTTCTGTGTATTAAGCTTAACGACATTGCAAAGATACGGCAATTTTTTTTCTCCGACGGGGCTTTTCGGGGCAAGGCGTTCCACAAAACGAAAACTTTTTCCCCGGACGCTTGCCTGCTTTCACACCTGCATTATTCATAGCGGGGAGTTAAAGGCCGATAGTATAGCCCATCAGCCGGAGTACCGGCTTCTAACTCCTAAGCCCGACGGGCGATAACTCCTTCCAACTCCCGATAACTCCTCTGAATGAAAAAGCCGTGCAGAATTGCGGAAAATTCTTCCCCTTTCATTTGCATTCTTCCCGAATTTGCCTTTACTTTGTTCATCGTTGAACTTTAAACTAAAAAACACGCCATGGGAAAAAGTAAAAAGAAAGCAATGCACAGCCAGAAGGAAGAGCAGCAGGCCAAGAAAGTGATGCTGACGATGGGAGTGATAGCCATTGTGCTGGTCATCGCCATGTTTGTGGCCTATTCTTACTGGGGCTGATAAAACCATCGGAAACAACATGCCGCAGGAGATAGAACGGAAATTCCTCGTAACGGGAGAATACAAGTCGCAAGCCTATGCACAGAGCCGCATCGTGCAGGGATACATCAGTAGTGCGCGTGGACGGACGGTGCGGGTGCGCATCCGTGACGGACGGGGATTCCTCACCATCAAGGGTGCGTCCAACGAATCGGGAACCAGCCGCTACGAGTGGGAAAAGGAAATCCCATTGGACGAAGCGCGGGAACTGCTGAAACTGTGCGAACCGGGCATCATCGACAAGACCCGCTACCTGGTTCGTAGCGGACAGCATACTTTTGAGGTGGACGAGTTCTATGGCGAGAACGAGGGGCTGACCGTGGCCGAGGTGGAACTCTCCTCGGAGGACGAGCCTTTCGTGAAACCCGCTTTCGTCGGAAGGGAGGTGACGGGAGACGCCCGTTACTATAACTCGCAACTGATGAAGCACCCTTTCACCACATGGTAGCAAACCAATTGTACGCCGTACTTGTTTAATCGTCATGGAGAAACTTTACGACTACCTGCCGAGAGAATTGGTTACTTTCCTTCTGGTCACCGTATTCTCTTTACTCATCGGGCTTTCACAGCGGAAAATCAGCTTGAAGCGCGAAGGGGAGACTACGCTTTTCGGCACCGACCGTACCTTCACCTTCATAGGCATTCTGGGCTATTTGCTCTATATACTCGACCCTGCGGATTATCGTCTGTTCATGGGAGGGGGAGCCGTGCTGGGACTGTTGCTCGGGCTGAATTATTACGTGAAGCAGTCACAGTACCATGTGTTCGGAGTAACTACCATCATTATTGCGCTCATCACCTATTGCATAGCCCCCATTGTGGCCACGCAGCCGTCGTGGTTCTACGTCATGGTCATAGTGACCGTCCTGCTCTTCACCGAGCTGAAGCACACCTTCACGGAACTGGCCCAGCGCATGAAGAACGATGAGATGACAACGCTTGCCAAGTTCCTTGCCATCAGCGGCATTATCCTTCCGATGCTGCCCGACAAGAATCTCATTCCCGGCATCAACCTGACGCCCTACAGCATTTGGCTGGCCACGGTGGTCGTGTCGGGCATTTCCTATCTTTCCTATTTGTTGAAGCGCTACGTCTTCCGTGAATCGGGTATTCTGGTTTCGGGCATTGTGGGAGGCTTGTACAGCAGTACGGCCACTATTTCCGTATTGGCGCGAAAGAGCCGCAAGGCCTCTGCGCAGGATGCTCCCGAATATGTGGCAGCTATGTTGCTGGCGGTCAGCATGATGTTCCTACGTTTCCTGATATTGATAGGCATTTTCAGTTGGGACACGTTGCTGGCTGTCTATCCCTATCTGCTGATTATGTCGCTGGTGACGGCCACCGTGGCATGCTATCTGCATTCCAAGCGGAAACGGACGGACGACGGCACGCAGGCTGAGGAAGAAGAGGAGGGCAGTAACCCGTTGGAGTTTAAGGTGGCGCTGATTTTTGCCATACTGTTTGTGGTGTTCACTATCCTGACCCACTATACGTTGGTGTATGCCGGCACGGGCGGACTGAACCTGCTCTCCTTCGTTTCGGGCTTCAGCGACATCACTCCTTTCATCCTGAACCTGCTTCAAGGAACGGGCAGCGTGGCAGTGCCGGTGATTACGGCTTGCACCATGCAGGCTATTGTCAGCAATATAGCGGTAAACATGTGCTACGCATTGTTCTTTGCCGGTGGGAAAAGCCCTTTGCGCCCGTGGATATTGAGGGGAATCGGCTGTGTTATTGCCGCAAACATCTCTCTGTTGCTGTTTTTCTATTTTCTCTAAATTGCTGTCTTTTTGCTTTTTTAACTCCGAGAATCTCGTAAATGTATGGAAAGAGGTTATTTTTGCCAAACCTATTGTGACAAAATCGGAATTAGAAACGTCTAATATCAAGATAATAAACAAGAATAGTCACTAAAACAAAAAATGTAATGAGAATTAAATGGACTGTGCTGCTATACCTGTTGATGATATCCGGGCTGGCTCTGGCACAAAACACAGCAAACACTTCTTTCCAGGTTAAAGGTATTTTGCTCGACTCGCTTACTCAGGAAGGTGAACCTTATGCTACCATTAAAATCGTGAAGAAAGAGGCTCCTGCACGAGCCTTGAAAATGCTGGTAACAGACATGAAAGGTCGGTTTCAGGAAAAAGTATCCGGTACTGGCAACTTTGTGATAACCATCACTTCCGTGGGACGTACTCCTATCGTGAAGAACTTCTCTGTGAAGGCAGGAGAGAAAGTGGTGGACTTCGGCACGCTCTATGTCGTGGATGCCTCCAATGAATTGGGACAGGTGGAAGTGGTGGCCCAAAAGCCTTTGGTGAAAGTAGATGTGGACAAGATAGAGTATAACATTGAAGATGATCCCGACTCCAAGACGAACTCCGTGATAGAGATGCTTCGCAAAGTGCCTCTTGTGACGGTGGATGGCGAAGACAACATTCAAGTAAATGGCAGTAGCAGCTTCAAGGTACACGTCAACGGAAAACCCAACAACATGATGAGCAACAATCCCAAAGAGGTGCTTAAAAGTATGCCTGCCAATACAATCAAATATATAGAAGTGATTACTTCTCCGGGAGCAAAATACGATGCCGAAGGAGTGGGAGGCATCCTCAACATCGTGACCGTGGGCAGTGGCTTCGAGGGATATACCGCTACTTTCAGTGCACGGGTCAGCAATATGGGAATGGGTGGCGGCGCCTATGCCACCATCAAGCAGGGCAAGCTGACATTGACGGGCAACTACAACTATAGCTACAATAGCCAGCCTACCAGCTATTCGGAGAGCTATCGTGAAGATTATCAGTCTATCGAACAGAAGTATCTGGAATCTGCCAACTCCTCGGATAACAGTGGGCAGTTCCAGCATGGCAATCTGGAAGCCAGTTATGAGATAGATACTTTGCGGCTTCTCACCATGTCTGTAGGCATGTATGGGGGAGGCAGCGACAGTGAGTCCAACGGCAATACCATAATGTGGAACGAGGCGCGTGACGAGAAGGCATACAGCTACCGCACACTCTCAGAAGGTGACGGATCGTGGTATTCCATCCGTGGAAATGTGGACTACCAACGCATTTCCAAGAAGAACAAGAACCGTATGTTCACGCTTTCCTATAAAATCAACACACAACCCGACAAGAGTGATTATTACAACCGATACTTGGACCGTTATCAGGTGCCTGAGGTTTTCCAACTCTACAATTCGCACACATTCGGCAAAACCAATACGACGGAACATACCTTTCAGGCAGACTATACGACTCCTATCGGCAAACTGCATACCGTGGAAGCGGGCGTGAAATATATCATCCGTAACAATGTCAGCGAGAACGACTTTTCGGAAGACAAGAGTGAGGATGGCAACGGAGAGTATCAGTACAACGAGGGCCGTAGCAGCCACTACAAGCATCTGAACGACATCTTGGCGGCTTACTTCGGGTATACGCTGCGCTACAAAGATTTCACTTTCAAGCCTGGTGTGCGCTATGAGCATACGGCACAGGATGTACGATATCTTGTAGGGGCGGGAGAGGATTTCAAGGTGAACTTCAACGATGTGGTGCCTTCTGTTTCTTTGGGCATCAAGCTGGGACCCACGCAGACGCTGCGCGGAGGTTATGACATGCGTATCTACCGTCCCGGAATCTGGTATCTGAATCCTTACTTCGATGACCGCAATCCGATGTTCATCAGCCAAGGTAACTCTGAACTGGAGAGCGAGAAGAGCCATGCGTTCAACCTGAGCTACAGCAGTTTCTCTTCCAAGTTCAACATCAACGTGGCCTTGCGCCATTCGTTCAACAACAATGGAATCGAACGTGTGAGCCGTCTGATAGGTCCGGAGGGTGAGTCTTTCGGCGACCACTTTGCTCCTGAGGGTGCTCTTTATAGCACTTATGCCAATATAGGCAAGAGCCGTAATACGAATATGAGTCTTTACTTCAATTGGAATGCATCTCCGAAGACGCGTATTTATATCAACGGACGAGGAAATTATTCAGATATAAAGAGTCCGGCACAGGAATTGCATAATTACGGTTGGCAGGGCTCCATATACGGAGGAATCCAGCACACTTTCCCGTGGAAATTGCGTGCGAGTCTGAATGCTGGCGGAAGCACGCCTTACATTTCTTTGCAGGGCAAAGGAAGCGGCTATTCTTACTACAGTTTGAACGTGAATCGTTCGTTCCTGAAAGACCGTCTGACAGTCAGCGTATACGGTTCGAATCTCTTCTCCAAGTATAGGACTTTCGACAATACGACTTTTGGCGAAAACTTCTATTCTGCCAGTAAAAGCCGTTATGCCAACCGCTCGTTCGGCATGAGTGTCAGCTACCGCCTCGGTGAGTTGAAGGCCAGTGTGAAAAAAGCTGCCCGTTCCATCAGCAATGACGATGTGAAAGGTGGCGGCGGCAATTCGGGCGGCGGAGAGTAAATTGCAGGTACGCCCTCTGTTTCGGACATAAAAGAAAAATTCCCCTTCCGGCATCACCCTTCCTTCATAAAGAAGAAAGAAGTGCGAATTCCGGAAGGGGAATTCTTTTTACGTCTATTGAAGCGGTCGCAAGCAATAGGGTTGTTCGCTTGAAAGGTCTTTTCGGATTGAACTAGGTGTTTGTGAGTTATATTCCCTCAGAACAAAACGATACCTGTTTCAACGAAACTCGTGGTTTTTACTACTGTCCACTAAAAATGGACAAGGTTAAAAATTGAATAAATTCGGTTCACTTGAATCATATCGGTTTTTGACATTTCTGAAATTCGATTTGTCGAACAAGTTGTTGAGATGTGTTTTGTCAGTCAGAGAGATTCCGAGAATTTAGAGAACTTCATAGACGCTGCGTTCTAATTTCATATCGCGTTGGATTATTGCTACTAAGCAGTAAGTGATTATCGCACAATAGATTTGTATGCGTACAGCGTTTTCTGATGTACCCCAAAACTTCTTAATCCTGAGGTGTTGTTTAACTATTTGAAGCTCTCGCTGTAATAGCGAGAGCTTCAAGTAGTTATGAAAGTAAAAAAGAGGATTTTCCCGAAGAAAAATCCTCTAAAGTAAACTAGTGCGGGTGATAGGACTCGAACCTACACGCCTCACGGCACCAGATCCTAAGTCTGGCGCGGCTGCCAATTACGCCACACCCGCGGGGTAATTCCGTTTAGCGAGGACAAAGATAGGAAGATTTTTCGTTTTGGCAAACAGTTTGATGGATAAAGTAGCTTCATGTCTTTACTTTCAGCATTTTTCTTGCTTCCTCAATGATGGTATCCAGGTCATTGTCTTCATCCTCCTTGCTCATGTCCACTTTCTTGTCCGGGTCGATGCCGAACTCGATATGCTGCTTTTGGGCATCGAGATGCGGGCTGGCAGAAAATCGCACTCCCCATCCGTTGGGCAGTTCCGAAGAGAATGGCAGGCCCGACCCTCCGCCGGTTTTATCGCCAACCAGGGTGACATTGGGAAAACAGCGCATGGAATTGACAAAATCATTGGTTGCGCTATAGGAATGACGGTTGGTCAGGACAATTACTTTTTTTTGCCAGCGGATACTGTTGGAGGGTTCCACATGAATGGGAGTCGGATCTGAAAAATCGCTATGGCCTTTGCCGGTCTTGTGCTGAATATATCCCGTCAGTACTTTTTCATTCGTGAAGCGTTGTGCCATTCGGGTGGCGTTTGTCAGGTTGCCGCCACCATTGTTGCGCACGTCGATAATCAGGCCGTTGCAAGCGGAAAGGTATAACAGAATCTCATCCAGGTTGCCGTTTCCGATGCCACTGGAGAAATCACCGTAATAGATATATCCTATGTTGTCTTCCAAGATGGTATATTTGGCGCCTCCGGCAATGCGGTAGTCTCTTCCCAGGTATTTTTCAATGATACTTTCGTTGAAGTTGCGGGGATAATCCAGATACCAGTCCCAGTAGCGTGCCATGTTGGAAGAAGAGTACAGGTTGACATGTCCGTCTTTCAGTTCGGCGAGCATGTTGCCCAATATTTCAAATAGACCGTCGTAGCTCATTCCCGGGGTAATGAGCGGCTGGTACTTGTCGTGGATGGCATCCCAGTCTATTTGCTTGTAGTCCAAGAAGCAGTACTGTTCGTCTATTATCTTCCACAAAGATTCGAAATTGCCTTGTGGGGTATTGCTGAACTCTTCCTCACGAATACATCCGCTCGATAGGGGCAGCAACGTGAGCAGGATGCTCCAAATTCTTAAGAGATATCTTCTTTTCATGCACATTATCTTTATCATTTATCATCTTGTCACTTTTTACTTTCTCTTGTCGGGAAACAGATAGAGTTCCTTTACGAACCCCACCATGAATACGTGCGAGTAAGTATGTGTCTTTATTTCGTTCACATTGGACTGCTGTGCATCCCAGATGTAGGCAAAACGCATCCGGGCATGCCCCACCGGAAAGTCGGCAGTCAGCATTTGTCTCAGAGAGGGCTGGTTGTGCAGGGAGGTGAAGTTCACTACTCCGTCCCAATGTCCCAACGTAAATATCTCGTAATAGGATTGTCCATAGTTGGGCATGAACATGATGCCTGCCAAGGGAAGATTCATCTGATAGCGTAATGTGATGGGACGGTTCTTGATACGCAAGTTCCAAATAGCCATTCCCGATGCCGCAAGGTTGATATAGGCACGTGCTTGGGCGGGGTTGTTGCCGTTGCGCAGATTATAGACAAAACCGCCGTTGAAGTCGCCGACTCCTCCGGCAAGCAGCTTGAAGTTGCTTGTGATGGGGAAGTTGTAGTGCAGGCCGTAGTTCCAGTTTGCCAGTCCGGAGAATGTATTGTTGTTGTCTACTTTGTTGTGTGTGTACCCCAAGTCTGCCTGGAAGAAAGTTTGCAGAGAGACGTTGCCTCCCATCAGCCGCGTCATCCGCATGCTTTCGCGGGAGATACGGAAATCGATTCCCTTGTACTCCTGAGGCGAAAGATAAGTGTCGAACACGTTGGTGAGGCCGACACCATACATGGTGGCACGGGTGATGATACGGTTGCGGTTGGTGGAGTCAGCCCGTAGCTCCCGGTCGATGCCGCATTGTGCTTCTTGTGCTTTCAGTCCGGCACTTCCCAAGAGCAGGCCGCATAAAATTATTATCTTGTATACGTACATATCCGGTCCTCCATCAAAACAGTTTCATCTGTCCTGTCATCTCGTCCAGTATGTCTCCTTCGCTTTTACCGTGGTCGGGGTCCAGAATTTCCGGTTCTTCATCCGCTTCCTGCTCTTCGGTTGCCTGCGAGGGTTCCGGTTGGCGGGTAGGCTCCAGTTCGTTGATGGTTTCTACGGTATAGGTGGTCAGTCGCTTGCCTTTTGCCTTGAAGCCTTTCACGGCGATGAATTCGTCGGCTTCCACTATCATCGGTTCCCGGAAACTGTCGTGACCACCAAACATGACTTCTAAACGCGGGTAGTATTCGTCTGTCAGCAGAATAAGGCTGCTGTTCTTGTTTTCTCCCAGATAGTTCTGTTTACGGGCGGTTGCCTCGAAGCAGAAACGCTTGATATAAGGGTAGTTCTGCTGGTCGGCATCGTAAAGTACGGCAGTCCATACCTTGTTCGGGTCGTATTTTTCCAATACGCGTATGCCATCGTCGTAGTGGTTGTTCAGGTCGAAGTTGGTTACGTAGAACTCTCCGCTGTTCTGTACGACGAGAATGGTATCTTCGCTCTGGAACTCTCCGAGGTATTCTCCGCGGCCATCGTAGTTGAGGCGCAGCACGTCGCGGTCGAACCACACTTTCCGTCCGCCCAGCGTGGAGCCGCCGCGCTGTTTCAGGGATATTTTGTGTACGGGGAGTTTCGTGAGGATGTTGCCCATGGCCTGCCGTCCCTTGATATTGATAGCGCTGAAATCCTCCTCGAAGATGATGCGGCGTACGCGAGGATTGGGTTTCAGGGTCACCTTGATGATTTCGGCTTCACCGTTGGGATTGGCGGTGAAGTAGGTGATGCGGGAATCGGGGGTACCTTGTGTCACATCGTATTCGCGGTCGCGCACCACGGAAGTGACGGCAAAGCGCTTGATATAGCTTGTTCCTTCCTTGCCGTCGCGGTAGCAGACGTTGTAGATGGTACGTTTGTCGTTCTTCTTGAAGATGTTGGCATAGAGTATGTTCTTGCCCACGAATTTCTTGTCGGCCACCGGTGTGATGATGTATTTCCCGTCGCGGAAGAAGATGATAACGTCGTCTATGGGCGAGCAGTTGCCTATGAATTCGTCTTTCTTCAATCCAGTTCCAATGAAACCCTCTTCGCGGTTGATGTACAGTTTTTCGTTGGCTTCGATGACTTTGGTTGCTTCGATGGTGTCGAAGTTACGCAGTTCCGTGCGGCGGGGGAAGGCTTTGCCGTACTTGTCCTTCAGCATACGGAACCAGTCGACGGTATATTCCACGATGTTTGCCAGATGGCGGTCTATCTCCTCTACGTCCTTTCGCATGCGTGCTATCAGCTCCTCTGCCTTGTCGGAGTTGAACTTGAGGATGCGTGCCATCTTTATTTCCATCAGCCGGAGGATGTCTTCCTTGCTCACTTCGCGGATAAAAGTCGGGTAGTAGGGAGTCAGGCGCTCATCGATATGTTCGCAGGCGGCATCCATGTTTTTGGCTTGTTCAAACTCCTTGTCCTTGTAGATACGTTCTTCGATGAATATCTTTTCGAGCGAAGCGAAGTGCAGGCTTTCCAGTATTTCGCCCTTGCGGATTTCCAATTCCTGGCGCAGCAGTGCCAACGTATTGTCGACTGATTTGCGCAACACGTCGCTTACGGTGAGGAAGTGCGGCTTTTGCTCGTCGATGACGCAGCAGTTGGGAGAGATGCTCACTTCACAGTCGGTGAAGGCATAGAGGGCATCGATGGTCTTGTCCGACGATACGCCCGGAGCCAGATGCACCAGTATTTCCACGTTGCCGGATGTCAGGTCCTCTACTTTACGTATCTTGATTTTTCCTTTCTCGCTGGCCTTTACGATGGAGTCGCATACGCTGGCCACCGTTTTCCCGTAGGGGATTTCCTTGATGGCAAGTGTCTTGTTGTCTATCTTCTCTATTTTGGAACGTACGCGTACCGCACCGCCGCGTTCGCCGTCGTTGTATTTGGAAACATCGATACTGCCCCCGGTCTGGAAGTCGGGGTAGAGCTTGAATTCCTCGTTGTGCAGATAACTGATGGAAGCGTCGCACAGTTCATTGAAGTTGTGCGGCAATATCTTGGACGACAGGCCTACGGCGATGCCCTCCACGCCTTGCGCAAGCAGCAGTGGAAATTTTACCGGTAGTGTCACCGGCTCTTTGTTTCGTCCGTCGTAAGAGAGTTTCCATTCGGTGGTTTTGGGATTGAATACTACGTCCAATGCAAACTTGGAGAGGCGTGCTTCGATATAACGGGGGGCAGCGGCGCTGTCTCCCGTCAGAATGTTGCCCCAGTTTCCTTGGCAATCTACGAGCAAGTCCTTTTGTCCCAGCTGCACCAGCGCATCGCCGATGGAAGCATCGCCATGCGGATGGAACTGCATGGTATGCCCTACGATGTTCGCCACTTTGTTGTAGCGTCCGTCTTCCATGCGGCGCATGGAGTGGAGGATACGCCGTTGCACGGGCTTCAGACCGTCCATGATATGGGGGACGGCACGTTCCAATATGACGTATGAGGCATAGTCCAGAAACCAATTCTGGTACATGCCGCTCAGTTGGTGCTTTACGTTGGCATCCTTTGCGTCTGCAGGTTTGTAATCCGAATGTTCTTCTCTTCCGGTCGGGAGTTCTTTGTCCAAATCATCTTTCGGTGCTTCAAAATCTTCGCTCATATTTGTTCGGGAATTGTCTATTCTATGATATTGCTGGTTTTCCAGTTGCAGGCAAAAATACTAATTTAATTCTATATATAGGAAACCGGTGCGATAGTTTTTTAGCAGTATGCCTCGACGCACCGGTGTTTGCCTGGCTGCATTCAATGCTCAATTTGCTGTGAGCCGGTATTCGGTCCGCAGACCACCAGTTTCCCGTCCGGTTGGATGTCTGCGGGGTCGATGAATGCCATTCGTTCGTCGCCGGTGGCTTCGGTACGTCCATGATAGACACAGTAGAGCCGGTTGCGAATATTGATGAGCATGCAATGCCCGGTTCCGGTCACGATGCCGCCTTGCTCTGTGTTCTTTTGCAGCACCGGATTGTTGGCGGCCTTACTATGGATGGCTTCTTTGAATAGGCCGCTTGCAGTGCGGTTGTCCGCAGGAAGTAATCAGGGAAGTATGCCGGCTTTTAGATGACGATGTCCTATAATTTTATTGTCGGTCCTTGCGGGTCGGGTGGCTTGCTATACCCCCCTTCCTGATACCTTCTGAGAGGGGGTACAATGAGTCAGGGACTGAATGGCATTCAGTCCCTGAGTGAAAGGCTTTCAGTCCCTGACTGAATCACGTTCGTTCAGCGAGTGAGATGGGAAGATGTGTGAATGCAAGCGGATTATACTGGTATTTGTAATATAATATGAGTGGGCGCGAGGCTGGGGCTCTTTCTCCCGCGTGGCTGGCAGAATCGCAGTTATGACTTTCGTGCAACATGCCAGTTTCGTTAATCATCGTCCGATTGGTCGGATAAATATTCCCTGATTCAATTCAACCGACAGGCATATGTGCCGTTTCTATTGTTGGTAATAAGATAAATTAATACCCTCCTTGTCCTACTTACGATATAAATCTCTATCTTTGTGGCGCTTTTTAGCTGAAAATAAGATTCAAATTAATTTAGATACAACAGAAAATGGCACAAGAAGACGTTTTTAAGAAACTCGTATCACACTGTAAGGAATATGGTTTTGTGTTCCCTTCCAGCGATATTTACGATGGACTGGGAGCCGTATATGACTACGGTCAGATGGGTGTGGAACTCAAGAATAACATTAAACAATACTGGTGGCAGAGTATGGTGCTGCTGCACGAAAATATTGTCGGTATCGACTCGGCTATCTTTATGCACCCCACCATCTGGAAAGCCAGCGGACACGTGGACGCTTTCAATGACCCTCTGATTGACAACCGCGATTCCAAGAAACGCTATCGTGCCGATGTGTTGATAGAGGACCAGCTTGCCAAATACGATGACAAGATAAACAAGGAAGTGGCAAAGGCAGCCAAGCGTTTTGGCGATGCTTTCGATGAGGCCCAGTTCCGTAGCACCAACGGACGTGTGCTGGAATATCAGACCAAGCGTGATGCCTTGCACGAACGCTTTTCCAAGGCTTTGAACGATAATAATCTGGACGAACTCCGTCAGATTATCCTCGACGAAGAAATCGTTTGTCCCATCAGCGGTACAAAGAACTGGACGGAAGTGCGCCAGTTCAATCTGATGTTCTCTACGGAAATGGGTTCTACTGCCGACGGTGCCATGAAGATATATCTCCGTCCGGAAACGGCACAGGGCATCTTCGTAAATTACCTCAATGTACAGAAGACCGGCCGCATGAAGATTCCTTTCGGTATCGCCCAGATTGGTAAGGCTTTCCGTAACGAAATCGTGGCACGCCAGTTCATCTTCCGCATGCGCGAGTTCGAGCAGATGGAAATGCAGTTCTTCGTAAAGCCGGGTACGGAGCTTGACTGGTTCAAGACCTGGAAGGCTACCCGCCTGAAATGGCACAAGGCGCTGGGCTTCGGCGACGACCATTACCGTTATCACGACCACGACAAACTGGCCCACTACGCCAATGCCGCTACAGACATCGAGTTCCTGATGCCTTTCGGCTTCAAGGAAGTAGAGGGTATTCACAGCCGTACAAATTTCGACTTGTCACAGCATGAGAAGTTCTCCGGCAAGAACATCAAGTATTTCGACCCCGAAACCAACGAAAGCTATACTCCGTATGTCATCGAAACCTCGATAGGCGTAGACCGTATGTTCCTCAGCATCATGTCTGCTTCCTACTGTGAAGAGAAGCTGGAGAACGGCGAAACGCGCGTTGTGTTGAAACTTCCCGCTGCCTTGGCTCCGGTGAAGCTGGCTGTGATGCCGTTGGTAAAGAAAGACGGACTGCCCGAAAAGGCACGCGAGATTATCGACAGCCTGAAGTTCCACTTCCATTGCCAGTATGACGAGAAAGACTCCATCGGCAAACGTTACCGCCGTCAGGATGCCATCGGTACTCCGTACTGTGTCACCGTGGATCATCAGACTTTGGAAGATAACTGTGTGACACTGCGTAATCGTGACACCATGGAGCAAGAGCGCGTGGCTATCTCCGAGCTGAACAATATCATTGCAGACCGCGTAAGCATCACATCACTGCTGAAGACGCTGCAATAAAGCGGTTGCGAAATAGACCGCTGCGTGAACAAACTGAAATAGTAAATAGTAAATAGTAAAATAGTAAATGAAAAAGTCCCTTTTGTTTTTGCCTTTCCTGCTGTGGCTGGCGGGTGCCTTTGTCTCTTGTGAAGAAGTGGAAGAGGCTGGAAAGTATGATAACTGGAGAGAACGCAATGAGGCATTTGCCGACTCGATAAAAAGGCTGACGGGTGAGAACTATGTTGCCACGGCAGAGCAGGCTGATGCTATGGAACTCGGGAAACTGTATGCCATACAGACGGCTGCAAGTACCACTGGAGGTGCCCAGTATGTCTATTGCAAGAAGCTTGTGAGGAATGAAACAGGGGAACGTCCGTTATACACGGGATACCATTCTACTGTCAGTGCTTTTTATTACGGAACTTTAATAACGGGTGATCAATTTGACGGAAATTTTGATGGGTATAGCGCTTTGGATACTAATATCCCATTGGATTTGGTGAAAAAACCAACAGCCTTTGATTCTCCAACCACTTTTGGTGTTGCAGATGTAATTTCCGGATGGACAGCAGCCTTGCAGTTAATGCGGGTAGGCGAACGCTGGATGCTGTATATACCGTGGCAGAGCGCCTATAGATCTAGTGGTAGCAATGATGGAACTATTCGTGGATATACTGCATTGACGTTCGATTTGTTGCTGGAGCGCATCGTTGAATAGCCGGTATGGATAATAAAAAAGTGGTGAAGATTCTTCTTCGCCACTTTTTTTATGCTTTTATAATAGAGGAGCCTATATTTTCTTCTTGATGGCCTTTACCCAGATTTTATATCCATCCTCATTCAAATGCAGCCCGTCACCGGTCAGTTCGCTGCGCAGTACATTCGTTCCCTTCTCTGTAAACAAGGGGAAGAGGTTGATATAGGCAATATTTTTTTCTTTGGCAAGTGCTTCCAGACGAAGATTGACTTCAGGAACCATATCTGTCTTTCCGGTCAGACTTTTGTACCGTCCGAAACTTTCATTGAAAGGAAGCAGGCTTTGCAGGTAGAGTTTTGTGTCGGGAGATTCTTTCCGGATGCGTTCCACCGTCATGCGAATCATACTTACAATGCTGTCCGACGTCAAATTGTGGGAAATATCGTTGACTCCGATAAGTAGGAACAGCTTGGCGGGATGTCCGGGAAGTATCTGGTGCAGACGGTCATAAATACCCATCACTTCATCACCGATGATGCCGCGATTGCGTACATTCTTCTTGCCGAGGCGTGCCGACCAGTCACCGCCACCTTCAGTCAGGCTGTTGCCAAGCATGACGATGTCCTTGCTTGTAATGGCAGGCTCGTCCATAAACTGCAGGAAGCGTTTGTAGTAATGGTCTGTATAAACACGCGGAATAGGGCAGATGGAAGCCGCCACAGCGTTGGCAACCAACGAACGCAGACGAACCACACTATGCCCGTCTTCCGGATGCACGGCATTGATAAGCAATATGACGGAAGTGTCATTGTCCGGGTCGATAACGATGGAAGTACCCGTATATCCGGTATGGCTATAGGTGCTGGGGCCGAACAAGTCTCCGTTATTAGAAGCATAGGCTGTAAAGCAGTCCCAGCCGAGAGTGCGTCCCAAGCTGGCAGTGGCGCGTGGCACGGTACGCATGGCTTTTACACCCAGCGGACTCAGGATACGGTGTCCGTTCCATTCACCTCCGTTTTGCAGGGCTGCGCAGAGCACGGCAATGTCTTCGGCACAGGAGAATACTCCGGCATTGCCGCTGATGCCTCCGTTCATGATACGGGCCAGCGGGTCGTGCACTTGTCCGCAGAGGACTTGCCCGTCAGGTTGTTTTTCGGTAGGCGCAATGGCATTGTGCCAGTCTCCTTCGGTGATACTTGCCCAGTTTGCGTCCGTTGTATTTATCCATTTGCCATTCTTGTCACGTCGGCAGGGCAGATAGTCGGTATGCTCCATGCCGAGTACATCGAATATGTTTTCACGGGCAAAGTCACGCAGGCTCTGACCGCTTATGGTCTCGATGATATGTTGCAGAGTGATGAAGTTGAGGCAGCTGTATTGGAAATCTGTCTGTGGCTTGAAGTCACGTTTGCAAGTAGCGATATACTCCATGAGGCCATCGGCATTGGGAGAACCGTATTGCTTTTCTAGCTCGGCTACCGGTGCATAGGGGGGCAGTCCGGAAGTGTGTGTCATCAGGTCGGCAATGCGGATTACCTTCTTCTCTTTGCCGTCTTCGCTTTCCCAATTCTTGAAATGGGGTATGTAGAGGCTGACGGGGTCTAGCATGCGTAGCTTGCCACGTTCTGCCAGAATCATCGTGCATACGGCAGTCGACATGGATTTGCTACAAGATGCCATATCAAAAATCGTATTGACAGTCATAGGCTCCGCATCGGGATAAACACGCTTGTTGCCGTATGCTTTCAGATAGGCCATCTTGCCATTGCGCACTACGGCAAGTACGGCACCGGGAATGTCCTTGTTGGAGATGGCTGTTTCAATCGCTTCGTCGGCATACATCAACTTGCGGGAGTCCATTCCCACTTGTTCGGGGGCTACGCGTTGTAAAGGCTGCGCGGTGGCAGCTTGCAGACAAAAAGAAAAGAGAAAAAAACAGATTGCTTTCATAATAAAAAGATTTGCCCCGCCCCCCCTATGAAAGGGGTTTTGACACACTCCTGAAAGGGGAAGGGGATAATTAATCGGGTTAATTGTTCTTGAAACTATTCTTCTTCCTCTTTAGTGGCACGAGGGGCTCTGTATGCGTCCACTGCCTTCTTCACCGAACCGTGCATCAGCAGCAGTGCCTTGGCTTTGCCATAGTCCAGTCCGAGTTCCTCTACAATCATACGGGTACCACGGTCTACAAGCTTTTTGTTACTGAGCTGCATATTCACCATCTTGTTGCCTTTCACGCGTCCCAACTGTATCATGACGGAAGTAGTAATCATATTCAGTATCATTTTCTGTCCTGTTCCCGATTTCATGCGCGAGCTTCCCGTCACATATTCAGGCCCTACAATCATTTCGATGGCTACATCCGCTTCTGCCGCCATTGGCGAGTCCGGGTTACTGGTGATACAGCCGGTCAGTATGCCGTGTTCACGTGCCTGGTGCATGGCGCCGATTACGTAGGGGGTGGTGCCGGATGCAGCAATACCGATGACAGTGTCCTTGTCTGTAATATTGCGTTCCGTCAGCTCTTCCCAACCGCGGTGAATGTCATCTTCGGCATTCTCTACCGGATTTCTCAATGCAGTGTCGCCACCGGCAATCAAGCCGATAACCAGTGTGGGGGGCATACCGAAAGTCGGTGGAATTTCCGAAGCGTCGAGTACGCCAAGACGTCCACTGGTACCCGCACCCATGTAGAAGATGCGTCCGCCTTGTTTCATGCGAGGCACAATCTGGGTTACCAGTTTCTCTATCTGAGGGATTGCCTTCTGTACGGCAAGCGCCACTTTCTGGTCTTCGGTATTGATGTCTTCCAGAATTTCACGGACTGATTTTTTTTCCAAGTCATTGTAGAGCGATGGTTGCTCAGAGATTTTTACGAACATAGTCTATTTGCTATTTGACGATTTACTATTTACGATTTGTCACTTTCAGTTGTGATATTTGATGAGTCCTTCCATGGGGCTCTTGATGATTGCACCCAGTTGGATACCCATTTCTTGGGCAGCTTCTGCCAGAATTTCCTTGTAATAGAAGGCTACTGAACCGATGAAATGTACTTTTTGATGTTGATAGTCTTCATATTGCATGACGTTGCGTTTAAGGAATGCCTTAAAGCTGTTCAGCACCAGAGCGCGTACACAAGGTTCGCCCAGGTTCTGTGCAAGAAATGGTGACAAGCTTGCCAGGAAACGGTTGGGGAAAGGTTTACGGTAGACGCGGTCGATGATATCGGCAGGTGTCAGGTCGAACTGTTTGAGGAATTTCTCTTTAAGCTCGGGTGTCATCTGATTTTTCAAGATATCGCCTACCAACAGTTTGCCCAAACAGGCTCCGCTGCCTTCGTCTCCCAAGATGAATCCCAGAGGAGATACATTGGTGACAATGCTTTTCCCGTCATAACAACATGAGTTGGAGCCGGTTCCCATGATGCAGGCAATGCCTGAGTCATGTCCGCAGAGGCCACGTGCGGCAGCCAGCATATCGGTATTGACTTCCACTTCATTTTTCACATTGAGGTGTTTGGTAATGGCACGGTGCACCATACTTATCTTGTCGGGAAATCCGCATCCTGCACCATAAAAGTATACGGCATCCAGTTCGCTTGTCTTCAGCTGAGGTAATAGCGCTGTTGCTATTTCATTACTGATTTCCTCTTCCGACTGAAAGAAAGGGTTCGTCCCTTTCGTGAATATCTGTTGGAGAAGTACTCCATTCTCTACAACACACCAATCGGTCTTTGTAGAGCCACTGTCTGCTATTAGAATCATATAAATAATGTTTAATGTTCAATGATTGATGTTTAATGTTCAATGATTAACGGGGATGTTCAATCATTATATTTTGATATATATTTTTCGTTTGTACAACTGGTAGCCGATACACCAGTTAATGGCGATAAACAGCAGGGCAAAGGCAAGGGAACCGGCGGTTTCACCGAAAACGGGCATGAGGACTATATTATATAAGAATCTGTGTACACTGATGCTACCGTCTCCCCACGAGAAACTGATGCTGCCGAAAAGTATGCTAAGTACGCCGCCCAATACATACATGAACAGCGGATTCACACCGAATGCCTCGAAAAACATGCTCCACTTCTTATTGCCTTTCACATCAATAATCCAGATAAGCAATGCCAGAAAACTGGATGCCAGTCCGCAAGTGACGAGTACGTAGGTAGGAGACCATATTTTCTTGTTGATAGGACAACCGTAGCTCAGCAGGAAACCGGAGAAAGTAAGGATGACACCTGCCAGAAACAAGGTGATAAGCTGCGAATTGAGAAATGAAGCACGGTCTTCCGACTTGTTGCCATCCAGCATCAGCCGTCCTACACAGAAGCCCAGCAACACGTGTGCAATGGCAGGGATTGTGCTTAACAGCCCTTCGGGGTCTATGCCGTTATCCTTGTACATGTGTGCAGGGGTTAGGATGGCACGGTCTACCACGGAAAGAATGTTCGTCTCATCATAGGCGAAACCGTTGCCACACATCAACAGGATGAAGTAGCCTGCCAATAGGCCGGCTATCAGATAAGGTATATGCTTATGCTTCATGGTTAGCGCAATGATGGAGGTTGCACCGTAGCAAAGCGCCAGCCGTTGCATGACACCCAAGATACGGGTACGTTCGAATGTCCAGACGGAAGCCCATAGCTTTTCTCCGAAACTGAGATCGTCCGGAGCTGAAGCCCAATAATAGCAGAAACGCGAGAACCAGCCGATGGCCATGCCGATGAGGAAAATGACGATGGTACGTTTCAGTATTTTCATACCGGCGGCATAGCTGAACTCGAAGTTGTATTTCTTCAGGGAAATGTATGTGGAAATTCCCATGATAAACATGAAGAAAGGAAAGACGAGGTCGGTGGGGGTCAGGCCGTTCCACTCTGCATGCCGCAAGGGGGCATAGATATGTCCCCACGAACCGGGGTTGTTTACCATAATCATACCTGCGATGGTGATACCACGGAGAATGTCGAGTGCAAGGATGCGTTTACTTACTTTGGTACTGTTCATTGTAATATTTGTGTGTTAAGTTAATTATTAATCCTAACTATCAGCCGCCTTTGTACATTCGTCTACCAGATAGGCTATGGAGACGTAGGGGATACCCGAGTTTGTTGTCAATCCGATTTCACAAGTACGGCTGTTGGAGTAGCCTATATTCACTCCGGACGCTTCTATTTGCGGACGGAGTTTGCGTAGGGCGTACGAGTTCAGCTCGGGATAGGTGAATCCCCGGTCTCCGGCAAAACCGCAGCAGCCTACTTCTTCCGGCACGATGACTTTGCTGGAACAGAGGCGTGCAAGGGCTATAATGGTATCTGCCAGTCCCATTTTCCGCATGGAGCAGGTGATGTGGACTGTTACGGGGCGATTGATGGGTGTGAAAATCAGCTTGTCACGTAAGAAGACATAGATGAATTCTGCAGGTTCATACAGTTTCATTTTCTTGATACATTCGCGCATGCGGTGCAGACAAGGGCTTTGGTCACAGAGGATGGGGTATTTGCCTTGTTCGCTGGCTTCCCAAAGTGCGGCCTCCAATTCGGCTGTCTTGCGGTCGGCGATGTCCAGCATTCCTTTGCTTTCCCAAATGGTGCCACAGCAAAGCTTGTCCATATCTTTCGGGAAGATGATTTCGTAACCGGCTTTTTGCAACAAAGACACCATTTTATTTACCAATGGCTGCTCTACGGGAGACTTCTTGGCCAGGCCCATGGTCTGGTTGATGCAGCTGGGGAAATAAACTACGGCCTCTCTCTCCTTGCCTCCTTCTCCGTAGGGAGGGTGAGTAGATGCTTTTGCTTTATCATAAAGGGGGAGAGGCTGGAAGGGCTTTGGCATAGCCGGCGTCCATAGAGGTATGCCTAATGCATTGTGCAGGCCTTTGGTAATACTACTCATGGCCTTTGTCCCTAATAGGGAGTGGCTGAAGTTGGCCAAGGATAATGTGGGACGCAGTGCACTCTTGACACCGGCGAAATGATTGGCGGCAAAGTCTCCGGCTTTGTATCCCAGGCTGCCTTTGGGCAATGCTTCCCGGCGGATTATATGGGTAAGGTCGCCCGTATTGATACCCATCGGACACGACATGGAGCAGAGGCCGTCTCCGGCGCAAGTCTGGTTGCCGGGATAGCGGTATTGCTTTTCGAGCAGTGCAAGGCGTGTCGGGTCTTCACCGCTTTGTCTCAACCGGGATATTTCGCGCTGCAACACGATGCGCTGGCGCGAGGAAAGGGTAAAGCCGCAGGAGAGACAGTTGACTTCGCAGAAACCGCACTCGATACACTTGTTTAACCGAGAGTGGATAGTGGATAGCTGGGAATGGGATACTGTGTCATTTCTTCCTTTTCCATTTTCCATCAATAAGGGCAGCGGCTTGAAGTTCTTGATATGGCATTGCGGGTCATCATTGAATATGACACCGGGGTTCAGCAATCCTTGCGGGTCAAACAGCTCTTTGACGGCTTTCATGACTTTGTAGGCGTCATCTCCCCATTCATGGCGGACGAAGGGAGCCATATTCCGACCCGTACCATGCTCGGCTTTCAGGGAACCGTCATATTTGTCTACTACCAAGGTCTTGATGTCATTCATCAAGTTTTCGTAACGTCGCACTTCAGCTTGGGTACTGAAGGATTGGTTGATGATGAAGTGGTAGTTTCCTTCAAGAGCATGGCCATAGATGCAGGCGTCGTCATATCCGTGGCGTGCTATGAGTTGTTGCAACTCTGCCGTTGCTTCCGGAAGGTCTTCAATGTGGAAGGCTATGTCCTCGATGAGGCAAGTGGTTCCCGGCCGGCGGGTACCTCCTACCGAAGGGAAGATGCCGGAACGGATGGCCCAGTATTTGGAATATTCTTCCGGCCGGTCGGTGAAGCGTACCGGAATATAAGTAGTGAAGGCTTGCAGGCATGCTTCGATGGCAGATATGTTCTGTTGTAGTTCTTCCGGGGTGCGGGCTTTGGTTTCGGTCAGCACTGCGGTCAGTCCGGTTTCGTCACCCGGCTCTACGCCGGGGAGGGCAGAGGAGGCAACTTCACCTTTGTATTTCAGGAATACGGGGTCGCTGACGGAGGAAAGGCTCTTGTAGTCCAGCATTTCAGCCCCTTTTACTGTCCATTCGCCGGTTTCGTCGACCAGCTTCTTCATGGCTACCACGGCGCGGCTCGCTTCTTTGATGCTCTTGAAGTAGAGCATGGCGCTGGCCTTGTAGGGATAGTCATATTCGGTCTTCATCGTCACTTCCGAAAGGAACGCCAGAGTACCTTCGGAACCTACCATGAGGTGGGCGATGATTTCGAACGGGTCGTCGAAACGGACAAAAGGCAGCAGATTGAGTCCGGTTACGTTTTTGATGGAGTATTTGTAACGGATGCGTTCGGCCAGTTTTTCGTTGGCGCGTATTTCGTCGCGCAGTATGCAGATGCGGCGGATGAAGTCGCGATGGGTCACTTCGAAGGAAGCGCGGCTGACGGGATTTCTGGTATCCAGCAGGGTGCCGTCCATCAGGATGATGCGGGCGGAAACAAGCACTTTGTCGCTGTTGGCATGCGTGCCGCAATTCATGCCGGAAGCATTGTTCATGACGATGCCGCCCACCATGGCGCTTTTCACCGAGGCGGGATCGGGGGCAAACTTGCGACCGTAGGGGGCCAGCAACTCGTTTACACGCTGTCCGATGATGCCCGGTTGGAGGGTTATCTGTTCATGGTCGGCAGATATGCTGTATTTTTCCCAATTCTTGCCGGCTACGATGAGGATGGAGTCACTAATGGCTTGGCCCGACAAACTGGTTCCTGCCGCTCGGAAGGTGACGGGCAGTTTGTGGCGGCTCGCCAGTTTCAACAGTTGTGAAACTTCGTCCTCGTCTTTCGAACGGATTACAATCTGGGGAATCAGGCGGTAGAAACCGGCATCCGTACCCCAAGCCAGTCGGCGAAGTTCGTCGGTATAAATTCTTTCCTGCGGAATGATTTGGCTTGCTTCCTGCAGGAAAGCCATGTAACTATGCTCTTTCATGTTCACTTTTTTTTATTGCATCACTTCGCTTCAAAGTGCTCTGTAAACGTGTCTTACGAGGGGGTACATTCAGTCGTATACTGAGTATATTTAAGTATACGACTGAATGTGGTTCTGTATACGACTGAAATAGTCTTCGTATCAGGTTCTTTTCCCTTCCTTATTTATCTGTAAATTTATTTATATAAATAATACTTTTTCGACAACTTACGGAAGTCTTCGGCATCTTTATACCAGTAGTCGCGTATATCTTCCCAACGGTTCCGCTTTGAGAAGCGCTCGCGTATCTGCCGCGAACCGCTTACCTTGTCGAACATCGAGAAACGTCCCTTGTCGGCATGGTCAAACACGGCACGGTCCGGATAGAGGGCGGCGACTTCCTGCATGACCAGGAATTGCAGGTCGCTCAACGGTGCTTTGCCGAAATCCATAATGTGCACTTGCACGCCTTGCAGCAACTCGCCTTTGCCTACACTGTAGAACGGTTTCAGGTACATCGGTCTGAAGATAACCCCCGGTACGTTCAGACGGTTCAGGCTTCCGGCCAGCTTCTCCGCTTCCACCCACGGCGCGGCAAACATCTGGAACGGAATGGTATAGCCCACACCAATGGACATATATCCCAGCTCGCCCAAGATGCCACTGACGGGATAGAAGAATGCAGAATGTGGATGTGGAATGTGTGGAGAGGAAGGAACCCATTGCAGTCCGGTTTGGGTGTAATCCATCTTGCGTTTCCAGCCTTTCATCTCCACTATGTGGAGATTGCATTGTTCCCCATCCTTCAACATCTTCTCGCCATTGAGCATCAGTGCCAGCTCACCGCAAGTGAGGGCGTAAAGGTACGGAATTTTAAACTGGCTTACAAAAGAAATGCAATCATCTTCAACCAGATTGCCTTCAATTTTCAGTCCGCCTACGGGATTGGGCCGGTCCAGCACGATGAATTCCTTGCCGTTTTCGGCGGCGGCTTCCATAGCCAGTCCCATGGTACTGATGTAGGTAAAGGAACGGCAACCGATGTCTTGGATGTCATATACCAATACATCCACGTCTTTCAGCATGTCCGGTGTGGCTTTGCGGGTCTTTCCATAAAGCGAGTAGACGGGCAGTCCGGTAGTTGCGTCTTTGATGTCCGTCACATGGTCGCCTGCGTGCACATCGCCGCGCACGCCGTGTTCGGGGCCGTAGAGTGCCACAAGATTTACGTTCGGCGCCTCGTGCAGTATGTCGATGGTGGACTTCATCCGGTTGTCCACTCCCGTCGGGTTGGTAATCAACCCTACACGCTTACCTTCCAGGCATCGGAAATTCTGTTCTTTCAGTACCTCGATACCGGTCTTTATTCTTATCTTCTGTGCTTGCATCGCACCTCCGCAGAGGAGGCAGAGTAAGGATATTACAATAATCTTTTTCATCACTGATCACTGATAATTAAACATTCATCATTTTTTCCCATATTCCGGGTCTATTCTTCTGTCTGCAAAGAGGGTGACCACAACCGTGGCGAAACAGCATATCATTACCAACCAGAAGAAGTCGGTATATCCGATAGCCTCCTGAATATACCCTGCAAACATACCCGGAATCATCATGCTCAGTGCCATGAATGCGGTGCAGATGGCATAGTGGGAAGTTTTGAATTCGCCTTCGGAGAAGTACATCATGTAGAGCATGTAGGCCGTGAAGCCAAAGCCGTAGCCAAATTGCTCGATGGCGATGGCGGTTGAGATGGTAAACAGATTGTCGGGCTGGGCAATGGCAAGATAGACAAACGTCAGGCATGGCAGAGTCATGCATCCTGCCATCCACCAGATGGATTTCTTCAATCCGATGCGTGATGCGAACAATCCTCCGAGGATACCGCCCAGGGTGAGGAATATGACTCCGATGGTGCCGTATACGATACCTACTTCTGCTGTCGATAGTTCCAGACCTCCCGATTCTTTGGAGGCAACCAGGAAGGGCATGCACATTTTGATGAGGAATGCCTCAGGCAGGCGGTACAGCAACATGAATACGATGGCCAGCAATGCACCCGGTTTGGTGAAGTAGGTGGCGAATGTTCGTCCGAATTCCCTGAATATGGCTCCTGCAGTGGCGGCATCGGCTGCCAGTGTAGACTTGTCAGAGGCGGGTTTAGGGACTGCAAAGAGGTGATAGAACGTCACCAGGCTGAACAGAACGGCTGTAACCAGCATCGTGATGGTCCATGACAGCGGAATGTTCTCGGTCTTCAGTTCGATGGCACCGGCAATGGCCACGAGCACGCCTTGTCCGAAGATAGAGGCAAGCCGATAAAACGTACTTCGGATGCCGACGAAGGCTGCCTGGTCACTCTGTTTCAGTGCCAGCATGTAGAAGCCGTCGGCAGCGATGTCGTGTGTGGCAGAGGCAAAAGCCGTAATGATGAAAAGCATCAGCGTGATGCTGAACATGCTGATGGGAGTTGTTCCGGCTGCCATAGTCGCCTCGTCCGGTCGTGGAATGGAGAGCGTCAGCAGAATGAATGCCACAGACATCAGAATCTGCATGGAAAGAGTCCACCATCTTTTGGTCTTGATGATGTCGACAAACGGGCTCCAGAAGGGTTTGATAGTCCAGGGCAGATAGAGCAGGCTTGTAAACAAGGCCATTTCTCCGTTCGGTACGCCCATTTTGGTAAACATCATCACGGAGATGTTGTTTACGATGAAATACGGAATACCTTGTGCAAAGTACAAGGTGGGTACCCAGGCCCATGGTGATATGTTTTTTGTATAGTTCATGATATTGATTTATTGTGTTTTATCTGATTATTCATACAGTTTGTCGATGCTTGCACCTATATAGTAGTGCAGCAGTATTTCGTCATACTTATATCCTTGCTCACCCATCACGGCTGCACCTATCTGGCAAAGCCCCACGCCATGTCCCCAACCGGCACCGGTGAGGATGAAGCGTCCGGGAATGCCTTCGGCGGACAACTCCTCCTTGTCCACCACGAAGGCGGAGCTGTAGAGGTGTGAAGTAGAGAGCGTACGGCGAATTTCCAGCTCCTTGCCGATGGTGAGCGTGCGTTTGGTTCCCACAATTTTCAGTTTCCAGAGGCGTCCGCTGGTTCCGCGGGCTATGGGGATAAGGTCGATGATTTGTCCGTAGTCAATGCCCGAACGTTTCAGAATGAGGGCTGAAAGTTCTTCCTGGGTGTATTCCACCTTCCAGCGATAGAAGTCCGTAGTCTCCTGGTCGTAGTTGTTGAGTACCTGCGAGAGGATTTTCTTGTCGGTGGTGTTGCAGAATGCTTCGGGGGAGGTGCGAATCCAGCGGTTCGCTTCGGCTTCCTGCGTCAGATCGGGTAGCGTGGTGGGCGTTTTGCTGTCTTGCTGTCGGGTGAGATAGGGGTATTTGATGTCTTCCCAGCAGTATTGGAACTCCTCGAAAGCACCGCCGCAGCATTTGGAAAAACGGGCGTCGCAAATCTTTCCGTCGGACGTCAGCACTTGGCCGCGGGTAGCGGAGATGGCTTGTTTCACAATATCAGTGGATGCACGCGTAATGCCTTGGTAGCGCTGACAATGGTCGTCAGCGCATACATCGAAACGTGTGTGGTCCTCTCGGTCGTACCAGCGAATCAGCTCTTCGTCGGTCTGCGTAAAGGCCGAGTAGTTGGCTTGGGCTTCGGTGATTTCCTTATTCTTCTGTATTTGTGCCAGTAGCCAGCTCCGGGAGATGACAGCATGTGCCTTGAGCAGTTCCAGAGAAGCGGTGGCACTCATTTCGGAAGAGATGACGCTGGTCAGATAATCTTCTACATGGATGACGTTGATGCCGGTGAGCTTTCCATTCTCAACGATGATTTTGAGGGCACCCGGAAAACGCTGGTCTTCCTTGCGCTCCCAATGGAAATTGATGCCGATGGTAACGTCCAATAGTTCGAAGGCATCGGTCTGCTCGTGTTGCGGTTCGAACAGCAGTTCGTCATACCGGCGTCCGTTCCAGAGAATCTTTCCTTCGTCGTAGGTCACTACCTGCTTGCCGCTGACTTCCGTTCCGTCCATGCGATACGGGTTCAGCAAAACGAATTCTATCTGCGGTTCAAACAGGATGCCTACTTGTACTTTGGGCTCTTTCATAATGGTATTTCTTTAAAATTAGAGTTCTTGGATTTCAGAAGTCACATTTTTTCCCTGATACGCTGCCGTATCTTGTGGAAGTCTGTGGCAGAGAGGCATACCTCACTTAATATCTGTGCCACATCTTCCGCAGTGATTTTCAAGAAATCCTTTTCTACGGGGGTGATAAAGACACCTCCCAAGTCGACGGATGCCGGACTGCTCAGCAGATTGGCTTCTCCCTCGGCGGTGTAGCAGGTGGGACGATGCTTCTCGCGCGGGAAGACAAAGACCACCCAACGGTCGGCCTCGTACATGGCCAGTACGTTCATCATCGGCTCGTCTTCTTCGGGTTTCGTGTCCAGAGAGCGGTAAACGATGTCGAACAGGTCTGCCGCATCCTCCTTGGAGGCGGACTCAATCACAAGCGTGGCTCTGGGGGCATCGTCAAGATACCACAGTACTGCCTTCCTATAATCGGCTATTTTCCCGGCGGTCTGTCCGCGCCAGTCCTTTTCAATGGGCATGAAGCCTTTGTTTCCTGCTTGGAAATGGGCATGGTCGGGGGCGGAAGCGCCACATTTGGGACCGTTGTAGAAGATGGTGTAATCCGTCAGCGCCTCGGCCAGCTCCAGCATGTCGGTGAAGCGGGTGGCTATGCGTTGCGGGGTATGTGCCAGTTCCGGTACCGTCAGGTGACGGGGGAAGATGGGGAACGGATTCACCAGGATATGGTAGTGTCCACCAAACGAGATGCCTTTCTGTACCGTTGGCAGGTTTGCCGGGCACAGAAAGCATTTCCGTGCCTGGATGGACTTGGCATCCACCTTGGCACCGGAGGAAACGATGCGTGCGGGGTTGAACTGTACCTTATAAGGTATGCCGTTTACATTCAGCTCTTTCACCCGCACTCCGGAGAGGGCGGCATAGTTGTTGCGTGCCGTCTCCCAGGATGCCAGTTGTTCAGTCAGAAGATTGTGTATCGTTTGATTCATTTGATTTTTTAAGTTATTGATTATAAGCGTTCTGTCAAACACTGGTGTCTGTCACGTCAAACACCAATGCCTGAAAAGCGCGAGTGCAAGCTGTTGACATTTAATGCTTTGTTTCATTCTTTTTGTTCATTTCTATGCGTGCCTGGAGTTCCCAAGTACGGATACGGTCTTTGTAAAGGTTGTGTCCGTTCATCTTTACAATATCCAGCGACGCATCGGAATTGTCGTCCCAGCGGCGGCAGAGGTAGACCACGTCGTACACGCGTCCTATCTGGTACTGGCGAGAGAAGTTCAGTCCCAGCGCATAGTCTTCGCCATAGCTGGTATTGGGTACTTTCACTTCGCGCAGCACCGGAGTGTAGAAGGCGCGCGGGGCACCCAGACCGTTGATGCGGAGGGCGTTGTTGCGTCCGTTTGCCGGAGTCCATTCCTTGTGGTCAATGATGCCCGGAGCAATCATGTTCATGTTGAAGTCCGTCATCATATAGGTGCCTACCACCATGGCGCAATTCTGTTCGTAGAAGGCGCGGACCATGATGGCAAGTGTGTTTTCGTCTTTGTATACGTCGTCGCTGTCCAGCTGCACGGCAAACTTGCCGCACTTTGGGTGTTGCACACCCATATTCCAGCAACCGCCGATGCCGAGGTCGCTGCGTTCGGGGATGATGTGGATGAGGCGCTCGTCGTCCTTGAATTCGTCGATGGCTTCCGTTGTGCCGTCTGTGGAGTGGTTGTCGATGATGATAAGATTGTATTTAAAGTCTGTCTTCTGCATCAGTACCGACTTGATGGCGTCACGGATGGTACGGATGCGGTTGCGTACCGGAATGATGACCGAAGCTTCATACTCGAAGTTACCGGCAGAGAACTCAATCTTCTTGAATTCCGGTGCCAGATATCCCCCGATTTCTTTCAGATGTTCGGTGCATGCCTGCTCCATCTCAATCTGGCGGTCACGGTTTTTAGGGTCTACATAGTCGAAAATCTTTTCACCGCTCTTGCGGGTATCGTTTTCCACCTCGCTGTATAAGTATTCGTTGATATGTACTAAGTCTGAATGTTGGCTCAATTTCAAGCGCAGGTCGTAAAGGCCGGCAAATTTATAGTCGGACTTCATGCGTTCGGCAGCTTGCTTCAGCCTTCTGGTGTCGAACAACAATACAGACCCGAAGTTGAAATCATCCCTTAATGAACCGAACTGGTAGTCGATTACCGGAGCATTGCTTTGCTTGCCGTCTGCTATTTGGTAGTGGTCGGCATATACCATACCGGCGCTTGAATCTTCAAGGATGTGTATCATACGTTCCAGTGCAAACATACCCATTTCGAGCGTAGTTTCTTTGGTATAAAGCAATGTGTATTCTCCCTTGGCTGCATTAGCAATAGCTTTGAGGGTTGCACTGCTGTAGGGCATGTCTACAAACAATATTTCGCAGCCCGGGAGTGATTCCAGAGTGGTATCGGTCGTGATTAACCGGATTTCTTCTATAAGTCCTGTCGCCTGTAGGCTGTTTACTGTTTTTTCTACTTGTTCTTTTCCTGCGTAGGGAAGAAAGCAACTGATTTTATTCATGATATATCTTTTAATTTTTAATTCTCAATTTTTAATTCTCAGAAGTCCCGTTTCCCCGCTGGTTGCCGTGAACAGAACTTCGTGACCGTTCAACGGAACTACGGTACTGATGAGTGAATTCCCTATTTTATGTTTCCACAGTACTTTGCCTGTTTTTCCTTCCAGTGCGAAGATAAGTCCTTCTTTGGTACTGCCAAACATTACCCCCTCTTTTTCCACTTGCATGGAGGGGGCATGCTCATAACCGAAACCTACATTGGTTGCCCACAACTCCCGCGGAGCATCTCCCCGGGCTGCATAGCAAACAATGCTGTCGTTCATCGTCTTGCTGTAGATTCGTTCACCGTCTTCGGAAAGTCCGATGGTCTCGCGCACCATGGACTGAAAGGTGCGCCACACGGTATTGCCCGTATGGATGTCTATGGCGGTCATGGCGCGTTGCGGGTCGGTAATGAATACTTTGCTGTTGGCGGTCACCGGCCATACGGCGGCAGGAGAGAAGTGCATGCGGGTCAGTCCGCCCGTCCATTTCCACAACTCACGTCCGTCAGTCTTGTTCAGGGCATACAGTGTATTGTCCCATGCGCCGAAGATGACCTTGTCTTCCGTCACCAACGGCTTGGTTTCGATGTAACCCTTCACGTCGGTGTAGGTCCAGATTACTTTTCCTGTATGGATGTCTATGGCGCGGAAAGTGGCATCACTGGCACCGATGTAGGCGGTACCGTCTGCGATGGTCACGGCTCCGAGTACCGGTTCGGCAGCTCTTACCGTCCAGAGCAGGTTGCCGTCTTTGGCGTTCAATCCGTAGATGTGGCGGTCGGCAGAGCCGAATACAACGACACCTTCGCTTACGGCCGGAGTACCGACAATGCGTTTGCCGGATTCAAAGCTCCATAGCTTTTTGCCGTTTTTCAGGGTGTAGGCCGTCAGCCGTCCCATATCGTCCCCTACGAACACTTTATCTTTTTCTACGGCGGGAGAGCAGTAAATGCCTGCGCCCGTCTGCACCATCCATTGCTCCTTTACTTGCGGATATTCTTTGTTGACCGAGAAGTCGGGATATTTCTCTGCCTTTCCGTTGCGGTCGTAATACTGTCCGGTCAGCGAGAATGTTGTCCACTGCTTCTTGGGTTCACCGATACGTTGCGTGTATACCCGGATGGAATCCCCGGTTACTTCATAGATGCCGTATCCCGGTTTCCCTTCTTTGTCGCGCAGGTTGCTGCGCATCAGTACGCCCGGAATGCCGTCATAGCGTAAATCCCGGTTGCTGTGATAATGCCCGCCGATAAACAGACGCACGTTGTAGGGGCGGACGGCATCCGTCACCTCATACCAGTTGTCCACATCCCCCTCCATCAGTGGGTAGTGGGTGACAAGTATCACCGGTTTGTCTTTGCCGTTTTTATCCATTTCTTCCGTCATCCAACGGATGTCTTGCGGCACTACATGCCCGTAGGCCATGCGCATCAGCGGACCGGAGTTGAAACCGAGAAAAAGGAATCCCTTGTGCTCGAACTTGAAGCGTTCGCCGCCAAAAATCTCTCCGAAAGCGGTGCAGCCGGAGTCGCTCCATTTTGTTTCATGGTTGCCCAGGGCTACATGGTAGGGAACTCTCAGCAAGTCAAGGCACGACTTCACTTTTTCCATGGTGGCACGGTCGCCTTCTTCGGTCAGGTCGCCTGTCACCAGGACAAAGTCGATACTGTCGGTGGCATTAATCTGTGCCACGGAACGCAGCAGGTCCTCAGTGGGGTTCGGATTGTTCGGGGTCAGATGAATGTCCGTCAGTTGGGCAAAACGGAATGTCCCTTGCTGTGCCTGTACCCCTAGGGGGAGCAGGCAAGCCATCAGGACGATTATTAACTGTTTTCTATTCATAGATGATGATTGGTTAATATTATTTGTCGTCGTTGAAGAATGTCAGTACAGCATTCATGAGTGCCTCTCTTTCAGAATCAGTACGTATGGATTCAAAAGGGAATCCCAATACACAAGTCTTGTAGTCGCCTTGGTAGGCCACACCGGCACTTAGGTTGTTTTCAGAATACCGTATCACGGTGTGTGCATCTTTGGTTGCCGGTTCAATGGCGTCCGGTGATTCCACCACATACGAATCGGCATTCAGCTCATTGTGATAGGTATAGTTTCCTGAAAGGGCGGGGAACGGAGAAGCTACGCTTTTCACCTTACCCATTGTAGCCGCTTGTCCCACACGCCACTTATATTTCAGTACTTCCATCGCAAATTTCTTGTCGGCTTCGTCGGCGGTTGCAAGGCGGTTGTCCCATAAATCCGTTCCTACAAAAGCGCCCGAAACAAAGATATTTCCACCTTGCTTACAATAAGCCGCAATAGCCTCCTGCATCGGTTTGCTGAAAGTCTTGAACTCCAACGGTTTTACGCCTCCCCGTCCCATCTTGGTCTGGCATTGCTTCCCAAGTATCAAGTCCACATACCTATACTCCCTCATATTCACCGGAGTATTCCTCTCTCCCTTTCCTACGGGGGAAAGACTTTCATTACTAACCGATACAAACGAATATCCCGCTTTTAGGATAGCGGTGCCATGTATGGCAGGATAATCGAACGTATTTCCTGCAATCACTTGAGTTTCGTAGTTCCCATAGCTGTCGCCAAAACCGGAGGCATCGTCGTCCATCCAGGGAATGGAACGGCGATATTCCTTCATCTTGCCAATGTAGCTGATGTCCCGGATATAGGGGACTCCGTGGTCCTGCTCATCCAGAAATCCGGCAAGGAGGGTGTCGGCGGGGGCGGGGGCCGTAAAGTCGGCAGGGGCACTGATACGGTCGAATCCGTTTATCACCAATACGGTACCTTTGGAATTGAACGCCCGTCCGGCAGAAAGAATTTCGGAAGGGAAACTTTCACCGCCCTTGTTGACAGCAGTTACCTTGTAGCTGCACACCATGCCGGCGGGGAGTGTGGTGCGGTAACTGTTGCCGTCCACCAATACTCCGTTGTCGAAATCTCCGTCGCCGATGCGGGTGTAGACAATGTATTTCTCTGCTACGGCAGTCGGTTCCAACGCATCCGCCACGGGTTGCCAGGTCAGTTCCACTTCATTTTCACCGGTCATGCGCAGGGCCATGTGGTCTACCGGTAGCGGTTGCACTACATAATCCATGTGATATTGTGAGCAGAGGAACTGAAGCATGCCTTTGTAGATGGCGCGGCTTACGGTGAAACGGAAACGCGGGTCCAGTCCGTAGCGCATGTCTGCAAAGTTCTGATGGGAAAGCAGTTCGAGCAACATGGTCGGTACGCGGGGCACACGGGCTTCGTAGTAGGATTGGTTCCATTTGCCCCGGCGTGTCCATTGGGGTTCGTAGAGGGTACGCACGTCGCGCACGATGTTGGACTGAATCAAATCTGTCAGGTCGTGGCTCAGATAGCGGGATGATCCGTTGGCAAACTTCTCATTGTAGGCGTTGGTATAGTAGATGCCGAGTGTCCCGATGATGGAATCGTTCAGTGTGGTTCCTGCATCGGAGTGGAAGGCAAAGGCCATGTTGACGGGGATGTTCAGCCCTTTTTCCGTAGGGTTCACGGCAGAACCTCCGGAAAGGTAGTTCACCCAGATGCCGCGGCATTTATAGTCGTCGGTGTAGTCATTCCTGCCGTTGCTTTCTGAATATACACTGTCCGGTATTCCTGCCCATTGCAACCAGTAGCGGGCGGCTTCGCAGAAGCGGGGATAGCTGGATGGTTGATAGTTGATAGTGGACAATGTAGAGGTTGTACGGTCTTGGATGTTACCTGCATGGGTATTTTGCAGGTTACGGTTGTCGGAGCTTTTCAGGTTTTCCGTAGCGCCCTCATTGGAGATGCAGCGGGCTATGTTCCCCATACCGCCGCCAATCTTCACGGCGTCGGCAGTGATGATTCTTCCTACTTTGGAGGAAAGGTTGCTCAGAACGACTTTGCATTCATTGTTCCGACCGGCATTGAAGCCGAAGGTGCCGAGGTAAATCCAGGTGCCGCCTCCCATTTGCTGGTTTACCTTGAACTGCGTGGTGCCGCCTTTGTGATAGACGGTGTAAAGGGCATCGTCCGCGCTGTTTGGCAAGGTTTGGTAAGAGACGTATACGGCGTATTGTCCGGTCGAAGGGATTTCGGGAATCCATTCGGCGGTGCTTGCGTTTCCTTTCTTGATGGTTTCTATGGCGCGGTAGGTGCCTTCCTTGAAAGGATTCTCAAAGTCTATGTATTGGGGGCGCAGGTGGGCGAAGCCTTGTCCTTCTCCCTGACTCCAGAGCTTGTCACCGGAATTTTCTGTATAGACGGAACGGCCGGTCAGGCAACCGTCATTGTCTACGATGACTTCTGCCGTCTGGCAATCGCGTTCGCGGGGAAGCAGCACGTTGGCACCGGCATTTTCCAGCATCGGCACGAGGAAAGGCAATACGTAGCTTTGGGTGTAGAGGTCTTCCACGGTCTGGAAGATACGTGCACGCTGCCATTCCCAGCGGTCGAGTTTTTGTTCGTAGTACCAGCCGTGGCTTTGCCATAGGGCGATGTGCCGGTTCTGCAAGCCGTTGGTAGGGGTGTAGGGGGAGGAAACGTCGGTAACCAGAGGCTTGGAAGCGGCGGGGTTGAATGTCTTCGTCTTTTTGTCTTTTTTAGTGCGCAGGGCTTGGGGAACCAGTTCTTCGATGCTGTGCTTGTTGGTACGGATTTGCAGCTTGTATTTGGCAAACTCCGCCGGCAGCAGGGCGCTTACGCCTTGGTAGATTTCGGCCACATTGTCCTCACGGAAAGGAATATAGGCACAGTTCATGTTGGCAAACAGTTGCAGCGTATTTCCTTCCACGACTACTGAGTCGATGCTGATACGACCTACTGAGATTTCTTTCCGTGCAGTGGCATCCAAGAATCTCTCGATTGCTTGGCAGACATTTGTCGGAAGTCCTTGCGCGCCTCCCAATTGGGGGAAGAGGGAGGCGGCAAGCAGACTAAGTAAAAACTGACGTCTTACATTCATAGATGATGTATTAAGTTAATTGTTCTTTTTATCTTTCTTAATCAATAGACAGAGACCGATGAAAGTGAACAGTGCATTGAAAATCAGCAATTCGTAGCTGAATTGATAACCTCCGAACCAGGCTTCGGAATTCTTCTGCAGAATGAAGCAGAGAACCGGGGAGGCGATGGCAACCAGCGGGATGTACTTGTCACGCACTTGTTGTTTCATGAAGATGCCGAAAGCAAACAGACCCAGGATAGGACCGTAGGTATAGCTTGCCAGAATATATACAGCGTCGATGACACTGGTGTTGTTCAGAAGATTGAATACGAAAATGGTGATTCCCATAACAACCGCCATGCCGATGTGCACTTTCTTGCGCATCTTCACGACCGTCTCTTCCGACTTGCCTTTCGTTCCCAGAATGTCTACGGTGAAGGAAGTGGTCAGCGCGGTGAGTGCCGAGCCTGCGGCCGAATAGGCGGAAGAAATCAGGCCGATGATGAACAGTATGCCCACGATGGCGGGGAAATAGTTGCCGGTGGCAATCAGCGGGAACAGTTCGTCACTCTTCTCCACCGCAATCTGCTGGTTGGCGGCAAAGATGTAGAGCAGCACGCCCAGCATCAGGAAGAGCAGGATGACGAAGAACTGCGAAATGGCACTGGTAATCATGTTCTTCTGCGAGTCCTTGAAGTTCTTGCAGCTCAGGTTGCGCTGCATCATGTCCTGGTCTAGCCCGGTCATGGCAATCATGGTGAAGGCACCGGCGAGGAACTGCTTGAAAAAGTACTGCTTGCTGTTCACATCGTCGAAGAAGAAGATGCGGGACATGTCACTGTCGGCAATGGTGCTTACCATACCGGTAAATGACAGATTGAGGTCGGAAGCGATATGCCAGATGCAGAGTACGACCGACACTACCAAGCAGAATGTCTTCAGAGAGTCTGTCCAGATAAGGGACTTCACGCCACCTTGGAAAGTGTACAACCAGACCAGTGCCACCGTGATGGCCACGTTCAGCAGGAAAGGCAGTCCGAAAGGTTCGAATACCAGCAGTTGCAACGTCAGGCATACGAGGAACAGACGGACAGCGGCACCGAGCATTTTGGAGATGAAGAAGAACCAGGCACCCGTGCGGTAGGAAGACATGCCGAAACGGTTCTCCAAGTATTCATAGATGGATACCAGGTTCATTTTGTAGAATAGCGGTACCAGCAGATAGGCTATGATGAGCTGTCCGGCAATGAAGCCCAACACCATTTGCAGATAGCCGAAGCTGCTGGCGGCAACCATGCCGGGTACGGATACATAGGTCACACCTGAAATGGCGGAACCGACCATGGCGAAGGCCACGACATACCAGGATGACTTACGGTTGCCGACAAAGAATCCTGCGTTGTCAGCCTTTCTTCCTGCAATATAGGATACCGTGAACAGTATCGCGAAGTAAGCGGCTATGGTGATGATTACGGAAAGTGGAGTCATGAGGATATTTACGATTTAATGATTTACGATTGAAATTACTTCTCTTGATGATATGTACGACTTTGACTATTCTATGTACGCTTTGACGTTTTCTTCCGATTCACGCTCATTTCTCAATCGTAAATCGTAAATCGCCAAATCGTACATCCCTTTATTCTTCGTAGAGCAGATAGGGCTTGCGCTGTATCTTGAATTTCTCTACGTCGTCTTTCCATCTTGCCTTGATTTCTTCGGCGCTCTTTCCTTCCTTTATCATTTTGCGCACGTAGTCGGTGCCTATCAACAGCTCGAAGAAGGAACGGAAGAAGTGGTCGTCCATGTTCAGATTGCGGTAAGCGTCTATCACGTAGCTCAGGTCGATGCCGCGTTTACGGATTTCCTCGTCGCTCATATTGCTCAGGTTCACACCGTGGCAAAGCTTGCCCAGCTGGGGCGGATTCTTGGCTCCGGGAACACTGCGCGGGGTGAAGCTGTAGCTGTAGCCCGTCATGTTGGGATGCCCGTAGACCTGGAAGGGGAGGTCGGTTCCTCTTCCCAGGCTGACCGGAGTGGCCTCGAAGTAGCAGGTCGAGGGGTACAGATAGATGGACTTCATGTTCGGCAGATTGGGAGACGGGGGAATCGGCAGTTTGTATAGGGTCTGGTGTGTATAGTTCTTGCAGGGAATGACGGTCAGGTCGCAAGTGCGTGACGCCGGCAACCAGCGTTCGCCGTTTACCATCAGGCCCAGTTCGCCCAGCGTCATGCCGTGCACCACGGGAATCGGCAGCCAACCTACACCGGATTTATATTTCATGTCCAGTATCGGGCCGTCCACGTAGTGTCCGTTCGGATTGGGGCGGTCCAGTATCAGCACCTTGCGGTTGTATTCTGCACAAGCGTCCATCAGCCGGCACATGGAGGCATAATAAGTATAGAATCTCAGGCCTACATCCTGGATGTCTACCACAAGGATATCGAACTTGCGCATGGATGCTTCGCTTGGTTTCCCGGATTTCCCGTCGTACAGCGAGAGGATAGGTACTCCGGTCTTCTTGTCTACCGAGCTGGACACGTGTTCGCCTGCGTCGGCATCTCCTCTGAAACCGTGTTCAGGGGAGAAAATGGCTACTACGTTGAACTTGTTTTCCAGCAGGATGTCCAGCAGATGCTTGTCTCCTATCATTCCTGTATGATTGGAGAATATTGCAATCCGTTTATCTTTTAGGATTGGAAAATACTCGGAAGTCTGTTCATCACCTAAAATAACTCGTTCTTCTTGTGCCCGGCACAGTAAAGAACTACATAGCACAAAGGCTAAAAGCAGCAGTTTCTTCATAATAGTATTGTTAAGGAAGATGTTGTCTGCAACAAAGATACGTTTTATTTTAATATCAAAAACACTTATTTGAGTATTTTTAGTATTATCAATCATAATTTGCAAATAAACGACGGCTCACCTTATTTAAATAGTGGCTGAACTGCATCTGCTCCCTGCCAAACTCTGTATGGAACTGTCTTTTTGCGAAGAAAGCGTGTTGCCGCCTTAACAGTCAGGGTAGTGACAAAACTAATACGATTTTCTTGATGTAGCCCTCACTGCCCTCACTTTTCCCTTCTGTCCCTTTATTCATCGGTGTTTGAGCGGTGAGTGAGGGCAAATAGAAAGAGTGAGGGCAAAATTTGCCCTCACTTTGGTACAATCGGCGGGAGTGCCGGTTCATTCTTCTATTCTTACCAGATGATAAAGTGTTCCCCGGTTCGATTTCTTGTTGAGGATGTCCAGCTTGCGGAGCGTGCGCCCGAAAGCTGCTATCCGGTTGATGGCCAACTTATCCCTCGTTTTCTGTTGCAGGTCGTTGAAAATCTGCATGGCTGTGAGCCATTCGCCTTCTTCGCTCTCCTCCGCGCCACGGAAATGGCAAAGGAAAAGTTCTTCCAATGGGTCTACCCGCTCGAATTCCCGGTTGTACTCCTTTACGATTGCTTCGTCAGTGTCGTCCAGCCAGTAGCGTTCACCCTTCATGATGTCGTGCATGGCTTGGGCATAGAGCTGGCGATAATTGATAGTGACGTTTGTCTGGATAGGGCCGGTCACTTCGATGCAAATGAAACGGCGACTTCCCGACGGGTCGGTCAGCAGGTCTTTCTGGTTGCTGGTTCCGATGAAGGAGGCATAGCGGCGCATTTCCTGAATAGTGTTACCGTAGGGCTTTCGCAGGTTGGCAACCGGTTTTTGCAGGAGGTGCTTCAAGAAGCCTTGCTGATTGGCGTTTATCTGGTCGAATTCGTCGATGTTAATCAGAAAAAAGCGGCCAAGGCTGCGCTCCGCTTCCTGCTTGCTCTTGAAGTCGATACTGTCGGTGTAGCCGAAACGCAGTTCCGGTGGCAATAGGATACGGCAGAAAGTACTTTTGCGGTAACCTTGCGGACCTACGAGCAGGGGCGAGGTATTGTTGCCGTGCTGTTTGTCGATTCCCCGCCAATGTGCCACCATGCCAAGAAACCACCGGTAGAACAGTTCCCTCCAGTGAGGATTGTGGCAGGGCACGAGGTCGGCCAATGCGCGGATGCGGTCTTTGCCGTCCCAGCGTCCGGTGTTATAGAGATATTCTTCGATGGGGTTGTATAGCGGCACGTAGTCCGAAGACAGGAAGCGGGTGATGTCGCGGTCCCACACGCGTATCCCCTCTTTCAGCGCATTCATGGCGATGCTGCTGCGTACGCGCTGGTCGGCAGGCTTGAAGTAGAAATGAATGGAGTCGCGCTGCCGGTATTCCAGGTCGCCAAGCACGGTGTTGTAGCGGAATTCGTAGCGGCGTTTCATGAACTCTTCCAGCCGGAAAGCTGTTTCCTGGTCTTTGTTCAGGCTGCTGCGGGTGCCGAAGCCTTTCAATTCCCCGTAAAGGTTATGCAGCGTCAGGCGTACAAGGGGTTCGTCTGCCTCCCGGTAGTAGTGCATCAGTGTCTGGCGCACCGCTTCTTCTTCAGGAATGCCGGCTTTGAAGCAATGTTCGGCAAGGCGGGACAGCAGCGGGCGCAGGTCGTCGCCCCGTCGCCAGTTGTCCAAATCGCGGAAGGCGCGGTCGAGGGCGGCCTCGAAGAGCAGGTTGCATGTGTCCGCCACTTCGTAGCCGGGAGTCATTCTCAGCAACGGATTGCTTTCCTGCTGTTTCCGTTGGCGGTAGTTGTCTTCCGAGGGCAGGGCGCAGGGCTGTTCCAGGCAGAAGGCCACGGCAGTGGGGCTATAATAGGGCTGTTCGTCCACGGTCATCCGGCAGCTTTGTAGGAGTGAAGGAGCCTGGAGGGTGATGGGGAAAGGGAGAAGGGGTTGGTAGCACTTCACTGCCAGGCGGTAGGCGTGGGCGTGGAATAAGGCGATATCGTCTTCATTCTTTGGAAGCCCTCCGTCGGGCAGGGTGAAGCGTACCCATATTTTGGCGCTTCGTCCGCTGGAGCCACAGAAGGCGGCAAAGGTTTGCGGCAGTAGGGCGGCTTGTTGTTTCACCAGTTCGGCCTCGGCAGCCCCGGCAAGGTTGTTTACTTCCAGTAGTACCAGCCCGTTGTAGGTCTTTATCCGGTGTTCTCCTGCTTTGGTGCGGGTCATTTCTACGGCGGGATAGAGACGCGGCAGTCTGTCGATATGCTCATATCGGGCGTTGGTCCCTTTCAAATGCGGGATGATGCTACGCAGCTCCGTAATGTATCCGGTCTTGTTCTCGGTTTTCAGCTTTTCCATCAACATGTCCGTTTCTTGTGTGCTGACGGCCTCTTTTCCGCTTTCGCGTTCCTCTCTGATCAGTGTGATTTTCATTCTTTATCGTGTATGTAATATTCTTGTAAAGATACGCCGGGAAAGGGGTGGATACAAGCTTTTCAAGGATTATTTTCCGATTGGCTTCTTTTTTGAGGTGGAATGTCTATATGTTTCTTTTATAAAAGGTGTTCGTTTCTTTGCTTATCCCCATAGTTTTGTCTACTTTTACACCAGAGTTTATGAACAGTCCACTAAAGTGGTCTTTCTTGTTCATATTAGTGAACGGAGCAGCTCACTACAGTGAACGGTTCTGCTCACGGGCTGGGCTGTGATATAACCTTGGTACTTCAACAGACTGCGTACGTACTTCGCACGTGTTCCGTGCAGTGCTTTATCGTATAATGTAACCCTTTAACGCAGTTTGAACTATGGCTATTTTGTTTGATTGGTACGAGAATCCGGACTCGTACGACAAATCTCCGGAAGATAAAATCCTTCATCCCCGTCTCCGCCTGAATGGGAGCAGGTCTACCGATGAATTGCGGCGGGACATCCAGGCACGTTGCTCATTGACAGAAACCGATGTGACGGCTGTGCTCGATGCTGTGTCGCACGTCATGGGCAGGGAACTTGCCGAAGGAAGGCAGGTGCATCTCGACGGCATCGGCTACTTCCGCGTGTCGCTCACCACCACCGAGCCGGTAGTGGCAGCCACCAAACGCAAGCTGACGAAGGTGAAGCTGGCAGGCGTGAAGTTCCGTGCCGACCAGAAACTGAAAAATGAAATCGGTGCCGTCAAGGTAAAGGCTCTGAAGGCCGACGAGCATTCGGCGAAACTGACGGATGAGGAGATAGACCGTCGCCTGACCAACTATTTCGCCACTCGCCCTTTTATGACACGGAATGACTTTCAGAGCGTTTGCGGCATGATGCGTACTACCGCCATGCGGCATATCCGTCGGCTGCGTACCGAAGGAAAGTTGAAAAATGAAGGGACAATACAGCAGCCGATTTATGTGCCTGCTCCTGGATATTATGGTAGGAATGAGTGACTTAGAATTTTGAACGAAGAAATCTTGTGGTGAGGGCAAATTTTGCCCTCACCTTTTAAATTTGCTCTCACCCACCTCTTGAATGCCGATGAATAGGGCGATGCGTGCGAAAGGTGAGGGTGGTGAGGGTGGATGTGTAAAATTTAGGTTAGTTTGATGGGCGGCTGAATATGGGTATTCCCATACGGTGTATATGTTCCAAAAGGTCGGCATTCTTTAATTTGCCATAGATGGAAAGGTCTACGCTGTAAGGCAAAAGCAGGTCGTCTATTTCATCGGAAAGGCTGCTTAAAGTATTATACGTAAGTCTGTCTCCCATCAGCGTGATGTCTATGTCGGAAAAAGGCTTGAAATTTCCTTTGGCTCGTGAGCCGTACAAAACAGCCTGCTCTATTTCTTCATGTTTCCGGAAGAGATTGCATAGCTTTTCCAGTTCATTGTCAGTCAATCCGTACATAGCTCAATCGAATAAGGATGGTGTATTCAAGGATTGCATTTTCTCTTCAAATCTGCAGAATAGGGGGAAATAGAAGTTTGTGATGTTTTCATAGATTTCAGAGACTACATCGTTGTCATAATTGTGCGATGTCAGATTTCGGGCTTCTATAGTCTCCATCCATTGCTTGTCATCAATCAATCCCATTTCAAGGGCTTTGCGTATGGCATCACGGGAGCCGCGGATGTCGGTATACCCCTGATACTCGGCATAGTCCTTCATCACTTTCCAGGCCAGTTCGTGGGTATATTCAAAACGCTGTATCCATCGTATGTCTTGCTGTACCATGATAGCTGTCTGTTTTTAAGTAAGCAAATATAAGCTTCTTTTGTGTAACGAGCAAATGGATGGGGGCTTTTTCGTGAAAGCTGTCTGGGGCTATTTTGGAGAAAGGCTGTTTTTAGGTGTGGAATAAGTTCCTGAATTTGTTGAGCCGATGTCGAAATAGTTATATATGTATGTTCTGGTTCCACATGCATTTATGAAATCAACCGTTACGCAAACTCGTTCAATTTCATGACTGTTCCGACTGCTGAAAGTAGTGAAATAATATCCTTGCATGTCTACCTCCCAATCGCAGTCAACACTCCAATGAAAATCATGCGCACCTTCAGGAATAGGATTCAATCCGCATTCACCTCCGCTTTGTGACAGATAGCCATATATAATGTCATGGTCATTTTCTTGTATTCCTGATACATTGAAAGTAATTGGTTTGGAAAACTGAACAGTGTATTCCTTTGTGTGTACTATTGCGGTTAAGGTCGTATAAATGGAACTGCCTCCGGGTGTCCCTAAATTATTCAGGGTGATAGCAGGTGATGCCTGATTTAATTGCGAATATAAATCGTTGCCAACAATCCAATCCACTGTTGCTTTTGTGGGAAAATTCTTGATACTGAATGTCCCGTTGTCACAGATTACGTCAGGGCCAATCAGTTGCATTGATGTCTTAGATACACTCAAAGGTAGCTCATTGGTAAAATTATCGGTTTGATTTTTATATTTGTAGCTCACTTTGACACTTGCGTTACCGGGTTGTGTCGGTACGATTGTTACCGTAGAGCTGTTCTGACCACTTACTATCTTAATATTCTTCCCGGTCCAATAAAATGTATGTGCCTTGCTGTCATTGATGGAATATATGTATTCTTTATATTGTTCAATATTTCTGTAGCCATCTATTTGAGGACCCATATTGGGAAAACTGATATTGCTTTTCCGAGCCATGAAATACTCTTTTGCTCCGATAGAATTTATGTAGAAATCATGGACTTCTACTCCGACATCGCTGTTCTTGAAGGCTTGCTTTGATTTCAAATTTATTTGGAATCTACTTTGTGTGACAGATGCACTTTGAGAGACTTCAGCGAATAGATTTTTATCGTAAGTCCACTTTATGCCCGTATCTTTGTTTATGGAATAATTGCACCAAAGTGTTATCGTATCTCCCAATTCAAATGTTGAAGGGGCATTGATTGGCATAGGTTTCATTTTGACATTGATGTTTCTTAGATCTGCGGTAAGTTCGATTGTACTTTTTTCAGGACGTACCATCAGGGTAGAATTACTACCTGCTTTAGTCCATAATACATTTATTGGAAAATGGTTTTTTCCTGCTGGAATTTGGGTTACCCATGTACTCTCGAATCGTTCTTGGTAGTTTGTTTTGAATCGTGCTTCTCCACCGACTGCTGAAATTCTTATACCTACAGATTGTTTTTGTATAGGAATACTTAAATCATAAGTGTAGTAACCATCACTAACATAGGGGTTCATTTCGCCCGTAATAGTACCGCTTATGTAGGAAGCACGTGTTGTGACATCAGAATAGAAATCCTTATCTTGTAACTCGTCTGTTTGTTCTTCTTTGTTGCAACTACTATTGATGAAGCAGATTAGTAGTACGAAAAATATGTTCTTCTTTTTCATGATATGTTTCTTGTTAGTATGTTATGAACGAAGGGAAAGTATATGATATTGATTTATGGTTCCTTTTAGAAGGTGCTATTCGTGTTTCTATACACCTTTTAAAGGGAATAACAAAAGCGTCCATACATTTGTATTTAGATACATGGAATGTATGAACGCTTTAATTAAATCCAAACGAGGTACAGCGCGATATGCTGTTTTTAGTTGATTACCAACCCGGATTCTGCTTCATGTTTTTATTCAGGGTCAACTGTGTAGTTGGAATCGGGTAGAAATAATGTTTGGCTTCATAAGTACGGATTTGTGCATCGGAGGCATCTATATATCCGTTCTTGGTCGCTTCTTCACAGTCAGGCACATTGCTTACGTTGGCGCCCAACATGGTGTTCGGGTACTTGGTTGAATCCAATTTGTCGAGCTGGTGCCAACGGATTAAATCCCAATATCGGTACCAGTTATCCATAATCAGTTCGCAACGGCGACAGCGGCGTATCTCCCAAATCAGATTGCTTACTCCCATATTATTGGCAGGATCGGCATCTGGAGTAGTTGTCATAGCCGGCAGGCCGGCACGAGCCTGAAGCTTGTTTATGGAGTTGTTGAGATCGTCTTGTGTGAGAGAACCCATTTCGGCTTTGGCTTCTGCAAAGTTCAGATAAATAACTGAAATCCAATAGAGCGGGCAGTCGGTGTATTGGTAGCCGATGTTGTTTCGGTCGCTAACACTCAATTCTTCGGGGTTATCATACTTGGCGATGCCATAACCGGTCGATGTGGTGAAGGCTGCTACACCGGCACGGCTGTAGGCGTGGCCTCTGAAAGAAAGTACCGGGTCAAGAATTTCGGACAGGCGCTTGTCGCGTACGGCCAAAACCTCTCTTATAGAGTAATTTTTGTCTGCATCCAATACGGCTGCATCGTCCTTGTTTTTCGAGGTTGTTGCCAACGGTTTTCCATCAAGGAAAAGGAAACTGTCGAATGCGTCCTTTGAAATGCCGTGCGTACCACTTGTATTGATTGTGTAGTCAATGGTGGAGTGCCTTAACGAACTTTGTGCATAAGGCTTGTAGAAAATCATTTCCGGATTGCTTGCCAGGCTGACAGAATTATAGTTGGCTTTGTAACTGTTACTTAGAGAGTAGTTTTTGGCCATAAGATATTCGCAGGCTGATACACATTCTTGCAAGTATTTGTTGGCGCGGCTCTCATCAGCGGCTTTGCCATTCTCTGCTTGAGTGCGATATTTGCAGTATGTACCTTCATATAAGGTGATGTCTGCTTTCATGGCATATGCCATGTCGGTGCTGAAACGTTGCCGATTGCTGTTTGCGGTAATGTGTTCGCACGCATAATTGATGTCTGCCAGCACATGGTCCATCACTTCATCCCGGTCGGTGCGTGGTCCGTAGAGGGCTTCGTTGTCGGCTGGGTCGATAACTTTGTCTATCCATTGAACATCGCCGTACATACGGACCAACTGATAGTATTCCCACGCACGGTTCATGCGTGCAAGACCTTCATAGTGGGCCTTTGTTGCTTCATCAAGAGAGGAAGACTGTACACCGGCAATGATATAGTTGGCGCGTCGGATTTCTGTGAAAGGGGCTGACCAGTTTGTGGAAGATGCGACCACGTTAGTGTAAGTCCAGTTATGGCTTTCTGCATCTACCTGGTCATCGCTTATTGTTTTGAAGTAGAACCATCCTCCACTGGCTCCGTTGCCAAAGCCGGTAAAGTTGTTATAAAAAGTATTGCACTGATTATCCAAATTATCGGTGTTGCTCCAGTATGCCGGAGTATTCGTGAAGGTATCCAAGGGGGATTTGTCCAGCAAATCGTTGCAACCGGTTAACATCGCCAGCGCTGTGACCCCATATATAAATAATTTCTTCATTGTTCTTAAGTTTTTGAGGTTGTTATAATGTTACCTGGACTCCAAATGAGAATGTGCGTGTAATAGGAGCTATACGTCCCCATCCACCAGCTGTAAGTCCATTGCCTGTACTGATTTCGGGGTCGACTGGAAGGTCATTCCCTTTGTGGAGCAGAAAGAGGTTGCTGCCACTGAAGTAGATACGTGCTTTCTCAATGTAGGCTTTGCGTGTCCACTCTTTCGGAAGGGTATATCCCACAGTTACGTTCTTCAGACGAAGATAGGACATGTCTGTCAAATAGCGGGATTGGGGATAGTAGTTGTTGCAGCCGTTAGCTATACCGGATACGGTACCTCCACTATTATTTGTACCACGATAAAGACGTGGATAACGGTTGCCTTGATTTACCTCATAACCGGTAATGGCGGTATAGTCTGAATTCCAAAGCACTTTGTTATAGCTTGTTTGGTGGGAATAGATGGCTACGTCGGCATGTACCATGGCGGGAAGGTTTAGGGAAGAAGTCGTCCAGTCCTCACGTTTGCCTACACCTTGGAAGTAGAGGTCAAGGTCGATACCTTTCCACGCTCCGCCTAAATGGAAGCTGTATTCGTAGCGTGGCATAGAGTTTCCGATGACTTTCAAATCGCCGTGGTCGTCTGCTGTGCCTTTTCCACCGTCAATCTTGCCATTGCCGTCTAAATCCTTGAACTTGACGTCTCCCGGGCCGTAATGGAAATTACCGGATTCCAGTCCTGCCTGGCTTGCAATGCCGTTTGCATAATTCCATGAGCCGTCTGCATTTTGGCTGGTGAAGTCTTTTTCCTCGAAGTAACGGTCGGTTTCAAAACCGAAAATGTCACCGTAGGTTTTACCGGTGTAATAGGTGCTGAGCAGTTTGGAATCATTGTCCCACTTTGTTACTTTAGTCTTGGAGTCACCGATGTTGAAGTTGGCATATACGTCGAAGTCGCCGAAGGTATGGCGCCAGTTCAAGTTCAACTCCCATCCACGTGTACGTAAGGTACCGGCATTTTCATAAGGAGCAGAAGCACCCAGAGTGTTCGGCAATACTTGTGCCGGTGCCAGCATGTCACGATTCTCACGTTGGAACCAGTCGAAACCTATAGTCAGTTCGTCATTCAAGAGACCCAGGTCAAGACCTATATTGAGGGTGCGGATACGCTCCCAGGTCAAAGTACTTGATACCAAATCCGGCATGTTATACATGGTCAGGAGATTAGCGTTGGCATTATTGTTTTCAATCCAATAGATATAGCCGGTACTTTTATTGTTCAACCGTTGGCTTATTAATTGTTCGAACATGTAGTCGCCCACAGCCTCGTTGCCGATTTCGCCAAAAGAAGCACGCAACTTACCATTGCTGACAATATGTTTCAGTGGGGCGAAGTAGGCTTCTTCGGAGAAGCGGTAGCCGATGGATGCAGAAGGGAAGAAGGCCCACTGGTCGGTATGGGGGAAACGGGAAGAACCGTCGTAACGTCCGTTCAGTTCCAATAAATAAATGCCTTTGTAGTCATAATTGATACGGCCGAAATAACCGGCAGAAGCGCGGGATGTATGATTCCAACTCAAATCTTGTCCATCCTTGCCAGCCATATTCAGTTCGGGGTATCCCTCTTGATCGTACATCACATTGCGGGTACCATACAGATATTTGTATTCCTCTTCTTCTGCGTTGACACCTGCCATTACATTCAGGTTGTGTTTTTTGGCAAATGTTTTGGTATAGTTTACGTATGCGTTGGCCGTCCATGTGTTCTGTTTGGAAAAGTCTCTCCAGATGCCGCTATTGCCTTTAGTGACGATGTAAGAGGGTACCGGTTTCCCGCTCCAATTGATGCCGTAAACGGAGTTGTCCTGCGAACCGCTGTTCATATTCTGAATGGCATATGTAAAGTCTGCATTAAGGGTCAGTCCTTTAACGATTTCAGCTTTCAAGAAGGTGTTCATACGGGTCAGGTCTGTTGTCACTTCACGATCGGCAGCTTGCTTCTGCATGGCCATGACGCGTGTGTCATAGCCGTCGATTGTGCCCGAAGGAATGAAATAAGAACCCCAACGCCACAAATATTGGTAGGTGTTGGCCCATGTGTCCGGGCGTTTATAGTTCTTACGACTATAGTTGATGCGTGCACCCACCTGTAGCCAGTCGTAAACATTAGTGGTGACATTGACTGAGGCATTGTACTTTTTTAGTTCGTCCGGGTGAATCTTCATCTGTCCTTGCTTTTCGTTGTAGCCGAAAGATAGGTAGTAATTGGTCTTACCAGATGTTCCTTGTATAGAAACATTGTGGCTCATGGAAGGAGCAGCTTTGTTGAAGTAGATGTCCTGTACATCCCAGTCAGCATAATAAAAAGGAGTGCCGTCCAATACGATATAGTCACCCACGTTACTATCGCTTTGGTAGAGGTTCATAGGACGGTAGCCGGTCTTGCCGCCGTTCTGTTGCTGCCACTTTTCGGCGTAAGGTAACAATTTGTCGAAATACATACCGAACAATTCAGGCATACCGGCACCACCGTTCATACTGGCTTCGATACCCATCTTTAATTGTGTGGGTACATCGGGATAGTCCGGCAGGTAAGTAGCTTGATCCCATGCAAAATTGTTGCTGTAATTGATGGTAACCTTTTCGCTAGGCTTTGCGCTCTTGGTATTGATTAGAATCACACCGAAAGCGGCGCGCGTTCCATAAATGGAGGAAGCGGAAGCGTCCTTCAGTACGGAAATATTTTCGATGTCTTGCGTATCGAGGAAAGAAATGTCATCCATCGGAACGCCGTCCACTACAATGAGTGGATTGCTGACTTCTCCATTACTCAATGTCCCCAAACCACGTATACGCATGGAGGCTGTCTCGTCGATGGCACCACTTGTGGTGAGAATGCTTAGTCCCGGAACAGCCCCTTGCAATGCTTTGGCTACATCTTGTTGTGGACGACCTGCCATTGTCTTGTTTAAGTCCACTGTAGAAACTGCTCCTGTCAAGTTAGCCTTCTTTTGTACACCGTAGCCTACTACTACTACTTCATCCAGCATCTCGGTATCTTCTTTCAGAGTTATTCTCATCGTTTTGGCTGCCTTCACTTCTTGTGTCTGATAGCCCACAAATGATATTTTTAGTGTTGCTCCCGGTGTTATGGTCAATGTAAACTTACCGTCTAAGTCGGTAATTCCGCCGTTGGTAGTCCCTTTTTCTACTACGCTGGCACCGATAATCGGTTCGCCGGCTGCATCGACAACTAAACCGCTGATAGTGATAGCTTGTAATTGTTCTGTTACGCCAAGCGAATTATCAGGATTGGCTTGTGCAGCCATCACGTTGCCGCTGCTTAATAACAGTGAGCTGATTGCCACTGCTGTGAGGAGTTTGCTATGTGTTAGTCCTCGTTTTTTGTGATCTTCATTCATAAATGATTGATGATTTGTTGTTAATTAAATACTTCTTAAATTTAGGGTAAGGGTAATAAGGACCGAATAGTGAGACTATTCAACTTGCAGGATTGTTTCTTTTTCCATAGGCATTTTCTCTTTTTAAAGGTTTATAACTTTATATTATCTCTTGTTTTTCTATTTGTTTGCCAAGTCCAGACGGAACTTGGAATTCAGTCAGATAGTATCTTATTATTAGTCTGTTATCGTCTTGTTTTGACTAAAACGCGGTTGCGTTGGAAAAGTAGGAATACTTTGTTGGATGATTGAGGATATGAGCAAAAGGGGGATGTATGGCCAGTAAAATGATTTTTTCTTGAAATAGCCTTGGAAAGATTAAAAAAAGCTATATATTTGTATTCAATTCTAAAACTAACTACCTATGAAACTAATTGCAGAAAGTGGTTCTACGAGAACAGAATGGGCGCTGGTTGAAGATAATCGTCTGATACAGCGAGCCTTCACGGAGGGCTTAAATCCTTTCTTTCAAACGAGAAGAGAGATTAGCCGAAGTGTGCGGTTAGGATTACCCGAGCATTTTTTCAAAAGGAAATTGGAACAAGTCTATTATTATGGTGCCGGATGTACTTCTTATGAAAAGAAAAATGTATTGGGAGCTTCATTGGTAGCACAATTCAAAACTCCAATTCAGGTAGAGAGTGATTTGCTGGCAGCTGCACGTGGCTTGTTCAAATGCGAGGCAGGCATCGCCTGTATCTTGGGAACCGGCTCGAACTCATGCTTTTATGACGGGAAAATCATTGTAAAGAATGTCAAAGCGGGAGGCTATATCTTAGGAGATGAAGGCAGTGGCGCTGTATTGGGCAAAATGTTTTTGTCTGATGTACTGAAAGGTTTGGCTCCTAAAGATGTAACGGCGGATTTCTTTGAGAAGTTCCGTATAAGCCCGAATGAGGTTATGGAATCTGTGTATAACCGCCCGTTCCCCAATCGCTTTTTGTCTACCATATCTTATTTTCTGGCAGATTATACCAATGATGACTATGTATTTGAGCTGATTACCGGTAATCTAAGAAATTTCTTTACTCGTAATGTCTGCCAATATGACTACAAAAATTATCCTATTCGTTTTGTGGGCTCACTGGCTTACAGCTACGCGGCCATTTTGCGGGAAGTTGCCCGTGAATTTGACATCGAACTGGAAATCATTGAAGAAACACCAATGAATGGCCTGATTGAATTCCATTCTTTAAATATAGAAGAACCTTAAATTTTATATATGATAAGGTATATAACTTCCTTTTTGCAAATGTATAAATATAAATCTAAATAAATGCAAATGAATGTTCTTGATACCAAATAATAATGTACCTTTGTTAGGACGAAATGAATGAATCATTTCTCACCTTTGTTAATAACGAGTTTTTTATCTCTTAAAACAACCAATAGAGCTAAGTAATTAACAAGATTTTAGCCTTGCATATATATAACTAAGTTCCGTCTGAACTTGGTAAATAAATAGAAAAGAAGAGAGATAATATAAAGTTATGAACCTTTAAATAAAGAAGATGCCTATGAGAGATTAAAGAAACCTTTGGAAATAGTCTCACTATTCCGAACCATATGATTCCCTTACCCTAATTTTGAAAAACTTGTTTAATTAACAAAATCATCAATCACTTATGAATGAAGATCGTAAAAGACGAGGACTTGCTAATGGTAAGTTCCTTACGGCGGTGGCAATCTGTGCTCTGTTTTTAGGCAGTGGCAACGTGATGGCTACACAAACTGCATCTGGCGACTCGCAAGGAGTACAAGAACAGATGCAATCTATCTCTGTGACTGTCACAGTGGTAGATACAAAAGGTGAACCTGTTATTGGTGCCAATGTCATTGAGAAAGGTACGACCAATGGTGGTATCACGGATTTGGATGGAGTTTCCAAATTAAATGTGAAGCCCGGTGCTATTCTGCAAGTATCATTTGTGGGATATACTACTCAAGAAGTCAAGGCAACTTCGGTAATGAAGGTTGTTTTGAAAGATGATACGGAATTGTTGGATGAAGTTGTCGTAGTAGGTTATGGTGCACAGAAAAAGGTGAACCTGACTGGTGCGGTGGCTAATGTAGATGTGAACAAAACAATCGATAGCCGTCCTATCACGGATATAGGCCGTGCCTTGCAGGGGGCTGTGCCGGGATTGACCATTACTACCAACTCCGGTGAGATAGGTGGTGCGCCTACTATCAAGATTCGTGGTAGTATCGGTTCTCCGAATGGTGACTCCAAACCGTTGATTCTGGTAGATAATGTGGAAGTAACGGATATTTCTATGGTGAATCCGGACGATATTGAAAGTATATCTGTATTGAAGGATGCTGCTTCTGCTTCTATTTACGGTGCCCGTGGTGCATTTGGCGTATTGCTGATTACCACAAAATCAAGAAGTAAACATGAACGTCTCTCTGTAAAATATACCAATAACTTTGCATGGCGTACGCCGACCAAGACACCCGAACAACTTCCGGGATGGCAGCAGGCTGATATAAACTTGCAGGGTGTAATCAATCAGACTAAGGGGTCTACCGCATTTTATAACGTAGTGGGTAATATGCGTGTGGATGCTACACATGTGCAGAAAATGAAGGATTACTGGGACAAATATGGCTATGGTGACCAGTTTGGCCGTGAGATGGAATTGGGTCGTGACTTTGAGTTTCGCGATGGCGGTATGTTCTTTATCCGTACTTGGGACTGGTATGATGAATACATTAAGGACTGGGCTCCGCAGCAGAACCATAGCCTTTCTATCAACGGTGGCAATGGAAAGACTAATTACAATATCGCTTTGGGATATCTGAGCCAGGATGGTATGATGAAAGTCAATTCGGACAACTATAAGCGTTACAATGCCAATATCTCTTTGAACTCTGAATTGAACAAATATGTGTCTATCCGTACAGGTGTCATGTTCACCCGTTCTGACTACGATAAGCCATTCAACTATAACAGTGATCTTTACGACCCGATGTACTATCTGTATCGTTGGCAACCGATGATGCCTTACGGTACTTTTGAAGGCAAGGAGTTCCGTAACGCCTTGACCGAACAGAAAAGTGCTCCTATTACCACAAAAGAACGTGAGTATCTGCGTTTGACAGGTGGTGCAACTATCAAGCCTATCAAAGATTTAACACTGGATATAGATGTTGCTTATAGCAGCGTGGAAAATCGCTATAAGAAGTATGGTACACCGAGCTTGACCAGTGGTTATGAAATCTTCACTGCCCGTCCGTCTGTTGAGGCATTACGTGATTCTTATGGCAGTTATCTATCTGCTGCTACTTATGATTATGTATATCAGGAAACCGGACGCACGGAGAATCTGACAGCCAACTTCGTGGCAACTTATGCCAAACGCTGGGGAGATCATGATTTTAAGGCGATGGCAGGTTCCAGCCTTGAAAAGAGCGAATATGAATATTACTGGGCGCAACGCAAAGGTCTGCTCGACCCCGCAAAACCGGAATTGAATCTGGCTACAGGTGACCAGACTACAAGCTCCTCGCATACTTGGTGGTCTGTAGCAGGCTTCTTCGGACGTCTTAATTATTCTTATAAAGACCGATATATGTTGGAACTGAACGGCCGTTATGACGGTTCCTCCCGTTTCCCCTCTGGGAATCGTTTCGGTTTCTTCCCATCCATGTCTGCCGGTTACCGTATTTCTGAAGAACCGTTCATGCAGTCACTGAAGCCTTATCTGAGTACGTTGAAGATTCGCGGCTCTTGGGGTATGATTGGTAACCAGGATGTAGGTACCGACCGTTATATCTCCACTCTGTCCACTTCTGTTGACAGTTGGATTATCGATGGAAAGAAAGTACAGTCAACACAAAAACCGACTATTGTGTCTTCAACCCTTACTTGGGAGAAGGTTACTACACTTGACCTTGGCTTGGATGCCCGTTTCTTCAATGATGCGTTGGGAGTAACGTTTGATTGGTATAACCGTACTACCAGTGATATTTTGACTACTGCCAACCTGCCTGCCACATTGGGTGCTGACGCTCCATATGAAAATATGGGTACTATTCAGACCAAAGGATGGGAACTTGCCATTGACTATCGCCATACCTTCAAGAATGGTCTGCACTTTGGCGTGACGGCTTCTGTTGCCGATGACAAGACTGAAGTAACCAAGTGGACGTATAATACAAAGATTCCTTCTTATGGAGCTACCGGATGGTGGGATAAGAGTGCTTATAAAGAAGGTATGGTTTTGGGAGATATCTGGGGCTTGCAGTTCGACCGTTTCCTGACGGAAGATGACTTTAATGCTGACGGTTCTTTGAAAGCCGGTTTGCCCGACCAGACCAAGGTATTCCCTGCCGGTTATCAATTTGCTCCCGGTGATGTGCTTTATAAAGACCTCGACAACAACGGTGAAATCGTAAAACAGACCAATACAAATGACAGGGGTGACCTTAGTGTTATAGGTAACGCCCTGCCGCGTTTACAGTTTGGTCTGAATTTGGATGCTGCTTGGAAAGGCTTTGATATAAGCATGTTCTTCCAGGGGGTAGCCAAGAGAAAACTTTGGGCGGCAGGTAACCAGGTATTGCCAGGCTTTACTACCGGTGAACCCTTCTACAAAGGTGCTGAGGATTATTGGACTCCCGAAAACACAGATGCTTTCTATCCCCGTCCGATGGATTACAAGCAGTCTGCTTCGGGTAACTATAGCGTGAATGACCGCTATTTGCTGAATATGGCTTATCTGCGTCTGAAGACGTTTACTGTGGGATATTCTCTTCCTAAGGTTTGGTTGAGCAAATTCAAGGTGCAAGGTTTGCGTGTTTATTTCACCGGTGAAAACCTTTTCACCATCGACGGTGTGAAACCTGCTATCGATCCGGAAATAGGAATACGTACGGCCAGTGGTAAGAGTGACCAGCGTAACTTTGGCCGTAGCTATCCATACCAGAAGACAGTGTCGTTCGGTATTCAGCTTAGTTTATAATCTAATAGTAATTGCAGTTATGAAAAAGAAAAATTTATTATATATCGTTTGTGCGTTGGCAATGGGCTCGCTCTGCGGTTGCGACGATTTTTTGAATAAAGACCCGCAGGACAAGCAGACCAATGACACTTATTGGCAGACTGAAACTTCTTTGCGTACTTATGCGCAAGACTTCTATTCTTCCTACTTTACAGGATATGGTACCGACTATACTGTTTTTGCCGGTTATTTCTCTGGAGATGACTATACGGATGATTTTATCAATCTGAATAATGCAAATACAAACGGTTCAGGATATATTTATTTCTCCACTTCTGCCACTACGGACTGGAATAGCCAGACAGGAACTTGGTCGGGCAATTATAGTGTTATTTATAAAGCCAATGTCATGCTTGAGAAGATTCCCGGAATGAATATTTCGGACGAAGCCAAGAGACACTGGGAAGGTATTGCACGCTATTTCCGTGCAATGGCCTATAGTACGCTGGCAAAGTATTATGGCGGTGTTCCTTACTACGATAAGGTGACAGACCCGGCAGACCCGGCCCTTTATAAAGACCGTGATTCTTATTTGTATGTAGCGCAGAAGATACAAGAGGATTTTCAGTATGCATTGGATAATGTACGTACGGATGATACGAAGCGCCAAGTCAACAAATATGTGGTTGGTGCGTATATGTCACGCGAAATGCTGTATCATGCCACATGGCTGAAGTATCACGGTACTACTGTAGGTCCTACTTCAGAGAAAGTGGCGGATGGTGATATTAAGAATTTACTGCAAGGAGCCATTAATGGTGCGGAGGTAGTGATGAACTCTGGTATCTATTCAATAGGCAATACCTATAATGCTTTGTTTACTACGGACGATTTGGCTAACAATCCGGAAGTTATCTGGTATCGTGAATATACAAGCGGTTTGCAGTGTAATGCTTTGATGTCCTACAATGGCCCGGAAGATCAGACTCAGGGTGGTGTTACGCAAGATGTAATCAACACTTATCTTTGCAGTGACGGTTTGCCGATAGGTCAGTCTCCGCTGTATCAAGGTAAGGAAGATCCGAGTATTCAGAAGTCATTTCAAGATCGTGACCCGCGTTTGTATCAAACTATTGCCGATAGTCTCCGTATCATGAGCGCCATGGGTACAAATTATACCGAAGGTACATCACCAACGGGATATCCTACCAAAAAGTTCCTGAACGACGAGTGGTGGGTGGCTGGTCTGGATTACTGTACCGGTAGATTAAGTCCGGCTGATGCTCCGTGTATCCGCTATGCGGAAGTGTTGCTGAACTATGTAGAAGCACGTTATGAGATTGCTCAAGTGGGGGGTAACGGTTTCTCGCAGAGCGACCTTGACAAATCTATCAATGAACTCCGTGACCGTCAGCTGACGAAGTGGGGAGATACTGAAGCCAAGACAATGCCGAAAGTTCAACTGAATGGCGGTAACTTGAGTGTGAATGGAGTTGTTATCAATGACCCTGCCCGTGACCCTGATGTCAATCCGGTTTTGTGGGAAATCCGTCGTGAGCGTCGTATTGAGTTGATTATGGAAGGCCGTCGTGGTGAGGACCTCCGTCGTTGGGCCAAGTTTGAATACTTAAACTCAGAAGATGCAAATGGTTATCCTACCATGTCTTTCCTGGGTGCTTATGTCAATATGGCCGATTATCCGGAAATATCTTCAAAAGATGATTCCGGCAAGAGAGTGCTCTATCTGTTCGACCCGGAGAATCCCGGTAATGTAGAAACTGAAAAAGGGTATATTTATTATCTTCGTGAAAAAGAACTTCGTATATTCAAGGCTGGTGAATTGAATTCGGAACGCTACTATTTGCGTGCCATACCGGCTGCACAGTTGACTATTTATGAGAATAAAGGTCAGGTGTTGACTCAGAACCCAGGTTGGTAATATTATGAAGTAGATTATAAAAATAAGGGATGTCCTCACAAAACGAGGACATCCCTTATTTTTTATTCATTGTTCTCTTACAGTGCCTTTTCCTTAATCAGGTATTCTGCAATCTGTACCGCATTCAGTGCAGCGCCTTTTTTGATTTGGTCACCTACAATCCAGAATGTCAATCCGTTCTCGTTGCTGAGGTCCTTGCGGATACGGCCTACGTAAACCGGGTCTTTGCCGGCGAGGAACAACGGCATGGGGTATTCCTTTTCTGCCGGATTGTCCATCAGAATCAAGCCTTCGCCGTTGGCAAATGCTTCGCGGGCTTCTTCTATGGAGATGGGGCGCTCGGTCTCTACCCAGATACTTTCGGAGTGGGAACGGAGGGCAGGAACACGTACACAAGTAGCACTGACTTTTACGTCAGAGTGCATAATCTTGCGTGTCTCGTTGTACATCTTCATTTCCTCTTTGGTATAGCCGTTTTCGGTGAATACGTCGATTTGCGGAATGAGGTTGAATGCCAGCTGGTAAGCGAATTTCTCAACGGTTACGGGTTCGCCTGCCAATACCTGGCGGTATTGCTCGTACAACTCGTCCATGGCAGCAGCGCCGGCACCACTGGCAGCCTGATAGGTAGAAACATGCACGGTCTTTATATGGGAAAGCTGTTCGATGGCTTTCAGTGCCACTACCATTTGGATAGTAGTACAGTTAGGGTTGGCGATGATGCCGCGCGGACGGTCTTTGGCGTCAGCAGCATTTACTTCGGGTACTACCAAAGGCACATCGGCATCCATACGATAAGCGCTGGAATTGTCAATCATCACTGCTCCGTACTTGGTAATGGTTTCGGCAAACTCTTTGGAGGTGCCTGCGCCTGCGGAAGTGAAAGCGATATCAACCCCTTTGAAGTCATCATTGTGTTGCAAGAGTTTCACCTCGATCTGTTTACCGCGGAAGGTATATTTGGTTCCGGCACTGCGTTTAGAACCGAACAATACTAACTCGTCCAACGGGAAATTTCTTTCATCGAGCACTCGCAGGAACTCTTGTCCCACGGCTCCGCTTGCTCCAACAATAGCTACTTTCATTTTTCTTTTGTTTTAAATTAAGTTTATAAAAAAGTGAAATACTATCTCTAAAAAGATAGAATTGGTCGCAAATTTATAACAAAATGCTGTATAACACCGCATAAAGTGAAAAGTTTTTCGTTATTTTGCATGCAAAACCTAAAACTTACAGCCTATGAACTGGTTTGACTTCAGCTTGAAACTTCCCATCACCGACCCTACATGGATATTCCTCCTTGTACTCCTCATTATATTGTTTGCTCCCATATTGTTGAATAAGCTTCGTATTCCGCACATTATCGGAATGATACTGGCGGGGCTTGTCATCGGGGAGCATGGTTTCAATATTTTGGTGCGTGACAGCAGTTTTGAACTTTTCGGCAAAGTAGGCTTGTATTACATCATGTTCCTTGCCGGTCTGGAAATGAATATGGGAGACTTCAAACAGAACCGGGGCAAAGCTCTTGTTTTGGGGCTCTTGGCTTTTATTGTGCCCATAGGCATAGGTTTGGTAACGAATATAGCTTTGTTGAAGTACGGGGTGCTGACCTCTGTCCTGCTGGCAAGTATGTATGCGTCGCATACGCTGGTGGCTTATCCCATCGTGATTCGTTACGGTGTGTCGCGGCATCGTAGTGTGAGCATTGCGGTGGGAGGAACGGCGGTTACGGATACACTCACTTTGCTGGTTCTGGCCGTTGTGGGTGGTATGTTCAAGGGAGAGTCGGACGGCTTCTTCTGGGTATGGCTTGTCATAAAGGTTATCTTCCTGGGTATTTTGATTGTATATCTGTTTCCACGCATAGGTCGTTGGTTCTTTCGGAGGTACGATGACAACGTAATGCAGTTCATATTCGTGCTTGCCATGGTTTTTCTCGGAGCCGGATTGATGGAGTTTGTGGGGATGGAGGGTATCCTGGGTGCTTTCCTGGCAGGTTTGGTATTGAACCGGCTGATTCCGCATGTCTCTCCGCTGATGAACCATCTGGAGTTTGTGGGCAACGCCTTGTTTATTCCCTATTTCCTGATAGGTGTGGGCATGCTGATTGATGTGCATGTGATTTTCGGTCATGGCGATGCTCTGAAAGTAGCGGCTGTAATGATTGTGGTGGCATTGGCAGGTAAATGGATTGCCTGCTGGCTGACGCAGAAAATATATAAGATGGAAGGGATTGAACGGGAGTTGATGTACGGATTGAGCAATGCACAGGCAGCGGCAACGCTGGCGGCTGTGTTGGTGGGATACAACATCATTCTGCCTGGTGGGGAACGCTTGCTGAATGATGATGTATTAAACGGTACCGTTCTGCTGATTCTTGTAACTTGCATCGTCAGTTCGTTTATTACGGAACGTGCCGCACGGAAGATTGCCATGGAGGAAGCCCATCTGGAAGCAAGTCGTTCCGTGGAGCCGGAGAAGATTCTGATTCCGATAGCCAACCCCGATACGATTGAAGACTTGATAAATCTTTCTTTGGTGATACGCGACCCGAAGCAACGGGATAATCTGTTGGCACTGAATGTCATCAACGACGATAGCAGTTCTGAAAGTGCTGAACTGCGCGGGAAACGCTATCTGGAAAAGGCTGCCATGATAACGGCCTCGGCAGATGTACCGTTGAGGCAAATTACACGTTATGACTTGAATATCGCTTCCGGAATTATCCATGCGGCAAAAGAATATGCAGCGACCGATGTCATTATAGGTCTGCACCGTAAAGTCAATATCGTGGACTCCTTCTTCGGTATGCTGACGGAGAATCTGCTGAAAGGCTTGCATCGCGAGGTGATGGTTTCCAAGTTCCTGATGCCCATTAACACAATCAGGCGGGTGATTGTGGCGGTACCTCCGAAAGCCGAGTATGAGGCGGGATTCCTGAAATGGGTGGAACATTTTTGCCGGTTGGGGAGTACTTTGGGTTGCCGGGTGCATTTTTATGCCAATGAAGAGACTACCGCCCATCTTCAAGGGCTGGTGAAAGCCAAATATGGACAGACATTGACAGACTTTTCCCGCCTGGACGATTGGGGGGACTTGCTGATATTGACCGGGCAAGTGAATTTTGACCATCTGTTAGTGATTATCAGTGCCCGTCGGGGCTCCATCTCCTATGACAGCTCCTTCGAGAAGTTGCCGGCACAAATCAGTAAATATTTTGCAAATAATAGTCTGATTGTATTGTATCCGGATCAACTAGGTGAACCGCAGGATGCGGTATCCTTCTCAAATCCGCGTGGCAACAATGAGTCGCAACATTACGAGAAGGTCGGCAAATGGTTTTATAAGTGGTTTAAAAAAAGCTGAAATGGAAGATTGGAAACAACGAACGCAACTCCTGCTGGGAGATGAAAAGATGGAACGGCTACGTAAAGCGCATGTACTTGTCGTAGGACTGGGTGGTGTAGGTGCTTATGCGGCCGAGATGATATGCCGTGCCGGAGTGGGGCGGATGACGATTGTCGATGCTGATACCGTGCAGCCTACGAACATAAACCGTCAGTTGCCGGCTCTGCATTCTACCTTGGGGCAGAAGAAGGCAGAGATATTGGCATCACGTTTCAGGGACATTAATCCGGCTCTGGAATTGAAAGTGTTTCCCATATTCCTGAAAGATGAGAACATACCGGAACTGCTGGATGCAGCGGCTTATGACTTTGTGGTGGATGCCATTGATACACTTGCTCCAAAATGCCATTTGATAGCGGAAACCATGAGGCGGCATATCAAGATTGTGTCCAGCATGGGGGCGGGAGCAAAGAGTGACATTACGCAAGTGCGCTTTGCCGATATATGGGATACCTATCATTGTGGATTGAGCAAGGCTGTGCGTAAGCGTCTGCAAAAGATGGGCATAAAGCGCAAGCTTCCCGTAGTTTTCAGTACGGAGCAAGCGGACTTGAAGGCGGTGTTGCTGACGGATGATGAGATGAACAAGAAATCCACTTGCGGCACGATAAGTTATCTGCCGGCAGTGTTTGGCTGCTACTTGGCAGAATATGTCATTAAAAGACTATAGTAATAGCACTTGAAAGAAAACTATCAAATAGTAAATAGTAAATTGTCAAATTGTAAATAGCCTAGTGATTCATTTAGAGAATATAACGAAGAGTTTCGGTAACCTGCAAGTGTTGCGGGGTATTGACCTGGAGATAGAGAAAGGGGAGATTGTCAGCATTGTAGGCCCCAGTGGAGCGGGTAAAACTACCTTGCTGCAAATCATGGGTACGTTGGATATGCCGGATGGCGGTTCGGTGGTTATTGACGGTACACAAGTCAACCGTATGAGGGAGAAGGAACTTTCCGCATTCCGCAACCGCCATATCGGCTTTGTGTTCCAGTTCCATCAACTGCTGCCGGAGTTTACGGCTTTGGAGAATGTAATGATACCAGCCTTCATTGCCGGAAGAGGACAGCAGGAAGCCAAGGAGGCGGCCACGGAAATTCTTGAATTCATGGGGCTTGCCGAACGGGCTTCCCACAAACCGAATGAGTTGTCGGGAGGTGAGAAGCAGCGTGTGGCGGTGGCCCGTGCTCTCATCAATCATCCGGCAGTGGTGCTGGCAGATGAACCTTCCGGCAGCTTGGATACCCATAATAAGGGAGAACTGCACCAGCTCTTTTTTGATTTACGTAACCGTTTCGGACAAACGTTTGTTATCGTAACTCATGATGAAGGACTGGCGCAGCTCACTGACCGGACGATACATATGATTGACGGGGAAATCAATAAAATGGTCTGAGCCTATTTCCCTGTGCCCATTACTCCCGAGTCATTGTCACTGTTGTTCACCTTTCGCTGTGCCGTCTTGAAACTACGGCTGAACGAGAAGTAGCAGGGAAAGTTTACCAGGAATATGCGGGAGCTCTCATTTCTTCATATTGATATGATGGTTCTAATCCTTATTGCAGTAGACCTTCCTGCTTTCAAGGCGTTTCTGCTTGTTAAACGAAATGAGTGGTGAAAAGGTTACATCAGACATTGAAGAATGTTGCATGATGCTGTTATTCAAAGCAAACGTAGTGACTGATTTTCTCCAAATCGGTATCGGAGAATTCCTCGTAAAGTGCAAAAGGTTTCAGACTATGAAGGTTGCCTTTCTTCTTTCGGTATTCTACAATGGCCTTTGCTTGGTAGAAGTTGATGTAAGGATGGTTGCGTAGCCTCTCTAGGCTACTACGGTTCAGGTTGATGAGGCGGATGGCCCGGGTGTCGATGGAAAACCAAGACTGCAATTGGCTGGTGTCCAAATGGATTTCTTGTAGTTGCGTGATGTCGTAGAATCCTCCCAGGCGTTGTCGGTAACTGATGATTAGACGGGCAATGCCGCTACCGATGCCTGGTATTTTCTTCAGCTCTGTGGTGTCGGCGCGGTTCAGGTCGACAAGAGTTCCGGCCGGATATTTTTCCGGCGCAATTCGGGAAGTGGCAGCGCTGTCATTGCTTGCAGGAGAGCTGTACAACCGGGCGGTTCTTGTTTCTGTGTCTTCCGGAGTGATGTGGATATAGGGCAGGAGTGTCTGATATTGTTTTTCTGTCATTCCATATATTTTCCGGAAATCTTCTGCCTTACGGAACTTCCCCCCTTTGCTACGGTAGCGGAGTATGTTTCGCGCCATCCATCCGGGCAGTCCCAGTCGACAAAAAGTGACGGAGTCGGCGGTATTGGGATTAAAACGGGCCAGGGAGACAGTTGGAGGGTGCTTTAGGAGAGAAGAATTAAATCTGTTGTCCCATTTTTGTTCCTTTTCTTGTATGGATGCGATGAACGATTCGTATTCTGCCATGGCAGTGGCCTGCCGCCGGATTGCTTCATCGGAGAGGGGGCGGTTTTCTCTTTGGTATATATAAATATACCCGGAGAGAAAGACGAGAATGATGCCGGTAATCAAAACCAGTATTCCGCGTCTTTCTCCTCGGGAGAAATAAAGGAATTCTTTAAAAGGATTCTGCATGATAGCTTATTTTAGAAAACCCAGTTCATTGATAAAAATCAGTGCAATTCCTGTTGGGGCGATGTATCTCAGAATGAATATCAGCAGCTTGTAGACGGATACTTTCAGAGTTCCGTTGTTACTGACTTCTTCCCATACGATTTTTTTGTCCAGATGCCATCCTATGAAAATGGAAATGAAGAAACCGCCTAACGGCAACATTAGCTTGGCTGTTACAAAGTCGAACAAATCGAACAGGTTTAGCCCGAATACGGTATAGCTCTTGCCGATGCCGAGAGACAGTGAGCAGAAAACTCCCAAGAAAATGCAGCCGGCTGTTACGTATCTGGCTGCCTTGCTGCGTGAAAGCTTGAATTCTTCATGCAGATAGGCGGTTACCACTTCGTGCAGGGAAATAGTGGAAGTAAGTGCTGCCAATGCCAGTAGGATATAGAACATCAGAGATAGCAGGACTGCCAGCCAGGGAATATTGCCGAATGCTTGCTGAAAGACATTGGGTAGGGTGATGAACAATAGACTGGGACCTGCATCCGGTTGGATACCCACAGAGAAGGCGGCAGGGAAGATGATGAATCCTGCTAGGATGGCTACCATGGTGTCGATAGCGGCCACGTTGAGTGCCGTTTTGGACAAGTTTGTATCGTTACGGAAATAGGAAGCATACGTACAGAGACATCCCATCCCAAGACTCAGGGAGAAAAATGCCTGCCCCATAGCTCCAAGGAACACATTGCCGTCCACTTTGCTGAAGTCCGGTTTCAGCAGGAATTCAATGCCTGCTCCTGCACCGGGCAGGGATATGGAGCAGATGGCAAGGATTATCAATAGTACAAACAGCATCGGCATCATGATTTTGGCTGATTTTTCAATGCCTTTTTCCACTCCTTTGACAATGATGAGATGTGTGGTAAGTAGGAACAGCACCAGCCAGATGGCCGGACGCCAAGGGGTGCTGACAAAGCTGTTGAAGGATACAATGAAATCAGCAGCCGATTTCTCGGCAAAACTGTTTGTGGCTGCTTCCCCGATAAATTCAAGTGTCCATCCTGCCACAACGGAGTAATATCCCAAAATAAGGAATCCTGCCAGTACGCCCATACGCCCTACCCAACGCCAAGGCGTGCCGGGTGCCAATTTCTGATAGGCTCCTGCTGTATTGGCTCGCGAGCATCTGCCGATGAGGAATTCTGCAATCATGATGGGAAGCCCGAGAATGAGTACGCATATCAAATATATAAGGATGAACGCTGCACCTCCGTGATTCCCGGTTTCAAACGGGAAACGCCAGATGTTACCTAAACCTACTGCGGAGCCTGCCGAGGCAAGTATGACGCCTAATTTGCTTCCGAAGTTAGCTCTGTCACTTTTTGTCATAAAACGTAGATTTTTCTTTCAATTCGTTATTAATACCACCTAAAACATGCAAATATAGAAAATGTTCTGTACTTTTGCGCACAGTTCGTTGATAATTTGGTATATGCTATATTATATTAAGAAATATCCGGTGTCGCTTTTTATTATTCTGACGGTGGTTTATCTTTCATTCTTTAAACCGCCTTCTACAGAAATAAGCAAGATTCCCAATATAGACAAGGTGGTGCATATCTGTATGTATTTCGGTATGTCAGGAATGCTGTGGCTGGAGTTTCTTCGCGCTCACCGGAGAGACAACGCCCCTTTATGGCATGCATGGGTAGGGGCGTTTGTCTGTCCCGTTTTGTTCAGCGGAATGGTGGAGTTGCTGCAAGAATACTGCACGACATACCGTGGTGGAGACTGGCTGGATTTTGCAGCCAATACCACGGGAGCGGTGCTTGCATCAATGGTCGGTTATTTTATTTTAAGGCCGAGGATGAAATAGGATTATAAGTATTCAACTACGGAACTTAGCTTGATTCCGTTCGACCCTTTTATCAGAATTGTTTTCCCACAAGGTTTCTCTCTTTGCAGCTCTGCGATGAGTGCGGTTACATCGGGATAACTCTGATAAGAGTGGCGTGTGGCGGCAAACAATTCCCCTACAAGAGCTATGTCCTTGAATCCGCATTCTTCCAGATAGTCTGCAATCTTTTGATGCTCGTCGGCACTGTCTTTGCCCAACTCCCGCATATCTCCTAATATCAGCATTTTGTTTTCGGCCTGCATGTTCCGGAAGTTACTGATGGAAGCCATCATGCTGGTGGGATTGGCATTATAGGCATCGATAATCAGAGTGTTGTCCGCTGTTTTTTTCAGTTGTGAACGGTTGTTTTGCGGGGTATATCCAGCCAGTGCTTTATCTATTTTCTCCGGTTCCACACCAAAAAAATGTCCGATGGTGACAGCTGCCAGAGCATTGGGGAAGTTATATTCACCGATAAGCTGGGTTTGTACTTCGTGATATTTGCTTTCATTGCCCGTTTTCCACTCGAAGGTGAGGTAAGGAGAATTGCCGGTGACGTGTCCGTTGATGTACAGTCCGTCCTCATTGCCGTAGGCAATCTGACGGAGTCCGTAGGCTATCTTTTTTAAGCAGGGATTGTCGTTATGGATGAAGATGGTAGCTTCTTTCCGCATCCGCAGATAGTCGTACATCTCTCCTTTGGTTTTGATGACTCCTTCAAAAGAGCCGAATCCTTCCAGATGTGCTTTTCCTACGTTGGTAATTATTCCGTAGTCAGGTTCGGCTATCTCTACCAGCTCCTTGATGTCTCCCGGGTGGCTGGCACCCATTTCCACCACGGCAAGGTCGTGTTCAGGGCGCAGGCGGAGCAAAGTGAGGGGAACACCGATGTGATTGTTCAAATTTCCCAAGGTATAGAGCACGTTGTGAGTTTGCGAAAGTACGGTGGACATCAGCTCCTTGGTAGTAGTCTTTCCGTTTGTACCCGTAATGCCGATGATAGGGGTACGCATTTGCCGACGGTGGTAATTGGCAAGTTGTTGCAAGGTTTTCAAGCTGTTTTCCACCACGATGTATCGTGTATCGCCTTCGGGGGCATAGGCTTCTTCGTCCACTATGGCATAAGCGCTTCCGCTTTCCAGCGCCCGGGAGGCAAAGGCATTTCCGTTGAACGACTCGCCTTTCAGCGCAATGAATAAAGAGCCTTGGGGGCAGTTACGGCTGTCAGTAGTGACACTGGCGCATGCTAGGAATATTTGATGTATAGCTGTTATATCCATGACTTTATAATTAAATCAATCTGGTAATTTGTAGTGAACCATTGTGCAAAGATATAGTTTTAATCTTCTCTCTTCTTGGACACAAGCAAAAAACTTATCAGTTTTATGAGTTTATGTAGTTTGAAACCACTTTTTTGTTTACATTTGCAGGTACTATATAGAATAGAGAGCCTATGGAAATTCCAACTACCAAATATATAAATGTCAACGGTTCGTTGCTAGACCTCTCCAAGTCTCGTGTCATGGGCGTACTGAACGTTACTCCTGATTCCTTTTATGCCGGTAGCCGTACACAGACAGAGGTGGAAATTGCACGTCGGGTAAAACAAATAGTTTCGGAGGGAGCGGCCATTATTGACATAGGTGCTTACTCCTCCCGTCCCAATGCCGACAATGTCTCTGCTCGGGAGGAGATGGAACGGTTGCGTATGGGCTTGAAAATACTTTTTGAGATACAGCCGGATGCTGTGGTGTCGGTAGACACTTTCAGGGCGGATGTGGCAAGAATGTGTGTGGAGGAGTATGGTGTTGCCATCATCAATGATATTGCGGCCGGTGAGATGGATGCGGATATGTTCCATACCGTTGCGGCGTTGAACGTACCTTATATTATGATGCACATGCAAGGTACTCCGCAAAGTATGCAACAGCATCCTCATTACGACAATCTTCTGGAAGAGGTTTTCCTGTATTTTGCACGCAAGGTGCAGCAATTACGTGACTTAGGTGTGAAAGACATCATTCTGGACCCCGGTTTCGGCTTTGGAAAGACAATGGAACATAATTATGAATTGCTGTCCCATCTGGAAGAGTTCCGCATTTTTGAGTTGCCCTTGCTGGTAGGTGTTTCACGTAAATCGATGATATACCGCTTGTTGGACATTACTCCTCAGGAGGCGCTGAATGGTACCACGGTGCTCGATACCATCTGTCTGCTGAAAGGTGCTGACATCCTTCGCGTACACGACGTGAAAGAAGCCGTGGAAACCGTACGGATTGTGCAAGCCATGCAAAATAATTCATAACTTATAACTCAATTCGCTGTGTTTTTTGAATTTGGAATAAAAGATTTTATAGATATTCTGTTAGTGGCTTTCTTGCTATATTATACGTATAAGCTGATGAAAGCCTCCGGCTCTATAAATGTGTTTACGGGTATCTTGGTGTTTATCCTGATATGGCTGGTGGTGTCACAGGTGTTGGAGATGAAATTGCTTGGCTCCATCTTCGACAAGCTGGTCAGTGTGGGCGTGTTGGCGCTTATCATTTTGTTTCAGGACGAGATACGGCGCTTCCTGCTGACACTCGGCTCGCATCAGCATGCCAGTGCGCTGGTGCGCTTCTTCACTGGCAATAAGAAAGAGAAGTTGGAGCATGACGATATTATGCCGGTGGTAATGGCATGTATCAGTATGGGAAAACAGAAGGTTGGTGCCTTGATTGTTGTTGAGCATAATCTGCCTTTGGATGATGTGGTGCGTACGGGAGAAATTATCAATGCTGATATAAACCAGCGCTTGATTGAGAATATTTTCTTTAAGAACAGTCCGTTGCACGATGGAGCGATGGTTATCAGTAAGAAACGTATCAAGGCGGCGGGATGTATCCTGCCTGTTTCCCATAATTTGGACATTCCCAAGGAATTGGGGTTGAGGCATCGTGCCGCCATGGGAATCTCCCAGGTGTCTGATGCTCATGCCATCATTGTGTCGGAGGAAACCGGAGGTATTTCAGTGGCTTACAAAGGGCAATTCTATCTGCGCCTGAATGCTGAGGAATTGGAAAGTTTGTTAACAAAGGAAAGCTGAGGTGTGACAAAATCTTCTGCTTTTACGTCATATAGCATATGATATAAAACAAAAAAATATCTTATAACTAATAACTGAAAAGGATGGATAGACGAAATTTCTTACGGACGGGAAGTCTGGCGATGTTAGGTTCGCTGGCGGTACCCTCGTTGGCTATGCCTGCGTCAGTACGCGGAGCTTTAGGAGGAGCAGATAATCAGTCTGCCGTAGCTTCGGCAATGGCTCATTTTGGCGTAACAGAGGCTGACTTGAAGAAAGTGATGGTTGCCGCTCTGGAAAAAGGCGGTAATTATGCCGACCTTTATTTTGAACACACATTCAATAACAGTGTGGTTCTGATGGACGGCAAAGTAAACAGATGCGGTTCTAACATAGACTTCGGTATGGGCGTGCGCGTATTGGCGGGCGACCAGACAGGCTATGCTTATGTAGAGGGAGTAACTTTGGAAGAAATGTTGCGTGCTGCCCGGACGGCAGCCCGTATTGCTTCTTCGGGCAAGGCAGGCAAGCCGGTGGGGCTGACGGAAAAGACAATTGCCAAAAGCCGCTATGCCGTCGCCGAACCTTGGGAGGACGTAAGTATCAAGACTAAAATCCCCTATCTGGAAAAACTGAACGAAAAGATTTTCTCTTTGGATAATCGGGTGCGCAAGGTGCAGGCATCACTTTCAGATACTACCTCGCACGTGCTTTTCTGCAATTCCGAGGGTGTGAGCTACTATGATTATCGCCCGATGGTCTCTTTTGCGGCTGTCTGTATCATGGAAGAAAATGGAAAGATGGAGAACGGTTATGCTGCTCGTTCTTACCGTAAGGGGTTTGAATTCCTGACGGACGACATCGTGGATATTCTTGCACGTGAGGCGGTGGATAAGACTGCTATCTTGTTCAAGGCTGTGAAACCCAAAGGTGGCGAAATGCCTGTCGTGATGGGGGCAGGCGGTTCGGGTATCTTGTTGCACGAAGCCATAGGACATGCTTTTGAAGCCGATTTCAACCGGAAACGTACTTCCATCTTCTGCGACCTCCTTGGAAAGAAGATTTGCAACGAACATATCAATGTGGTGGACGACGGTACCATCGCCTTCAATCGCGGCTCTGTAAACTTTGATGATGAAGGAGTGGAAGGACAAAAGACCTATATCGTGAAAGAGGGAATACTGACCAGTTACCTGCATGACCGTATTAGTGCCAAGCACTATGGTGTGGCTCCTACCGGAAACGGACGTCGCGATACTTTCCGCAATACTCCTATTCCTCGTATGCGTGCCACTTACATGGAAGCAGGCAACGTGAAAGAGGAAGACATTATCTCCACCGTGAAGAATGGTATCTATTGCGACCAGTTCACTAACGGCCAGGTACAAATCGGTGCCGGAGACTTTACCTTCTTCGTTAAATCGGGTTACTTGATTGAAGACGGCAAACTGACGCAACCTGTCAAGGATATCAACATCATCGGAAACGGTCCGAAGGCATTGGCAGACATTACGATGGTGGCAAGCAATGATAAGATTGACAACGGTACATGGACGTGTGGCAAAGATGGTCAGTCTTGTCCCGTTACCTGTGGTATGCCGTCGGCACTGGTCAGCAAACTGACTGTGGGAGGTGAAAGTTAAATATTAATGGAGAATTGATAGCTGATGATTGATAATGTTTCTTTCATTGTCAACTATCAACTGTCAACTATCACTATCAATTAAGGATATGATTACAGACGACAATAAAAAATTGGCACAATGGGCTATGGAGTATGCCTTGAAGAACGGCTGCCAAGCAGCCAAACTGGTGCTGTATACGAACTCTAATTCTTCTTTCGAGCTGCGTGACGGCAAGATAGACCGTTTGCAGCAGGCTACGGAAAACGGATTGGGACTGAATCTTTATGTGGACGGACGTTTCGGCTCGTTCTCTACCAATCGCTTGAACAAAAAAGAATTGGAAACACTGATTAAGAACGGTATCGATTCTACCCGTTATCTGGCAGTGGATGAGTCGCGTATCTTGGCCGATCCGGCACGTTACTATAAAGGGGGAAAACCCGATTTGCAACTTTTTGACAAGACGCTCTACAATCTCAACCCCGATGACAAAGTGGAACTGGCCAAGGTTGCGGCCGGAGAAGTGATGGGCAAAGACGAACGTGTTATTTCGGTAGATTCTTCCTACAGCGACGGTGAAAGTTCTTCTTACCGCTTGATAAGCAATGGCTTTGAAGGAGAATCGAAAAGCACTTGGTTCTCTGTGTCGGCCAGCGTTTCCATAAAGGGAGAAGGAGAGGCGCGTCCGCAGGATTATTGGTATGGTTCATCCTTGTTCTATGATAAACTGACCAAAACGGGAATCGGTGCCAAGGCATTGGAACGCGTATTGCGCAAGTTGGGACAGAAGAAAGCAAAGTCGGGTAAATATACAATGGTGGTTGATCCTATGAATGTGGGAAATCTGCTCAGCCCGATGCTAAGTGCATTGTACGGTAGTGCTCTGCAGCAAAAGAACTCCTTCCTGATGGATAAGCTGGATGCGAAAGTGGCTTCCGATCTCTTCACGTTGCGTGACGAGCCGCATGCTATCGGTGCAAACGGTTCACGTTATTTTGACAACGAAGGGGTGGCCACACAGCCGCGTGCTATCTTTGACGGAGGAGTATTGAAAACTTATTTCATTGATACTTACAATGCCAAAAAAATGGGTGTGGCTCCTACCATCAGTTCGCCTTCGCGCCTGATTCTGACACCGGGCGACAAAGACCTGAAGGGGTTGGTGGCCGATGTGCAGCAAGGAATCTTGGTTACCGGTTTCAATGGAGGAAACAGCAACAGCAGCACCGGAGATTTCTCTTACGGTATAGAGGGTTTCTTAATTGAAAACGGACAGCTGACACAGCCCGTCAACGAGATGAATGTGACGGGTAATATGATTACGTTGTGGAATTCTTTGGCAGCCGTGGGTAATGACCCGCAGCCGAACCGCTCATGGCAGATTCCTTCGCTGGTATTCGAGGGGGTTAACTTCAGCGGATTGTAATGCTAGTTCAGCATCAGGCTCATATATGGGCTTGATGTTGTAAATATCTTTTCGGTGAGTTCGCCGATTGTAAGTGCCAAGTGGCTGCTCGGCAGACGCTTGGCACTATTCATACATTTACCATTGTTCAGGTAGTAGTAGCCGTTATTGGCACTGACCTGTTCATCGGTAAGATGAATGTTGAGTTTCAGTTCCGGATGGGCTGCGGCATAGATTTGCAACATGGTTTTGGCATTGATGATGCGTGCCATGCCCAAAAGTTGGCTTTCATCGGTAGCGGGAGGAGTGAGAACCCGGACGGACGGGAGATTCAGGCTTTGGCAGATAAGTTGAAGCAGTAAGGTTTTTGTTGCAGGAGTATCTGACACGATTTCTCCAATGCGCCAGTAGTCTTTCCTTATAGGATAGGTAATGGCCAAAGCTGTGATTTTCTCTCCTTTGTTCAAAGTGCAAACGGAGCCCTTCTCCAGTTGCAAATCGGCAATGATAACCCGGAAATCCTCCTCCGTATGCTGGATGCAGCAAGGGCACTCCCGTAATTTCCGATTGAAATATTCATATTTTTTTTCAGTATATTCGGCAGACATTTCCAGGGTGAAGCCCGTGTCGGCTGCCGGTGTGTCGGAAGCGATGAATGTCTCTTCGGTATAACGGAATACGGGGGCGTAACCGCTCCGAGCATAGTAGTCGAACAGCCACGGTTCTGCCGGTATCAGGGTAGACAAGGAGGCATTATTGTGCAACATCCGTGCAAAGGCTTGCGATAACAGCTCTTGCATTACGCCCCGATTACGGTAGTCAGGATGTGTGCAGGCGCCTGATATATAGGCTGTATGAATATCTTCTCCTTCGAACGTCATAGGATAAGGCAACATCTGTAGGGCGGCAATCACTTCTTCACCGCTCTGGATGGCAATATTGACATCATTGTTGTAGCGGAGTTGAAAATACATTTCAGTAAACTCCTCGCTATCATTGAAACAGAGCTTCCATAAATTCTTTACCTTTTCTTGTATCATCAACCCCTTGTCTTTTTAATCCCTACCCCTTACTTTCACCACTTGATTGCTTCTACCGGTTCATCTCTCAAGCATGCCACGTATTTTTCCAGAATAATGGCAGGCTGGTACGAAAGTTTGGCCTTGCGCAATCCTTCAATACCCAAATCCTCTTCACGGTTGAGGTAGACATACTGTTCAGAGATATGGTTGGCAAATTCATAGTTAATCATTGCGTACGCTCCGTCTATGCTGGTATCGGCCTTTTCCACATGTATCCCAAAGGTATCTTGGTTGATGGGCATTCCGAAAGTGAAGGCGGCAATCTTGCCGTCTACATGCAGGATGCCTCCGGTCAGTCCCAGTTCCTCAAAATTGTGGAGGGCGTAGACCAGTGCGCGACGTTCGTTGCCCGTTCCTTCATGCTGGTCGCAGTTGTTGGCCTTGCACCATTCGGCTTCCAAGTCCATACATTCTTGGATGCGGTCGGGAGTGATGGGGGTATATTCGTAGTTATAGGTGCGCTTGAATTTGTTGACATGATTTCGTTTGGACTGGAATTTCTTTCCGGCAAGCGTGGCGAGATCTGTACGCAGATATAGGTAGTCGGCATAGTCCCGGTCTGCTGTGAATTGGAATTTTCCGGGCATGAAGGCTTCCAGTTCCGAGCACATGCTCGAGCATATCCCCAGCAGGCAGAAAGGTTCCCCTTCCCGGTGTGCGTCTTCAACCAGTGCATCTAGTACTTTTTTCAAATTCCCGTTGCCTATCGGCATCATGTACACTGGTTTGCCGTTTGCCCAGAATTTCAGTAAGAGGAAGCCTTCTATGATGGCAAACTTTGTATTGTATAGAAAGCGCCAGCTGCATAGGTTGGAGAATGAGAGGTCGCAATTCCTTCGCGGACTGTTCTGTGTATAGGAAGTGATAAGTTCTTTGTCTTGTAATTCGATATCTTTAAATGCAATCATGCGTTATTTTTAGTTGGTTATGATTATAAATAACAAAAATAAGAAGATTTTGTTAGAGTAGCCCTAATAATCGCAGAATAGTTGGAGTCAACAATGCTGTGAAGATACCGTTCAGGGTCAGGCCAAGACTGGCGAATGCGCCGTATTTGCGGCTGATGTCCATAGCTGTGGAAGTTCCTACCGCATGGGCGGCAGCTCCCAAGGAAAGGCCTTGTGCCATAGGGCTGCCAATGTGGGTCAGTTTCATGGTCTTGAAGCCCAGTATTCCACCCAGCAAGCCTACACAGACCACTACGGCGGCGGTGAGTGAGGGAATGCCACCCAGCGACTTGGTTACTTCCATGGCTATCGGTGTAGTGACAGACTTGGGTGCCAGAGAGTAGATAATTTCGTCGGAAGCCCCCATCAGTTTAGCTATCAGCACAACCGAGACAACTCCTACAATGCAGCCGGCAAGTTGTGACAGCATGATGGGGAGCAACTGTTTCTTAATCGTTTCCAATTGGAGGTATAGGGGTACTCCCAAGGCTACAACAGCGGGTTTCAGCCAGAATTCTATCAGATGCCCTCCTTCATTGTAGGTCTCATAACTGATATGCGTCATCTTCAGGAAGACAATAAGGATGGCAATTGTCAGCAGGATAGGATTTAGCAGCATGATGCCGGTCTTTTTCTGCAGAAGTTTGGCCAGAAAGAAAATCCCGAAGGTGACGGCCAATAGGAAAAACTCGTTTTCTAAAAAGTTCATTTGATTTTACGTGTTAGTTGATGAACCCATCCGGTGACTACAATCACCAGCAGGGTGCTGATTATGGAAGCGGTCACTATCGGCCAGAACTCGGAGGCGATAACATCGAAGTAAAGCATGAGGGCTACACCGGGCGGAACAAAGAAGAACCCCAGGTTGGCAACCAGAAAGTCGGACATGCCCTGCACCCAGTGCAGTTTAATCCAACCCAATTTCAAGAACAGGGTGAGCAACAGCATACCGATGATGCTGGAAGGCAGTTTGATGCCCGTTAAGAAAACTATTAGTTCCCCCAGGGCTAAACATCCGAAGAGGATGGCGCATTGACGAATCATAATACCTATTGTTATACGTTGAAAACGCTGCAAAGGTAGGTATTCTATGTATTGTTTGTTACCGTTGTATCCTGATTTTTTTCATGTTGTTGGTAGAGTCGGGCGAGTTGTCCCCGTGGAACGGGTAATTGTTTATTGTAGAGCGATATGTGTACGCACACATGAATGCCGGGAGTACCTAATGTTAAATATTATAATAATTGTGGTTTAGGCAGTAAAAAGAGTGGTGTTTGCAATGTAGATATTGCAAAATTGTGTACTTTTGCGGTGTGAATAGCACATACTGCCGATTCTTAATAGACAATTAAAATATCATGCAAAGATTAATTAACGAAATTGTTGAGCGTGCCAAAGCAAACCGCCAACGAATTGTTCTTCCCGAGGGTACGGAAGAACGTACATTGAAAGCTGCCAATCAAATCCTGACTGACGGAGTAGCCGACTTGATTATCCTTGGAAACCCTGCCGAGATAGAGGCTTGTGCCAAAGAGTGGGGGCTGGGAAACATAAATAAGGCTACTATTATCGACCCGGAAGACCATCCTAAGAAAGAAGAATATGCCCAGTTGCTTTGCGAGCTCCGCAAGAAGAAAGGCATGACCATCGAAGAGGCCCGTAAACTGGTTGTCGACCCGCTTTATCTGGGCTGCCTGATTATAAAGAATGGAGATGCTGATGGCCAGTTGGCAGGTGCACGTAACACTACGGGTAATGTACTTCGCCCTGCTTTGCAGATTATCAAGACCTCTCCCGGTATCACATGTGTCTCGGGTGCTATGTTGCTACTGACTCATGCTCCCGAGTATGGCAAGAACGGTGTTCTTGTGATGGGTGACGTGGCTGTGACTCCGGTGCCCGATGCTTCGCAATTGGCACAGATTGCCGTATGTACGGCTCGCACTGCTCAGGCTGTTGCCGGTCTCGACCCCAAAGTGGCCATGCTGAGTTTCTCTACCAAGGGCTCTGCCAAGCATGAAGTAGTGGACAAAGTGACTGAGGCTTTGAAGATAGCCAAAGAAATGGCTCCTGACATTGCCATCGATGGTGAATTGCAGGCCGATGCCGCCTTGGTGCCGGAAGTAGGTGCAAGCAAGGCTCCGGGTTCTTCCATTGCCGGACATGCCAATGTACTGGTTGTTCCCAGCCTTGAGGTGGGCAATATTTCCTACAAGCTGGTGCAACGTCTGGGACATGCCGATGCCGTAGGTCCCATCCTGCAAGGTATCGCCCGTCCGGTGAACGACCTCTCTCGCGGTTGCTCCATCGAGGATGTCTATCGTATGATTGCCATCACTGCCAACCAGGCCATTGCTGCCAAAAAACTTGCTGAATAATTTAAAAATCTGATAGGTTATATGAAAATCTTAGTATTGAACTGCGGTAGCTCGTCCATCAAATACAAATTGTTTGATATGGACCGGAAAGAAGTTATCGCTCAGGGTGGTATCGAAAAAATTGGTTTGAAGGACTCTTTTCTGAAGTTCACTTTGCCCGGTGGCGAGAAGAAAGTGCTTGAAAAGGACATCCCAGAGCATACCGTAGGTGTGGAATTTATCCTGAACACTTTGACAAGCCCTGAATATGGAGCCATCAAGTCTTTGGATGAAATTAACGCTGTGGGTCACCGTATGGTGCATGGAGGCGAAAAGTTCAGCGAGTCTGTACGGCTGACTCCGGAAGTGCTGGCTGCTTTTACTGCTTGCAATGACTTGGCTCCGCTTCATAATCCTGCCAACTTGAAAGGTGTAAATGCAATAGCTGCCATTCTGCCCAATGTTCCGCAGATTGGTGTATTCGATACAGCTTTCCACCAGACTATGCCGAAGCATGCCTACATGTATGCTGTTCCTTATGAACTTTATGAGAAGTATGGTGTACGCCGTTATGGTTTCCACGGAACTTCCCACCGTTATGTTTCACAACGTATTTGCGAATTCCTTGGCGTGCAGCCAGAGGGAAAGAAAATCATCACTTGTCACATCGGTAACGGTGGCTCTATTACTGCTATCAAAGATGGTAAGTGCATGGACACCAGTATGGGCTTGACGCCATTGGAAGGTTTAATGATGGGTACCCGTAGCGGTGACATTGATGCAGGTGCTGTATCGTTCATCATGGAGAAAGAAGGTCTGGATGCTAACGGTATCTCTAATCTGCTGAATAAGAAGAGCGGTGTGTTAGGTATTTTTGGTGAGTCCAGTGATATGCGTGACCTGGAAAATGCGGTAGCTGCCGGTAATCCGAGAGGCATCTTGGCTGAACAAATGTACTTCTATCGCATCAAGAAATATATCGGTGCATACGCTGCTGCATTGGGTGGTGTGGATATCATCGTATTTACGGGCGGTGTCGGAGAAAATCAGGCAAGTGCCCGTTGGGGTGCCTGCGAGGGTCTGGAATTCATGGGTGTGAAACTGGATGCCGAGAAGAACAATGTCCGCGGTGAAGAGATGGTCATCTCTGCCGATGATTCCAAGGTGAAGGTAGTGGTAATCCCCACTGACGAGGAGCTGATGATTGCTTCGGACACGATGGATATTCTGAAGAAGTAATATCGCTGTAATATTTCCCGGTTCCGGCTTCCCGGAGTCCGGATGTGGTTTCGCCCCTGCAAATATGTAATGTATTTGTAGGGGCGAAATGTTTTCCGAATCCTTTAAAATCCTTATCTTTGTTACTTGGTTAAAAACAATAAAGGCAATTTTCCGAATAACTTTAAATAAGAACTGCTTATGAAACGATTAATGTATGTGTTGTTCTTTGTACTGCTGACCAGCGGCATGGCCTATGCCCAGCAGGCGAAGTATGTGTTTTATTTCATCGGTGATGGAATGGGTGTGAACCAGGTGAACGGTACGGAGATGTATCTGGCCGAACAAGAAGGGCGTATCGGTGTAAAGCCTTTGCTGTTTACTACATTTCCGGTTGCCAGCATGGCGACTACTTTTTCTGCCACCAACTCGGTGACCGACTCTTCTGCTGCCGGAACAGCCCTGGCTACCGGTGCGAAAACTTACAATGGTGCCATCGGCATGGACGATAACAAAAGTGTTCTACAGAGTGTGGCCGATAGAGCCAAGAAGTCCGGTAAGAAAGTTGGAGTAACTACCAGCGTCAGCGTAGACCATGCTACTCCCGCTGCATTCTATGCCCACCAGCCGAACCGTAGCATGTATTACGAAATAGCCCTCGACTTGCCGAAAGCCGGTTTCGACTTCTATGCAGGCGGCGGTTTCTTGAAACCGACCACTACTGCCGACAAGAAAGAGGCTCCGAGCATTTTCCCTATCTTTGAAGAAGCCGGTTATACCGTTGCAAGAGGTCTTGACGAATACAAGGCGAAGTCTGCCCGCGCAGATAAGATAATCCTTATCCAGAAAGAAGGTGCAGAGCCTTCTTGCCTGCCTTATGCCATCGACCGCCAGGAAGGTGACTTGACGCTGGCCGAAATTACCGAAAGTGCCATCGCTTTCCTGACCAAAGGCAGTAATAAGGGTTTCTTCCTGATGGTGGAAGGTGGAAAGATTGACTGGGCCTGTCACGGTAACGACCCCGCCACAGTCTTTGAGGAAGTGGTGGATATGGACAACGCCATCAAGGTGGCTTACGAGTTCTATAAGAAGCATCCCAAAGAAACGCTGATTGTGGTAACTGCCGACCATGAAACCGGCGGTCTGGGTCTGGGTACCGGTAAATACGAGCTTCAACTGAAAGCCCTTGCCAAGCAGAAGCAGTCTCAGGATATCCTTTCACGTTCCATCACGGACTTACGCAAGATGCGCAAGGTTATCAACTGGCCGGAAATGAAGGAATTCCTGGCAGAAAAGATGGGTTTCTGGAAAGAACTGCCGGTGAGCTGGGAGCAGGAGAAGATGCTGCGTGATGCTTACGAAGAATCATTCGTGAACAAGCATGTAGTGTTTGAGGAAAGTCTTTATGCCAAGACTGAGCCCCTGGCCGTTGCCGCCAAGAAGGTAATGAGCCAGATTGCCATGGTAGGCTGGACCGGCGGCGGCCATACAGCCGGATATGTGCCGGTATTTGCAGTAGGTGCAGGCTCCAAGCTGTTTGTGGGTAAGATGGACAACACGGAAATCCCGAAACGCATAGCCAAGGCTGGCGGATACAAATAATATAAATTCACTCAGGTTACGCGGATTCTCACAGATTGGACGCTCTGATATCAAGTATAAGAGACTAATCTGTGAGAATCCGTGTAATCTGTGGTGGCTGTCAATTTATTCCTTAAGGTCCTTCTTTATAATTTCATCCATCTCCCGGATACGTTTCTCCCGTTCCTTGGCGGATTTTATTTTCTGGTCCTTGTATCCGGTATCTGTCCGTTCGGAGACCTCTTCGCTCCATTCCTCGAATTCATCCGTTGCCGGACGTCCGTGCGGGTCTATGTTCTCTTCGGCAATCGGGTCGTTTCTGTAAATCATATCATCCATGACGCTAATGTTTTTAATGTTATGATGTTATTGCAACCATGCCGGGAAAAAGTTCCGGTAATCTTCACTTTTTCGTAATCATTTATAAGAATAAACGTTTTATAGCGCGGGCAGCAGGTACTTCCATATTAGATTCAGCTCTGCCTGCATGTCGGGGATGTTGGCGGTGACGGCAATGACGGCATCCTTGTCCGGCAACACCAGTATGTATTGTCCGTTGGCACCATCGGCACGGTAGGCGTTGTGGCGGCAGCGCCACATCTGGTAGCCGTAGCCCTGCAGCCAGTCGCTTGTCTTGGCGCTCATCTTCGCTTTCTTCAGCATCTCCGGTTTCATGCCGGCGGGCAGTGAGGGCACTTGGCAGGCAGATGCCTCCTTTACCCATTCTTCGGGCAGAATCTGCTGTCCGTTCCAGTTTCCTTTCTGCAGGAACAGTTGTCCCATCTTGGCAAGGTCTTCCGTTTTGAGGTACAACCCCCAGCCTCCGGTATTGATGCCTTGCGGGCTTTCCTGCCACCGGGCGTTGACGATGCCAAGCGGGCGGAACAGACGGGGATAGAGATAATCCACCACTTTCTCGCCCGTCACTTTCTGTACGATGGCTGAGAGCATGTAGGTTCCCAGGCTGTTGTAGGTGTAGAAGGTACCGGGCTTGTGCTCCACGGGGAAGGCAAGGAACTCCTGCACCCAATCGGCGTCCGCCTTTTTGCGTACCGTTCCGGTGGGGTCGGTGTCGTGCCCGCAGTTCATGGTCAGCAGGTCGCGTACGGTCATGGCTGCCAGATTTTCGCTGACGGTTGCCGGAAGCTTGTCGGGGAAGAAGGAGATGACCTTGTCCGTCAGCTTCAGCCTGCCTTCGGAGGCGGCAAGTCCCACGGCGGTGGCGGTGAATGTCTTGCTGACGGAGTTCAGGATGTGAGGCTTATCCTCTTTCCCTTCGCCCATCCATTCTTCGGCAATGACATTGCCGTGTTGCACAATCATGATACTGTGCAGGTCTTGTCCGGCTTTCTTTACGGCATCCAGATATCTGTTCATGGCCTTGTCCAGCTTCGGAGCAGCAGCGGCGCGGGGCAGGCCCTTGGTCAGTTGGTTGATGGAAATCAGCTTTATGCCTTTGTCTTCAATGGCTTTCCGGACGCGGGGGCTTGTCAGCAGGTCGGTCACTCCCTGGCGGTCCAGTGCCACGTCCTCATATCCGATGTGGAAGACGGTTTTCATTTCATCGTTGTCCAGTGCCGGGTGGTCTAAGAAAAGGTAGCGCTGACCCGGTTGCAACTTCTCCAATGCCTTGATGAAGCTGGCCTCCTTTTCTTCGGCGGTTCTTTTGGGGCCGTCGTACCCGATGTAGGTAAACCGGTAGTCCTTGGAGGAGTCCATGCGGTCGATGGACGGCAGGTTGTATTCTTTGGCGAGCCGTTGCACCAGCTCGTTCACTTCCTTGCTGAAACCGGTGGAGAGCATGTGTCCGGACAGATGGCTGAGTTGCGGAATGCTTTTCAGCGTCGTCTCTATCTGCGCGCGGAACTCCTGCTCTATCTCCTTGATGTCCCATTTCTGCTCCATGATGGACTGTCCCGGATAGGCGGGGTTAGGGAACATCATCGGGTAGAAATAGCCGTTCTCGTCCGTCAGGCTGGGGCAGTGGGTCAGCGGACGCCACTTCACGTTCTCCCACTCGCTGGTGATGACGAGGTGCAGGCCGACGTCCAGTCCCGGATTTTCTTTCAGCATCTTGATGGCTTCTGGATACCAGGCTGCTACGGGCATCACTTCCACGCTGCGGGCAATACCCGAGCGGTAGGTCTGGATGCAGGCTTCGTTGACGGAATGCAGGGCACCGAGATCGTCAATGCGGATGACAAGTGTCGGGGCGCCGGATTGTCCCCATACCGGCAATGCTCCTGCTGCGAGCAGGCATCCGGCAATCATGTTTTTCAGTCTTAAAGGTTTCATGGGTGGTAATGGTATGATGGTTAACAGTTTGGAAATGCGGGTTATAGCTTCGTCTCTCCCTCCACAAAATTCTCAAGGAAGAGGTTCTCGCCGTCGAAGACGGCATACGAGAAGTAGTTTATCCAGTCGCCGAGGATGAGTATACGGGCGGTACTGCTCAGCATCAGGTCCAGCTCGATGTGGCGGTGGCCGTAGATGAAGTAGTTGATGTTGGGATGGCTTTTCAGGTATTCCTTGGTGTAGAGCACCAGGTATTCGTTGTTTTCTCCCATGTATGCGGGTTCTTTCCCGTCTATGCGTTTCATGCGGCTGTGTTTGGCCCAGTTCAGCCCCAATTCCATGCTCCAGCGGGGGTGCAGGGCAGAGAATAATGTCTGGAGGGTGCGGCTGTGGAACATAGTGCGCAATATCTTGAACTTCTTGTCCGGATCGCCCAATCCGTCACCGTGGGCAAGGTAGAACTCTTTCCCGAAGATTTCGGCGGTCAGCGGTTCGCGGTGTATAATGACGCCGCACTCCTTGGTCAGATAGTCGCCACACCAAAGGTCATGGTTTCCCGTGAAAAAGTGGACTTCCACTCCCAGGTCGGTCAGTTCGGACAGTTTGCCCAGAAAGCGGGTGTAGCCTTTGGGCACTACGGTACGGAATTCGTACCAGAAGTCGAACATGTCTCCCAGCAGATATACGGCCGATGCCTTGTGTTTGATGCTGTCCAGGAAATTGACCAGCCGCCGTTCTTGGGTTCGCCCATGTTCGATGGCTCGTGAGCCCAAGTGAGCATCCGAGAGGAAATATACATTTTTCATTATCAACTATCCATTATCAATTAGTTAAAGAAATCCCAGCTCCAGTTTCGCTTCTTCGCTCATCATGTCCTTGTCCCACTCGGGCTCGAAGACGAGATTGATGGTGGCGGAGGTCACCCCGTCGATGGATTCCACTTTCTGGCGTACATCTTCCATGATGAAGTCGGCTGCCGGACAGTTGGGGGCGGTCAGCGTCATGTCGATGGTTGTTTCTCCCAGGTCGGAGACGTCTATTTTGTAAATCAGTCCAAGGTCGTATACGTTGACCGGTATTTCCGGGTCGAATACGGTCTTGAGCATGGAGACTATTTTCTCTTCTATTTCAAATCTGGTCATATTTGTAAGGTCTTATATGTAGGTTTTCAAAGAACAAAGCTATGGAATTTAATTGAAAATGCCAAGTAACGCCCTTCTTTTCATTGCTTTGGGGCACGGCTTTTTCATTTAAAGGAGTTCTCGGGAGTTAGAAGGGGGTATCGCCCTTCGGTCTTAGGAATTGAAGGCCGATGGTTCTGTTGATGTATAGCGATACTATCTTTCCACCGCAACGTCGGCATCCGACAGAATGACATCCGGCTGTTTCTTTACTGCATGTGCATGCCGGGGAAGCGGTCTCCATCTTCTTCATCTGCCCTCGGACTAGTGTCTTTGAAAGTGAACGACCCGGGTCGTCTGATTGAACAACCCTAGTCGTTCGATTGAACAACTCAGGTCGTTCGATTGAACGACTAGGGTTGTTCACTTATAAAAATATATATCATGTGCTGAATGCGAAAGTATGTCGGGGCTGTGGAACCATCTTGGTTGGCGGTAGAATGGCTTCTCGGTTTTTTGGTTTCCGGCATGCGGGAAACTGAAAATCCGCATGTGCAGTGAAGGGGGGGAGAGAAGTTTCACCGGAAAACCCGATGGATAGGCAGACGGGAGAAGAAGATGAAGGATGTGAAAGGTGAAAAAGCGATGTAGTCTGTGGCGGGATGGTACGGAAAAACGGAAAGGGTTGAGGTCAGATAATCCCTTCGTCATTGAAGCTGTAATACTTTCCGTCCGTGACGATGATGTGGTCGGTCAGGCGTATGTTCATGGTCTGGGCGGCTTTTCTTACAAGCTCCGTAAGGCTGCGGTCGGCATGGCTGGGGGAGGGATTCCCCGATGGGTGGTTGTGGATAAGAACTATTTGTACGGCACGCTGTAGCAGGGCTTCGCGTAGAATGGTTCGGACGTCGGCGGTGGTCTGGTCGATGCCGCCGCGGCTGATGCGTACTTTGTCGATGACTTTGGCGGCTTGGTTCAGGAGCAGCACCCAGAACTCTTCGGTGGGGAGGTCGCAAAGCAGGGGATGGAACAGCTCGTAGATGTCGGCAGAGGAGCGGATGGTGGTACGTTCGGAGCGTTCCTGCAGTTTGCGGCGTTTGCCCAGTTCCAAGGCTGCCATGATGGTGATGCTCTTGGCGGGGCCGAAGCCTTTGAAGCGGGAAAAGTCGCGTACTTCCCATTTGCCCAGTTGGCTGAGGTCGTTGTTGCAGGCGGCAAGCACTCGCTGCATCAGGGCCACGGCGCTTTCCTCCGTATTGCCGGAGCCGATGAGGATGGCTAGCAGTTCAGCGTCGCTCAAGGCTTCCGCCCCTTTTTGCATCATCTTTTCCCGCGGGCGGTCTTCTGCAGCCCACTGGTTGATATTCAGTTTCTCCATTCCTTACCTTTCTTTTTCCGATTTTTCAAATTTGTCCGTCTTCGCCGATTCCTAATCTCGCCTTGTCACTTGTAAAAGTTCTTTTTGAACGCCTCGAACTCGTCTTTGCCAAGTATGCAACGGTTCCACCAGGCGCGCAGGAACCCTGTCCCGTATCCGATGAGCTGGATGAAGGAGGCGGCAACGGAGTGGAGCCCGATGCTGAGGCTACGGTTCCGGATGGTGGAGTCGGTGCATACCAGAAGCGCATAAAGAGCGATGGGCAGCAGACTGTACGGACAGAAGGGCGTTCCCAGCAGGAATATGGCCACTCCCAGGGTGAATGCGGCAGGTAGCAGATGGACGGGCTTCAGTGATTCCGGATACTTCTTGTACAGATTGATGCGGGCAATCCCGGAATTGTGTACCTGCTTGAAGAACTTCCGGAAGTCTGTCCGGCGCTTGTGGTACACCCAGGCGCCTGGAAACAGCCGGCATGTATGTCCTCCCTTGAAGATTCGGATGCTGAAGTCGATGTCTTCCCCGAAACGCATCCGCGAGAATCCGCCTAGGGCTTGGTACACTTCCCGCCGCACACCCATGTTGAAGCTGCGCGGGTAGAACTTGTCCATCTTCTTCTTTCCCCCGCGGATGCCGCCGGTGGTGAAGAAGGAGGTCATGGAGTAGTTGATGGCTTTCTGTATGTCTGTGAATGACTCGTGTGCCCGGTCGGGGCCTCCGAAGGCATCGGCGGCTTCATGCTGCAGTTCCTTTTCCACTGCATGGAAATAGCCTTCGGGCAGGATGCAGTCTGAATCCAGTATTATCAGGTATTCGCCCTTGCTTCGTTCCGCCCCGTAGTTGCGGGTCTGCCCGGGGCCGGAGTTGGGCTTGTCATAGTAATGCACGTCCAATAGTTCCTGATGCTTCTCTATGACTGGCTTGCAGGGGATGGAGGACCCGTCCTCCACTACAATCACTTCAAAATCCTTGAAACTTTGTCGCGTCAAGCTATGCAGCAGTTCGTCCACCTCATCGGGGCGGTTGTATACGGGGATGATGACGGAGTATCTCATTGGTATGGCTCTATGTTTTGGTTGTCTCCGCAAAGATATATCATTTAAACTTTGCAGATGAATAAATGGAAAGAAAAATCCCCGGATGCCGAGCGGCACCGGGGATGATATGAAAAGGACATTTGCCTAATTTCCAAAAGGGATTATGCTTTTACTCGGCTTACGTAAGAACCGTCGCGCGTGTCGATTTCGATAGTCTCGCCTTCGTTGATGAACAAGGGAACGCGGACCGTTGCGCCCGATTCCACGGTAGCGGGCTTCAGGGTGTTGGTTGCGGTGTCGCCTTTCAGACCCGGTTCGGTATATGTAATCTTCATCTGAACCTTGATAGGCATATCGGCATAAAGAACAGTTTCGGTAGAGGCATCGGAAACTACGTCTACTACCATACCTTCGAGCAGGAAGTCTACGCCGTTAATCAGGTCGTGGGCGATAGGAATTTGGTCAAAAGTTTCCTGGTTCATGAACAGGAAGTCATCTCCTTCTTTGTAGAGGAACTGGTGGGGACGACGCTCTACACGTACATCTTCCAGTTTCTCACCGATGTTGAAACGACGTTCCAAAACGTAGCCGTTCACCACGTCTTTCAGTTTGGTACGCATGAAGGTGTTACCTTTTCCCGGCTTTACATGCAGGAAGTCGATACAGAAATACAGCTTGCCGTCCATGCGGATGCAAGTTCCGATTTTAATGTCTTGGGCATTAATCATACTTATAGTCTTTAATATTATTATATTAGTATATGCTTCTCGTGCTGGTTTGCGGGTACAAAAGTAATGGAAATCGGTAAAAAACACAAAAACTTTTGAGAGAAAATGAGTTATCTCTTGGTTTATTTGAAAAAAGTACCTATTTTTGCAGCCCGAATTCGTGAGAATAATAACATAAAACAAGATACAGTAATGAAAAGAACATTTCAACCTTCTAACAGAAAGAGAAAGAACAAACACGGTTTCCGTGAGAGAATGGCTACAGCAAACGGCCGCAGAGTATTGGCAGCACGTCGTGCTAAAGGCAGAAAGAAACTGACTGTTTCTGACGAATACAACGGAGTAAAGGCATAATTGCCACCTTTTTCCAAAAGAAATGAGGAAGCTGCAAATAGCGATATTTGCAGCTTCCTGTGTAATAGGGGGCTCTTAAACGGGAATTAGCCGGAATCTTGTAGATATGCTGGATAGTGAGTGTTTTGGGGCTGGCTTCTTTGATTGATAGTTTCTGTTCTTTTACTGTTGTTCCTTGGTTCCTTTAGTTGAGTATCAGACTGCCGTAATGTTTCCGGGTTGTCGGGAACTCGTTCGTGGCTTACCAGATGTTTGTGTGAATATGTGATAAGAGAATACGGCTTATCTGTAGCTTGTGTCGTTTTTTTGATAAAAATTGCTTATCGCATTTTTTTACGTATATTGTGCTCGTGGAGTTTCGTATAATTGTTTAAGTGGTTGAACTTGTTTATTATGGGGTACTCTGACATCTTTCCACGGAACGTGTTTTTTGATTGCTGCTATTGTTTTTGTGCTGGTGGTGGTGAGTGCTGCGGTGAGGGAATTCTCTGGTAAGAGCCATGAATAGAAAGGACTATGCCGTTTGCATTGATTGCATCCAGAAAATAAATGTAAAACCTATAGGCAGACGATTCTTTTTACGTATCTTTGTCCCGAATAATGCATTATCACTATGACAATAAAAGATTTTTTCTCTTTCCGGCAGAACAGGCTCTTTTGGGCAAACATCCTTGCGATGGTTATCGTGGTAGTAGGATTGCTGTTTGGGGTGTTGAAAGGACTGGATATATATACCCGCCACGGCGAGGCTGTGATAGTGCCCGATGTGAAGGGCATGGGAGTGGAGGAAGCCGGAAAAATATTCCGTAACCACGGTCTGGTCTGCATCGTTTCAGATTCCAGTTATGTCAAGGCTCTTCCTGCCGGCTGCATTCTCGAGTATAATCCGGCAGCCGGGCAAAAAGTAAAGGAAGGACGTACCATCTATCTTACAATCAATAAAATTGAAATTCCCCTGCACGTAGTGCCCGATGTGGCGGACAACAGTTCGTTGCGGCAAGCGGAAGCGCGTATTCTGGCTTCGGGCTTCAAACTGGCCGAGATACAGTATATTTCGGGCGAGAAGGACTGGGTGTATGGCGTGAAGTATAAGGGCCGTCAGCTGTCCATCGGTGAAAAAGTGCCGGTCGGCGCGGTGCTGACGCTGATAGTAGGAGATGGAGGTGTCTTGCAGACCGACTCTCTGGGAACGGAGCCTGTGGGGGATGCCGTTCAACCCGTGTCGTCCGAAGACTCTGCAGCAGATGAGTCCTGGTTTTGATAAACATCTGACTTCAATCGTAAATTGTAAATCGTCAAATTGTAAATGCTGTGATGATAGAAGAATTGCCGGATGATATAGATAATGATGAACTGGACGACGTAGAGCCGGTTGGCGACGAGGCGCAACTCTATGAACACTTCCGTATAGTGGTGGACAAGGGGCAGGAGATGATGCGTGTGGACAAGTATCTGTTCGACCGACTGACAAACGCTTCCCGCAACCGTATTCAGAAGGCTGCCGATGCAGGCTTCGTGATGGCCAACGGCAAGGCTGTGAAAAGCAGCTATAAAGTGAAGCCGCTGGATGTCATTACCATGATGATGGACCGTCCACGCTATGAGAATGAGGTTATTCCCGAAGATATTCCGCTTGAGATAGTATATGAGGACAAGTATCTGATGGTAGTGAACAAACCTGCCGGCCTGGTGGTGCATCCCGGTCATGGCAATTATCATGGTACGCTTGTCAACGCCATAGCCTGGCACATGAAGGATAATCCCGATTATGATGCCAATGACCCGCATGTGGGACTGGTGCATCGTATCGACAAGGATACTTCCGGCCTGCTGGTGATAGCCAAGACGCCGGATGCCAAGACAAATCTCGGTAATCAGTTTTTCAACAAGACAACAAAGCGACGCTACCGTGCGCTGGTCTGGGGAAATGTGGAGCTGGACGAAGGTACCGTTGTCGGCAACATCGGCCGTAATCCCAAAGACCGTATGCAGATGACTGTTCTTCCCGACGACCAGGGAAAACATGCCGTCACTCATTACCGGGTACTCGAGCGTCTGGGATACGTCACTCTGGTGGAATGTATCCTCGAAACGGGACGCACCCATCAAATCCGTGTGCACATGAAGCACATCGGACACATACTTTTCAATGACGAACGTTACGGCGGACATGAAATCCTGAAAGGAACCCACTTCGCCAAATACAAACAATTTGTAAACAACTGCTTCGACGCTTGTCCGCGGCAGGCATTGCATGCCATGACGCTGGGGTTTGTACATCCCGTCACCGGAGAAGAAATGGACTTCACTTCGGAATTGCCCGATGACATGACCCGGCTGATAGATAAATGGAGAGGCTATATCAGTAACAGAGAATTAGAATGAAACGCACGATTGCTATTGTAGCTGGAGGAGATACCTCCGAATTCCACGTCTCCCTGCGTAGTGCACAGGGGATTTACTCCTTCATCGACAAGGAGAAGTATACCTTATATATTATAGAAATGCGCGGACTGGACTGGCATGTACAGCTGCCCGACGGCACCAAGGCTCCGGTAGACCGCAATGACTTCAGCTTCGTGCTGGATGGCGCGAAAGTGACATTCGACTTTGCCTACATCACCATCCATGGGACTCCGGGTGAGGACGGCCGTTTGCAGGGCTATTTCGATATGCTCCACATCCCTTATTCGTGTTGCGGAGTGCTGGCGGCGTCGCTCACTTACGATAAGTTTGCCTGCAACCAGTATCTGAAAGGTTTCGGCGTACGCATTGCCGAATCGTTGCTGCTACGTGGCGGACAGTCGGTGACGGATGAAGACGTGATGGAGAAAATCGGTCTGCCTTGCTTCATTAAGCCCAGCTTGGGAGGTTCCAGTTTCGGCGTGACCAAGGTGACGGCGAAAGAGCAGATACAGCCCGCCATAGCCAAGGCATTTGCAGAAGCGCAGGAAGTATTGGTGGAGGCCTTTATGGACGGAACCGAGATTACCTGCGGCTGTTACAAAACAAAAGACAAGTCCGTAGTGTTTCCCATTACGGAGGTGGTGAGTCATAACGAGTACTTCGATTATGAGGCTAAGTATAACGGTGCGTCTGACGAGATTACTCCTGCCCGCATCTCGGACGATTTGACCCGCAGGGTGCAGGCGCTCACTTCTGCCATTTATGATATACTCGGGGCCTACGGCATTATCCGCGTGGACTATATTATTACCAAAGGTGAAAAGATTAATCTGCTGGAGGTAAATACCACTCCCGGAATGACTGCCACCAGCTTCATTCCTCAGCAGGTTCGCGCTGCCGGGATGGATATGAAGGATGTAATGACAGATATTATAGAAAATAGGTTTAATCATTAATCATTATGAATGCGAGCGTAGAATTTGATGAAATCCGTCCTTATCATGATGAGGAACTTCCTCAGGTTTATGAGGAGCTGATTGCCGATGAGGCATTCCGGCAGGCAGTGGAGACTGTGATGCCTGGTGTACCTGTTGAAGTGTGGTCGCAGAAAATGCGCGCATGTAAAACCAAACTGGAGTTTCAGAAGACTTTCTGTTATCGGCTTTTGTGGAAGTTGGCAAAGGAGGCTACGGACGGATTGACTCTGGAGCATACAGCGTTGCCGGTTGACAAGTCGGTGGCGTATACCTATATTTCCAACCATCGCGACATTATTCTTGACTCCGGTTTCTTGTCCATTCTCTTGGTAGACCAGGGCATGGATACGGTAGAGATTGCCATTGGTGACAACCTGTTGATTTATCCGTGGATTAAGAAATTTGTGCGTGTCAACAAGTCTTTCATCGTGCAGCGTGCGTTGACCATGCGCCAGATGCTGGAGGCTTCCGCACGCATGTCCCGCTATATGCACTATACCATTGGCGAGAAGAAACAGTCCATCTGGATTGCACAGCGCGAAGGGCGTGCCAAGGACTCCAACGACCGTACGCAGGATAGTGTGCTGAAGATGCTGGCAATAGGCGGTGAAGGTGACATCATTGACCGTTTAATGGAGATGAATATAGCTCCGCTTGCCATTTCTTATGAATATGACCCTTGCGACTTTCTGAAAGCGCAGGAATTCCAACTGAAACGGGACATTGAAGGCTATAAGAAAACGAAGGCTGATGATTTGCTGAATATGCAGACCGGACTGTTCGGCTATAAAGGGCGGGTACATTTCCAGACGAGTGCTTGCATAAATGACGAATTGGCGAAAATGGACCGTTCGCTTTCGAAGCCCGAACTCTTTGCACGTATGTCTGCGCTGATAGACAAGCGTATTCATGCCAGTTACCGGATGTATCCCAATAATTATGTGGCGCACGACCTTCTCGAGGGGAATGAGGATTTTTCCGACCATTACACTGCCGAGGATAAACAGCGCTTCACAGACTACATGGAACAACAGCTGGAACGCATTTCCATTCCCGATAAGGATGTGGATTTCCTGCGTGGAAAGATGTTGTCGATGTATGCCAACCCGTTGAAGAATTATCTGGCGGCTATAAAAGAATGAATACATGAAGAGGTGCTGTTATTGGTGGCTTTTGCCTTTGTTGGTTTGCCTGTTGGCTGGTTGTGGCGATGATGATTATCATTATCCTTCCGTGAGGTTGGAATTCTTGACTGCCTTTTCGGGGGCTGACGGCTATCTGCGGTCTGTTGTGACGGATGAAGGGGAAACCTTGCCGGTAGTGGAGGACAAGACAAAGACGAACATAGAGTCGAACGCCTCGGTACGTGTCATCAGTAATTATGCTTCGGAGGTTACTCCCGACGGAACTGCCGGTGCGGTACTGTATGCTTTGAGCGGTGTTCTCTCTGTTGCTCCCCAGACAGCCGACAAGTTTGAGGAGGACGTCAAGACGGAGCCTGCTGATGTGCTGGGCATTTGGATGGGACTTGACTATCTCAACATGGTATTGACAGTCAAGGAGAATGGTGAGCATAAGTTTCATTTCGTAGAGGATGAAATAACCGTGGATACCACTGCCGGGTGCAGTGAGGTATACCTGACGCTGTATCATGATGCAAAGGAGGAGGTGGTATCGTATACCAGGCGTGCCTACGTTTCCGTACCTTTGAGGCAGTATGCGGCAGAGGGTATACGGAAGGTTATGGTTCATTTTAGTGTGCACACTTATTCTGGTGACATCAAGGCTTACGATTTTGTTTATAACCCTGACTAAAATGAAATATTCGATGAAGACATTGTTCGCTGGCCTTTGCCTCGTTTTTGCCATCCTATTTTCCTGCGGGCAGAAGGAAGGACAGTTCAAGTCTGTTTCAGTGGATGACTTTTCCACATTGATAGCCAATCCGGAGGTGCAGCTTCTGGACGTGCGCACTGTTGCCGAATACTCGGAAGGACATGTGCCCCACAGTATCAATATCAATGTGCTGGATGAGTCGTTTGAAACGATGGCCGACTCCACTCTGCAGAAAGACAAACCGATTGCGGTATATTGTCGCAGTGGTAAGCGCAGTAAAAAGGCCGCCGCCATACTGAGCAAAAAAGGATATATAATCTATGATCTTGACAAAGGTTTCATCGGTTGGGAAGAAGCGGGGAGGGAAGTGGAAAGGTAATAACGGTTGTGCAGAAACACGATTCTTTCATTCATTTAAGGGAGTTAGAAGGAATGGAAGAGAGCCGGAGGCGATAGTATCGCCATACATTAACAGAATTATCGGTTTTTAACTCCTGAGCCCGAAGGGCGATAACTCCTTCTAACTCCCTTAGGTGAAAGAACTGTGAGTGATTATTAGATACCTTCAAGCAGTCTTTTCAGCACCACTGTTGCTGAAATCTCCCGATTGGCCGCTTCGGGGATTACGATGGACTGCGGACTTTCTATCACATCATCTGTCACAATCATGTTGCGTCGAACCGGCAGGCAGTGCATGAAGTAGGCATTGTTGGTAACAGCCATCTGGCGCTCGCCTACTGTCCAGGCGCGGTCTTTGCTCAATATTTGTCCATAGTTGTCGCCAGTATAGGCAGCCCAGTTCTTGGCATAGACAAAATCAGCTCCTTCAAAAGCCTTCATCTGGTCATATTCTACGTGGGCATTTCCTACAAATTTGGGGTCGAGTTCATAACCTTCGGGATGCGTAATCACAAAGTCATAATCTGTTGCATTCATCCATTCGGCAAAGGAGTTGGGGACAGCCTGGGGCAATGGACGCGGATGTGGAGCCCATGTCATCACTACTTTGGGGCGTGTCGTCTTCTTATACTCCTCAATGGTTATCAAGTCGGCAAAACTCTGTAACGGATGGCGTGTGGCAGCTTCCATGGAGAATACCGGTCGGCCCGAATGCTTGATGAACTGCTCCAGTATCACTTCGTTGTAATCGTCTTCCTTGCTTTCGAAACGTGCGAAAGAACGTACGCCGATGATGTCGCAATAGCAGCCCATCACGGGAATGGCTTCCAGCAAGTGTTCCGGTTTGTCACCGTCCATGATGACGCCACGTTCCGTTTCCAGTTTCCAGGCTCCTTGGTTGATATCCAGTACAATCACGTTCATGCCCAGATTCAATGCGGCCTTCTGTGTACTGAGGCGGGTACGCAGGCTGGAGTTGAAGAAAATCATCATCAGCGTTTTGTTACGTCCCAGTTCCACATATTTGAAACGGTCTTTCTTAATCTCGAATGCTTCGTTCAGTGCAGACTTTAGGTTACCTATGTCCTGCACGCAAGTAAAGTTCTTCATATTACAGTCTTTTTAGTGTATCTATATCTTCGTTATATCAGCTGTCAAGGTCTGGTCTGTCCGGAACCTTCGACAATCCATTTGTATGTAGTGATTTCTTCCAGGGCCATCGGACCGCGGGCGTGTAGCTTTTGGGTGCTGATGCCGATTTCGGCACCAAGTCCGAATTGTGCGCCGTCGGTGAAGGAGGTCGGTGCATTGACGTACACACAAGCGGCGTCCACTTCTCGGCAAAACCATTCGGCCCGTGTCTTATCGTCCGTAATGATGCATTCGCTATGCTTGGAACCGTGTTTTCGGATATGTGCCAATGCTTCCTGAAAAGAATTCACGGTTTTAATGGCCATCTTGTAGTCCAGGAACTCTCTGCCGTAGCACTTTTCAGAGGCGAGTCTCAACAAATCGGCGGGATATTTGCCAAGCAGGCTGTGGTAGGCAGGTTCATCGGCAAATATCTCTACATTGCTTGATTGCAGCGGCAGGCATAGGTCGGGCAAATTGGCCAGGCTGTCGGCTTCAATAATCAGGCAATCTAAAGCATTGCATACACTGACGCGGCGTGTCTTGGCATTGGCAATGATGGATGGACCTATGCTTATATCGCCATAGCGGTCGAAGAGCGTATGGCATACGCCGGCGCCAGTCTCTATAACCGGTACTGTGGCATTCTGACGTACGAAGTTTATCAGGCTGCTGCTGCCGCGCGGAATTATCAAATCTACATAATCGTTGGCGTGCAGTAGTTCGGCAGTCGCCTCTCTGTCGGCAGGAAGCAGTTCCACGATGTGTGTATCTACATTGAAATGTTCCAGTACTTCGTGTATCACGCTGATTATGGCACGGTTGGAATAATCTGCATCGCTCCCGCCTTTCAGAATACAGGCATTTCCGCTTTTAAGGCAGAGTGAGAATACATCGAAACTGACGTTGGGACGAGCTTCGTAGATAATGCCTATGACACCAAAAGGCACACTGACCCTTTTTATCTTCAATCCGTTGGGCAATATACTTTCTTTAAGCACCTTTCCCAAAGGAGAAGGGAGGGCAGCTACGTTGCGGATATCCGCAGCAATGTCCTGCAAACGGCTTTTTGTCAGTCTCAGGCGGTCGTATTTAGGGTCGGTAGAAGGCATATGCTCCAAATCCTTCTGGTTTTCACTCAGAATGAAGTCTGTTTTATTTATGGCAGCGTCTGCGACAGACAGTAATATCTGGTTGATTTTTTTGTCGCTCAATGCTAACATATTACGGCTGGCATCTTGTACGGCGACAAAAGTTTTGTTTAAGTTCATTTCCTCATTGAATATAGGGTGATAAATATGCAAGTATAAATATATATCGTGGGATAATATTCGTCTGTGGTTTATTCTATATATAGGTAGTCGTAGTGCACTACGGATTTCTTTCCATGTTTTCCCATTGTTTCCCGCGCCTGACTGGAGTCGCAGTTGGCTTTTCCCACACCGATGGGTTTACCGTTGAAGTCGATAATCCGTACGATGTCATCCTTCTCGAACTCACCTATAATGTCAGTGATACCTACTGGGAGGATGCTTACTGCTTTGTCCGAGAAAAGCAGTTCGGTGGCACGATGATTGATGTGCAGCTCACCTTTGGCAAACCCTTCACTGTGCGCAATCCATTTCTTGATACTTGATACCGGTTCCGGAGACGGAATGAAGCGGGTATAGTTTAAAGGATTAGGGATTAAGGATGAGGGATTGTCGTCCGGAGTGATGGGGCAGTCCCATCCTTTATCCTTCATCCTTAATCTTTCATTCTTCATTATTTCCACGAGGATGTTGTCCCGCTTCCCGTTAGCTATGATAACTGTGATGCCTTCATCTGCCACTTTACGGGCAATGTTGGTTTTGGTCAGCATGCCACCGCGCCCGAAGCTGGACTTGGAAGTTTGTATGTAGGAGGAGAGGTCCTTGTCTTGTCCTATTTCACGGATAACCCGAGAACCCGGGTCGGTGGGTGAACCGTCGTAGATACCATCTATATTGCTGAGAATGATTAGTGCCTGAGCATCCATCATGGAGGCTATCAGACCGGACAGCTCGTCGTTGTCGGTAAACATCAGTTCGCTTACAGAAATGGTGTCGTTTTCGTTGACAATGGGAATAACGCCGTTCTCCAACATTACGGTCATACAGTTTTTTTGGTTGAGGTAATGGCGGCGGGTGGAGAAGTTCTCTTTCATTGTGAGTACTTGTCCTACGGAAATGCCATGCTCCCGGAACAGCTCGTAGTAACGGTTGATGAGCTTGGCTTGTCCCACGGCGGAAAAAAGCTGGCGCTGGTCTACACTATCCAGCTTCTTGGCGGGGCACACTTCGCTACGTCCCGAAGCAACGGCTCCGGAAGAAACTAGTATTATTTCTATGCCGGCTTTGTGTAGCTCGGCTATCTGGTCTACCAAAGCGGACATACGGGTAATGTCGAGAGTACCGTCACGACGTGTCAAAACATTGCTGCCTATCTTGATGGCAATTCTATTGAAATCAATCCCCATTGTGTTTCTTTTCGTATTCGCAGACTACTTCCATGGCAGCTTCGGAGTCCTTCTCATTGACGAGAACGGAAACATCTACCGCAGTGGCAGGCAGTACAACGTTTACTACCATTCCGTCTTTTGTTACAGCTTCAATATCACTATTTCCCAGCAAGCTCTTTACTAGTTCTGCTTCCCACGGTGAACCGGTGAACACCTCAACAAGTTTGCTTTTGTCTTCTTCTTTCATGATGGTATGAATTTAGAGGTTTTTGTCTTACAAAGATAACAAATGTTTTTGTTTTAATGTTTAATGCTGACGGATTTATAGTTCAATCCTCTCAACTCTTATCGATTCATTCAGGAAAGTGGAAGCCGATTCTGTGAATTTCTCCTCCGATTCTGTGGTGCGGTAGACGCATCTTCCGCCTTTGGTGCATTTTCTGTCCATTTCCGGATGGCGGTGAAGATAGTCTTTCAGGCTGTCTGCCACCAGTTCCCCTTGGGTGACGGTTGTGATGCCGTCGGGCATGTATTGCTGTATCTTAGGCAACAGCAACGGGAAGTGCGTGCAGCCCAGGATGACGGTGTCTATTTCCGTGTCTTTGATTAGCAGGTTGTTGATGTTCTTGCGTATGAAGTAGTCGCTACCCTCACCTTGTGCCTCATTGTTTTCTACGAGTGATACCCATAGAGGGCAAGCTTCACCGCTCACTTTTATGTCGGGGAAGAGTTTATGCACTTCCAGCGGATAGGATTCCGACTTGATGGTTCCTGCCGTGGCAAGCACTCCCACATGGCGGCTTTGGGTAATGCTCCCTATACATTCTACAGTCGGACGGATTACTCCCAACACACGGCGCATTGGGTCGAGACGAGGCAAATCATTCATTTGTATGTTGCGCAGGGCTTTTGCCGAAGCTGTATTGCATGCCAGGATGACGAGGTGGCAACCCATCTCGAATAGTTTGGTGACTGCCTGTAAAGTGAATTCATAGACAATCTCGAACGAGCGGGTTCCGTAAGGCGCACGTGCGTTGTCACCCAGATAAATGTAATCATATTGGGGAAGTGCTTCCCGTATCTTGCTTAGGATAGTCAGTCCACCATATCCGGAATCGAATATTCCGATGGGACCGGCTGCAGAAGGTAATGTTTGTTTCATGCGTTCTAAAGGCTATGTGTCATGCAAAGATAATTCAAATTTCTCAGTAATGTATAAAAAATAAGCGCGGACAAAACTATCCGCGCTTGCTCTATTATAAATAATTCTATTATTTAATGCCCAATTGCGTTTTAACTTTGGCGGTTACATCAATGCTCTGTGCTCCAACGAAAGGTATCGGGGTACGAGCCAAGTCGAAAATGTAGACAACGCTTTCAGCTTTGCCCACAGCCTGAATGGCTTCGTCCAGTTTCTGATAGATGGGAGCCATGGCATCTTGCTGTGCTTTCTGCATGCTTTGATAAGCTTCTTGCTGGAACTGTTCTTGACGTTGAGCCATATCCTGCAACTCTTTCTGGCGTCTTTCTGCAATGTTTTTCGGCAGAGAGTCGGCTTGTGCCAGGAATTCCTGATACTTCTTTTGGAATTCTTCGTTGGTACGCTGCATTTCATCCTGATATTTTTTAGACATGGCGTCTAAGTCAGCTTGAGCTTTGGTAAATTCAGGCATAACAGCGATTACTTCCTGAGAATTCATGTGGGCGAATTTAGCTTGCGCCATAACTCCCAGCGGGAGGGCGAACATAACTACGAGTAGTGCGATTTTTTTAAGCATAATGTTTATTATTTATTTGAATGATTATTCATCGGGGGCAAATATAGCGCAAACTGAACGCAATACAAAATAAGCAAGCTTATTTTTAATCCTGAAGAGTCTATATTCCGAAACAAATGTATGAAATTAATTTGAATATCCCAGTCTTGCAAGTACCTCATTGCTGACGTCAATACTTGGTGAGGCAAAAATGATACTTGATGCGGAAGCACGGTCTACAACTACTGCATATCCGTTCTGTGTAGCAATTTCCTTTACAGCATTGTATATTTCATCTTGAATAGGTTGCATCAGACTTTCACGTTTCTTATATAGCTCGCCTTCCGGACCGAAATATTTGCGGCGCAGTTCGGCTGCCGATTTTTCTTTAGCGACAATCTCTTCCTCCTTTTTGCCTCTCTGTGTTTCAGAAAGGGAAGCAATCTGAGACTGATAGTTCTTGTACAAAGTCTTGGCTTCTTCGGAAATCTTTTCAACTTCACTCTGCCATTGTCTGGAAACTTGTTCCAGTTGTTCGTTGGCACGTTCATAGGCAGGAATATTTTCCAGGATATATTCCATATCAATCAAGGCGAACTTCTGTGCACTGGCTGTTGTGCTTACTGCAAACAGCGTAAAAAGAATCAATAAACTCTTCTTCATAACGATACTGCGTTAATTGTCAATTATCAATCGTCCATTACTTAGAATTCCTGTCCCAAGATGAAGTGGAACTGGCTGCCACCATATTGCGAGGAACCCATTATCTTGTCGAAACCGTAAGCCCAGTCAATACCCATCATACCAATCATCGGGAGGAAGATGCGGACACCGACACCGGCTGAACGCTTCAATTCGAACGGATTGAACTTATTGACATCATGCCATGCATTACCGGCTTCTACAAACGTTAACGCATAAATACTGGTACTTGTTTCGAGCATCAAAGGATATCTTAATTCCAGTCCGAGACGTGTATAGGCATAACCTTCAGAACGGTATGGAGTCAATGAACTGTTCTCATAACCGCGGAGGGCAATACTTTCTGTAGCATAGCTGGAGTAGCCGGTCATACCGTCACCACCTACGTCAAACGTTTCGAACGGAGATTTTTTGTATTTGTTGTAGTGTCCCAGCAGACCGAATTCTACACGTCCCATCAATACCGGAGTACGTTTAACGGTAATCGGGTCCATCAACGGGATATAGATTTTGGATTTGAATTTCCACTTGTGATATTCAATCCACTTGTGCATCTTGTTCATGTCTTCCTGACTGCTGGTGCTGTACTTGCTGTAATCGGTACCGTCAAACAGAGAGAAAGGCGGTGTGATTTGTGCAGACAACGAGAATTCGGAACCTTGGCGTGGATAAATCGGATTGTCGATAGAGCTACGGGACAAGGTCAAGTTGAGGCTGAGGTTGTTACACTTACCGTTGGTAACCGGGAAGTACTGCCAGTCACTCAGAACATAACGTTGATAAGACAACTCGGCTGTGAACTGGAAGTAGTCATCCGGCCATTTCAAACGCTTACCGAACATCACTGCGAGACCATACATCTGGATAGATTTGTCCGGGTCGTAATAATTCTCGTAGTTATTGTAGCTGCCGTAGTTGTACATACCGTAGCCATACATACCGCTATAAAAGCTGTTGTAATAGCTGTTCATGTAGGCCGAATTGTAATAACGGCTACTGATGTCGGTCTGGCGGGAATAGAAAGCTGATACGGAGAACGCGTTCGGGCGTTTACCGCCAAACCACGGGTCATAGAATGAAACGCTGTATGACTGATAGTATTTGGCATTGGTCTGGCCGCTGATGGTCAACGTCTGACCGTCACCTTGCGGGAGAATACCACGGTAGTTCTCACCCGGATGTAGCAGGTTGGACAGAGAGAAGTTGGTGAACTTCAGACTTAACTTACCGATAATACCCGTTTGTCCCCAACCGGCAGAGAACTCTACCTGGTCATTGGCTTTGGATACAAGGTCGTAACCGATGTCTACCGTGCCGTCTTCCGGTCTCGGCTGGATGTCGGGTTGGATTTGTTCGGGGTCGAAGTGTCCCATCTGCTGGATTTCACGCATGGAACGCATCAGGTCTTCACGGCTGAAGAGTTCGCCCGGACGGGTACGGAGTTCACGGCGTACCACGTTTTCATATAAACGGTCGTTACCGTTGATGCTGACTTTGTTGATGGTAGCCTGGCGGCCTTCGTAGATACGCATTTCTAGGTCGATGGAGTCGCCCACGATGTTTACTTCCACCGGTTCGAGGCTGTAGAACAGATAACCGTTGTTGTAGTAGAGGTTGCCGATGGCATCGTCGTCGGTCATTGTACGTTCTTCAAGCAGCTTTTGGTTGTAGACGTCGCCCTTCTTCATCTGGAGGAGGAAGTTCAGTTGTTCGGAAGGATAAAGTGTGTTACCTACCCAAGTTACATTGCGGAGGTAGTATTTCTGTCCTTCCTCAATCTGCATGAAGATGTCCACCGTGCGGTCATCATAAGGCTTGATGCTGTCTGTCACGATAATGGCGTCGCGATAACCCAGTTCGTTGTATTTATCGATGATTAACTGTTTGTCCGCTTCGTAGTTGTCCTCAATGAATTTCTTGGTGCGGAACAGATTGATCAGTTTGCCCTTTTCGTTTGTTTTCTTCATCACACGCTTCAGCTTCTTGGTTGCGAGAACCTCGTTGCCTGTGATGGTGATTTGATGTACTTTCACTTTCTCTTTTTTGTCGATGTCGATGTTGACAATCACTTCATTTTTCTTTTCCGGATCATCCCGTTGAGTGATGATTACATCTGCATTCTTGAAGCCCTTGTCGTCAAAGTATCGTTTTATCAGGGTCTTGGCACGGTCCACCAGATTAGGTGTAATCTGCCCCCCCTTTATCATACCGATTCTGCTTTCCAAATCTTCACGCTCCGACTTTTTTACACCGTTGTAGCGGATGTCGGAAACACGCGGACGCATCGTCAGACGAATGGTCAGCCAGATTTTGTCACCCTCAATTTTGTCTGCTGTGATTTCCACGTCCGAGAACAGACCATGGCGCCAGTAGCGCTTACAAGCTTGTGTAATTTCATCACCCGGCACGGTGATGGTCTGCCCTTTGGACAGTCCGGACAATCCGACAATTACATAATCCTCATAGTTTTGGGCTCCTTCAACCTTAATGTCGGCTATTTCATACTTCTTGGGGGTTCCCGAATAGAGTATAACCGGCTTTTCGGCTTCATCGGTGTTGTTTATGTCCTGTGCTGCTGTTGTCAGAGTGCAGCCGAAAAGGCAGACAAACGTTACGAGTATGGAGAAAATACGATAGTGCATCTTTTTATTTACTATTTTACAATTTACTATTTACTATATTGGGTGTCCGTTGATTAATTGATTTGCTCGCTGGTCTTGCCGAACCTGCGTTCGCGTTTCTGATAGTCGCATATGGCTTTACGTAGTTCTTCTTCGCGGAAGTCGGGCCAGTAAGTATCACAGAAATAGAGTTCCGAATAAGCGCATTGCCATAGCATGTAGTTGCTGAGGCGGAGTTCGCCTCCGGTGCGTATCAGCAAGTCGGGGTCGGGCATGAAGCTGGTTGTCAGATGGCGGGATATGAGTTCACTGTCAATTTGCTCGGGCTTTAACTCACCTTTCTGTACCAGACCGGCCATTTGTCGGGTAGCTTCCGTTATTTCCCAACGGGAAGAGTAACTCAATGCCAGCACTAGACACATTCCCGTGTTGTGGGAGGTGTGTGCCACACAAGTGATGAGCCGTTGCTGTACGTTGGCAGGCAGTTTTTCAATATCTCCTATTACTCGGAAGCTGATATTGTTCTTCATGAACGTCTCTTCCTCTATGGAGTCGAAGAGCAGTCCCATCAGGGCGGCTACCTCGTCCGACGGACGATTCCAGTTCTCGGTAGAGAACGTATATAAAGTAAGGTATCTGACTCCTAATTTAGCGGCTTCCTCTGCAATGATATGCACAGTTTCCGCACCGGCCTGATGTCCATAGCTACGTTCGTGTCCACGCTGCTTGGCCCACCGTCCGTTACCGTCCATGATAATCGCCACATGCTGTGGTATCCGGTTTAGATCGATTTCTTCCTTGTATGACATCATTATTATTGTATTTCGAAGCCCAATCTGTTAAGACGTCCGCGCCATACCTCATTCTTGGTTCCGTTACCGCCGAATATTACCCAAATGAAGTCCCGTTTGTCTGCCGGGGCCACTGTCTTGTCTTTCGTCGGTTCCACTATGATGGAATACGCTCCTTTACCTTTGAATTCCTGAGGTAGCAGGAATTTGGTTTCTGTCTGGCTCCACGCAATGCCCGTGATGGAGCTGTAGATGGCGTCAAGTTCTCCTCCAAAACAATAGAGCATACCGCCATAGAACATGATGGCGGGGTTCACTATGCTGGGACAATATGTGTCGTACATTGTGTTGTCCAAACTAGCCCAACCTTTGCCGTCCAATGAGAACCAGGGTATTGTCTCTTTTTCACTGACCGGCGGCATTCCTACCAGAATCACCTTCTCTACACCATTGCCGGTTCGGGTCTGGGTTGTGGATATGTTTTCGGTAGGGAATCCTGCCGGTACTTCCTCAAGGATAAGGTTGTCAGCCGTGTTTTCCGCTTCCCAATTCTTTCCGTCTTTACATATATTGAAATATTGCTTTCCGTTGATTTCCACAATGCCCGAAAGCCGGTCAGAGAAACCATTGATGAGGACTATGACATTGTCTCCCAATGTGGTGACTTCTGTCCAAGCGGCGCCATCAGTGGAGCTGAATACTTTTTTGCTTTTCGTCACCATATAGAGTGCATCGTTATACTCTACGGCAGATGTCAGCTTTACATCTGAGGGGAGGTTGCTGACATTAATCTCACTCCAGTTGTATTTATCGGGCGCAGTTGATGTCTTGTAAGCGGTAGTGTTGGAAGTGTAGACAAACAGTTCGTCACCCAGTACAACCGCTTTTTGCTGGCCTAAATTGATGGTATTGGAGAATACATTCCCTCTTTTCTGCATGTCTGTCCAGACGAGTGAGTCCGGGTCTTGCAGATGTACATTAATTTTCAGTTTATATTCTCGGATTGTAATGCCATCGGCGGCATGTGCTTTGAATAGCATGCCGGCATCGTTGTTCATGGCGGGTCTTAAATCTACGGAGTCCGACATGACAAATACCGTGTCGGTAGGCGAGCCTGAAGTTATCCAACCGGTAACGTCCATAGTATCAATTAAAATACGGTCGATGATGGTATCCGAACCTACGGGCAAGGAATCCCTGTTATAGATGAGTCTTTTAAGCTGGTCAATTGTAAATTTGTAATGTTTGCCATGTATGGTATCAATACCAAAAGCATGTATAGTAGCATCGGAGCTGAATTCATAATTGTCGTCAGAGTCAAGGCATGAACTTAGAGCAAATGACACAATAAGAAAACTCGCAATTACTGATAGAAACTTTATTCTCATTTTGAAAGTTAGTGTTTATTTACAAGTTGCAAAAATAGGAACATTTTTTTCTATAAACAGCTTTACGTAGAAGTTTTATATAAAATTATAGATAATAAGATTGTTTTTCCCGATAGAAAAGTCCTGGAATGAGGCTGTTGATGATTTTTTACGATGTTTGAAAAACATGTGGCACATAATGTGCCGGTCTGAAGGGACGATTCCATTCAAGGCCTCGTAGCCTCATTGTTCCTTGCCCGCCCCCGTACACTATGATGATACGGGACAGACGCGGAAAGAGGGCGGCGCAAAGCTGATGGCAGACTGTTTGGAAAGTGTGTGCCAATCCGTTCTTGGAATCTTTGGGATAATACTGAACAGGATTGAAGCACGCTTCTAGATTTTGTTTACGGCCGTATAATGGCGAAAATTTCTATTAAAGAAATGTTCTTTCATAAAAGGATGTCTGTCGCTGACTTTGGGTGCTTTGACTCCGGAGCGTAGGAGGCACGGGGCTTCTTCTACAAAGATTTCGTCCCACAGTCCGGCATCAATGAAGGATTGGAGCGTTTGGCTGCCACCCTCTACCAAAAGGGATTGTAATCCGCGTGTATACAGCGTTTCCATGATTTCGGGGAGTATGTTCTGCCGGTAGTCGCTGACCGGCAGATACTCTGTATTCGGTAGCGGAGCGTGCGGGGCTTCTGTAAAAACGAGGGTCGGCACGCTACCGTCAAATAGGTGAAGGTTGGGGGATAGCTTTTGTTGCCGGTCCAGCACGATACGTACCGGTGAATGACCATGCCAATGGCGGACATTCAGGCTGGGATTGTCCAGTTCAGCCGTACGGGTACCTACTAATATGGCACTGTGCTCTGTCCGTTTTTTGTGCACCATCATTGAGGTCAGCGGGCTGGAGAGAATGATTGGTTTGCCGTCCGTGCGGGAGTAATCGATGTATCCGTCTGAAGATTCCGCCCATTTCAAGGTGATGTAGGGGCGTCGCAAAGTATGGAAGGTGATGAACCTGCGGATGAGCTGCCGACATTCTGCTTCCAGCACTCCGACAATAACTTCACGTCCGGAATCCTTCAGTTTCTGTATGCCCCGGCCCGCAACCTTGGAGAAAGGATCTCCGCACCCGATGACGATGCGTGGAATCTGCTTCTCGATGATGAGGTCTGCACATGGAGGAGTTTTGCCATAGTGCGAACACGGTTCCAGGCTGACGTAAATGGTGGACCGCCTCAGTAGGGATGTGTCTTTCACGGAACGGATGGCGTTGACCTCGGCGTGGGCTTCTCCGCAGCGCACATGGTATCCTTCACCTATGATTTTCCCGTCACATACTATTACTGCTCCTACCATCGGGTTGGGCGCTGCATTGCATTGCCCGTTTCGTGCCAGTTGGATGCACCGCAGCATGTATTTCTCTTCTTCTGAATTCATGTCCTTGCTTATCTTTTGGTTGAATAATCAAAATTAATGATTACTTTTGCAGCCCGAATAAAACCGGACTCCGAATGAATGTAACCGTTTCACATATCCGCAGCGCTTTGCAGGAGTGCTATCCTCCCCGGGAGGCGGCCAACCTTTCGCGTATTGTCTGCTGTGAAATGTTTGGTCAGAGTAATATTGACTATTACCTGGGCAAAGATATGATTTTATCTCCAAACAATGAAAGGGAATTGGAAAGCATTCTTTCCCGTCTGTGCAATTTTGAGCCCATACAGTATGTGCAGGGTGCTGCCCGTTTCCTGGGACGTACTTTTCAGGTGGCGTCGGGGGTACTTATTCCCCGTCCTGAAACGGAAGAACTGGTGGAGGCGATGTTGAAGGAAATCGCTCCGGCTTCCCGTATTCTCGACATTGGTACCGGAAGCGGGTGCATTGCCGTCACTTTGTCTAAGGAGTTGCCGGAGGCGGAAGTAACCGCTTGGGATATTTCCGGAGAAGCTCTTGCCATAGCCGACGGTAATAACCGTTTGCTGCAGGCTTCCGTACAATTTGTACAGCGTGATGTCCTGACGTATCAACCTGCTGAGGATGACTGTTTTGATGTAATCGTCAGTAATCCACCTTATGTTACGGAAACAGAAAAGCGGGACATGGAGCCTAATGTCTTGAACTGGGAACCTTCGGAGGCTTTATTTGTTCCGGACAGCGACCCGCTCCGTTTCTATCGGTGTATAGGTGAACTGGGACGGAGAATGCTGACGGCCGGCGGCCAACTCTATTTTGAAATCAACCGGGCATTTGGAGAGGCTGTCGCTTCGATGCTTCGCAAGCAAGGCTATGCGAATGTCCGTATCCGAAAAGATATTTCCGGCAACGACCGGTACGTAATTGCAGAACGATGGAAATAACTGAAACAGAAGCTTTGAACAGAGTGGCGGCATATTGCTCCACTGCCGAGCATTGCCGGGCGGAGATTGCAGAAAAACTGCAACGCTGGGGCATTGCCTATGATGCCATAGACCGTATCATCAATCGTTTGGAGCAAGAAAAGTACATTGATGAAGAGCGCTTCTGTCGTGCTTTCATCAACGACAAATACCGTTTTGCCAAATGGGGCAAGATGAAGATAAGGCAGGCGCTCCAGTTGAAAAAGATATCTTCGTCTGTCTATTGGCCCTATTTGAACGAGATTGATGAAGAAGAATACCACTCTGTTCTGCAGAAGCTGCTGGCGGCAAAGCGTAAAAGCGTCCGTGCCGAAAATGAGTATGAACTGAATGGTAAATTGATGCGTTTTGCCTTGAGCAGGGGGTTCGAAATGAAGGATATATGTCGTTGCATAGAGGTTTCAGGGGAAAATGACTACTCCGAATGAAAATTATCGGCTTTCTCTTTTTAATTCTCATTCTGTTTCCGTATTTTTGCGCCATATTTATCATATATAGATTAGTTTTGCTATGAAAACTTTAGAAAGATTGTTTGCAGAGAAGTTGCTGAAGATAAAAGCGATTAAGCTACAACCGGCTAACCCGTTTACTTGGGCATCCGGATGGAAGTCTCCGTTTTATTGTGATAACCGCAAAACCCTTTCTTATCCTTCTCTCCGTAATTTCGTGAAGATTGAAATTACGCGTCTGATTTTGGAACGTTTCGGACAGGTGGATGCCATTGCCGGTGTGGCAACGGGAGCTATTCCGCAAGGTGCCTTGGTGGCCGATGCATTGAGCCTGCCATTTGTATATGTACGCTCCACTCCGAAAGACCATGGACTGGAGAATTTGATTGAAGGTGAACTTCGTCCCGGTATGAAGGTGGTAGTCGTGGAAGATTTGATTTCGACGGGTGGAAGTAGCTTAAAGGCTGTAGAAGCTATCCGTCGTGACGGATGTGAGGTCATCGGTATGGTGGCTGCCTATACTTATGGTTTCCCAGTTGCTGAAAAGGCATTTAAGGATGCCAAAGTACCTTTGGTGACACTGACCAATTACGAGGCTGTACTGGAAGTGGCACTGCGTACGGGCTATATCGAGGAAGGAGATGTGGAGACTCTGAATGAATGGCGTAAAGACCCTGCACATTGGGAATCTGGAAAATAAGAACTTATTTGTAAAAATATTGATATGGATAAAAGAGCCATTCGGATAGATTCTGTCCGGATAGTTCTTTTTTTCTTTTTGAATACGACTGATTATGACGAAATTTGAGAGTGGAGTGAAAGTTGTACCGGCTTCACAAGAAGCTGTTTATGAAAAGCTTTCCGACCTGAGCAATCTGGAGAAAGTGAAAGACCGTTTGCCTGAAAACAATGTGAAGAGTTTTAGTTTTGATGCAGAAAGCATAACGATAGAAGTGGCTCCTGTAGGAAAGATTACGTTACAAATTGTGGAAAAGGAACCTTGCAAGTGTATCAAGTTTGCAACAACCACTTCACCGTTGCCCTTCAATCTGTGGATACAGATTGTACCCGTTACCGAAACTGAATGCAAAATGAAGCTTACCATCGGCATGGATATAAACCCGTTTATGAAGACTATGGTACAAAAGCCTTTGCAGGAAGGACTGGAGAAAATGGCAGATATGTTGGCGATGATACAATATTAATTATTAACTATTAATCATTAGAAACAACGTGGCTCAGAAACTTTGGGAAAAATCCATTCAGGTAAATAAAGATATCGAACGCTTCACGGTAGGCCGTGACCGTGAAATGGACCTTTATTTGGCAAAGCACGATGTGTTGGGTTCCATGGCGCACATCACGATGCTTGAAAGCATTGGTTTGTTGACGAAAGAAGAACTGCGGCAATTGCTGGCCGAATTGAAGGAAATCTATGCAATGGCCGAGCGCGGAGAATTTGTGATAGAAGAGGGAGTGGAAGACGTTCACTCGCAAGTGGAACTTATGCTGACGCGTAACTTGGGTGATATAGGTAAGAAAATACACAGCGGACGTTCGCGTAACGACCAGGTGTTGCTTGATTTGAAGCTCTTTACCCGTACAGAGATAAAGGAGGTGGCGGAAGCTGTGGAACAATTGTTCCATGTGCTGGTTATGCAGAGCGAACGCTACAAGGATGTACTGATGCCGGGCTATACACACTTGCAGATAGCCATGCCGTCTTCTTTCGGACTTTGGTTTGGGGCATACGCCGAGAGCCTGGTGGACGATATGATGTTCCTTCAGGCTGCTTTCAAGATGTGCAACCGCAATCCTTTGGGGTCTGCTGCGGGATACGGTTCCTCATTCCCGCTGAACCGTACGATGACTACCCGTCTTTTGGGATTTGATTCCCTCAACTACAACGTAGTGTATGCCCAGATGGGGCGTGGCAAGATGGAGCGTAATGTAGCTTTTGCCCTTGCCAGTGTGGCCGGAACCATATCGAAATTGGCTTTTGACGCATGTATGTTCAACAGTCAGAACTTCGGTTTTGTGAAGCTGCCGGATGATTGCACTACCGGTTCCAGCATCATGCCTCACAAGAAGAACCCGGACGTCTTTGAGTTGACGCGTGCCAAGTGCAACAAATTGCAGTCCCTTCCCCAGCAGATTATGATGATAGCCAACAATCTTCCTTCCGGCTATTTCCGTGACTTGCAGATTATCAAAGAGGTCTTTCTGCCTGCTTTTCAGGAACTGAAAGACTGTCTGCAGATGACAACTTACATTATGAATGAAATCAATGTAAACGAGCATATTCTTGATGATGACAAGTATCTGCTTATTTTCAGTGTGGAGGAAGTCAACCGTTTGGCACGTGAAGGGATGCCTTTTCGCGATGCCTACAAGAAGGTGGGACTGGATATTGAAGCCGGGAACTTTTCGCATAGCAAAGAAGTACACCATACCCATGAAGGCAGTATAGGAAACCTTTGCAACGATGATATCTCTGCCTTGATGCAGAAAGTGGTAGAGGGCTTCGATTTTGCTACCATGCAAGCTGCAGAGAAAGAGTTGCTGGGCAGGTAAAAGGTTCTACGGCTTCAAGTCCCGGTTCGAGTACTGTACTTTTATAAAAAAAAATTTGGCAGAAACGGGAAAACTGTTTATCTTTGCACCCGTTATCCAAATGCGGAAATAGCTCAGTTGGTAGAGCATAACCTTGCCAAGGTTAGGGTCGCGAGTTCGAGTCTCGTTTTCCGCTCTCTTTTTCCCTTTTTTAGGATGCTCGAATGGTGGAATGGTAGACACGAAGGACTTAAAATCCTTTGGCCATTGCGGCTGTGCGGGTTCAAGTCCCGCTTCGAGTACTCTAAGGGACGAATCGTGTTTTTCACGGTTCGTCCCTTTTCTTTTATCTCTGTTATTCGTTGGATATGAGTGCTTTAGAAGAAAGAATTTGTTACGGTTCTGAAATATCCGTATCCAAGCTTTTCTATTTTATTGTACAATAAAGCTAAGAATTTGCAGTATATGAGAATGCTGGATGAACGGAAGGCGGTACGCTGTGCAAATGGAGTGGATAAATATTTATAAACCGTAGCGGACAAAGTGTTTTCCTTAATGGAACAAGTTGTTCTTATTGTGGAGAACACTTTGTTTTTCCTTATTGGCATGTGCTTACCGATGAAAGAAAGAATTTATATGAATAGCTTCCTCTTTATTGTTCAGAACAGCTTGGGGCGTTTGTTGTTGAACCGATAGCCGATGCCCAACATCAGATAATTGGGCTCATGAAATTCCCGGAGGTTATATCCTATATGGAGATACGAATTGCGTGTTACGTCTATTTTCAGGGCAAGAATCTGATAGAAAGACTTCATGTCACCACCACCGTGCAGAATGTTGGCCCCCAGACCGATACCTACCGTAAAGTAGGGCATGACAAGTTCTCCGCGGGCGGATAAGCCCAATGCCATCTGCTTCTTGGCGGGCGGAGTATGGAAGCCGTTCTCTTCATCGTACGATTCCTTCATGTTCGCGCTGTGGTCGTATACGCCGTCCAGAGCCACACCGGCGCGGAATTTATAGCCGAAGTTGTACATGGGTGCAAAGCTGAAACCGACCACGTTGTAAGTGCCGGGTGCGGGTACCTGGCCACTACTGCCCTCATGGGCCACTGCTTTCTTTCGCCAGGAGCCGAACAAAGTCAGGTCGTAGCTGACGTGGCGGGGGAATGGAGGAACGATAGGGCGTTGCCATGATGGGGTGAGCTCATCCGCTCTGCGGTTAAAGTTATATACCAGCCCCACTTTGCAGTCCACCGTGTTCAGACCGGAGTTGGGATATTGGGTATTTCCGTTGGAAAAGTGGCTTCCGGTAGCTCCTATCATCAGGTCGAACTTTCGGGAGAGCGCCCACTTTAAGTAGAAGTTCACATTGAGATAGGCATTCACTTTCGAGCCGATAATCTGGTTCTCCGGGTTGTCATAATCATCGTAGGGTCTCCAGTCGAACGATGCGCCGAAGTTCCATTCATAGTTCAAGGATATGCGGGGGCTGAATTGGGCGATGCGTCCTCCTTGAAACAGATAGACTGCCAGTGGGTTGCCCAGCTCTTCCGGATTGCCGAAGTTGAAATAGCCGACTCCAATTCCTTGATAGGCTCCTATATAAGCCTGGTCGGCAACGGTGTGGGGACGGAACTGGAAGGAGTATTCCAGATGGCCGGCATAGGTGTTTTTCATGGCTTTATATTGGTGGTTGGAGTACTCCAGAAAAGGGTTGGTCTGAAAAATATAGCCAGCACGCCCTTCTACGCCTAATCTATGGATGAAGCGCTGTGAGAAAGGGAGTGTATCCCGTTTATATTCCGAATGGTTATCGGATGTCCATTGTTGGGCGTATATTGCATCAGACAAGAAAAGTACCGCTCCTAAGAAAACCAGTATTTTCCATATTTGCATTCTGTTTTTCATATGCCGTGTCGGTCTTTCTTGTTTATAAATGTTTCAAGCGAAGTTTAATTTCGTGCAAATATAGTTTTTTTGTCCTTTTGGCATTCATAATGAGACAACTATTTGTAGAAAGAGAGGGTCAAAACGGAAATTTCAATTTTGCCCCCCTCCTTATTTATTCACCCGGATGTTGTCTTATGATTCAGGTGCTGGGTGATGAGTATTATTGCTGGTCGTTCTCCCGGATTTCCACACGGCGGATTTTCCCGCTGATGGTTTTGGGGAGTTCATCGACGAACTCGATGACACGCGGATATTTGTAGGGAGCCGTCACTTTCTTCACGTAGTTCTGCAACTCCTTGGCAAGCTCTTCTCCGGCGCGTGCCTTGTACTCTTTTGCCAACACAATCGTAGCTTTTACCACTTGGCCGCGGATTTCATCGGGCACACCGGTAATGGCACATTCCACTACGGCTGGGTGGGTCATTAATGCACTTTCCACTTCGAACGGGCCGATGCGGTAGCCGCTACTTTTGATGACGTCGTCGGCGCGGCCCACGAACCAGAGGTAGCCGTCTTCGTCTTTCCAGGCTACGTCTCCCGTGTAGTAAATGCCGTTGTTCCATGCCTCGTGGGTGCGGTTGGTATCGCGGTAGTATTCCTTAAACAATCCCAGCGGTTTGCCTTTGCCGGTACGGATTACAATCTGTCCCTGCTCACCGGCTTCCACAGAACGGCCGTCGTTGTCTATCAGGTCTACGTCGTATTGCGGATTTGGCAATCCCATGCTGCCGGGTTTCGGTTCCATCCACGGCATGGTGGCAACGGTAAGGGTCGTTTCGGTCTGTCCGAAGCCCTCCATCAGCTTGATGCCCGTCAACTTCTTGAAGGTATCAAATACGGCGGGGTTCAATGCTTCTCCGGCGATGGTGCAGTATTCCAGGCTGGATAAGTCGTACTTAGTAAGGTCTTCGTGAATGAGGAATCGGAAGATGGTGGGCGGCGCACAAAGCGACGTGACGTGATAATCTTGTATCTTCTCCAGTATGGCTGCGGGAGTGAATTTCTCGTGGTCGTATACAAATACGTTGGCGCCGGCAATCCATTGCCCGTATAGCTTTCCCCACACAGCTTTTCCCCAACCGGTGTCGGCAATGGTGAGGTGTAAGCTGCTCTCTTTCAAGTTGTGCCAGAAGCTGCCGGTGACGATATGTCCCAACGGATAGGTGAAGTCGTGCGCCACCATCTTGGGTTCTCCGGTAGTACCGCTGGTGAAGTACATCAGGGAGATGTCGTCGTTCGTGTTCGGATGTTCCGGTTTCACGAAAGGAGCGGCGGCCTCGATACCTTTGTGGAAGTCTTCGAATCCTTCGGCAACTTCCGGTCCGACGCTTACCAGATGTTTCACGGTAGGAGAGTCCGGCATGGCTGCCGTGATATGGCCGGTGATGACGCTTTCGCCGGCGCAGACTATCATTTTGATGTCTGCGGCGTTGCAACGGTATACGATGTCTTTCTTCGTCAGCAGGTGGGTGGCGGGAATCACCACTGCACCGAGTTTGTGCAGTGCCACAATGCTGAACCAGAATTCGTAACGGCGTTTCAGTATCAGCATCACCATGTCTCCACGGCCGATGCCGAGGCTTTGGAAATAGGAAGCCGTCATGTCTGTGTACCGTTTCATGTCGGCAAAGGTGAACTGCCGGCATTCGCCTTGGTCATTGGTCCACAACAGTGCGGGTTTGTCGGGCTGCTCGGCTGCCCAGGCATCCACCACGTCGTAGCCGAAGTTGAAATTCTCCGGTACGTTTATCTTCAGGTTCTTGATGAAGTCCTCCTGTGAGGTGAAGGATGTTTGAGATAAAAATCTTTCTACCATAACTTTATTACATGATTACTGCCAGGAATTTCACTGTCTTTCCGTCAAGCGCCTTCATGCCGTGCGGCAGTTTGGAGTTGAAGTACAGACTGTCTCCTTCATTTAAGATTAAGTCTTTGCCGTCGATGCTGACCATCATACGGCCTTCCAGTACGAGGTTGAACTCCTGACCGGCATGGCTGTTGTAATGTATCGGCTCGCTGTCCGGCTTCGGTTCTACGGTCACGATGAACGGGTCTGCCGTGCGGCTGATGAAACCGGCTGCCAGCGATTGGTATTTATATGCCTTGGTACGTTCTATACTGGTTCCTTTTTCGGCACGTGTCAGGAAGTAGGAATTCATTTTGGGCTCTTGCCCGAACATCAGTGCGTCCAGTGATATGCCGTAGTGCCGTGCTATCTTCTGCAGCATGCTGACGGAGATGTCGAATTCTCCGGTTTCGGCAAGGCGGTACTCTTCTGCGGAGATGTCGCAGTCGCGGGCGATATCGTCGGCAGTCAGTTCCAATACGTCGCGCAGTCCGCGCAGGCGTTCGGCTATTTGTCTGATTTGTTCGTCCATAATTATATTTGTTTTAAATGGGTTTTCATTTGCTTGCTTTTATCGCTTTTATCACGGTAGAGGTGAAACCTTCGTGCTCCAGTTCGTTGATTCCCTTGATGGTGATTCCTCCGGGGGTGCAGACCTTGTCTATCTCGATGCTGGGGTGCGTGTCATTGTTCAGAATCAGCTCGGCTGCTCCCTTCAGGGACTGTGCTACCATGCGCATGCCGTCTTTGGGGTAGATGCCCAGCTCGATGCCGGCCTGCATGGCTGCCTGGATGTACTTTAGCGCGTAGGCGATGCCGCAGGAGGTCATGGCTGTGGCGGCTGCCATTTTTTCTTCGGGCAGCCATAGGGCCATTCCCATTTCGCAGAAGATGTCCAGCATCAGTTTGCGCTGTTCGTCGGTGGTGTTGTTTCCGGTGATGAGGGTCATGCTCTGCATTTCGCTGATGGCGGTGTTGGGGATGAGGCGGAATACGGGCTGGCCGAGGTTCCCGGTGTAGCCCGCCAATTGCCCGCAGGAGATGCCTGCCGCTACGGACACCACCAGGGTGTCCGCCTCTATGCCCAGCTCCTTGACGACCGGTTCTATCAGCCAGGGCTTCACGGCCAGAATCACCATGTCGGCGCCTTTGGCGGCCGCGCGATTGTCGCGGGTCACTTGCAGGGCGGGAAATGCGGCTTTCAGCCTGTCCAGTTTGCCTTGTGAGGGGTTCGATACGGTGATGCTTGTGGCGGGCACGATACTTCCCTTTGCCATGCCGCGTGCGATGGCACTGCCCATGTTTCCGGCTCCGATGATGGCTGCTTTCATGTCGATGGTTTTATTCTGAATACTTTTCGAAGGGCAAAGATATGTATTTTATCACTGAATGTGACAAGTTTATGGCAAAAAGTAAAGCCGAATGGAAGATTATGGCTATATTTGTCTTCCTAATAATAAAAGAAACGTTTATGGATAACGGGTTTGATTACGGCCTTGTGCCCCCGAAATATGCCCATTGCTTTAATGAGGCCTGTCCGTACGGCAAGCATTGCCTGCGCAGGCTGGCGGCGGTTCATGCACCCGCCGGGGTGGAGTTTGTCACCTGTCTCAATCCTGCGGCCTATCCCATGGGCGACACCCGTTGCAGGCATTTTCGTCCGGCGGACAAGATACGTCTGGCGTGGGGTGTGTCCCGCTTGTGCAACGAAGTGCCCTATGGCATTGCGCGGGGCCTGATGACCCGTGTCCGCCACTCCTTTTCCAAGCCTACTTACTACCGCATCCTGCATCAAGAGCGCCCTCTTTCCGTGGAAGAGCAGGAGAAGATAGCGGCGCTCTTCCTTCGTGAAGGCGTGGAGACGGCTCCCCTTTACGACCGCTATACGGAAAATTACGATTGGAAAGCCTGATTCTGTTACTTCGTTATGTATGAACGGGTTATCGGTTCCACCATTTTTGTCCGGGGTGGAACCCATTTCCCACTACGACTGAAAGCGTTTCCCATAGAAAGGGAAACGCTTTCAGTCGTAGTGGGAAATGGGCTGGGTATGGGAGGCTAAAGACCCGGAGCGATGAGAGAAGGGCATTCCGGGAGTCAGAAGGAGTTAAAGACCGACAACTCTTTCTGACTTCCGGAATGAAAGAGCCGGAATTTTAAAGTACTTTTTTGAAACGTTCCAGGAATTCCCTTGCTTCGTCCATGCCGAGGCAAAGAGGAGGCAGCAGGCGGAGTACGTTCGTGCCGCTTACGCCGGTGAATACATGCTGCTCTTTCAGCAATTTTGTACGCAGTTCTTTGATGGGGGCTTCAAATTCCAGTCCTATCATCAGTCCTCGTCCGCGAACGTCCTTGATTTGCGGGAACTTTCTCAGTTCTGTCATCAGGAAGTCACCGACTTGTGCTGCATTTTCTATCAGATTTTCTTGTTCTATGACGTCCAGCACAGCAAGAGCGGCACTGCAAGCCAGGTGGTTTCCACCGAAAGTGGTTCCAAGTTGCCCGTAGACTGGTGTAAACATTGGACTGATGAGTACACCTGCCATCGGGAAACCGTTGCCGATGCCTTTGGCCACGGTGATGATGTCGGCTTTGATGCCGTTGTATTGATGGGCGAAGAACTTGCCGCTGCGTCCGTATCCGCTTTGGATTTCATCAAGAATCAAGACCGTGTTGTGTTCCGTACAGGTCTGGCGGAGAGCCTGCATGAATTCGTCTGTCGGCAACTGGATGCCTCCTACGCCTTGTATGCCTTCGATAATCACCGCACAGACATCTCCTTTGGACAATTCGGCCTTCATGGCTTCGGTGTCGTTCAGCGGGAGATAGGTGACGTGTCCGCAGTTATTGATGGGAGCGATGATTTTAGGATTGTTCGTCGCTTCCACTGCCAGTGAGGTACGTCCGTGGAATGCTTTCGAGAAGGATATCACACGGGTGCGGCCATTGTGGAAGGAGGCGAGCTTCAAGGCGTTTTCATTGGCCTCGGCACCGCTGTTGATGAGGAACAGCGAGTAGTCGTCATAGCCGCAGGCCTTTCCCAGGCGCTCTGCCACTTGCTGTTGCAGCTTGTTAATTACTGAGTTTGAGTAGAATCCTAACGTAGCAACTTGGTTGCTCACCATCTCTACATAATGTGGATGTGCATGTCCGATTGAGATGACTGCATGGCCACCGTAGAGGTCGAGGTATTCGGTACCATTCTCGTCCCATACATGGCAGCCTTTTCCTTTGACGATGTTGATGTCAAAGAGGGGATATACGTCGAATAAATTCATTTTTTTTAGAATGCAGAAGGTTTCAACCGTAATCCTACGGTCTCTTCCAGGTTAAACATTAAATTCATGTTATGGACAGCTTGTCCGCTGGCACCTTTCAGAAGGTTGTCGATGCAGGAAATGATAAGCAGTTTGTCGCCATGCTTCTCCAGATGGATGAGGCACTTGTTGGTGTTTACCACTTGCTTCAGGTCAATATTCTTCTCCACGATGTGTGTAAAGGAATCTTTGGCGTAGTATTCTTCATACATGCGGACGATTTCTTCCAGGGCCACTTTGGTCTTCACCACTATTGTGGTGAAGATACCGCGCGGGAAGTCGCCACGGTAGGGGATGAAGTCAATATCCGCATCGAAACTGTTCTGCAACTGTTTGAGCGATTGCTTGATTTCAGGCACATGCTGGTGCTCGAAAGCTTTGTAGACGCTCATGTTGTTGTTGCGCCAGCTGAAGTGGCTTGTGGCACCCGGTTTCACGCCTGCACCGGTACTTCCGGTAATGGCATTCACCATGATATCATCGCTCAGCATCAGATGTTTGGCAAGTGGCAGCAAACCCAGCTGTATGCAGGTGGCAAAGCAGCCCGGATTGGCTACGTGCTTCGCTTTGCAGGTGGCACGGCGGTTCAGCTCCGGTAGGCCGTAGATGAAATCATGTTCGGGAGAGGCTATGCGGTAGTCCATGGAGAGGTCGATGATTCTCAGTTCCTCGGGCACGTTGTGGCTTTCGAGGAATTTCTTCGTGTCGCCGTGTGCGGTGCAGAAGAAGAGTACATCAATCTCATCCAACGGCAGTTCGTCGGTGAATACTAAGTCTGTTTCGCCGTACAAGCCTTCGTGTACGTCGGTAATTTTGTTGCCGGCGTTGCTTGAGCTGTTTATGAAAACGATTTCCGCTTCCGGATGGTTGAGCAGCAAACGTATCAGTTCGCCTGCCGTATATCCGGCTCCGCCGATGATTCCTACTTTAATCATATGCCCTCCTTCTCGTCTTTATGATTTGAATAATAAGCGCGCAGTGCCGTAGAGGTTACTTTGATGAAACCTTTGGCATCTTCTGCCGTCCATCCTTTCTGCATCTCGCCATATTCGCCGAACTTGTTTTTCACAAGGTCGTCTTTGCTTTCTACACCTACGGTAGAGAAGCAGAGCGGGTGAAGTTCGAGGATAGCCGTACCGTTCACGTTACGTTGCGAGGATTCCAGCATGGCTTCGATGTCACGCATTACCGGTTCCAGATATTGGCTTTCGTGCAGGAACATGCCGTACCAGTTGGCTACCTGGTCCTTCCAGTATTGCTGCCATTTGCTCAAGGTATATTTCTCCAGAAACCTGTGTGCACCGATAATCAGCATAGGTGCGGCAGCTTCGAAACCTACGCGACCTTTGATACCGATAATCGTATCGCCTACGTGCATGTCGCGACCAATGCCGTATGCCGCACCAATCTCTTCCACCTTCTGGATGGCTTTTATGGGGTCGTCGAACGTTTCGTCGTTCACAGCTTTCAGCTCACCTTTTTCAAAAGTGAGGCGCAACTGCTCGCTGCCCTCTTTGGTGCAGTGTTTCAGATAAGCGCTTTCAGGCAATCCTTGCGCGGAATCCAGAATCTCGCCACCGCAGATGGAGGTGCCCCACAAACCTACGTTATAGGAGTATTTCAGTTTGGTGAAGTCGGCAGCAAAGCCGTGTTCATTCAGATAATCAATCTCTTCCTGACGGCTCAGTGCCATGTCGCGTGTCAGCGTGATGATTTCCACGCCCGGAGCCATGACGAGGAAAGTCATGTCGAAACGAATCTGGTCGTTACCCGCACCCGTAGAACCGTGGGCGATGGCATCCGCGCCAATTTCGTTGGCATAACGTGCGATGGCCAATGCCTGGAAGATACGTTCGGAACTAACAGAGATAGGATAGGTACCATTACGCAAAACATTGCCGAATACCATGTATTTCAAGCTTTTCTCGTAGTACTCCTGCGTCACGTCGAGGGTGACGTATTCTTTGGCGCCCAGTTTGTAGGCATTCTCTTCATTTGTCTTCAACTGCTCAGCACTGAAGCCACCCGTATTGGCGCAAGCTGCATATACTTCGTACCCTTTTTCTTTGGCAAGGTACATCACCGTAAACGAGGTATCCAAACCGCCGCTGAATGCGACTACTACTTTTTTCTTCTTTTCCATATCCTTAGTATTTTTATATTTTATCCTCTTCGTGCAGCTTCGGGTCGTAAAGCATTGCTGTGCAAATGCAGAATTTACGGTTCTTAGCTACCAATATATCATGGTTTATACAGCCTTCGCAACCTTTCCAGAACGATTCGTCATCGGTCAGTTCGTTGAAGGTGACGGGCACATATCCCAGCTCGGTATTCATTTTCATGACGGCAGCTCCGCTGGTGAGACTGAAAACTTTAGCATTAGGCCAGCGTAGGCGTGCCAGGCGGAAAGAAGCGGTCTTGATACGTTTTGCCAGTCCCAGTCCCCGGTATTTGGGGTGTACTATCAAACCGGAGGTTGCTACATATTGCTTGTTGCCCCAGCTCTCTATGTAGGTGAAACCGGCAAAATCGTCTCCACACAAGGCTATGATGGCCTTTCCTTCTTTCATTTTAGTAGCTACGTATTCGTGCGTGCGTTCTGCGATACCTGTTCCGCGTACCTTGGCAGCTTCCCGGATGGTATCCAAAATCTTGTCCACGTAAACTTCATGTGAGGCGTCAGCCACCATCACATCAATTTGTTTCGAATCCATTTCTTATTTAATTTCTTGTTTTTTGTTGTTATCTATCATTTAATGTTCGGGATGATTTGCGATAGGAAGCTGCGTACCTCGTCATGTGACGCTGCTTCGTGCACCACCAGCATGATGGTGTCATCTCCGGCAATGGTACCCAGAATGGCGGGACACTCCCGGTTGTCGATGTCGTAGGCCATGCTGCTGGCATATCCGGGCCGGGTACGGATGACGGCAATATTGCCTGAAAATTGAAGTGAAACGAATCCGCTTGTCATCAACATTTCACTTGCACTTTGGTCGTTCGAACGTTTATACATGATGTTGTTGGGCAGCACATATACGTATTTGCCGTTCATGTTTGCTGCTTTCGCTACTTTCAGCTGTTTCAAGTCGCGTGACAAGGTGGCTTGTGTCAGTTCAAAGCCTTCCTTGCTCAAGGCTTGCAACAGTTCTTCCTGAGAACTGACGTCTTTGCTTGAGATAATCATCTTGATGGCGTCTAACCGATTGGCTTTTTTCTTCATTTTCTGTATAATTATTCTAAGAGTAGCGCAAAATTAGGGATTATTTCGGAAAGAATATGCAAAAACAAGAGTTTTTTTATTCTTTTTATACATCGGGTATATTGTATATACTGTTCTTGTTCTCTTTGTTGCAGCCTTGTTTGTCTGTTCTTTTACGTTATTGGGAGAGTTTCTGTATACCTTTGATAAGTATTGATATAATATGGGATAGATATGCAAATGTCAAATCTGACACCCTTTCAATCAAAAACTGTACAAGAAGTAGGGGGATAATCCCCTATTTTTGTATCGTTGAATAGCAACTAAAACAAATTATCATGAAACAATGCTTTTTTGGGGTCGACTTGGGGGCTACCAGTGGGCGCACAATTTTGGGAACTTTTACTTCGAATGGTTTGGAAATGCGTAAAGCTAAGCAATTGCTGGTGGGTACTTCTTTATCGGTGAAAGAAATCTCTTTTATGCTCGACTATAAGTCTACCGAGCATTTCTTTTCCTCGTTTAAGAAACGTACGGGGTTCACTCCATTGGAGTATCGCTCTTATGGTCGGGAAACCGGAGGAGAGGAGGAATGGAATAAAACAAAAAAAGACTTAACTCCTAAAAGTTAAGCCTTTTCTGTCGGAATGAGGCGACTCGAACGCCCGACCCCTACGTCCCGAACGTAGTGCGCTACCAACTGCGCTACATTCCGATTGCTTTTGGAAAGTGGTGCCACCAGGAATCGAACCGGGGACACAAGGATTTTCAGTCCTTTGCTCTACCAACTGAGCTATGGCACCTTTTTCGTTTGCGGGTGCAAATATAAAGAGTTTTTTTTATACTGCAAGACTTTTTGAGGAAAAAATATCTAAAAGGTGCCTCTTACTCTATGGAACGAGGCACCTTACTTTTGAGAATCACTTGCTATCGAAGAAATTAGTCGATATTCGGATTGATGCTGTGCCAGTCTTTGATGGCAGGCAGTACACCCATTTCTATCACCTCGTCACGAAGTTTGCAGAGGTGGGCATAGCTTTCTTTCAGCTTGGTTTCTTCTTCGGGTGTGCCGTTCAGCTCCTTGTAGTGTACACCGTCTTTGGTAATTTCAGTTTCCATTGCCATCATGATGTGGTCGAAGCCGTGGCTGTGTACATATGTACCGGCAGGCCAGCGGAACGGTTTGCCCCCCATCGCTGCGGCTATCATTTCGATGGAGACGTATGCCGGGCTCTGGAAGGAAGAACGTCCACGGAGGGCGATGATGTTGGCACCGCCTTTGGTTACCTTAGTCTGGATTTCAGCCCATTGTTCTTTGGTCAAGGCAGGGGTACCGATGATGTCGAGCAACGGTTTACCGTCCACTTTGGCGGTAGAGGCGTATACGGCCATCTGCTCACCATGACCGCCGTAGGTACGGCAATTCTCGATTTTGTCGGGAGCAATGCCGAAGTGCTTGGAAAGCTCGCTGCGCAGGCGGGTACTGTCGAGGGCAGCCAGTGTGGTCACTTGTGAAGGTTTCAGGCCGGAATACAATAGGGTAATCAGACCGGTGATGTCGGCAGGATTGAAAATAACAACCACGTGTTTTACATCGGGGCAGTAGGCTTTTACATTCTTACCGAATTCTTCGGCAATAGCGGCATTCCCCTTCAATAAGTCTTCACGTGTCATGCCTGCTTTGCGGGCGGCACCACCTGATGATACTACATACTTAGCGCCGGTCAGCGCTTCCTTGATGTCGGAGGTAAATGTGATGTTCATTCCTTCGAATCCGCAGTGGAACAGCTCTTCGGCCACCCCTTCCAGTCCGGGAGCATAAGGGTCGTACAGACATAGGTTCGGAGTGAGATGCATCATGATTGCTGTCTGCGCCATGTTTGAACCAATCATGCCGGCTGCGCCGACGATTGTCAATTTGTCATTTGTCAGAAATTCCATAATCTTTTTTTATTTAAAAGTGAGTAATATCTTTTCTTGCTGATTGTCACGATACAAAGATAACCCTTTTTGAAGAGAGTTGTTCATAGAAAAAAGTTATCTTTTAGAGCAAAAAGTTATTTCTTCTTTCCTAACTGCTGTATTGTACCTAAATTACTTATCTTTGTTGGGAAAATGAAGATAAGTAAGAAACTATGAGCATTGAGTTAGGAAAGTACAATACGCTGGAAGTGGTGAAAGAGGTAGACTTCGGCATGTATCTGGACGGTGGCGAAGAAGGTGAAATTCTGCTCCCGTCGCGTTATGTTCCCCAAGACTGTAAAGTGGGAGATGAACTGAACGTTTTTATATACCTTGATAATGAAGAACGCCTGGTTGCCACTACCTTGACACCGCTGGTGCAGGTCGGACAGTTTGCCTGCTTGGAGGTGGCGTGGATTAACCAGTATGGCGCTTTCCTCAACTGGGGATTGATGAAGGATCTTTTTGTCCCTTTCCGCGAGCAAAAGATGAAGATGCAGGTGGGAAAGAAGTATGTGGTTCATGCCCATCTGGACGATGAGAGCTATCGCATCGTGGCATCGGCCAAGGTAGAACGTTATCTTTCCAAAGAGAAGGCTGCTTATGAGCCGGGGCAGGAGGTGGATATCCTGATTTGGCAGAAGACGGACTTGGGATTCAAGACAATCATAAACAATGAATATGGCGGCTTGCTGTACGAGAACGAGATATTTCAGCCACTGCACACGGGCATGACGATGAAGGCATACGTGAAGCAGGTGCGTGAAGACGGCAAGATAGACCTGCTGCTGCAAAAACCGGGGCAGGCCAAAGTGGAAGACTTTTCGGTCACCCTGCTGGACTATATCCGTGACCAGGGCGGACGGACGACCTTGAATGACAAGAGTCCGGCGGAAGAAATCTATGCAACTTTCGGTGTCAGCAAGAAAACCTTCAAGAAAGCTGTGGGCGACTTGTACAAGAAACATTTGGTTGTATTGGAGGAAGATGAAATCAAGATTAGGAATTAGTTCCTGTCATTAGGAATTTCCCTACTCGCAAATAGAGATAATCATTAGGGAGGGGAATTTCCTCTCCCTATTTTTGTCGTACAATAAAAAAAGAAAAGTTATGATACGTCATTTAATACTGAGTGTTTATCTGCTTCTGGCAATGTTGCCCGCAATGAAAGCGGCGTCCATAGATGGAATCCGTATAGAAAGTCCACACCGTAAAATTGTGGTATTGGTTGACGGGCAGCAGATTTGCCTGCCTACTTTCAGTTGTTTTGTTGCCAATCTGCATGGTAGTTACCAGGTGGAGGTTTATGAAGCACCATCCCATGGGGAGAATCCCCGAAGAGGAAAACTGTTGTATGATGAACGTGTGCATTGCTCCATCAATGAAGTGAAAGATATTCTCATTCCGAAAGACAAAAGAGTCAGTGGAAACCGGGGTACTTCCAATCATCACAAACCCGGCAGGCCAGGTGACAGACCGATAGAAGGACAGTATGAACGGGTAATGTCTCCTTCTGCCTTCGAACAGTTCATGGGGCTGATGGAAAAACAGAACTTCGATTCAGACCGCAAGGAAGTACTAGACCATGCCTTGCTGACCTCTTGGTTCACTACTGGCCAGTGTATCCGTCTGATGGATTTTTATCGTTTCGATAGTGAGAAGAAGCAGTTGATGAAGAAGATTTATCCTAAAATAGCCGATAAACCGAATTTCTATTATGTGATAGACAAGCTGACCTTCTCGTCGGACAAGAACGAGATAAATGCTTTCATTAAACAATATCATGAGAAGAATAACTAAAAAAGGAGGGATTATGAAACGGATTATATTTATATTTCTTGCCGCTATGATGAGTACAGCTGTTTGCAGTGCGGCAATGAGCAACAGCAAAGTGCGTAAAGAGACCCATTTTCTTACGGACAAGATGGCTTATGAATTGAACCTGAATACAGAACAGTATAATGACGTGTACGAAATAAACTATGATTTCATTTCCGGTATACGCTATTTGATGGATGACGTACTTCGGGGGGAGGAATGGGCTTTGAATCGCTATTACGATTATCTGGATGTGCGCAATGACGACCTTCGATGGGTGCTGAATAACCGACAGTACGGCCGTTTTATGCAGGCCGCCTATTTTTACCGTCCGGTTTATGTAAGTGGTGGGCGTTGGTCTTTTAGGGTTTACATCACTTACACCAATCATAATCATTTCTATTTCCCGCGGCCGTATCATTACCGTACATATTGCGGTGGGCATTGTCGTACGCACTATCACAACAGCTATTATCGCGGGCGTTACCATCATCCGCACTATACCGGTTCGTGGAGTATTCGGAATGATAAGTCGTATCACACCAGCCGCCGTTCAGATTTCGGTTCGGTGAACATCCGCCCTAATTCGCATAAGCGTCCGGCAGGCAGGGATGATGTATATACCACGCGACGTAGCAACGGTAGTAATAATCGCATTAGCACAGGTACACGTAACAGCAGTACGCGACGTAGTGGTGTGGATAGTGGCAGAAAGTCGAGTAAAGAGAAAATAGAAACCACAAGAACTAAAAATAATGATAAGAGCCCCAGCCGTAGCAGGGTAAAGACGGCAAGCAAGGAAAGAAGAAATGCTTCCGGCGTACGGAGTTCTGAAAGCCGTCGCAGCAGCTCTTCAAGCACTATCCGCAGTTCTTCCGGCAGTAGCTCTTCCCGCTCTTTGGAAAGGAGATAGAAGAACAAAAAACTCCCCTCTTGTCAGCCTGGAGGCAGGGAGAGGGGAGAATCAAACACAACAACTAAAATTATACTTCTTTTTTTATTCAATCGGTTCTCCCTTATAGAAATCCAGAATCTTGGTACGGAACAGATAGTCATACTTGGCTTGCAATTCGTCTGATTGGGATTTCATAAGGTTCTGTTTTGCTTCATTGTATTCTACGGCATTTGCTTTTCCGTTCTCATACTTTTCGCTCATCAGCTTGAAAGACTCTTCGCTGGCAACGGTGGCTGTATGGCTGCTGGTATATTTGCTTTCGGCAGCAGCGGCGTTGTACCATGCCTGCTGGATTTCCTTGTAAAGCGTCTTTTTGGCATTATCCAGTTGCAAGGCATAGTTCTCGCGTTGCAGACGTGCCGTGCGCACCCGGTTACGGGTAGAGAGACGGTTGAAAATAGGTACGCTGAGGTTGAATCCTACATATTTGTTGAAGTTATCGTTCATCTGCTGGCTGAAAGTACGGTCGATGGTAGAATAGTAATTCGTACCGAGACTACCGTTCAGACTCAGTTGTGGGTAGTAGTTGCTCTGGGCAATGCGGATGCTGTGTTTGCTGCCTTCCAGACGGAACTGTGCAGCCTGGATGGAGGCTTTACTTACCATAGCTGTTTGGAATATTTCATCCGGAGGAGTGAGAGGAACCAGATTCAGATTGACTGCCGGAGATTCCAGATTGAACCCTTCCGGTGTTTCCAGTTCGATAAGCTGGCTAAGGTCGAGCAGGGCCAACTTATAGTTGTTGTTTGTCTGCACTACATTCATCTCGTCTTGTGCCACACGTGCTTTGGCTTCTGCCAGTTCTGCCGGAGAGGCTTTTCCCAAGTCGGCAAGCCGGCTGATGCGGACATATTGCTCTTTGCTCAATTGCACTTGTCCCAACGCCACCTGGTGGAGCTCTTCATTGAACAGCACCTGAAGGTAGGCCGAAGCTATATTGATGGCAATGTCTTCCTTGGCTTTGTCCAGGTCGGCAATGGCAGCTTTGAGGTTTAGTTTGGCCAATGCATACTGGTGGGGAATTTCCAGACCGGTAAAGATAGGTATGCTGGTATTGACAGACATATTAGTGCCGTGGCTGCTGGTGTTGACGTATACAGTGGAATAGTCTCCCGTATCCTCATTTTTGATGGCTGTTTGCGTACGTCCCCAGTTCCAGCTCTGGCCGGCACTGGCATTCAGGTTCGGCAGTCGTGCCCATTTGGCTGTATTTACTTCGACAGCACTCTGTTCGGCAGCGTTGGCTGTCTGGCGGATACTGATGTTATGCTCGATGGCATAGTCTATGCATTGGCGTAAAGACCATCGTTCCTGCGCCTGCACTGAGATACTGCCGAATATTGCGAGGTATAAGAATATCTTTTTATTCATATCGTATATCTTTTTAAGCTATTCCGTTTGTTAATCCTTTTTCTCTGCACTGCGAATTTTGTCTTGGGCAGTGATGCCGCTTTTGATGGCAATTTTTATGCCGTCACTCATGCCGACCTGGATGGGGCGGCGTTCGAACTTCTGTACCGGTACGCTGTCCGTCATTACGTATACAAAGGTGCTGTCACCATTGAATTCAACGGTACTTTCCGGTACGGCAAGTATTTTCCGGGCACGGTCCAATACGATTTCTGCGTTGGCAGAATAGCCGGAACGTATCTGTACGCTGTCCGGTGCGGCAATGGCTGCTTTGATTTCAAACTGATTGGCACCATTTTCTTCCACACCTTTCGGGGATATGTATTCCAGCGTGGCGTCGAACGAAAGATTCTGCAGGGCACCGATGGTCAGTTTCACCGGCATGCCTTCGTGCACACGGCCCACTTCCGTTTCGTCAATGTTGCCGCGGAAAATCAAATCGTTCATGTTGGCAACGGTAGCGATGGTGGTTCCGTCATTGAAAGTGTTACTCATGATAACCGAGTTACCTACTTTGATGGGCACATCCAGAATCAGACCGGTGATGGTAGAACGAATCAATGTGCTGCTGAAAGAGGCGCTGTTCTTGGTGATACCTTCTTTCACGATTTCCAGATTGTCTTTGGCTGTTTGTAACTCTTCGCGCGCCTGCTTTACGCTCACTTCGCCTTTTTCGTATTCTTCGGCGCTGATAAGCTTGTCATTGTACAGTTTCTGGGTACGTGCAAAATCTGTCTCTGCTTGGGTTGCGTTGATTTCTGCCAATCGTACACGGCTTTCGGCAGAGTTCAATTGTCCTAATTCGGGTATTACCTTTACTTTGGCAAGTACTTCCCCTTGCTTTACGCTTTGTCCTGCTTCCTTGTATACTTCGGCAATGATACCGGAAATCTGTGGCTTGATAAGGACTTCATCTCTCGGTTCCACTTTGCCGGTGGCTACGGTAGTCTTTTCAAGGTCTGTCACTTCCGGAACTATTGTTTCGTATACTGTTACTTTAGGTTGGGACTTCTGGTACAGAAATATGAATGTCCAAATGAATAAGGCAGCAATTACTACCAATAATGCGATTTTCAGAAACTTCTTTGTTTTCATCTTATATTTACGATTTAATTATTTACGATTGATATAGCCATTATTTCATGGCTTACGGTTAGTGGTCTCTCTATAGTTTATTCATCCCTGATTGCTTCAATTGGCTTGATTGCCATGGCACGGTAAGCAGGTGCCAGTCCCGCAAGCACTCCCAATGCGATGAGGAGGATGCAGGTTCCGATAGCCAGTCCGAATGAAACCTGATAGTGGGTTTTGATGACTCCAGGGGCATTGGCTGCTTTTTCCAATATTTGCAGCACAAATACTGCAAAAGAAATACCTGCCATGCCTGCTATGGTTGTCAGTACCATGCTTTCCGAAAGAATCTGTTGCAGGATGTCTTTAGGACGGGCACCGATGGCACGCCGTATGCCTATTTCCGTAGTACGTTCCTTGACGGTTACCATCATGATATTCGATACGCCGATGGCTCCGGCGAACAATGTGCCCAGACCTACCATCCAAATAAGAAAGCGTACTCCGGTCATTAGGTTGTCCATCATGGAGAACATGGCTTCCGCATTCAGGAACATGACGGCTTGTTTGTCATCGGGAGCAATGTAATGTGCTGCTTTTACGAGGCGTTCTACTTCGGGTTGCACGTCTTTTACTCTTATTCCCGGTTTCATGATGAAACATATCAAATCCAGTTTCTTTCCGAGGTTGTAGGTCTGCTGCATGGTGGAGAAAGGCAATACAATGGCCTCGGAGGCTTGTCCTTGTATGTTGACATTACCTTCGGATGAACACATTCCGATAATCTGGTAATAGATGCCGTTCACCCGAACATATTTGCCGCAGGGGTCTTCTCCCGGTTTAAAGAGACTTTCGTATACACGTTTGCCGATAACACATACTTTACGTGACTCTTTGATGTCGACGTCGTTGATAAAACGGCCGTAAGCCATTTCCTGATGTTCTATCTGCTCATACTCCGGGTACAGCCCCTTTACGCTACATTCATATTTATTTTCTCCATAGACAGCGGTCTGTCCCCAAAGGGCAAATGAAGGTGTGGCGAGTGCGATGCCGTCCACACTGCGTACGCGGTCTACATCTTCCATCTCCAGATCCCACCAGCGTCCCTTGCGGAATCCCTTGTAGGCTTCGCTTGTCTTTTGTGTGGCGATAAAGCCCGAATTTGTAGCAAATCCTTCGAACTGGGATTTCAGTTCTTCCTGCATGCCTTGTCCGCCACCGATTAGCGCCACCAGCATAAAGATGCCCCAGAATACACCGAATGCCGTCAGCAGGCTTCTTGTCTTGTTTCTTGTTATTGTGATGAGGATTTCCTCACACGTATCTATGTCTATTCTCATAATCTTTAATCTGCTCTAAGTGCTTCGATAGGACTGATGCTCACGGCTTTCTTTGCCGGGAAGAATCCGGCAAGCGTACCCGCTATGATGAGGGTCAGAGTGGCTTGGACGGCAATGCCGAGGTCTACGGTGGGGTCGGAAAACATGGTCTGCTGGAACATGCCGGCATCCATCGTCTGGCTACCGAAAGCAGAGTTCATCCATTCCGTTACTCCGATTCCTGCTACCATTCCGATATAGCCGAAGAGTGTAGTGATGGTCACACTTTCCACAATAATCAGCCAAAGGATGGAGAAGGGCTTTGCTCCCAATGCCTTGCGGATACCGAATTCACGGGTACGTTCTTTAACGGTAATCAGCATGATATTCGATACACCGACAATGCCGCTCAACAATGTAAAAATGCCGATTACCCAGATGGCGGTGCGTAGAATGCCCATTGCGTTTTGGGTTTGCAGATAGTTGGTGAAACGGTTCCATATCCAGATGGCGCTGTCGTCGGTGGGGTCGAAGCGATGGTTGGTGGCAATGGCTTTACGGTATTCTTTTTCGAAGGCCTCATTGCTTTCCATGCTACTCAGGTTCTTGGTCGTAAAGATGATGTTATTCAGCTTGTCTCCTTTATTATAGATGGTTTGCAAGGTGGAGAAGGGGATATACGCTTCGTTTGCCTCGCGGTCTCCCTGGTCATTGTAGAGGCCTACTACTTGATAGGCCACTCCACTGGCATTGACAAATTGTCCGATGGGTTCAGTATGCGTTTTTCCGAAAAGGATATCTGCAGATTTCTTATGGAGGATGATGACTTTACGTCGGTCTTTCAGGTCGTTGTAGTTGATGAAACGTCCGTCCGCTGTTTTCACGGTTTCCACTTCGGTATAGTTGGGATATACGCCCAGCAGAGAGATATTGATATATTCTTGTCCGAAGCTGACGTTTACATTGCTTTGGCGCACTGTAGCACCGGCACTAATGACATTTTCAGTGAATTGCTTCTCCGTGTCATCCATGTCCCGGTTATCCAGTTGGACGCGGCGTCCTTCTTTCAGACCGTCGTATGACTTGGTGGTCCAGCCGGGGAAGATGCGGATAGAGTTCAAGGCACGCTCCGACGCATTTTGCTCGAAGGCATGTATGATACCGTTTCCGGCTCCGAGCAGCACGATGAGCATGAAGATTCCCCATGCCACGGCAAAGCCCGTCAGGAATGTACGCAGTTTGTTGCGTTTGATGGTTCCGTATATTTCTTGCCAAAGGTCTATCATTGATAATTAAAAATTAAGAATTAAAAATTAAAGGGGGAGGGGGCTCTTCCTTTATTATTTCATGAATCCGTCTTTTCCGAACGGGCTTGCATCGTGGTTCAGATTCGTCTCGATGCTACCTATGATACCGTCTTTGATATGGATAATCTTGTCCGTCTGGTTGGCAACACCGCTTTCATGGGTCACGACTACGATGGTCATGCCCGTATCGTGCAGTTCCTTTAGAATCTGCATCACCTCTACGGAAGTCTTGCTGTCGAGCGCGCCGGTAGGTTCATCGGCAAGGATAATCTGCGGTTGGGTAATGAGGGCACGGGCGATGGCTACACGTTGTTTCTGTCCACCGGACATCTCATTCGGCATGTGGTGTGCCCACTCTTTCAGCCCCAGGCGGTCCAGATATTCCAGTGCCAGCGCATTACGTTTGCGGCGGCTCACTCCTTGATAAAAGAGAGGAAGCGCCACATTCTCCACTGCATTCTTGAAGGAAATGAGATTGAAGGACTGGAAGATGAAACCAATCATACGGTTGCGGTACTCGGCTGCCTTCGTTTCGCTGAGGTTCTTGATGAGGGTACCGTTCAGATAATATTCCCCCGTGTCGTAACTATCCAGAATACCCAGTATATTGAGTAAAGTGGACTTTCCTGAACCCGATGAGCCCATGATGGAAACAAATTCGCCTTTCTGAATGTCGAGGTTGATGCCTTTGAGCACATGCAGCGGTGCTCCGTTGTTGTAGGTCTTGTTAATGTCTTTTAGTTGTATCACTGTTTTCCCTGTTTTTGGCTTTACTCTTATTAATTTTCACTATTAGACGAAGCAATGCTACGAAAAGTTGCAAAAGTTGCAAACTTTTTTAAAAAAAGATTTTGCAGTGTCGTTTTTCTTTGTGATTTTTGTAACCATGAATGTGATTAACTAACCCTTTAAACAAACGTAATATCATGAATTCAAACATGGAAAAGCCCTATGTAGTGGGCATTGACATAGGCGGAACAAACACCGTCTTTGGTATTGTAGACGCACGCGGAACTATTATTGCAAGCAGTTCCATCAAAACCGGAGCTTATGAAGACGCTAATGATTACGTAGACGAGGTTTGCAAGAACTTGTTGCCGCTCATTATTGCCAACGGTGGTGTAGACAAGATAAAAGGTATAGGTATAGGTGCTCCTAACGGAAACTATTACAGCGGTACCATTGAATTTGCCCCGAACCTTCCCTGGAAGGGTGTAATTCCTTTGGCTGCCATGTTTGAGGAACGCTTGGGTATTCCCACAGCTTTGACAAACGATGCCAACGCCGCCGGTGTCGGTGAAATGACTTACGGTGCGGCTCGTGGTATGAAAGATTTTATCATGATAACTCTTGGTACCGGTGTAGGTAGTGGTATTGTTATTAACGGTCAGATGGTATATGGTCATGACGGTTTTGCCGGAGAGTTGGGACATACCATCATCCGTCGTGAAAACGGTCGTCTCTGCGGATGCGGACGTCACGGTTGTCTGGAAACTTACTGCTCGGCTACGGGTGTGGCACGTTCTGCCCGCGAGTTCCTGACCAAGAGTACCGAACCGAGTTTGTTACGCGACATTCCGGCAGAAAGCATTACTTCCAAGGATGTGTATGATGCTGCGGTGAAGGGTGACAAGATTGCTCAAGACATCTTTGAGTTTACCGGAACCATTTTGGGTGAGGCTTTGGCTGACTTCATCGCTTTCTCCAGTCCGGAAGCTATCGTATTGTTCGGCGGTCTGGCAAAAGCGGGAGACTATATCTTCAAGCCTATCCAGAAAGCTATTGATGATAATGTGCTGAATATCTACAAAGGCAAGACCAAATTGCTGGCTTCCGAGTTGAAGGACTCTGATGCTGCTGTGCTGGGTGCCAGTGCATTGGGCTGGGAGTTGAGAGATATCAAGTAATCAATATCAGGGAAACTGATAAAGGAGGGGATGTGTTAAAACTCTCCTTTTATCGAAATCACCCTCGCTACACCTATCTGTAGCGAGGGTGATTTTTAGTTTATGAGAGTTTCGACACACCTTTTTTGGGGGGGGATGGTACATATTCCTCAGCAATAAAGTTCTGTACAAGTTGCTTCCACACTTCCCCCATTCTCTGTATCCCTTTATTCATCGGGGTTGCGGATGCTGTGGACGCAACTTTTTCTTCTACCTTAAATTTACGCTGAATAATATGTTAATATCTTGTAGTACAATAAATTAATAGGATGTGGAACAATTTATCAATATCGTGTAAACAAGCTATTAGTTTCCTGCAAACACGGTATTAACTTCGTAAAAGCCCGTGCGATAATAGGTGGAAGCCAGGCTTTTGGTATGGATAAGATAGGTATTCAGTATGGAAAAGCTATGCATATGACAGTTGTTTAACGGCCGTGAGGTGCTGATAAACTAACATATCAGCAAGAAGAAAGGCTTATGTGAAAGGAAAGGAGCGCAGGTTTACAATGTTTTGAATGAGGTAGTAGCAGTAGAGTATTGCATGGTGTGTATGCATACTGTGTATATTGCTAAAAAAGGGAAACCGACGCTGTCAGCTTCCCTTTTTTATTTCGAAATAGGAGTTCGGTATTAACCGTTAACTCTTTTTTCTTTGATTCTTGCTTTCTTACCGGTAAGAGCGCGCAGGTAGTACAGTTTAGCGCGACGAACTTTACCCACTTTGTTCACTTCGATGCTGTCGATAGCCGGTGATTCAATCGGGAAAATACGTTCTACGCCTACGGTTCCTGACATTTTACGTACTGTAAAACGCTTCTTGTCTCCGTGTCCGGCAATTTTGATAACAACACCACGGTACAGCTGTACACGTTCCTTGTTACCCTCGACAATACGATATGCTACTGTTACAGTGTCACCTGCCTTGAAGCTCGGGTGCTGTTTTCCGGTAGCAAATGCTTCTTCTGCAATTTTAATTAAATCCATTGTTTTTATTATTAAATTGTTTCATCGTTACAACGCAACATACCAGGCTTCTCTCTTGGTGTCCTGACAGCGATTGCGCGAAAGCGGTGCAAAGGAACGAATTATTTGCCAGATACACAAGTGCTTCAAACTTTTTTTTACCAGTTGGGCATGGCTTTTTCATTTTTATTTGAACTTTTATCTACACGACTCCCTGCAAGAAAACACGTTGAGCCTGAATCTGCATAAACATGCAGCGTATCGCATATCTATTTGCAAGATGCTGCATCTATAAATGTAGCACACCGGAAATATAGATGGAAAAAAGTGTATAAAGTTTCACCGGAAAAGCCGATGGATAGGGCGATATGCAGAAAAGGTAAAAGAGGCGAAGGGTGATAACTCCTTCTAACTCCCGATAACTCCTTTTTAAATGAACTTCCAAATTCAAGCCATCGGTCTGATGTCCGGTATGCGAAAAGTTACAGCTATCCCGATGACATGAAACAGATATTGGGCACCGGTGCGCAAACAATGAGTGCCTTGGAGTTTGATCGCGACGGTGAGATAGCCCAACAAGGAAATATTGCGCATCATCACCGCCCATCCCTTGCCCGATGGCAACGCCAAGTTGCTGATTACCGGCGGAGGTGCATTCAACAAGTTCCTCATAGAACGCATCAATGCCTTGTGCCCGTGTGAAATAGTGATTCCCGACTTACAAATCATAGAGTATAGGGAAGCCCTAATCTTTGCTTTCCTGGGTGCGCTCTATATGGCGGACAGAACCGGATGCCTCGACTACCAAGCGGTGTCCTATGAATATGCCCACTGCTTCAACAGCCGCTGCCACTCGCCGCCCCCTGTCTACATACTTCTGGAATCTATGATACCCATGCTGGGACTTTCCTGTTTACCGATTGATTTCCTTGCCAACTTATGAAGAACATCCGACAATTCCTCCCACACTCCTTCCGGTTTCTACTTGCGAAAATAATAATAAACTGTTTGCCGGGGGCAAAATCAGTCGGAAGCATACGCCATTGACATCCGCTCTTGATGAGATGAAAAATAGCGTTTATGATTTCTCTGAGAGAAGTTTTTCTGCTTTTTTCTTGTGATTTTACGATATTATTGATAACTTGCCATTGTTTTTCAGTTAGGTTAGTTGAATAATCGCTCATAACTTTTTTGATTAGGAATCTTAAAACTACGAGTTTTCTTAATTAACTAACTGACTAATAGGGTGATATTTCTTGTTTAATCATTTCAAATAAGGTGTATGAAAAAGAACTATGGAATTTACTTGTTAATTGCCTTTTCAATGTTAAGTTCTTGTAAGAACGAGGATATGGAAGACTACCAGTGCGCATCAACCAGAATGGTTTCTTCCATCATACAAGACGAATTTGATTGGGAAAATGCCGACTTTATGCCAACACCTGCAGGGAGCACACCCATTTCAACCCCATGGATAGGTCAAGGTAGTCTCATTGGTACTTATGAATTAGACGTCATTAATGACCGAAAAAAAACAGAGGGATGGTGTTTGTTATATAATTCCTTTTCAACAGACCCTAAAAACTACCAACAAAATCCATTCTTTATACTTTATAATGAGTATAGAGGAATAATGCGCATTTTTTATTATGCCACAGATAGTTTTGTCCAAACATCTTCTAATGTAGTAGATAATTTATCCATTATTTCTCCCTATCCTGTAAAAATGTTTAATTTTGCTGATAAGGAAATTGTCAAAGGGAATGATACTAGAACCTCATTACGGCACATTCAGCCGAAGCCTTTTGACGGATTCCAGCCATTAGCGTCACAACGTTGGTATATGGCTTAATACGAACTTGCTTATAATCCTGAACTAAATTAAATTGTCACATTAAACGAAATACAAATTATGCATCAAAATTTTATTCTTACATCTGCAAAAAAAGCATTTAGGGTTATAGGACTACTCTTTATAACGCTGATATTTGCATCATCTTGTTCAGAAGATGATACAATTTATACAGGCATACTAAACATTGAAATTACCAATTGGCAGCCGGAATGGATTAGCCACTTGTTTGTTATAATATCTCCTCTTGAGCAACAAGATGAAATAATAAAGATTGTTAAATTAACAAGTGATGCCCCTAATCATGTAGAATTAAATCCCGGAAATTACAAAATTCTAATTAGAGCTGATAATAATGATTATACACCCTATATCACCGAATCTGTACAAATCCAAATAGGAAAGACAGAAACCGTTGTAATATAGCGTTGTTTTTCTGAAAGATACGGAAATTCCTGTTACTTTTGCCCTTTGCCTACCCCGGCAAGGGGTAATTTTTATGTGTAGGAGAACCTAATTGTGGCATCCCCAAGTATGAACCTCGATGTATAATGCGCCGAAATCATCTGCCAACTCTTCGCTACGGACAATCCGGAAGTACTGAAGAAAATACAACGTACACCGAAGAATACACAAAAAAACAGCAGGAGGTAATAGATGAACTTTTATCTTCCACTACAATAGTCACCGTACCGATGAGATTCTTTTTCTTGCGCACAAACATGCGCAAAGATAGCAAAAACAAAGCTTACGTCACCCAAAACACCCTTTCAGCTTTACTGTCTTATTGATAATCAAATAGAAGAAACACACAGGGTCAAAGTCAAACGCGGCTCTTTCATTTAAGGGAGTTAGAGGAAGTTAAAGGGAGTTAGAAGCCGATAGTATAGTTATACATCAATAAGAGTATCGGTCTTTAACTCCCGATAACTCTTTTAAATGAAAACTCCATGCATTAAATTATCATTTATTTGTGTGGCTCAATCGCAAAAGATAAAGTATATTTGTAGCAATTTAAAACTAAATGAATATGAAGAAACAAACTTTCAGTCTCTTTTCGGGGGCAGTGTTGGCGGTTGCGCTTCTATTGGTTTCCTGCCATTCTTCCTACGAAGTGACCAAGGTGGAGGGAGGCAGAATTCCCATGAACTCTGTTTGGGATGCCGAGCCGGATGCCGAAGCCGTGGCTCTGCTGGCGCCTTACAAAGCCCGGATGGACAGCGTTATGTATCATGTGGTGGGAACCGCAGAGATGTCGATGGACAGATTCCGGCCCGAAAGCCTTTTATCCAATCTGATTGCAGATGTACTGCGTGAGGCTGCGGTGGAAGTGCTGGGCAAACCGGCCGATATGGGGCTAATCAATATCGGTGGAATCCGGAATTCCCTGACGGAAGGAGACATCACCATCGAAAACATCTATGAGATATTGCCTTTTGAGAATTCGCTCTGTGTGCTGACGATGAAAGGCTCTGCCATGAAGCACTTGTTTGAAAATATTGCGGTGAGACTTGGTGAAGGGGTGAGTGGTATGCAGTTGGAAATCAGCAAGGATGGCAAGCTGCTCCAGGCTTCCATTGCCGGCAAGCCGGTGGAGGATGACCGTGACTATACGGTTGCCACGATTGATTATCTGGCTGATGGAAACGACGGACTGACGGCTTTCCTGCAGGCGGATAAAAGGGAGTGCCCGGATGGGGCTACACTGCGTGGTCTGTTCATGAAGTATGTGGAGAAGCAAACGGCAGCCGGCAAGAAGGTGACTTCGCGCATGGAGGGAAGAGTGGTTGTTAAAGAGTAAGCATTAAAAAAAGAAGTTCTATGAAACATATATATTCCTTGGCAGCCCTGCTGCTTTTCATGCTCCCCGCATCGGCACAACAAGAGGAGCGTGTCATTACTGAAGAACCCCTTTGCCTGGTGTCCGCCGATTCGGTATCGTCCGGCCAATCCGGAAAACAACTGTTTATCCTGCACACCAGCGATACGCACAGCCGTATAGAACCCATCAGCGCCGAGGCTGCTGACGAGTATGCCGGGATGGGCGGTGTGGTGCGTCGTGCCGGTTTTGTAAAGCAGTTTCGCGGCAAGCATCCGGATATGCTGCTGCTGGATTGCGGAGACATCTCGCAAGGCACCCCTTATTATAACTTTTTCAAAGGCGAGCTGGAGGTCAAGATGATGAACCTCATGGGCTATGATGCCATGACGATAGGTAATCATGAATTTGATTTCGGACTTGAGAATATGGCGGAATTGTTCCGTATGGCGGATTTTCCCGTGGTCTGTTCCAATTATGACGTGACGGGTACGGTACTTGAAGGGCTGGTGAAGCCTTATATCACCTTGATGCGCGAAGGGGTGAAAATCGGAATCTTCGGCCTGGCCCCCAAGATGGAAGGGCTGGTGCAGGCGGATAAGTGCGTAGGAATTGTCTACAACGACCCGATAAAGGTAGCCCAGGAAATGACAGACCTTCTCAGGGAGAAGGAAAATTGCGAGGTCGTGATTTGCATGTCTCATTTGGGTATCCGCAGTGCAAATCCCGAAGGCGCTTCCGACGAGAACCTGGTAGGCAAGACGCGTGGCATTGATGTCATCTTGGGCGGACATTCGCATACCTTCATGGAAAAGCCTGCCGTTTATCTGAATGCGGACGGCAAGAACGTTCCCGTGCTGCACACCGGCAAGAGTGGCATCTACATAGGAGAAATGGTACTTACTTTAACAGAAAAATAGCATGATGAAAAAACTCACCCTCCTTTTATGGGTTGCAGGATTGTTTATATTGGGACTATCTTCACTTCACGCCCGAACGGGAGGTCCGTTTCTTCCTTCGGCTGCAGACGACCGGTGTCGGCAATGGGCAGACTCCGTGTTGTCAGGTCTGAATGTATATGAAAAAGTGGGGCAACTCATCGTTGCCACCATTCCGGCCAGAGCAGACAAGGCCACGAAAAAGCAGATGCGCGAGCTGGTAAAGAAATACAAGGTCGGTGGCTTGCTGTTTTCCGAAGGTACTCCGGAAGAGCAGGCTATCTTGACCAATATGGCCCGGAAGGATGCCAAGATTCCCGTTATGGTTACTTTCGATGGAGAGTGGGGACTGTCAATGAGGCTGAAAGGCGCTCCGGACTATCCCCGTAATGCCGCCTTGGGATGTATCGAGGACAATGGCCTGATTGAAGAATATGGACGTGAGGTGGCCCGCCAGTTCCGCGAATTGGGGGTACACGTCAATTTTGCACCCGATGCGGATGTCAATACGAATCCGCTGAACCCGGTGATACACGTACGCTCCTTTGGCGAGAACCCGCAGCGGGTGGCGGAAAAGGTGGTGGCATACAGCCGTGGACTCGAAAGCGGAGGCATACTTTCCGTTTGCAAGCATTTCCCCGGACATGGCGACACGGATGTGGATTCTCATAAGGCGCTTCCCGTTTTGCATTACGACCGTGCACGTCTGGACAGTGTAGAACTTTATCCCTTCAAGGAGATGGTACGTGCCGGATTGGGTGGTGTCATGGTAGGCCATCTGCAAGTGCAGGCGCTGGACCCGGACGGGGTGACTCCTTCCTCCTTGTCGCGGAATGTGGTGACCGGGTTATTGAAGGATGAACTCGGCTTTAAGGGGCTGGTGTTTACCGATGCCTTGGACATGAAGGGTGTGTCTGCCATTCCGCAGGTAACTACCAAAGCGCTGTTGGCAGGAAATGATATGGTGCTGGTACAGTTCAATACGAAGAATGCCGTGCAGGAATTGGTAGATGCAGTGGAATCGGAACAACTGAGTAAGGACGAACTTGATGCCAAGTGCCGCAAGGTGTTGATGTACAAGTATATGCTTGGCTTAAGAGACCGCCAACCGCAACTTCGGGTCAGCGGAATGAGCTATCGCATCAATACGGAGGAAGCGCAGGCGTTGGCTGCCAAGTTGCGCCGTTCGGCAGTGGCTGTATTGAACAATTATTTCGATGTCCTGCCGCTGGCACCGGTGGAAGGTGATATTGCCGTGCTCAGCATCGGAGAGAAGGAGGCGGATGCTCCCTTTGTGGAAGCTATGAAAAAGAATGCAGGCATCAGTCATTTCCACTTGCCCTGGAATGCCGATGAGGCTCTCTGGCAGGACGTGCAGGGGCAGTTGGCTGCTTTCCGTCGCGTGGTTATCAGCATCACCGGTTCGGCTTATGTCAGCGACCGTGATGTGGCCTTTCTGGAAGGCTTGAACCTGCGTGCTCCGCTGGTCTATACTTTTTTTACTTCTTACCGTACATTGCAACCTCTGATGCCCGCACTTGCCAAATCCAGCGCTGTGGTGCTGGCACATTCGGCAGAGACGGATTTGCAGCAATACGTGGCTGATGTTCTTTTTGCCAAAAAGCCGGCCAATGGCAGAATGTCGATGAGTATCGGTAAACTGTTTCCGGCGGGAACGGGTTGTATAATTGAGCCGGGCATGAAACCGGGGAAGACTGTTCCGGAAGATTACGGCATGAAGTCGTATGTGCTGCAAAGTATCGATGCTGTTGCCCGGAAGGGACTGGAAGCGGGAGCTTATCCCGGTTGTCGCGTGCTGGTGTGGAAAGACGGACTGCCGGTATATGACAAAGGTTTCGGTACCCACTCTGATAAGGATACCACTGCTGTCCGTTCTTCAGACCTTTTTGATTTGGCTTCGCTGACCAAAACTACGGCTACGTTGCTTGCCATCATGAAACTGTATGATGAGGGCAAAATAAAATTGGATGATAAGGTTTCCGCTTATCTGCCCTTCTTGCGCAATGGTAACAAGCAGAACATTACTATTCGCGAACTTTTGTTTCATGAATCGGGGCTTCCTCCCTATATCCGTTTCTACCTGGACATTATAGACCCGAATTCGGTACACGGTCCGTACTCCCAGAGTTGGGTAGATAAATGGCACCGCACGCAGGTGAGCGAACATAGTTATTATTGTGCCGATTTTAAGTTCCGGAAAGGGATGGTGTCCGACAAGAATACACCGGTCTATACCCTGCACATGGCAGATGGCATGTGGCTGAACAAGAGTTTCAAGAATTCTATCCTTCAGCGGATAGCCAAGTGTGAGTTAGGCGGCAAACGTTATGTTTATAGCGACCTCGGTTTCGTACTGTTGCAACAGGTGGTGGAGAAGGTGACGGAACTGCCGATGGATTTGTATCTTGCCCGTGAGTTCTATGCCCCGATGGGATTGCAACGTACTATGTTTCTGCCTTTGATGAAGTTTGCCAAAGCGGAAATCATGCCCACGGCATCCAATGACTTTCTGCGTCGCCAGGATATATGCGGATATGTGCATGACGAGACTGCTGCCTGCATGGGTGGAGTGTCTGGCAATGCAGGACTTTTCTCTACAGCCGAAGAGGTGGCAAAGGTTTATCAAATGTTGCTGAACGGCGGTAAATTCAATGGCAAGCGTTTCCTGAGTGAGGCTACCTGCCGTTTGTTTACGACGGAGAAATCCACCATCAGCCGTCGCGGTCTGGGATTCGACAAGCCGGATGTATCCATTGTGAAGCGCAGTCCTTGCGCTCCTTCCGCTCCGGAAACGGTATATGGACATTCCGGATTTACGGGTACTTGTGCTTGGGTAGACCCGGAAAACAAGACGGTGTATGTATTCCTCAGCAACCGCTTGTGCCCCAATGTATGGAACACGAAGCTGGGTGACATGAATATAAGAAGAGATATCCAGGAATTGATTTATAAAAGTATTATTTCGCAAATCCCCTAAAAATAATCTATCTATAAAAAAATGAAGAGAATATACCTGCTTGCCTATATTGTTATATTGTGTTGTTCTTGTCCGCTTCTGAAAGCGCAGCTTGGTCCCATGCCGTTTACTCCGGTGCCGCTGAACGATCCTTCGCTTGTACGTCTCTTGAACAGTGACGTGCGGTGCAAGCAGTGGGTGGATTCCGTCTTGCAGTGTCTGACTTTGAAAGAACGCATCGGACAACTGTTTATTTATACGATTGCCCCCCAGCAAGACAAGGCCAATAAGGAACTGCTTCGTAAAGTAGTGGAAGATTACAAAGTAGGTGGTCTGTTGTTCTCCGGCGGATTGATGCAGAACCAAGTGATGTTGACCAATGAGGCGCAGCGGATGGCGGAAGTTCCGCTGATGATTACCTTTGACGGTGAGTGGGGACTGGCCATGCGTCTTCGCGGTACCCCGAATTTTCCGCGAAACATGGTGCTTGGCTGCATACAGAACGATACACTGATTTATGAATATGGGCGAGAGGTGGCCCGTCAGTGCCGTGAACTAGGGGTACAAGTGAATTTTGCCCCCGTAGCGGACGTGAATATCAATCCCAAGAATCCGGTTATCAATACCCGTTCCTTCGGTGAAAGTCCGTTCAATGTGGCGAACAAGGTTGTTGCCTACTCCAAAGGGTTGGAGGATGGTGGTATACTTTCTGTCAGCAAGCATTTTCCTGGGCATGGGGATACGGATGTAGATTCTCATAAGGCGTTGCCTGTGCTGCCTTTTACCCGTGCCCGTCTGGACAGTATAGAGCTTTATCCTTTCAGAAAAGCCATTCGTGCCGGACTGGGAGGTATGATGGTGGGGCACTTGGAGGTACCTGCCATAGAGCCGCAAAAGGGGCTTCCGTCTTCGCTTTCGCGTAAGGTAGTTTCCGGTCTGTTGGTGAATGACCTCGGCTTTCAGGGGCTTGTCTTTACGGATGCCCTTGCCATGAAAGGGGTATCGGGCAATGAAAGTGTCTGTTTGCAGGCGCTGAAAGCCGGCAATGATTTGCTGCTTGTCCCCCGACGTATTAAGGAAGAAGTGGAGGCTGTGCTTGCAGCTGTGAAAAAAGGGGAGCTGACAGAGAAAGAGATAGAGGCGAAATGCCGTAAAGTGCTGAAATATAAATATGCCCTTGGGCTGGAAAAGAAACCCCATGTGCGGCTTTCCGGTTTGGAGACTCGTATCAATACTCCGAAAACGCGCGATTTGATGCGCCGGCTGAACTTGGCGGCCATTACTGTGCTGGATAATCGGGGCGAGGTACTTCCGCTGGACCCTTCCATCGGTGAAGTTGCCGTGCTCAATGTGGGAGAAGCGCAGGAAATCCGGCCATTCCTCAAAGAACTGTCGCGGTATACCCGTCCTGTGGAGTTCCATTTGGGCAAGAATCTGCCGGAGGCTGACGGGAACCGTTTGAGGAATGCGCTGGCCAAGTACAAACGTATTCTGGTCTGTGTCACCGAACACCGTTTGACGCCCTATCAGAATTTCTTTGCAAAGTTCGCTCCTGACGTACCGGTGGTTTATCTGTTCTTTATTCCTGGCAAGCAGGTATTGCAGATAAAGCAAGGGGGCACTGCTGCCGAAGCGGTGGTTTTGGCACACTCTTCCAACGAGGAGGTACAGCGGCAGGTCGCTCGGATTGTTTATGGAGGTGCTTGTTCGGAGGGACGCTTGTCTGCCAGTATCGGTAGTCGGTTTGCTGCCGGTGCGGGGGTGACGCTGACTCTTCAAAGTGTTCCCCGCTTTGTGCCCGAAGAGCATGGCATGAATTCCCGTCTGCTGGCTGAAATAGACAAGATAGCTGAAGAAGGCATTCGTGAAGGGGCTTACCCCGGCTGCCAGGTGGTGGTGCTGAAGGATGGCAGGGAGATGTATAATAAAGCTTTCGGTACCCACGTTTGGAACAAGGCCGGAAGCAAGGCGCCTCCCGTGAAGAAAACAGATGTGTACGACATCGCCTCGCTCACAAAGACCACGGCCACGTTACTTGCCGTAATGAAGTTGTACGATGGTGGGCGTCTCAGTCTTACAGACCGGGTGTCGGATTATCTGCCTTTCCTGCAAGATACGGACAAGAAGAATATTACGGTACGCGAGCTATTGATGCACGAATCCGGTCTACCTTCCACTTTGCTGTTCTATCAGGAAGCGATTGATGAGGAAAGCTACACCGGTACTTTGTTCAAGGTGCGCCCTGATGCCCAGCATTCCGCACGCATCGGACGGCAGACTTGGGCGAATCCTAAGTTCCGTTTCTGTCAGGGACTGACGTCGAAGGTGCAGACACCGGAATATACGATGCAAGTGTCCGATAGCCTTTGGCTGAACCGTTCCTTCAAGCAGAAGTATTTGCAGAAGATAGTGGATGCTCCGCTTAGGGATAAACGTTATCGCTATAGTTGTGTGGGCTTTATCTTATTGCAGCAGTTGGTCGAGGCGCGTACCGGCATGTCTATGGACGAATATCTGGCCAAGGAATTCTATACTCCGATGGGATTGGAGCGTACAGGGTATCTCCCTCTGCGCTTTTTGAAGAAGGAAGATATTGTACCTTCATCAACAGATCTTTTCTTACGTAAAACTACCCTGCAAGGGTTTGTACATGATGAATCCGCAGCTTTTCAGGGCGGCGTTTCCGGTAATGCCGGGCTGTTCTCCACTGCCGGAGAAGTGGCAAAAGTCTATCAGATGTTGCTGAATGGGGGTGAACTGGACGGTAAGCGCTATTTGAGCAAGGAGACTTGCAGGGTATTTACTACCACCGTCTCAAGGATAAGTCGCCGGGGGCTGGGATTTGATAAGCCCGACCGGCGTAATCCCCAGAAGAGTCCCTGCGCAGAGTCTGCCCCTGCTTCTGTCTACGGCCATACCGGTTTCACGGGCACTTGCGCCTGGACAGACCCGGAGAACGGCTTGGTTTATGTCTTTTTGAGCAACCGCACCTATCCGGATGTGTGGAATAACAAGTTGATGAGGCTGGATATAAGGACGAGGATTCAAGAGGCGGTATATAAAAGTTTGGTGAAGTAAAGCTTGCTGTTTGCATGAAAAATGATGTGGTGTGAAGTTTCTTTCTTATGAATTTGCACACAATTAAAAAGAGCCTTCCTTGTTCACGCAGGAAAGGCTCTTTTCTTCTTGAATTTTGAAACAATTAAATTCTATCTGTTAAGCTTTAAGTGGGTGTGTTATCAGAACGCAATACCTACGCGCAGACCGAAATTGCTCAAACCGTCTACGTTGTATGTAAAGAGGTCACCTTTGTTTGTACTGTAGCTGTAATAGGCTGCAACATGCAAGCCCGGTCCATAAGCCCAAGGATACACATTGAAACCAATTTCTGGTGATACATGGAAACCCCATGTATTCTTGTTGGCTTCGAATACGTTGAAGGTTGATTTCAATTGTGCGTATTCAGCACCCAGTTTTACACCGGCATACGGCTGGAATGCACCTCCACGGTTCCATACATAACGGGAGGCCAGACCGAAAGGTAACTGGAATGCAGTGTGCTGCTGGTCGGTATTCAGACTGCCGCCTTCGCCTACGGGAAGTGTCTGGCGACTGAAATACTCATGGTTGCTATGGTAGTTTAAGAAAGCTCCCAATGCAAAATTGTCTGTCAGGAAGTAGCCGCCTTCAAAATTCATGCCCCAGCCGCTTGATTTGTCAACGAAGTTGTTACTGAGGGGAAAATTATATTGCCAGTCGATATTGGCATAACCGTTATCGGTCATCTGCGCCTTTGTCGGTAGGGTGAATACGAGAGCAAGAGCGATAACTGCAAATACTCGTAAGGAAAGATATTTTATTGTTTTCATACTTTATTCTTGTTTTTGGGGTTCAATGGCCACCTCCCTGTCTGGATAAGGATGCTGCCGTATTATTCTTGTCACCTTATATCGGGTAACCGGTCATTTGTCACCTATGGTTCGTAGCTTGTCGCTACTTGTTGGTCAGGTAGGTTGATTGAGTGAAAGCTTGGTTCACACCTTGTACGGCAAGTTTGGTATTGACAGAAGTAGAACCACTAAGTAAGCCGCTCATATAGCTGGTCCACAGAATAGGAAGTTTTTCGCTCTGGCCTTGCGGTGCATTCAGATTCAACAATTCGCTGATAAAGGAACTGGTGCTGTAGGAATAGTTCACGGCATAGGGATAATACCATCCGCCCCAGTTGCCCCAGTAAGGAGCATCCCAGTAGCCTGGATAGTTCCACCACCATTCAGGACGTCCGTAGTCGGTGAAGTAATAAGTACTTCTGACATAGCTTATCTGCAAGCCAAGGTCGGCTTCTTCCCGGTCATTCACACGGATGTAGCCGCGGCTGTTCATGTTAGTAACGTAAGCGCTGAGAATTTCCTGGGCATTCTCATCTTTCCAGTATTCGGCATTTTCCTTATCACCGATAACCAGAATGCTGTCCGGCAAATAATAAGTTTCGAAGGTTCTGAAATCCGCCTTTTTGTCATAGTTGGTATAAACCAGATAATTATTGTCCAGCTTATCCATGTCAGGGTCTTTTTCGCAAGATGCAAGCGTCACTGCAAAGACCGCTAATAATAGGGGAATAAATTTTTTCATACTTTTATAATTGTCTAGGTTTAATATAAATTCCTGCCCTATGGTACCTTAGGCTTTTGTGAGAAAAACAAGATAGGATATAAAAAGTTCACGCAGAAGTGTGTTAAAAGTGAGAAAGGACGTACACTGATAGGACGATAGAGTGATAAATGAATAGGGTGACAGTACTTTTAATGTAACCGTCACCCTATTGCATTATGCCATTACTTTATCACCCTATCATTTTTTCCATATCCGTGCTGTCCATCCTCCTCCGGGTGCCATGTGTATGTTCAGCTTGTCCCCCGAGGTCACGGTGCGTACTTCTTTCTTGTAGTCGGTTGCTTCCCGCTCGGCATTGATGCCGTCGGAAAAGATTTCGGCTTCGTAACTTCCTTCTTCGAGGAAGGAAAGATCGATGACGCAGTTGCGGGGTGTCCAGTCGGTCATGGAGGCGATGTACCAGACGTCTCCCTTGCGGCGTGCCAATGTGAGGTATTCGCCTACTTCACCGTCCAGTGCTACGGTTTCGTCGAAAACGGTAGGCACTTTGGCAATGAAGTCCGTGCATTCTTGCTCCTTCATATATTTGCTGGGGCTGTCGGCAAGCATCTGCAGCGGGGCCTCGAAGAGGGTGTACATCGCCATTTGGTGTACACGTGTACCCTGGCTCATCGGATGGTCATTGACGGCACGGAAGGTTTCGCGGGTTGCGTTCATCGTGGCTCCCGGTGTGTAGTCCATCGGACCTATAAGCATACGCAGGTAGGGAGCAGTCACGTCATAGCGCGGGAAGTTGTGAAGGGGGGCCCCGTTCACTATCGGTTCCCATTTGGCGTTCTCCAATCCCTTTACACCTTCAAAGTTCAGGACGTTGGGATAGGTGCGCTGTATACCGTATGGTTTGAGACCGTGCAGGTCTAATACCAGGCGGTGCTCGGCGGCGCAGGCTGCAATGCGTTCTACGGACTGTACCAGTGGCTGGTCGTCACGGTCGAAGAAGTCTATCTTGAAGCCTTTGATGCCCATCTGTGCATAGTGGCTGAATACGGCTTCCGTATCTTTGGCAGAGTTTCGCCAGCTTGCCCAGAGAATGATGCCCACGCCCTTCTGGTTTCCGTAGGCTATGAGTTCTTTTAAATCGATATCCGGATTCAGGTCTTTCAATAAGGATTCGTTTCCACTCCAGCCGTCATCGATGATGATATATTCCAGGTTGTTGTCGGCGGCAAAGTCGATGAATGCCTTATAAGTCGGGGTGTTCATGCCGGCTTTGAAGTCTACGCCAGTCAGGTTGCAGGTGTTCCACCAGTCCCAAGCCACTTTGCCGGGTTTAATCCAGGAAATGTCTTTGATGCGGCAGGCGGGGGCAAGACGCTGTGCCATGTCGTTGTCGGCAAGCTGCGTGTCCTTCTCGGTGACGAGTACCACACGCCAGGGGAGCTCCTGCTTGGCACAACGGGCGATGTAGTCTGCACGTTTTGTCGGTATCAGGTTCAGCCGGTTGTGTCCGCCGATTATTTCTTCCAGCGGATAGGGGGCAAATGCTGCCTGCACTCCTTGACGTGTCTGGGGATTTACAGTGAGGAACATGCCGGGATAGTTTTCCAATCCGGCTTCCATGATAACGGCTTTCTTTCCTCCCTCCAGGCAAACCATCAGTGGGGTGATGGAGAGTGAGTCGGTGTGCATTTTGGACAACGGGGCTTCGTCGTAGTAAGACTCGAAGGAGAAGCAATAGCGCTCACCGTTGCGGTTGTCGTTTATGTAAGGTACAAATGCCTGGTAATCCTTGTCGAAATTGAAGTCCGCAGTTTCGTTGAGGACGATAAACGGCTTGTTCTGTTCGGAAATGAAGCGGTAGGCAGCGCCGTCATCGTATGCGCGGAACTGTACGCTGTAGCCTCCGCGGCATTTCAGTGTCAACTGGTTGTAGACATCCTTCACACTTGCTTTTTTATAGAGGGGAGTGGGGAAGGAGGACTCCACAGACTTGCGTTCTGCACGGATTACTTTTACATTTTTACCGAAAGTTATTGCTTTCTTGGCTGATTTTTCATCTCTGCCTTGCAGGGCGATGGCAGAGGGTTGCAGCACTGTGGTGCCGTCGTGTGCAATCTGCCAGGTGAGGGCTTCTCCGACATCTACCGTAACGGATAGTTTTCCGTTGGGTGATGCCAGTTGGTATTGCTGTGCACGGACCGTGCCCAAGCAAAGGAATAATAAACAAAAGGTTTGAATAAGGAGGCTTTTCATGTTGATTTATTTTTGAATGATTTTCTTTATCTTCTCCAGTTCCTCGGCAGAGAAGTCTGTATTTTCAGTCGCTTTCAGGTTATCTGCCAGTTGGGCAACGGAGCTCGCTCCGATGATGACGCTTGTCACCAGGTCGTCCTTCAACAGCCAGGCAAGTGACATCTCGGCAAGGGTTTGCCCGCGTGAGGCAGCAACTTCGTTGAGTGCCTTGATTTTTTGCAGCGTCTCGTCGGTCAGTGCTTCTTTCTTCAGGAAAGCCCCCTTTGCCATGCGCGAATCTTCGGGAATACCATTCAGGTAGCGGTTGGTCAGCAGGCCCTGCGCCAGCGGGGAGAAGGCGATGAAGCCGGTTCCGTTCCCTTTGGCTTGCTGCAGGACACCTTCTTCTTCCGGTTCGCGGTTGAAGAGATTGTATCTGCCTTGATAGAGCAGGCAGTGTACATCCCGTTCTTCCAGGTATTTGTAGGCAAACTCGGCCGCCTCTTTGGGATATTTGGAGATTCCTACATAGAGTGCTTTGCCTTGCCGTACGATATCAACCAGTGTTTGCAGGGTCTCTTCAAGCGGAGTAACCGGGTCGTAGCGGTGAGAGTAGAAGATGTCCACATAATCCAGGTTCATCCGTTTCAGACTTTGGTTGAGGCTGCTCATCAGGTACTTGCGTGAACCCCACTCTCCATAGGGGCCGGGCCACATGTCGTGTCCGGCCTTGGTGGAGATGAATAGTTCGTCCCGATAGGGCATGAAGGATTTCTTCATAATCATTCCGAAAGTCTCTTCGGCGGAACCGTAGGAAGGACCGTAATTGTTGGCGAGGTCGAAATGCGTGATTCCACGGTCGAAGGCATAGTGCGCCATGGCCTGGGAATTGGCAAATGTGTTCACGTCGCCGAAGTTGTGCCACAATCCGAGTGATATTTCCGGCAGCAGGATGCCGCTTTGCCCGCAACGGCGGAATTTCATGCCATTGTTGTAGCGTTCGGCCGCCGGATAATAAATTGGGTTTATCATGATATTGCATTTTGTGGGTTACCCCATTATTACTTCTACTGTATGCGTGCCCGGCAGATGGTTCACCACATTGCCTTCTATCGGCCGGCCGTCTACTGTGATTGACTGGATGCCTTTGCACACACCATCGGGATTCTTCACGGTAATATGATATTCCGCTCCGCGGAACTTGCGCTTCACGTTGAAGCCTTTCCAGTCTGACGGGATACAAGGATTGATTTCCAGACCTTCATACGAAGGCTTGATGCCGAGTATGAATTGCGTGATGGCATACCACATCCAGGCAGCCGTTCCCGTCAGCCAGCTGTTTTTGCCTTCACCGGGGCGGGCGGCATCCTTGCCGGCCACCATCTGGCAGCATACGTAAGGTTCTACTTTATGCAGGGCACTGTGCTCTTCGGTGTACGACGGGCATATCTTGCGGAAATACTCCCAGGAACGGTCGCCCCGGCCCAGTACGGTTTCTCCGATGATGACCCACGGGTTGTTGTGGCAGAAGATACCTGCGTTCTCCTTGTAGCCGGCGGGATAGGTGGAGATTTCTCCATACTCCACAACATAGCGGGTGAAGGGTGGATTGTTGAGTACAATACCGTGTTCGCAGTCCAGGCGTTCCTTTACGGAGTCCAGCGCTTTCTCTACCATGCCTTCTTCCAGTCCGATGCCTGCCATGGTGCACCAGCCTTGCGATTCGATGAAGATTTGTCCTTCCTCGTTCTCTTTGGAGCCTACCTTGTGGCCGAAGTAATCGTAGGCGCGCAGGTACCAGTCTCCGTCCCAACCATGTTTTTTCACGGCTTCCACCATATTGTCTATATAGGTTTGCGCTCTGTTCGCTTCGTCGTTTTTACCCAAGTGGCGGCACAGTTCCACATAGTCGCGTCCGCACACTACGAACAAGCCGGCAATCATCAGTGACTCTGCCTGGCTGCCTTCCGTCTGGTTTTCCGTGGTCTGGAATGATTCATTCGAGTCCCAGGAGAAGCAGTTCAGGTTCAGGCAGTCGTTCCAGTCGGCACGGCCGATGAGGGGCAACATGTGGGGGCCGAGGTTCTCGATGACATGGTTGAAGGAAACGCGCAGGTGTTCGAACAAAGACACTTCCGAACTTTCCTTGTTGTCGAAGGGGACGGGCTCATCCAGGATGCTGAAGTCTCCCGATTCCTTGATGTATGCCACCGTACCGAAGATAAGCCACATGGGGTCGTCGTTGAAGCCGCCGCCTATGTCGTTGTTGCCGCGTTTGGTCAACGGTTGGTATTGGTGGTAGCATCCTCCGTCGGGGAATTGGGTAGAAGCTATGTCGATGATTCGTTCGCGGGCGCGTTCCGGTATCTGGTGCACGAAGCCCACGAGGTCCTGGTTGGAGTCGCGGAAGCCCATTCCCCGACCGATGCCGCTCTCGAAGAAAGAGGCGGAACGGGACATGTTGAAGGTAATCATACACTGATACTGGTTCCAGATGTTCACCATGCGGTCTAGCTTTTCTTCGTCGGTCTTCACGACGTAGATGTCCAGCAGGCGGTCCCAGTAGGCTTTCAGTTCGGCAAAGGCGGCATCTACTTTGGCGGTGGTGTCGAAGGCCGAAATCATTTCTTTAGCCTTTACCTTATTTATAATAGGTGAAGAAGGTACGCTCTGCTTGAACGCTTCATGCTGAGATTCTTTACGTTCCTCGAATTTCGCCTCTTGTTTGTTCTCCACATAGCCCAGCAGGAAGATGAAGTCGCGGCTTTCGCCGGGTTGCAGTTCTACTTCCAGATAGTGTGAGGCGATGGGGCTCCAGCCGTGGGCAATGCTGTTGCCCGGCTTGCCTTCCACTACTCGTTCCGGGGCGGTAAACTCGTTGTAGAGCCCCACGAACGTTTCGCGGTCTGTATCGAATCCGTCTACAGGTGTATTGACGCTGTAGAAGGCGTAGTGGTTGCGACGTTCCTTGTATTCCGTCTTGTGGTAGATGACGGACCCGTCCACTTCCACCTCTCCCGTGGAGAAGTTGCGCTGGAAGTTCTCCATGTCCGTAGCGGCATTCCACAAGCACCATTCGGCGAAGGAGAACAGTTTGAGTCTTCTCACTTTGGCAGAAGTGTTCCGCAGGGTCAGCTTCTGCACCTCTCCCCAGATTTTCAGTGGGACGAAGAAGAGCAGGCTGGCCTCAATGCCGTCTTTGGCTCCGGTGATGCGGGTATAGCTCATTCCATGACGGCACTCGTAGCTATCGAGGGCTGTCTTGCAGGGCTTCCATGTCGGCGACCATACGCTGCCGCCTTCGTTGATGTAGAAGTAGCGTCCCCCGTTGTCCATCGGCACGCTGTTGTAGCGGTAGCGGGTGATACGGCGGAACTTGGCATCCTTGTAGAAGGAGTAGCCTCCGGCGGTATTGGAGATGAGCGAGAAGAAATCTTCATTGCCCAGGTAGTTAATCCAAGGCCAGGGTGTCTTGGGGTCGGTAATGACGTATTCGCGGTTTTCGTCATCGAAATATCCGAATCTTTTGTCTTGCATATTATTTTTGTTTTTGGTTTGATTCATTTCCGGTAGTCGCGTCGTCCGGTCATTTTTCCGGAAGCACGCTTCAAATTTAAAAACTTTTCTCCTATCCCTCTTGTTTGCCCGGTGTGTTTTTTCCCTTTGGAAACATGAAGTACCGGAAAATGATACAAAAGTATCACTGTGCGAATCTTTTTCGCTCTATCTTTGTAAACACGTTTTATGATTAACCGATATGAGATACTTATTCGCATTTCTATTCTTTCTTGGAATCACTTTTTCTCTTTCCGCCCAATCCGTCCGCGAACGTATTTTGTTGGATGACGGCTGGCTGTTTGCTTTCGGCAATGCTTCCTCGCCGGAGAAAGACTTTGGCTGCGGAACGGAGTATTTCAACTATCTTACCAAAGCGGCCTCTATCCATAATGAGGGCCCTTACTCTCCCAAGTTCAATCCGGAGAAGTGGGGTGTGGACTGGAAGACGGTCAACCTTCCGCATGACTGGGTGGTTGATTTGCCTTATGCCAAAGAGGCGAGCCACAGTCATGGCTATAAAGCCGTCGGCTATAAATTCCCCGAAAACTCTGTGGGATGGTACCGAAAGACCATCACCGTGCCACAAGAGGACCTCGGCAAACATCTTTATCTTCAGTTCGACGGTATCTTCCGTGATGCCCGTATCTGGATAAACGGTTTCTACCTGGGACACGAACCGAGCGGTTATGCCACGCAGGTGTATGACATTACGGAATACTTGAATTACGGAGAAGAGAATCTTATCTGCGTCCGTGCGGATGCCACGCTCGAGGAGGGCTGGTTTTACGAGGGTGCGGGCATCTACCGCCATGTATGGCTGAACAAGACGGCGCCGTTACATGTAGCTCCTTTCGGCGTATTTGTATCTTCCACGCTGGAAGCTCCTTTCGACAAGGCTGTGCTGGTGACCGAAGTGCAGATGAAGAATTCGGGAAAAGACCCCGTCTCCGGCAAAGTATGGTGCCGTCTGCTTGATGCCGACGGACAAGTGCAGATGGAGGACGAGGCGGAAGAGATAACCCTGCTGCCGCAAGAAACGCGTAGCGTAAAGGTGCGTACCAAAGTGCTGAATCCCCAGCTATGGAGTACAGAACATCCTTACCTTTATAAAATGGAAACCAGCGTCTGGCAAAACGGTAGGCAGGTGGACGTGGTGGCCACTCCGATTGGTATTCGCGACATCCGCTTCGATGCCGACAAGGGCTTCCTCTTGAACGGACAGCCTCTGAAACTGAAAGGTGTGAACATGCACCAAGACCACCCCGGAGTAGGTGCCGGCATTCCCGATGCCCTGCAAGTGTACCGACTGAAGGAACTGAAGAAGTTCGGCTGCAATGCCTACCGTTCTTCCCATAACCCGATGACTCCCGAAATGCTCGATGCCTGCGACAGCCTCGGCATCCTTGTGATGGAAGAAAACCGCCTGACGGGTGTCAACGAAGAACACACCCGCCTGCTGAAACGTATGATAGACCGCGACCGTAACCATCCGTGCATCATCCTTTGGAGTGTAGGCAACGAGGAGTGGGGCATCGAGTGGAAAGAAAGCGGTACACGCATTGCTGCCACGATGCGCGAATATTGCCACCGTTTCGACCCTACACGCCTCATGACCGTTGCTTCGAGCAGTGGTCCCGCCATCTTGGTTCCCGCAGACGTGGCCGGTTATAACTACATCCTTCAGAATCCGGTGGAGCGGCACCGCAAGGATTATCCCGGTCGCCGTGCGCTCGGCTCGGAAGAGACTACGGGCTGCGGTACACGCGGCATCTACTTCGATGCCCACGACAAAGGCCACATGGTGGCACACAACCGTAAGCCGAACGGACTAGACAGTCTGCTGAACTGCATCGAGCGTGGCTGGAAATTCTATGACGAACGTCCCTATCTGGCAGGTCTTTTCTATTGGACGGGTTTCGACTACCGCGGCGAACCCAACCCCATGAAGTTCCCGGCTACGGGTTCACAATTCGGCATTCTGGACTACTGCGGTTTCCCCAAGGACGAAGCCTGGTATCTGAAGTCCTGGTGGACGGATGAGCCGGTGCTGCACATCCTTCCTCACTGGAATCTGCAAGGTCACGAAGGTGATAGCATCGACATTTGGGTATACAGCAACTGCGATGAAGTGGAATTGACTGTGAACGGCAAGAAACTGGATCGCAAACCGATGCCCCGAAACGGTCATCTTTCTTGGAAAGCCGTTTACCGGCCCGGTGCAGTGAAGGCTGTAGGCTATAAGAACGGCAAAAAACTATTGACCCGTACTGTGGAGACTGCCGGTGCTCCTGCCCGTATCTCCCTGACAGCGGACCGTCCCGTCATTCGGGCGGACAATCGGGACGTGGCGGTGTGCAACATTGAGTTGCAGGACAAGAAGAAACGTTTTGTTCCCACTGCCTGCAGCGACTTGACGATAACCGTCTCCGGTCCGGTACGCATCCTTGGGGTGGGGAATGGAGATCCCGCTTATCAGGCTACGGAACGTCCGGCCGACGCCGATGCCCGCACCTGTCAGGTAAAGACATTCAACGGACTTGCGCAGGTATTGCTGCAAAGCACCGGCGAAGTGGGAGAAGCCACACTGACGGTCGTTTCGGAAAACCTGCCGGAAACTTCCTGCGTTTTGAAGCTGCAGAAGTAAGCAGCTTATCATTCATATCATCCGGCGAAGCGGAGACCTTTCTTATGTCTATGGGGCAAGAGAAGGAACTCCGCTTCTTTCTTCCTCAAACTATAGTGTGCAAATGTACGAGATGCGCATCTCGTGCTGTATGAGATACACATTTCATGTAGCGTGAGATGTACATCTCACGCTTCCTTGCATTGGAGCCTGAGGGGGAGAAGGACGGAAGTTGTGCTTTCCCGGGCATCTGCTCATACATAACAATTCTTACCCCTAAATGTAACAAATGCTACTATTGTGGATTAAAAAGAATGAGTATATTTGTGGCATGATACTTTTTAGCCAATGCCTATGGAAAACCAGAACTATATCATGAGGGAGATAACCCCTCTGTCGGAACGTGACTGTTTCTATATTGCCGACCGTCACAAAACAGAATTCACCTACCCCATCCATTGCCATGCAGAATATGAACTGAACTTTACGGAACATGCTTCCGGTGTCCGCCGCGTGGTAGGCGATTCTGCCGAGATTATCGGTGATTATGACCTGGTGCTGATAACCGGTAAGGAGTTGGAGCACGTATGGGAGCAACATGAATGTACCTCCGGAGATATTCGGGAGATTACCATCCAGTTCTCTCCCGACTTGTTCTTCGGGAACGTCATCAACAAGAACCAGTTCGACAGTATTCGTCGGATGCTGGAGCGTGCACAGTGCGGACTTTGCTTCCCCATGCAGGCCATCATGAAGGTGTACAACTGGCTGGACAAGCTGGCTTCCGAGGAGCAGGGCTTTTATGCCGTGATGAACTTTCTCCGTATCCTTTACGAACTTTCCCTCTATGACAATGCCCGGGTGTTGTCCAGTTCTTCGTTTGCCAAGATAGAGACTTTCTCGGACAGCCGCCGGGTACAGAAGGTGCAGAAATACATTTCCACCCATTATCAGGAGGATATCCGTCTGGCTTCATTGGCCGATATGGTGGGCATGACCCCGGTCTCCTTCAGCCGTTTCTTCCGCCTGCGCACCGGCAAGACGCTTTCCGACTACATTATCGATATCCGTCTGGGCTTTGCCACGCGTATGCTGGTAGATTCCACGCGTACCATTGCCGAGGTGTGCTATGACTGCGGCTTCAACAATCTGTCCAATTTCAATCGTATGTTCAAGCGGAAGAAGGGATGCTCGCCGAAGGAATTCCGTGAGAATTACCGGAAAAAGAAGCTGGTGATATGATAAGAAAGTATCAGTATCCTTTATTGAAAGTGCCTATTTTTGCACCGATGATTAATACTAATATCTGATATTATGAAAAGAGTTTTTTCCTTATTCTTATGTTTGCTGTGTGTATGTGGTGTGATGGCGCAGATACGCGGCAATGAAGTCCGTGTAGTCGTTTCACCCGACCATGGCGATTGGGTGTATCGTCCGAATGAGAAGTGCACGTTTACTGTCCGGGTGCTGAAGGCGCAGAATCTCTTGCCCGACGTCAGGATTGACTATGAGCTGGGTCCCGAAATGTATCCCGCTGAAGTGAAGAAAGACGTGGTGCTGAAAGACGGTACCTTGAAGTTGCAAGGCACGATGAAGACTGCAGGCTTCTTGCGTTGCAAGGTCAAGGCGCATGTGGACGGCCGGACTTATGAAGGGCTGGCTACGTCGGCATACGCTCCCGGGCAGCTGCAACCCGTGACGAAACTTCCTGCCGATTTTCGGGATTATTGGGCCAAGACCTTGGAAGAGGCGCGCAAGACCCCGTTGAATCCCCTTATGACACTGCTTCCCGAACGCTGTACGGAAACGGATAATGTATATCAGGTCAGCTTCCAGACAAAAGCTTGGGGAGGACGTTTCTACGGCATTCTCAGTATTCCCAAGAAAGAAGGAAAGTATCCGGCCTTGCTGCGTGTGCCCGGTGCGGGCGTCCGCCCTTATGCGGGAGATACGTATACCGCTCCCGGAAAGGTGATTACATTGGAGGTAGGCATCCACGGCATTCCCGTCACGATGCAGCAGTCTGTATACGATGCGCTGGCAGGCGGGGCGCTGAGCAATTACTGGACGTTCGGCCGCGACAGCCGGGATGCTTCTTACTATAACCGTGTGGTGGTAGGCGCTTTGCGTGCTGTGGACTTTATCTGTTCGCTGCCGCAGTACGACGGGAAGGCGCTGGGCGTTACGGGTTCCAGCCAAGGCGGTGCCTTGTCTGTGATTACGGCGGCTCTTGATTCACGCGTTACTTTCCTGGCGGCTGTTCATCCTGCCTTGTGCGACCACGAAGCGTTCTTCAAGAAGCGTGCTTGCGGCTGGCCCCATTATTTCTATTATTACGGTACTCCCGATGAAAAGCAGCTTGAAACGGTGCGTTATTATGATACGGCAAACTTTGCCCGCCTGCTGAATGTGCCCGGTTGGTTCAGTTGGGGATATAACGACGAGGTCTGTCCTCCCACTTCCATGTATGCAGCCTACAATGTGATTTCTTCCCCGAAAGAGCTGCATCTTTATCTGGAAACCGGGCATTACTGGTATCAGGAACAGTGGGATGAATGGCTGGACTGGATACGGAGACAACTTAATGTGTCAATGTGATTAATCTGATAATATAGTATCATTTTTTATGATATGAGCCACGTATCTTTGTGTATCGCTTAAAAACTGATAATATGAAGAAACAATTCCTTTTACTGACAGTACTTTTATTCCTTTTGGGAGCATGTGCCCCCGAGCCTGCGGAACATTCGTTTATCAGGGTCAATGCTGACGGACAGTTCGTTCGCGACGGAAAGCCCTATTATTTTGTAGGTGCCAATTTCTGGTACGGTGCCATTCTTGGCTCTGAAGGTGAAGGCGGCAATCGTGAACGGTTGCATAAGGAGTTGGACTTTCTGAAAAGTATTGGCATCAACAACCTTCGCGTATTGGTGGGTGCTGACGGTGAAAATGGCATAAAGACGCGGGTAGAGCCCTCTTTGCAAGTGGCACCGGGCGTCTATAATGATACTATTTTAGCCGGATTGGATTATTTTATGAATGAACTGCGTGAACGCGATATGACAGCTGTCCTCTATTTGAACAATTCCTGGGAATGGAGCGGTGGCTATTCCGTTTACCTGCAATGGTCCGGACACGGTGATGCCGTGGTACCTGCCGTAGACGGATGGCCCGCCTACATGGAGTATGTCAAGCAGTTCCCCCAATCGGACAGCGCGAAGGCCTTGTTTGCCAATCATGTCAATTATATTGTTTCACGCACCAATAGGTATAATCAGATAAAATATGTGGATGACCCTACTATTATGTCCTGGCAGATTGGTAACGAGCCTCGCGCTTTCTCTGACGAGAACAAGGAGCCGTTTGCCCGCTGGATGGCCGATGTGGCTGCGCAAATCAAGTCACTCGACCCGAACCACATGGTGTCTTCCGGCAGTGAGGGCTCGTGGGGATGCGAAATGGATATGAATCTTTTCGAGAAGATTCATGCCGACCCCAACATCAATTATCTGAATATCCACATCTGGCCCTACAACTGGGGCTGGGTGAAGGCTGACAGCCTGACGGAACTTCTTCCGCGTGCCAAGGAGAATACTAAGAAGTATATAGATGACCACATGGTCATTGCCCGGAAGTACAGCAAGCCGATTGTTTTGGAGGAGTTTGGTTTTCCTCGCGACGGCTTCAGCTTCTCCAAAGAGGCGCCGACCACTGCCCGCGATGAATATTACCGTTATGTATTCGACCTCATCCGTCAGGACCGTGAGCGAGGCGGGCTCTTTGCCGGATGCAACTTCTGGGCATGGGGCGGTTTTGCCGGACAAAATCCCGACCATGTATTCTGGGAAAAGGGAGATGACTATACCGGCGACCCGGCTCAGGAACAACAAGGACTGAACTCTGTCTTTGCCACAGACAGCACTATTGAAATAATCAAAGCGGAAAACCGGAAGCTGCAAAATTAGACCTGTCCGTGCTTTTTCGTGTAATCCCTGCCCGAAAATCAGAATATAAGCATGTGCAAAGCGTTCCTACCGTTATCAGGAAAGATGTATAACTCTAATTACTAAGTATGATATGAAAAGCATATGGAAAGTTATGTTGGCGGTTTGTTGCCTAGGTATGACCATTGGTTGTGGAATAAACCCGTCGAAGAATGAAAATGTAAAGGAAACGCTACCGGCATTGGTGGTCAATGGTACGCAGCTGATGAATACCGAAGGAGACACGGTGGTATTGCGCGGTGTCAGCTATGGCTGGCATCAGTTCTGGCCCCGTTTCTACAATGCCTCTTCGGTTGCTTATCTGGTCAATGACTGGGGCGCACAAGTGCTTCGGGCCTCTATGGGAGTGGATTTGGATAGCGCCTGCTATGTGAACAAGCCCGAGTTCGGCATTGAGTGTGTTACGAAAGTGGTGGACGCCGCTATCGAGAACGGCGTTTACGTCATTATCGACTGGCATAGCCACAATCTGCGGCAGGAAGAAGCAAAGGAATTCTTCACGCAAATGGCTACCCGTTACAAGGGGGTTCCGAATGTCATCTATGAGGTTTTCAACGAACCGGTGGAAGACAGTTGGGAGCAGGTGAAGGCATACTCTGTGGAGGTCGTCAAGACGATTTGTGCCATAGAGCCGGATGCCGTTATCCTCGTCGGTTGTCCGCATTGGGACCAGGACATCCATTTGGCAGCAGATGATCCTATTACCGGATATAGCAATATAATGTATACACTTCACTTTTATGCCAATACCCACGGACAGTGGCTGCGCGACCGCGCCGACTATGCTCTGGGAAAGGGTTTGCCGATTTTCGTTTCCGAATGTGCCGGTATGGAGGCAAGCGGGGACGGCCCCATCAGTAAAGAAGAGTGGAGGAATTGGCTGGACTGGATGCAGCGGCATTCCATCAGCTGGGTGGCCTGGTCTTTGTCTGACAAGGATGAGACTTGCTCCATGTTCTATCCGTCGGCTTCTTCCGAGGGAAACTGGAAAGATGCAGATATGAAGGAATGGGGAAGAATGGTACGGGACGAACTGAAGAAATGACCCTTTCGGGAAAAAGCAATATGATTTAACCATTAATAATTTAAGAAAAAAAGAATTGTGCCTATGGGAAAAAAGGAAAAACGGAACTATGAAGACATGGACTGTTTGGAAGTAAACCTAAATGTCAAGGCTGTGATAGTATATCAGGGCTTTTTGACTCAGTCTCATTTTTGTTAACTAAAAAAATCTTCTTTTGGGAGGTTTTGTGTTTGTTTTAAATCTAAGAAATACAGTATGAATTTGAATTTTAGAAAGACAGCGCTGCTTGCGGGGATATGCTCGGTGTTCAGTCTGGGTTATGCTCCTCAGCTTTTCGCAGTATCATCGACGGATACCGTTGAGGCAGTGCAGCAAACAAAGAAAATTACGGGTGTCGTCAGTGATGCTATGGGCCCTATTATCGGTGCCAATGTATTGGAAAAAGGTACAACGAATGGTGTAATTACCGACATTGACGGTAACTTTGCCTTGAATGTGAAACCGGGAGCTACCATTGTAGTCTCCTTTATAGGCTATGTCAGCCAGGAAATAAAGATAACGAACCAGACAACAGTGAACATCACGCTGAAGGAAGACTCTGAGATGTTGGACGAAGTGGTGGTTGTGGGGTACGGTACGATGAAGAAAAGCGACCTTTCCGGTGCTTCCGTTTCCATGAGTGAAGACAAGATTAAGGGTTCTATTATCACCAATCTCGACCAGTCCCTTCAAGGGCGTGCTGCCGGTGTGACGGCAGTCAGCACTTCCGGTGCTCCGGGTTCTTCCTCCTCTATCCGCGTACGTGGTCAGGCCACTATCAATGCCAATGCTGAGCCGTTGTATGTAATTGACGGTGTGATTGTACAGAGTCAGGGACAAAGCGGTTCATCTTATGGTTTGGGCGATGCACTGGGTAATGGCTCGGTTTCCACCATTTCTCCGCTTTCCACCATCAACCCTGCTGATATCGTCAGTATGGAAATTCTGAAAGATGCTTCGGCAACCGCCATTTACGGTGCGCAAGGTTCCAATGGTGTGGTTTTGATTACGACCAAACGTGGTAAGGCGGGTGAGGCTAAGTTTACTTATGACGGTATGTTTGCCGTTCAACGCCAGACAAAGCGTCTGGATATGATGAATCTGCGTGAGTATGCCACTTATTATAATGATTTGGCAAACATGGGTGAAATCTCGGACCCTAGTAATTATTATGCCGATCCTTCTCTGCTGGGAGTAGGTACAAACTGGCAGGACGCCATCTTCCAGACTGCTTTGCAGCATCAGCACCAGATTTCGGCACAAGGTGGTACAGAGAAAATACAATACTACGTATCAGCTTCCTATATGGATCAGGACGGTACCATCATCGGTTCAAACTTTAACCGTTACAGCTTCCGTGCCAACTTGGATGCCCAACTGAAGAAGTGGTTGAAACTCGGTTTGACCGCCACCTATACAGCAACGGGTGATGACCTGAAACTGGCAGACAGTGATGAAGGTTTGATTAACTACTCGTTGACCACTCTTCCTGATATACCTATCTATAATCTGGATGGCAGCTATGCCACCGTTGTTCGCGAAGGCTACACGAATCCTAACCCGATTGCCCTTGCCATGATGGATGACATTCTGCTGGACCGTCAGAAACTGACGGGTAATATTTTCTTTGAGGTTACTCCGATTAAAAATCTGGTATGGCATGCCGAATTGGGTTATGACATCAGTTCCAGCAAAGGTGAGCGCTACAAGCCGATGGTTGATTTGGGTGGATGGGTACGTTCCAGTAATGAAAGCAATATCCAGAAAAACAGTAGTACATTCTGGCAATTGAAGAACTATGTGACCTATTCCGGAAACATAGGCGACAAGCATCATTATACAGCCATGGTGGGCCAGGAGTGCTGGGAGTCCAGCTATGACTTCACGAGTGTGTTCAATAGCGGTCTGCCTTCGGATGAAGTGCACAATCCTGCCTTGGGTACGGGAACCCCGACTATCAATGCAGGTTTTGGAAGCTCGTCTATGGCATCTTTCTTTACACGTCTGACTTATAACTATGCCGACCGTTATTTGGGTACTTATACCTATCGTTATGACGGCTCTTCAAACTTCGGTCCCGAGAACCGTTGGGCAGGCTTCCATTCATTGGCTACTTCCTGGCGCTTTTCCAACGAAACGTTCTTTGAACCGTTGAAGAAGGTCATCAGTAACGGTAAGTTGCGTCTGGGATGGGGACAAACTGGTAATGCCAACATCGGTGGTTATGCTTGGGGTACATCCATGAGTCGTATGCCTTCCGGTCTGGGTATGGGGTATCGCCCCTCCAATATACCGAATACTTCCATCAAATGGGAGTCCCAGGAGCAATGGAACGTCGGTGTGGATTTGGGATTCCTGCACGACCGTATCAACCTGACGGTAGAGTGGTACAAGAAAACTTCCAGTGATATGTTGATGCCGTTGCAGTTGCCTTCTTATATGGGTACTTCCGGTAATGCCTCTTCTGCATTGGCTGCTCCGAAAGGTAACTATGGTGACATAGAGAATACCGGTTTTGAAATCTCTCTGAACACACATCCTATTACGGGTAAGTTTGAATGGGATTCTGACTTCCAGATTTCTTTCAACAAGAACAAACTGAAAGGATTGGCTGGTACAGCCAATGCGCAGATTGTGGGTTACGGACAGTGGACCGATGTAGTCAGTGTATCCAGTGTAGGCGAATCACTTTATAACTTCTATGGATTTGTTTGTGATGGTGTTTACAAGGACCTGGAGGACCTTCAGACTTCTCCGAAACCTGCCAAGTACCCGGCAAACGGTGTATTCGACCGTACCAATACCGTATGGGTGGGTGATGTGAAATATAAGGATATCAGTGGTCCTGACGGTGTGCCCGATGGCGTTATTGACGACTATGACAAGACCAATATCGGTTCTCCGATGCCTAAGTTTACTTTTGGCTGGACCAATACTTTCCGTTACAAGAACTTCGACTTGTCCGTTTTCATCAACGGTTCCTATGGCAACAAGGTGTACAACTACCTTTCCATGAAGCTGACACATATGAACTCTCCCTGGACTAACCAGCTGAATGCTGTAAACGGACGTGCACAGCTTGTTCCTATCAATCCGAACAAGGTCTACGAAGATGGAACGATGTGGTATAATGATGTGTCTAACGTCATGGTGGCAAACCCGGGAGCTTCCATTCCACGCGCCACTATCAATGACCCGAATGACAACGACCGTATCAGTGACCGTTATATTGAAGATGGTTCTTATATCCGTCTGAAGAACATCTCTTTGGGATATACTTTCCCGAAAAAGACGATTGATAAACTGGGACTGAGCAACTTGCGTATCTATGCCAATATCCAGAACCTGCTGACCATTACCGGTTATGATGGCTATGACCCTGAAATTGGTGCCAGCACTTCAAGCGTCAATGTCTATGGTTTGGACAACGGACGTTATCCGTCTCCTACAGTTTATTCATTCGGCTTGAACGTTTCATTCTAACACTTTAAATTGAAGAAAACATGAAAATCAGATATATTAAATATTGGGCGTTTGCAGCTGTACTCGGTATGGGAACAGTTTCATGCGAGGATTTCTTGAACCGTCCTACCGAAGACAATTATAACGAATCGAACTTCTATCAGAATGACGAACAATGTGTGCAGGGGGTTAATTATCTTTATAACTCACCTTGGTATGACTTTCAGCGCGGTTTTATTAAAGTCGGTGAAATCTTGTCCGGAAACGTATACGAGGGAAACAGCCCTTACTTGAATTTTACGGTGAATGGTACGGATGAAAACCTTGTGAACATGTCCTATTCTCTATGGGCAGTGATTGGCCATGCCAATACTGTATATACTCGTTTGAAGACGGCAAATGCGTCAGAAGCAGTGAAAAATCAGTGTATGGGCGAGTGTCTGGCATGGAAAGCCATGGCTTACTTCTATTTGGTACGTAGTTTTGGCGCAGTACCCATTATCCATGATAATACGGACGAATTGAATTCCGGTAATTATAACTCCAAATTCAAAGTGGAGGCAGCAGATGTGTACGAATATATCATTATGACTCTGGAGAAAGCTATGGAGTTGCTTCCGGCCAGAGGTGAAACGGGACGTATTGACCGCTATTGTGCCGAAGGTCTTTTGGCTAAGGTGTATCTGACTAAGAGTGGCCTTTCCGGTACCCGCAATGCGGATGATTTGGCGAAAGCGGCAGAATATTCCAAGGATGTAATTAATAATTCCGGCCGTAACTTGCTGGCTAACTATTCCGATGTTTTCCGTTTGGCAAACAACAAGAATGAAGAGTGTCTCTTCTCCTGGCACTGGTCGGCAGGACGTGACCCCTGGACACAGCAGAATACGTTGCAGTCGGACTTGGCAATGGTGGGATTCGATGAATTTGGTGATTGCTGGGGCGGCTATGCAGGTCCGTCGGTTGATTTGCAGGATGCATTTGGAATTTCCGCTTTGGAAAGTCCTGAGACGCGTTCGGATACGGATACCCGTCGTAAGGCTACTATGATGATGGCAGGTGATGTATACGATTATTTCTGGCAGGACAAGGGCGGATTTGATTATCTGCGGTTTATTTATGATGCCGAATATGGTAAGGGAGGACCTAATGGCGATTACCAGTCTCCTACCGGTGCCAATCACGTGAAGCATCTCTATGGTAACAATAATGACCATGTATTGGGCTTGGGCGTATCGGCTGGTAATATGTACAGCGGCCTGGCAACCCATATCCTGCGCCTGTCCGATATCTATCTGGTATATGCCGAGGCGAAAATGGGACTGGCTACCTCTACTACAGACCAGAGTGCACTGGATGCTTTCAATGCAGTACGTGGCCGTGCCATTCCGGGAGTTACTCCGAAAACCTCCATTACTTGGGAGGACGTCTGGAAGGAACGCCGGCTGGAACTGGCTTGCGAAGGCGACCGTTGGTATGATTATGTACGTTTGGCATATTATGATTCCCAGCGTGCTATCAATGAGCTGAAGGCACAGCGCCGTGATGTTTATTATAGTCTGGGTACTACTTATAAGGCTTATTATGAAAACGGCAGTTGGACGGTGAATCTGGACGAGACCCGTTACAATCCGGATGCAAAGGCGCCGAATGTGACAGTCTCCAGCTTTACATTGCCGTTCCCGACAGAAGACGTGGTGTTCAATCCTAATTTGATGAAAGACCCGGTACACGTAGATGTACGTTCTGAATTCAGTTATTAATTTAATGCTTGAAAAGATGAAAAATAATAGATATACGAATTGGTTCTTCGCGGCAGCTGTTGTTGTAGCAGGCTTTTCCATGGCGGCTTGTGAGGATGAACCGGATAAATATGAAGTGGCAGGGGGAAAGCCTACCTTGAAATATGTTCGTGTCCCTGATCCGGCAGCGGCAGACTCTTTGCTGACGGGGGCTTATATGGCGAATACGATTTGTCTGGTCGGTGAAAATCTGCGGAGTGTTTACGAGCTCTATTTCAATGACCAGAAGGCGATACTTAATACCAGTTACATCACTGACCATACACTTATGGTAGATGTTCCGAAAGAGATTCCTTCGGTAGTGACTGATAAGATTTATATGGTGACCAAAGCAAAGGATACCATAGATTATGATTTCAAGGTGTTGGTTCCGGCTCCTACCGTGAACTCCATTTCTTGTGAGTTTGCAAAGCCGGGTAGTGAGGTGACACTGATTGGTGACTACTTCATTGATGACCCGAATGTGCCGCTGACCATTACGATGGCCGGTAATGTGGAAGTGACTAATATTACGAACATAACCAAGACTGCGGTCAGCTTTATTCTTCCGGACAATGCTCCTGCAGGCTATATCAACGTGAAGTCCATTTATGGTACCGGACGTTCCAAGTTCCGCTATTATGATACACGTAACATTCTCTTTGACTGGGACGGTTCTCATGGCGGTATGGCTATTGCCCACGGTTGGCGCGATGGTAGCAAGGTGTTGAGAGAAGCCGATGAAAACAGTATTGACGGTGCTTATATCTGTCTCACCGGAGCACTTGACGGTGCTATCGGAGCTACTTGGGCAGAAGATGAGTTCTCGTTCAACTATTGGCCGGAACCGTCTGCCGGTTATCCCGAATTTTCTGCACGTCCTGAGTTTGCAGAACTGCTCGAGGAGTATGGCGTCAATGGCTTGCAACTGAAATTCGAGGTGAATATTCCTTCTTCCAATCCGTGGCAGTCTTGCGCTCTACAAGTGATGTTTACGGGTAATGATGTGGTGACTTATGCGACGGGAACTAATGCTTATTTTAGTGATACGAATGTGCCGCGTGGTTTGTGGTTGCCTTGGAAGAATACGGGTTCGTATGATACGGGTGGTAAATGGACAACCGTTTCCATGAATCTGTCCGAGTTCAACAAGACGCATGAAGGTAATAAGTGTGATAGAACTTTTGACAAGACTATGCTGACCGGATTGACATTCTTTGTCTGGGCAGGTGGTGTGGAAGGTAAGGATTGCAATCCGGTGATTATGATTGACAACATCCGTGTGGTACCTATTGAATAACCTTTTAAATAGAATACTGATATGAATAAAACATATAAATTTCCGGCACTGTGGATGATGTGCCTGATGCTCTTCAGTTGCTTGACGTTTACGGCCTGCGACAATGGGGATGATGAAGATACCAACCAATATAAAGGGGGAATCAGTCTGAATGTATTCGGACCGAGTCCCGTATCCCGCGGCGGTGTACTCCGTTTCCTAGGCAGTGGCATGGATAAAGTGACTGCGGTCGCTATTCCCGGTTGCGACGATATAACAGACATCGAAGTAGTCAGTGATACGGAAATCCGTGTCACTGTACCTCAGACAGCCCAGCCGGGGTTGGTTGTCTTGAAGACTCCGAAAGGGGATATTACAACAAAAACCGAGTTGACATTTACGGAGCCGATTGCTTTGGAGGCTTTTGCACCGGCAGAAGTAAAGCCTGGTAGTGAATTGACCATTACTGGTGAATATTTGAATTTGATTAAAGAAGTGATATTTGCTGACGAGGTAACAGTGCCTGCTGATGAGTTTGTCAGTCAAAGCCGTCAGGAGATTAAAGTTATTGTTCCTGATTCTGCTCAGACCGGTAAGTTCATCTTGTCTGATGGAGCTGAAATCCCCAATTGGATTTATTCTGAAGGGGAACTGGAGGTTACTTTGCCATCGGTAGAGGCTCCACTCGACCTGGTAGATAAGAAGCCGGGGGATGTCATTCGAGTTTCTGGTGAAAACTTTGATTTGGTGAAGAAAGTGCAGATGCCGAATGGGGATGAAGTTGAATTTACGATGACTGCCTCTTCCGAAGGAGATGAACTTACTTTTACATTGCCGGATAATGTCTCGGACGGAGAAGTTACGGTACTTCCTGCTTCGGATGTAAAAGTTGTGGTTGCTACTGTTGTAGTAGCTACGCCTTCGAACGTAGTGGCTGTTCCTGCTGTGAACTTGCGTGGTGGAGATATGATTACCTTGAAAGGTACCAATATGGATTTGGTGACTGATGTAACGTTCCCTGGTGTAGAAGAAGCAGTAGGATTGGAATCACAAAACTCGACTGAAATAAAGGTCTTGATGCCGGCTGCGGCTATTAGTGGTGATTTGCAATTGAATACAAATAGTGGAAAAGCAACTGCCGTATCTATTGCAACGGCAAAGCCGGAAAACATTTCTTATAGTGCGGCGACGGTCCCGGCAGGAGAGGCTTTGACTGTCAAAGGAGTAAATATGGATGTAGTTTCGGCTGTTGTATTCAGTGGTAATGTGGAGGTTACCGTATCCGATGCCACCGCTACTGCCATTTCCTTGACTGTACCCACAACTGCTGAAACCGGGGCCTTACTCTTGAAGATGGCCAATGGTGAATCTGTGGAAGCACCGTCTTTGACAATAGAGAAACCGGTATGTGCCTATTTGCCGGCATTGCCTGACAAATTGGTTCGGGGACGAATTGTGGAACTTGAGATTGTTAATGCTGATAAGCTGACAAATGTATTGCTGAATGAGGCTGCTGTTCAGTATATCAATGATGCAGCTAAAGGGGTATTGATGTTGAATGTACCGGCTGAGCTGGATGGAACTTATAGCCTAAAACTGATTTCTTCAAATGGTGAAATTGCTTATGATGTTCTTGTAGTTGCCAATGAAGAAACAGTTTGGGCTGGTCCGCTCGATATTAGTTGGGGTGATGGAGGACGTGTGTTGGTACCGGCTGTATCTTTTGCCAAGGTAACGGCAGGCACTGTCATGAAAGTCTATTTTGATCAGAAAGACCAGACTTGGGCACAGGCTCAGTTTAACTATGGCGATTGGAGTGGCATAGCTTTCTCTTTGTTTGATACGACTATGGTACCGACAGACATTTACGGCTGGAGTTTCGAGAGCCGTGTGATGGAGTTGACGTTGACTCAGGAGATACTTGATAATATTCAAGCTAAACAAGGAGATTGTGAAGACCAGACAAATGTAGGTATCATTATTCAGGGCAGTGATTTGACGTTTACAAAAATAACGATTGTAAATTGATGAATTGTGGCTTGAAGAATGTGACTATGGATGCCCTGATTAAGAATGAAATAAAATCATAATTAAGATGAAGAAACTGAATATAAAATGGATGCTTTCGTTGATAGCAGCTTTTACTTTTGCCTCCTGCGATACTGATGTCGATCATGATATCCCAGCAGTGGATGCACCGGTATTGGTGTCTACTACTCCTGAAAGTGGAGCAGCCAAAGTGAAAACGGGAGAAATCACTATTGAGGTGAAATATGACAAGAATATATTCTTTGCAACAGACAATCTGAGCGAAATCAAGTTTACCGGTGGTGAACTGATAAGTGCCGATGTACTTGGCGCAAGCAATATACTGACTGTAAAAGTGAATGTTCCCGGGAGAGAGACGGCTTGTTCTCTCTCTATCCCCGAGGGAATAGTAACCGGACCGAACCAGATGCCTGCTCCGGCTGTATCGGTTCAGTTCTCTACTGTTGCTTTGGACAAGACGCTGGTTGCTGCCACTTCGGCCAAAGCTGTGAAACTGTACAATTATCTACTGGATAATTTTGAGACGAAGACACTTTCAGCTATGATGGCCAATGTTGCCTGGAATACGGAAATGTCCGAAAAGGTGTATGGATGGACTGGAAAATATCCGGCTATCAACTGTTTCGACTATGTTCATCTGCCGGCATCTGTAGCTGGAGCAGACTGGATTAATTACGGTGACATTACTCCTGTTAAGGATTGGTCTGACAAAGGTGGCATCGTAGCTGCCATGTGGCATTGGAATGTACCCAAGAAAGCTGTAGGCGAAGCTTCTTCTACCCAAATATGGGAAGGAGAGACAGTAATGCCGGGTGATTGGAGTGGAAATGTACAGATGACGGATGATGCTGCAAAAGCTGTCTTTGCTGATGCACAAGTGGGTCAGGTGATACGCGTGGCTGTGAAGGATGTGGCAGCGGGTGCACAAGGTTCGTTCAAAAACAGTGGTTGGAGCGAGATTGCTTCAGGAACTGATTATTTTGACATATCCGGGGACTATACATTGGTGATTACCGAAGATGTTTTGAAATCCCTGCAAGAAGGTGGTCTCATCATTGGTGGACATGATTATACAGCAGTTGCTGTTTATCTTGAAAATAACGGTACAGCTCTCGACCCGAATAAGGATTATGCCTTTTATAAGGCAGATACGGAGTTTGATGCTACCAATGCCACAGTGGAAGGCACTTGGGAAAACAAGGTGTTTACCGAAGATTTGAAAAATGCTGCCGCTTACTTGAAGCTATTGAGAGATGCGGATATTCCGGTATTGTGGCGTCCATTCCACGAGGCAGCCGGTGGCTGGTTCTGGTGGGGTAAGGATGCTGCCAGCTTTAAATCTCTGTGGATTGCTATGTTCAATTACTTCAAGACTGAAGGATTGGATAATCTTATCTGGGTTTGGACTACCGAGGGCAATGATGCCGATTGGTATCCGGGAGATCAATATGTAGACATCGTGGGACGTGATGTTTATAATAAGGAAACTGCAGATTGTGTTTCAGAATATACTTCCATTGCCGAAAATTATGGAAACAAGATTGTTTCGCTGAGTGAATGTGGTACGGTCGGACTTATTTCCGAACAATGGGCATCTGGTGCACGTTGGAGTTGGTTCATGCCGTGGTATGACGGGACAAATGAGGATGGTAGCCCGGTAGTCCATGCTGATGAAGCATGGTGGAAGGATGCTATGAGCCAGGAATTTGTTGTTTCCCGTGAAGAGCTTCCTTCTATGGAATAGCAATTTTTAATAATAAAATAGAAAGGGTTGTCTCTGGTTAGTATCGGGGCAACCCTTTCTGTCTTTTATAGCTTTTAGTTGTTGGTTATAGAATTCATGCTTTATACTTTTTAGGAAAAATAGTAATGGATGTTAAATGAGTGTCGTTATTTGATAAAATAGTATTATAAGGTTTGCTGCTAAAAGTCTACTTTTGTCAAGCCTAATTAAAATTTGATAATAATCATATAATGTTTAACCGCTAATGAAATGAAAAATGCCTATGAGAAAGGAGTGATATGTATACCAACCACTTTATAGAATAAGGTATATTTAATTTTTCCTCAAAAAGAGAAGTTTAACCTTATATTAAACGGTAGATGCCGCCAGGCAATACCAATTCATTAATCTAAGAAAAATACAAGTATGAATTTAAATTTCAGAAGAACCGCGCTGCTCGTGGGTATCTGTTCGGCTGTCAGCCTGACTTATACTCCGCAACTTTTCGCCGCATCGGTCGATGCAATAGATGCTGTGCAGCAAGCAAAAAAAATCACAGGTACTGTAACAGATGCAATGGGACCGGTTATCGGTGCCAATGTGTTGGAAAAGGGCACCACAAATGGTGTCATTACTGACATTGACGGTAATTTTACATTGAATGTTCAGCCGGGAGCCACGATTGTAGTGTCTTTTATCGGTTATCAGCCGCAAGAAATCGTGGTAGGTAACCAGACCAATTTCAAGATTCAGCTGAAGGAAGATGCTGAATTGCTGGATGAAGTAGTCGTAGTGGGTTATGGTGTACAGAAGAAGAAACTGGTGACGGGGGCTACTGTACAAGTGAAAGGCGAAGATATTGCTAAATTGAATACAACAAGTGCTTTGGGCGCCTTGCAAAGCCAGACACCGGGTGTGAATATTACTTCCAATAATGGTCAGCCGGGTGAAGGTTTTAAGGTAAATATCCGTGGTTTGGGTACTATCGGTGATTCTGCTCCCCTTTATGTAATTGATGGTGTGGCAGGTGGTGATATCAATACTTTGAACCCAGCTGATATTGAGAGTGTAGATGTCTTGAAAGATGCTGCCTCTGCTGCTATCTATGGTTCTCGTGCCGCCAATGGTGTAATTCTGGTTACTACCAAACAAGGTAGGATGGGGAAACTTGAAATCTCCTATGATGGTTATGTAGGTTGGCAGAATGTTTATAAAATGCCTGATTTGTTGAATGCACGAGAGTATATGGCAATGCAGGATGAAATCTTGTTTAATGAAGGTCAGTCAATGAATAATTGGGAGTCCCTTCTTGGTTCCAGAGTATATGGTATGGTACAGGACGGTTGGAAAGGGACTGATTGGTTTGATGCTATCCGTGAAAAGGATGCCCTTACGCAGAACCATGCAATCAACTTGACGGGTGGTAATGAGATGTCTAAGTTTTCAATGGGCTTCTCATATACTAATCAAGATGGTATTCTTGGCAAACCTTTTGCTTCAAGTTACGACCGTTATACAGCGCGTATTAATTCAGATCACGTGTTATTGAAAGGCAAGGATTTTGATATCATCAAAATAGGTGAAAATCTGAATTTTTCCTATAGTACCAAAAATGGTGTAGGACAAGGCAACCAATATTGGAATGATGTTTATTTGGCACTAAGTGCATGTCCTTTGCTGCCGATGTATGATGCGGAAGGCAATTTGTACGATCAGGCAGATAAAACGGCTGACGGTTGGAATCTGCAAGGGTCTATTGGTAATCCGGTTATTGATTTGGTCGCTAATCGTGGTCAGAATCTGAACCGTAATTATAATCTGAACGCTACTGCATATTTGGAAATCCAACCTATCAAAGGATTAAAATACCGTGGTCAATTCAGTTATCGCATGAGTTCTAGTAGTTATCGTTCTTTTACGACTCCATACAATGCCAGTACCACAGCTGCCAACAGTTCTTATTCTGTTACGCAAAATGCAAGTTTGGGACATAACATCTCACTGGAAAATGTTATTTCTTATGTGTTGCCAAAATTGGGTGGACACTCTATTGATGCCCTGATCGGACAGTCTTTTGAAAAGACAGCTGTAGGTGAAACAATAGAAGTGAAGAACTCGGTTAATGAAGGTTCACAACTTCCTACCTTGAATGGGCAGTTTGACCATGCCTGGATTACTAATACGGCCAATGTGAACTCTTCTTCTTTTAAGGGTGAACCATGGGGTGACTGGGCAATGGCTTCATTCTTCGGTCGTGTCAACTGGAACTATAATGAGAAATATATGGCAACAGCGATTATCCGCGCCGACGGTTCTTCCAATTTTGCCCGTAGTAACCGTTGGGGATATTTTCCTTCTGTTTCTGCCGGTTGGGTTATCAGTAATGAAAACTGGATGGAATCTACTAAAGGCTGGATGGACTTTCTGAAGATTCGTGCCAGTTGGGGACAGAATGGTAATCAGTCCATTAGTAATTTCCAATATGTTTCTTCCGTAGCCTTCGATAAATATAATGTATATAATTTTGGCTCCACTTCATTAGGTACCACTGACTCCAAGGCTACTGGTGGTTATGCCAAGAATCTGCCTAATCCGGATGTAAGTTGGGAAACTTCAGAACAGTTGAATATTGGTTTGGATGCACGTTTTCTGAATAATCGTTTAGGCTTTGCATTTGATTGGTATAAGAAAACTACAAAGGATTGGCTGATTACAGCTCCTATCGTGGCTACTGCCGGTACAGGTGCTCCTGTAATCAATGGTGGTGATGTTGAAAACAAAGGTTTTGAAATCGCTTTGAATTGGAATGATAATATTGGTAAGGACTTCCGCTATGGTGTAAACATTAACTTCTCACATAACAAGAATGAAGTAACTCGTATTGCTAACTCGGAAGGTATTATTCACGGTGAAGCAAATGTTTTGTCTCAAGGAACCAACGAAATGTATCGTGCGCAAGTAGGTTATCCTATTGGTTATTTCTATGGTTATCAATCTTCTGGTGTGTTCCAGAATCAAGCTGAAATAGATGCGTGGAAGGCTGCCGGTAATGGATTTTTGCAAGGTACTCCCCAGCCGGGAGATTTGATTTTTACCGACCGCAATCATGATGGTGTCATTAACGAAGCGGATAAAACTATGATTGGTGACCCTAATCCTGATTACCGTCTTGGACTTAGTATTAACTTGGCATACAAAGGGTTCGACCTCTCTGTTACTGCTAATGGCGCATTTGGTCAGCAAATCGCGAAATCCTATCGTCGTTTTGCCGATTCGAGATACAACAACTATACTACAGATGTTTTTAAACGTTGGCATGGGGAGGGAACCTCTAATAGTTATCCTCGTCTGACTGACGGTTCAAACGTGAATTTCAAAGAAATCTCCGATATCTATATCGAAGATGCCGACTACTTGAGAATCCAGAATGTAACATTTGGTTATGATTTCAAGAAGCTGTTCCCGAAGATGCCTTTGCAGCAGGCTCGTCTCTATGTGCAGGTTCAGAACTTATATACCTTTACCGGTTACAGCGGTTTGGATCCGGAAGTGGGATATGGTTTTGATAAATCTTGGGTAACCGGTATTGACCTGGGTTCTTATCCTCAGCCGAGAACAGTATTGGTTGGCGCTAATATTAAATTCTAATACATTATAGCAATATGAAAAAATATATATACATAGCAGCTATCGCACTTGCAGCCGTCACCCTGACCGGTTGTGAAGATCTTCTTGATAGCGAGAATTTTATTGAATCAAATACCGGTAACTTCCCGGCTTCACCGGCAGATGCGGAGAAGCAACTAACTGCAGTATATGCTACTCTGAATCAGGCTATGGCTACTCCTACTGCCAATTATTTCTATGTGTCGGAGGTTGCATGCGACGACCGCTTTGGCGGTGGCGGAGAAAACGACTTTGAGTCAATGGCCGACGGGCATTTGATGAAGGCTACCGATGTTCAGTTTGACTCTTTCTGGAAGTTCCGTTACAATGGAATTTTTCGTGCAAATTGTGCCATTGAAGGCTTGATTGCGCAGGAGTCGGCATTCACAGATAAGGAAGCTCATGGGCAATACTTGGGTGAAGCCTATTATTTACGCGCTTATTTTTATAACGAACTGGTTGAAATGTTTGGCGCCGTACCTTTGATTACTTCTACGGCTCAAGAAACCAACATCCCGAGAACTCCCGTAGATGAAGTCTATGCACAAATTGCTGCCGATTTGAAAAATGCCATTGAGTTGATGTCCGGCAAGAAGTATAACCAGTATGTGGAAATCGGACATGCAACCAAGTGGGCTGCCGAGGCTTTGATGGCGCGTGTGTATTTATTCTATACAGGTTTTTATGGTAAAGATTCTCTTCCATTGGTTACGGCAGATGGTGTGGGAAGTATTTCTAAATCTGAAGTTGTTGCTTGGATTGATGATTGCGTGGCCAATTCCGGACATTCTCTTGTCAATGATTACCGCAATTTGTGGCCCTATACCAATGAGTTTACTGTAGGTGACTATGAATACACCAAGAATGCCACCGATGCCGCTGGAAATGCTTTGCGGTGGGCCGAAAATGGCAATGAGGAAACTGTATTTGCCGTGAAGTTCTGTAACTATGCAGGCTGGGATTCTGATGGGCAGATGGGGTTCACCAACCAGTTTATTCTTTATTTTGGTCTTCGTGCTGATAATGGTGGTGAAAGCACATTCCCCTTCGGACAAGGCTGGGGACAAGGTCCTGTTGCAGCTACTATTTGGGACGAATGGCAGGCATCCGAACCGGATGATGTGCGTATGCGTGCTTCCATCTTGAATGTGAATGAGGAGTTACCGAATTATGTATTCGGCGCCGACAAGCAAATGGAAGAATGTGGTTTGTGGAGCAAAAAGATGGCACCGATTTTGGCTAAGAAGCCTATCGAGTCCGGTAAGGTTTCTGCATGGAATAAATCCTTGTTCTGGGTAGCTTATGATGCTTTTGATAAAGCTAATAACGGTGATGAAATGCAGGGAGCACATTTCCAGGATTTGATTACCATACGTTATGCCGATGTACTGTTGATGCAATCCGAGTTGAAGGAAGATGCTGCCGGCATCAATCAAGTGCGTGCACGTGCAGGGCTGGCTCCTATTCCGGGTTATAGCCTTGAACTGTTGCAGCGCGAACGCCGCCACGAACTTTGTTTTGAAGGTCGTCGTTGGGCTGACATCCGTCGTTGGGGTATTGCAGAAGAAATGCTGGATAAAAAGAACGGCGTGACTATCTGGAACAAGGGAGTACAAACCGTAATGAGGGACGGTAAGTATAAGGAACGCTATAAAGCTACTAACGGCTTCTTCCCCATTCCGAAAGCTCAAGTTGACTTATCAGCAGGTTTGTTGGAACAGAATCCCGGTTGGGATGAAGCCAGTGCAAACTTTAGTGGATGGAATTTCTAATAATTAAAATTGAAATACAATGAAAAAGATAATGATATTTTCGCTGTTGGTAGCTTCTTTGTCGTTTGCAGCCTGCGACCCTATCGAGGACAGAGAAGAAATGACTGGCAGCATTACAGTAGACCAAATTCAGGCTACTGTAACCGTAGAACAGATTGACGGTCAGAATGTAAATAAGGTCTTTTTTGAGTGTAAAAGTCCTATCAGTTGTCAATGGACCAATGGAGTTGATACGAAAGCGGGGGCAAGCGGTGAAATGTTTCTGCTTTTATCAGGTGAAAATACTATCACTTTGAAGGGGTTGTGTGCCGACGGTTCTATTGTGGAAAAAAACTTTCCTATAAATGTGGATAAAATACATTATGCCATTGATCCGGCTTATGGTTTATTGTTTGGTTCCGGTGAAAAGGTTTGGAAATGGGCTGAAACCGATTGTTTAGGAAATGGTGGATGGCGTGCAGATCAGCAAGGTCCGGAATGGTGGAAATTATCTCCAACAGATGTTGAAGGACAAATGGCTACGGAAGGAGGTAACGCAACTATGAAGTTCTCTTTAATCGGGAAAAAGATAGAGTTTAGTAATGGTAAATCTGGTGTTATTAATTTTACTACAGGAGATGCTTGCTTTAATGGTTGGTATGGTACATTTACTTCTACTTGTGGAGTTTTGTGTGGTAAGGCATTTAATGATTGCTATATATCTGCAGGGACTATGATTACAAAATATCAACTCGTTTCATTAACCGAAGATAGATTAGTGTTAGGTTGGTGCGAAAATGAGACCAATGCGGAGTGGTCTGGAACTGGCTGGTGGTGGGTCTTTGAAGCCCAATAAAATGGAGCATGGGGTGTAAAGTGTACGACTTTACACCTCACATACAACTTTAAAATCTTAGATTATGAAACGAATTTATTTATTTTCAATCTCTTTGTTGGTATTGTTGTTGCTAAATACATTACCAATAAGGGCAGATGTATTGGGTCCTTATATAGCGGAAGGTAATACTCCTGATATTCGTGTAGGATATGGGCGTATTGTGTGTGTTATGCAGTCAACATTACCAGTAACTGGAAGTGTTACAATTCGTGATGAAAAAGGGATTCAATATGTACTAAAAGCTCATGAGCCAGGAAGTGCTCCTAATTGTTACTTTGTTGCTTATGGAACATATAGCGTTGTTGGAATGGAATCTGGTATCATGAATTCTAATTGGGGACAATTGAAGGTCGGTTCTACATTTACTGTTGCTAGCAGCACTGGGTATATTGGCCTTACTTATACCGGCCCAACTCCAAGTATTATTCAAGCACCAGGTAGTTATGATAATGCACCTCCTGCAAAAGATGGTTACGCAATAATGGAAGTTTATGGGATTGGGGCTAATGGCAGTGGTACATTGATAGATTCTGATGGGGAAAACTATTCCATATACAATTATACTGGCTATATAGGTGGTTCTCATTATTTTTATATTAAGCCAGGTACATATACTGTTAAAGCTATAGGTACTAGTGGTAATTATATTTATATAGACATTAATGGGATGAAGAAATATCTTTCAGAAGGTGCATCTTTTACTATTCTACATGTAGGAAGTAACATTTCAATTGTTTTTAGTACAAAGCCTATTTGAAATTATTTAAAATTCTAGGATATTTCAACTCAAAGCAGTTGTCGTTACCTCCCCGACTTCATTAGTCGCCCGTAACATCGGATAATTGTAAATGCATTAACCGAATAGTACAATTGTTTAATGGTTAAATCAGGAAAGGCAGGTCGTGAGATTCGCCTTTTTATATAAATATGTGAAGTTTTCAATCAAAACAGTTATGAAACGAAGAAAGTGGAATTTGTTTTTTATTGTTGCTATCCCTTTAGTTTGCAGTTGCAGCACAAAGCAGCAGCAAGACACCTCTCAGTGTATCCCTGAAGAGGGTGCGAAAAAGACGATGAGATATTTGGTACCGGACGATTATATGGCAGATCCGGCTGTGCATGTCTTTAATGATCGGCTTTATATTTATCCTTCTCACGATTGGGAAAGTGGGATTGTTGAGAATGATAACGGTGACCATTTCAATATGAAGGATTATCATGTGTTTTCTACTACTGACGTGATGCAGGGGGAAATAAAAGACCATGGTGTAGTGCTTGAAGTGGAGGATATTCCTTGGGCAGGTCGACAGCTGTGGGATTGCGATGTGGTGGAAAAGGGCGGAAAGTATTACATGTATTTTCCTTTGAAGGATAGGAATGATATTTTTCGCATAGGAGTGGCAGTGGGCAATTGCCCCGAGGGACCGTTTGTTCCTCAACCGGCACCTATCAAGGGTAGCTATAGCATCGACCCTGCTGTGCTTGATGATGGAAATGGCAATTATTATATGTATTTCGGCGGACTGTGGGGTGGCCAGTTGCAGCGCTACCGCGACAACAAGGCATTGGAGTGTGCCGTCTTCCCAGCTGATGATGAACCGGCGCTTCCTTCGCGTGTGGTGAAACTGAGTGAAGATATGCTGGAGTTTGCCGAAGTGCCTCGGGAGGTGATTGTATTGGGCGAGGATGGTAAACCGTTGCCGGCCGGTGACAATATGCGTCGTTTCTTCGAGGCAAGTTGGATACATAAGTACAATGGACGCTATTACTTTTCTTACTCTACCGGTGATACTCACCGCTTGTGCTATGCCATAGGCGATAATCCTTATGGCCCTTTCATCTATCAAGGGGTTATTCTTACTCCGGTAGTGGGATGGACTACGCATCATTCTATTGTGGAGTATAAGGGGAAATGGTATCTGTTCCATCACGATAGTGCTCCCAGCAATGGTAAGACTTGGCTTCGCAGTCTGAAAGTCTGTGAATTGGAATATGATTCCGAAGGACGTATCATCACAATTGATGGAGGAGGAAAATAGAAAGACTTCTTTTTCAGAATATTCAGCAAATGCCCCTTCTTGATAATTGGGGATACTCAAGAAAAGGCGGGTCGTGGGATTCGCCTTTTTGCTGTCATTCGCTATTGTGTTTCTGGATGCAATTCATATTCCTCTTTGCATTCCCTCTGATGTTAGGGTGCAAAATGTCCCTTTTTATCCTTGCACTTCCTTCACCTCCTTCTCCCATCCTCCTGTTTATCGGCTTTCCCGGTGAAACCGCTTTCCGTCCTCACCGCCCCGTCTTTGCATCGCGCGACACACCGTAGTATCCCGGCATGGCCCGGTAGATGGGTTGCGTGGGTTTCCCCACATTCTTCAGCTTGCCCTCTTGCTGCAACCGTTTCAGGTGGACGTTTGCGGTGGTGCGTGCCATGCCGCACAGCTCTTGGAAGTCACTGCGAATCAGCATGTCGTGGTCGGCAAAGTATTCTTTCAGCTTCATGTCTATCTCCACTTCCGAAAGCTTCAGGGAGTGGCGAGTGTATTTACTGCGGATGGCACTGACTCCCGTCATCGCTTGTTTCAGCCTGACGTCGGGACGGAAGCTGATGCTTTTCAGCCGGAGTTTCAGGTGCTTGTTCGGGGTGCTGCGGGTCACTTTCTGTGTGGCTTCCAGGGTGGGGGCGAAGTAGCCCAGCCCTTCGATGTGCACCTCGTGCCCGTCGCGCAGTTCTTCGCCGCAGATTTGCGTCAGGCAGTCTATCGCGTTCATCACGTCGCCCACCGTGAGCGAGCTGCGGGCATGCACGCGGTTGTAGAGCTGCCGCATGGTTACTTTCCCGTTGAGCAACGGGCGGGGATGGAGGCCTCTCTCTTCCGGGGTTTCCTCGTTGGTGCCGGGATTCTCGTACCAGTCATATAGTATTGCCATATCAATAGGTTTTAGTGCGTTCAACGTATTTGTTTCTTCCCTCGGAAGTGTCTTCCTGCAAGTGAACGACTCCGGTCGGCAGAACGAACGACCCGGGCCGTTCGATTGAACGACCTAGGTCAGCCGATTGAACGACCCGGGTCGTTCACTTGTAAGGAACCGTGCAAATATACTGAAAATAAAGGGTTCCGCAGCATAAATAGGTATGTTTGTCAGCAGGAATGATTTTTGAAGAATAATCGGAGAATGACTTGCAAAACGCCCTCGGCAGGCAGTAATTTTGGCGAAGAGGCGAGAGGAAAGAAAGGATGATGCCCTTCCCCGGAACCTTCAAACAATCATTTTAATAAAAATACTTATGAAGAAAAAACTGATGACTTTACAGCAACACCGACTCTTGAAGGAAGCGGGACAACTGATAGCCTTTTCCGAAAGGCTGAAACACGTACAAAAAGAAACGACCGACCGAAACCGGGAGGAGCGGGAAGAAAAGTGCCGCCGGAGCGCGAAAGCCGCAAACGCCGTGACTGCACTGAGCGGCAACATCGAGGAGTTCCTCACCTCGCGCTATGACTTTCGCTACAACCTGCTGACGGACGAAACCGAGTTCCGCCCCGCCGGACAGCGCTCTGCCGCCTTCACCCCCGTGGGCAAGCGCGAACTGAACACTTTCTGCATCGAAGCCCATGCCGAAGGCATACCTTGCTGGGACAAGGACCTGAGCCGGTACGTCTATTCCACCTACATCCCTGCCTACCACCCCTTCCAGCTCTATATGGACGAACTGCCCGACTGGGACGGCAAGGACCGGCTGACTGCGCTTGCCTGCCGCGTCTCTTCTCGGCCTCACTGGGTGCGGGGATTCCATACCTGGATGCTGGGACTTGCCTCGCAATGGATGGGCGTGTCTGGACTGCATGCCAACAGCGTGGCTCCCGTTCTCGTCAGCCGCGAGCAGGGACGACGGAAATCCAGCTTTTGTCGTGCCTTGATGCCCGACGTGCTGGCACGCTACTACACCGACAACCTGAAACTGACCTCGCAGGGACAAGCCGAGAGGATGCTGGCGGAAATGGGGCTGCTCAATATGGACGAGTTCGACAAGTATGCCGAAAGCAAGATGCCGCTGCTGAAAAACCTGATGCAGATGTCGGTGCTCAACATCCGCAAGGCCTATCAGCAGAACTTCAGGCAACTGCCCCGTATCGCCTCGTTCATCGGCACCAGCAACCGGTTCGACCTGCTGACCGACCCCACGGGGAGCCGGCGTTTCCTCTGCATCGAGGTGAAGCACAATATCGACTGCATAGGCATAGAGCACGACCAGATTTTTGCCCAACTGAAAGCGGAACTCATTGCCGGACGGCGCAGCTGGTTCACCAAGTCGGAGGAGGAGGAACTGCAACGGCACAACGAGGCTTTCTATCGTGTCAGCCTTGCCGAGGAGGCGGTTCGCAGCTTGTTCCGTGCCCCGCTTCCGGCAGAGAAGAGCTTTGACCTGACTGCCGCCGACATCTTTGACGAGTTGCAAAAAACGCATCCCGCCCTGATGCGTGGCAGCAATCCCATGCAGTTCGGTTCGGTGCTGCTGCGGGCGGGACTGAAACGCCGGCATACGAAGTACGGCAATGTGTACGAGGTGGTGAGAAAGAAAAAAGAAGTTTCACCGGAAAGGGTTGAACGATAGGGAAATAATGCGAAAGGTGAAGGGGTGAAGGAAGAGAAAACCGGTTTATAATCTCATTACGGATTGACATAGATTCCTATTAATTCAGACAGAAGAACAAAAAGACAAAAGAAAGAAAATATGTTCTTTTGTCTTTTTGTTCTTCTGTCTGAAAAATGTAATGATATGTCAAGCCTTTCTCAATCTTGGCATATCCATTTCTCAATATTGCGTGTCTGTCCGCTGAAGTTCACCCCTATCTTGAACAGTTGCCGTCCGTCGGCTTCGAAAGGCGAGGCGTAATGCTTCTCGTTGATTTGTCGCAACGCTTCTTCGGCGGTGCCTTCCAGCTTGAACTCCATGACGTAGATGTACTTGTCGGTTTTCAGCACGAGGTCTATCCTGCCTTGCGAGGTATGATACTCCACGTTTACATAGAATCCCAGCAGTTTGAACACGATAAAGAGCACATTCTGATAGTGAAGTTCCTGGTCGCGCACAAGCTCGTAGGGGGTGTCGGCAAAGAAGCTTTGAAGGCGGTGGAAGAAGGCGTCGTAATTGCCTGAACGTATTTCTCGAACAAAATTCTGTATCTCAAACGGTGCTTCTACCTTGTTGGTCTTGGCATAGAACGGCAGCAGGAAGCGGACAAAACCTTCTTCTACCTCACGGTTTGGAAAGCCTAATTTATAGATGCCAAACTCTTCATCGTAGTTCTTGATTGTCAAGTACCCGCTTTGGTAAATCACCGGAATGGGGTTGGTGGATTCGGAGTCGATGCTGTTCAGCACTTGGGCGTCGGTCTCCTCGTAGGCCATGCGTTCCAGGTTGTAGTGATGCTTTTTCAGCAGGTTCACTAAATAAGTGGGCGTGCCCGTCTCGAACCAGTAGCTGCCGAACTGTTTTCGGTCAAAGGCATTGAGCAGGCTGAAAGGGTTGTAGATGCCGATGGAGTTGGGGGTGAAGTGGTAACCGTCGTAATACTCCTTCAGCTTGTCGCAGAATTTGTCATACGTCATGCCTTGGGCTTCGGCAAATGCGTGTAATTCGTCTTCCAGATACTCATGCAGTTCCCGGTTGCTGATGCCGCATATGTCGATATACTTATCCCACATCGAAATGTCGTTCAGGTTGTTCAGGTCGCTGAACACGCTTACCTTTCCGAACTTGGTGACGCCCGTCAGTATGGCAAACTGGATGCAGCCGTCCATCGTTTTCAGTACGCCGTAGAAAGGTTTCAGCGTTTCGCGGAACTCCTTTTGCAATGCCTCGTTGCCGATGGCTTGCAGCATGGGCTTGTCGTATTCGTCTACAAGGATGGCCACCATCTGTCCCGTCCGTTCGTAGGCACGCTTCACGATGCCGGCAAAGCGCAGGCTGAGGGACTTCTCCCACGGTTCGGAACCGTAAATCTGTTCCCAGTCGGACAACGCGGCATTCAGGATTTTATCCAAGCTGTCCGGTGTGTCGTACTTTCCGATATTCAGGTCCAAGTGCAGTACAGGACGCTTCACCCAATCCTTTTCCAGTTTCTCTATGGCCAGTCCCTCGAAAAGTTCCTTCTTTCCCAGAAAGTAGGCTTCGAGCGTGGAGATGAGCAGGCTTTTGCCGAAACGGCGGGGACGGCTCAGGAAATAGTAGCTGCCCGTCTTCACCATCTTATATGCCAAGGCGGTCTTGTCCACATAGAAATAGCCGCCTTTGCGCAGCTTCTCGAAGTTCTGGATGCCGATGGGATAAATATTTTCGCTCATGATGACTGTATATTTTATAGATTTCTACAAAAGTAACTTCTTTATAAGAACAAAACAAGCGAAAGTTGCGATTTTCACTACTCCTTGTCGGATAAAAAACTTATCTTTGCGATTGAAACAATCTCTTGTTAATGATATGAAATACACATCATACTCTTATCCTTCGGGCAGGGCGGAAGTGGCTGCATTTGTTGTAACCGGCGGAGTGACGGAATACCATGTGATGATACATGCCACCGACCCGAAACAGACCTATCGCGAGCAGATGAATGCCGTGCTGGATGCGTATGCCGCTTTACTGAAAAAAGAACTGTCCGGAGCCGTGGCGGTTTTTAAAAGATACTTCCTGAGTGATGCCGCCAACCAAGCGGAACTGTTGCTTGCCGCTACGGCAGAAAGCTCCGATTGCGCGCTGTCTGTGGTGGAACAGCCTCCGCTGGATGGTACCAAGATTGCTTTGTGGGCCTATCTGCAGACCGATGTGCAGACACGAGTGCTGCCGAACGGACTGTATGAAGTGAAACACGGTGCTTACCGCCAGCTCTGGATGGGAGGCAGCTTCAACCGTGCCGCCAATTCGGAATACCAGATGCGTCTTTTGCTCAACGACTATGCCATGCAACTGATGGAAGAGGGGTGTACCTTGGCCGACAATTGCCTGCGTACCTGGATATTTGTGCAGAATGTGGATTGCAATTATGCCGGTGTAGTCAAGGCACGTAATGAGATGTTCGTCACCCAGAACCTGACGGAGCATACGCACTACATTGCTAGTACCGGCATCGGCGGGCGTCATGCCGACCCCAAGGCACTGGTGATGCTTGACGCTTTTGCCGTAGCGGGATTAAAGCCCGGACAAATCAAATATCTCTATGCCCGCACACACTTGAATCCCACTTACGAGTATGGGGTCAGCTTTGAGCGGGGAACGGCGGTGGATTACGACGACCGCCGACAAGTGCTCATTTCCGGTACGGCGAGTATCAACAACCGGGGGGAAGTGATGTATGCCGGAGATGTACGTCGTCAGACAGAACGGATGTGGGAGAATGTGGAAGCTCTGCTGAAAGAGGCTGACTGCGGCTTTGGAGATGTGGGGCATATCATTGTCTATCTGCGTGATATTGCGGACTATACCGTAGTAAAGGAGATGTTTGACGAACGCTTTCCCGATACGCCGAGAGTGATTACGCTGGCTCCTGTCTGTCGTCCGGGGTGGCTGGTGGAAATGGAGTGTATGGCGGTAAGGAAACTCTAATCTGTATAAGGATGAAAACACGTATCTTGTTTTTCTGTATCAGTTGCCTTCTTTGGGCAAGTTGTGAAAATTCCGGACAGAATTATGTGATTGAAGGAACGTTGCCGTCGTTGAAATACGACGGGGAATGGATATACCTCGTGCCGATGGAGAATGCGCCGGGGCGGGTGGATTCTGTAAAGATAACCAATGCCTCTTTTTCTTTTTCCGGACAAGGGGAGGAGATGAGGGTGTTGCGTCTGCGCCATCTGCTGCGTATCTACATCCAGGAACTGCTGGTGGTGACGGAGCCGGGAACCATACATGTGAAGGCCGACTCTGTCGGCTCGGTAACGGGCACTCCGCAAAATGATGCCCTTCAGAAATGGAAAGAGGGGAGGGAAAAGAAGCAAGAGGCTTACCATTTCATCCGGACGGGACTACGGAATGCCACCGGAAAAGATTCACTGCATCTGATACAGATACGTGACAGTCTGAGGATGCAGGAGCAGGAAACGAACTTTCTTTTCCTGAAAGAGCAGGGAAACAATACGTTGGGGGCATTCATGCGGAAGATGGTGCGTGGCTCCTTGACAGAAGAACAACAAAAACTGTTGGATGAAAGCTTGCAGAAGGAAATACATTGAATGGGGAGCGGCAGGAATCGGTGCTTTGGCGTTGTTCCTTTTTTTCTTCCGGATATTGCCCTATCATCTGTTCCATCGGGAGCAGACACAGCTCTTTTTGCTTGCCACCGAACCATTGGCTGGGTATCTGCGGCATCCGGCGGCTCTGGCACGTCTGTCGGGAGATTTCCTCACTCAATTCTTTTATTACGAAGGGGGTGGTCCGGCCATAATGGCTGTCGTGCTGTTGCTTTGGGGAGTGGTGGTGTTTCGTTTGTTGGTTCCGTACATGGGACGTTGGGCCTGGATTCCTACGGTGTTGGCGGTGGCTTGGGAGGCAGGAAGGCAATGCGGATTGAGTTATCCGCTTTCCGGCACAATCGCTTTAACCGGTATCGGAGGTGTTTTGTTGTTGTGTCGTAGCTGCATGCGACGTTCGTGGAAGTCGGGCTTACCGGTAAGCATATTGGCGGTATTGTCCGGCTATTGGCTGTTTGGCTGTGGCGATTGGTCGTCACGATGGTACAATATGCCCGATTTAGGGCGGGAATATCTTTTGGCGTTGGATTCGGAAATGTATTTCGGCCGTTCGGAAAAAGTACGGCAACTGTTGGCGGAGGGTGAATACCGCTCTCCGTTCACTGCCTATTATTATAATTTGCTGAATGCGCAGCAGAACCGGCTTCCCGACCGGCTGATGGATGGTTATCAACCGGCTTCGCAAGGGCTGTTTCTGCCCGTGGCTCCCCATTCTACCTACCTCACTATTTATGCAGCCAATGAAGTCTGGTTTGCGTTGGGAGATATGACGATGGCTGAACATGCCGCCATTCTGGGAATGATTTTTTCTCCGCATCATACCGGAGCAAGAGCTGTCAAGCGTTTGGCGGAAATCAACCTGGTGAACGGTGATGAGGCGGCGGCTATGAAATATCTTCGTCTCCTGCAAAAGACAATGTGTTACCGTGATTGGGCAGAACGGCGTATTCCCGGAAAACAGACGGCCGAAGTCTGCCAATGGCTGGAACGGAAGCGGTTGTTGTTGCCTGCAACGGATACTTTGCGTTCTTCTGCCGACATTCCGCTTTCACTTCGTCATCTGTTACGTAATAATTCTGATAATACGTTGGCATGCGATTACCTTCTCTGTTTTGATTTGCTGAATAAGGATATTGGGGCTTTCGCCGGAGATTATCGGGAGTTTGCTGCAAAGAAGTTTCCTTCCAGATTGTATGCCGAAGGTTTACTTATCTATCTTGCCGGGAAAAAGGCTTCGTTGGATGAAGTGGAAAAATGGAATATACCGCCTCAAGTATTGGATGAATTTGGCGATTATACCCGACTGTACGAGGCGAATGGTGGTAATGGTGCCCCTTTGCAAGCCAAATACGGAAAAACATATTGGTTTTATTTCCACTATGCTACGATGAAAAAGGGGAAGTGATTTATGATGAACATAGATATGAAATATATACAAGTTGTTGTGGGGCTGTTACTGTGCTACTGCCTATATGGTTGTAATCCCCGTCCGGAGTCTGTACAGCCTGCAGACCGGTTATTGGTGCTCTATCCGGAATATCAGGATGTAACCATTCCCTACAATGTGGCTCCTTTGAATTTCCTTGTGCGGAATGAAGGGGTGGATGCGGTGTGCGTGAGTGTAAAGGGAGCATCGGACAGCTTGGAGATAAATGCGCGCGGGAACAAGGCGATATTCCCCTTGAAAGCTTGGCGTGCATTGCTTGAAGCGGAGAAGGAACATACTTTGGAAGTAACTGTTACTGCCCGTACCGACGGCCGCTGGCTGCGCTATCTTTCCTTTGCATGGCAGGTGGTGGCGGACAAGCTTGACGCTTATGTCAGTTACCGCCTGATAGAGCCCGGTTATGAAGTATGGAATGCCTTGCAGATACGTGAACGTTGCGTTGAGAATTTCGAAGAGCGTATTTTGGCGGATAACAGCCGGACAGAGGGCAAATGCATGAACTGCCATGTGCATGGAGGAAATAGTGGCAGCCTTTCGATGTTCCATCTTCGGGGCGAGGGAGGAGGAACTGTCCTGAACCGTGGCGGCAAGCTCCGTAAGCTTGCATTGAAGAATGAACAGATGGTATCTGCTGCTGTCTACGGGGATTTCCATCCTGACGGGCGGTATGGTGTGTTCTCGTCTAATGTGATTATTCCCATGTTCCATACGGAAAGTAACCGCCGTCTGGAAGTTTACGATACCGTCTCCGATTTGGCTGTCGCCGATTTTGACGGGAACCGGATGATTCTATCTCCGCTCACGGCAGATTCCACCGTACTGGAAACTTTTCCCACTTTCTCGGCAGACGGGAAATGGATATATTACTGCTCGGCTCCGGCCGTCCCATTGCCGGACAGCATACGGCAATTACGCTATTCGCTTTGCCGCATTGCGTTCGATGCCGATCACGGCACCTGGGGCGACCGCGTGGATACCCTTTGGAATGCCCGGCTGGAGAGAGGCTCCGTGTGCCATCCGAAAGCTTCGCCGGACGGACGCTACCTGCTCTATACCGTTGCCGATTATGGAACATTCCCCATCTGGCACCGGGAGACGGAGTTGCAGCTGATGGATTTGCGGACGGGTACTGTAGACTCCCTGCCAATGGTCAACTCCAACCGTTCGGACACTTATCACAGTTGGTCGTCAGGCAGCCGTTGGTTTGCCTTTGCCAGCAAGCGGGGCGACGGGCAGTACGGGCGGGTTTATTTTGCCTATCTGGATGCCGAGGGGAAGGCGCACAAGCCTTTTGTGCTACCCCAGTCGGACCCGGAAAAAGACGATCTGACATTGAAATCCTACAATATCCCCGATTTGTCGGCCACTCCTGTTCCTTTTGATGCTTCTTCCATCAAGCGGATAAACCGGCAACTGAAGGCAGAGAAATTCAAATGACAAAATATTCAATGTGACAAATGGTAAATTGTAAAATAGTAAATGATTCTATGTATATATTTCTGAAAAAGACTTGGAAGATAGGGGTGTCGATACTTTTCGGCATAGCGGTGCTTCTCTTTTGGGGAAGCGTATATCCGGCCCATCTCTCCTATCAGGAACAGTTTCAGCTTTTCTTGTTCGATGCTGATTACTTTTGGGAACGGATGGCTGTTCCGGGCGGACTGGCTGATTATGTAGCCGAATATCTGACACAGTTTTATTATCACGTGTGGGCAGGTGCCTGTATCCTGGCTTTTTTGTACGTGTTGTTGCAACGGTTGGTTTGGAAACTGGCGAAGGAGCAGGGTGCGGCTGATGTGTATTATCCGCTGAGTTTTCTGCCCATCATTGTCTTGTGGCATTTCATGGGTGATGAAAATGCGATGCTGTCATTGGCGGTGGCTCTACTGCTGGTATTGTCAGCATCCTGCTGGTATGCGGATTTGAAGGGGAAGTGGCAGCGTGTCGCGTACATTCTGATTGTCTTTCCGCTGCTTTACTGGACGGCGGGTGCGGCACACTTCATCTTTATGGGTTGGGTGATTGTACGTGAGTTCCGGTTGAATCTTAAAGGTAAGAATTTCTGGGGTGGTGTCGGAGTGTTCTGGGGTGTAGGATTGTGGGGTATCGGCTGTCCGCTATTGGCAAGCATGTGGGTGCAATTCCCCATTTACCGTCTGATGGGCGGTATAGGATATTACCGTTTCCCGGCAGTGATTCCTTGGATAGAGATAGGGCTTGCCGTATTGCTGGTTGTCCTTCCCTTCCTGCTGGCAGCTTTGCCCGCTTTGAAGAAGAAGCCGGTGTTTTATGGAGTTCTGCAAGTGGTGGCGGTAACATTGTTCGGCTATTACTACGTGGCGGCCGGTTGCGATGTGGATAAAGAGGAGGCGATGGAGTATGACCGGTTGGTACGTAATAAGCAATGGCAGGAGATTATAGGAAAAGCGGAAAAGAAGTCACCCACGTCACCCTTCAGCGTGACTTGCCTGAATCTTGCTTTGGGAAAGACCGGACAGATGGGCGACCGCATGTTCGAGTTTTATCAGAACGGGACGGAAGGGCTGCTACCGGAATTCCGGCGTGACTTTACTTCGCCGTTGCCCACCAGCGAGGCATATTATCATCTGGGAATGATAAATACGGCACAACGCTTCACTTTCGAAGCGATGGAGTCGATTCCCAACTTCAATAAAAGCAGTCGTTGCTTCAAACGGCTGGCCGAAACCAATTTGATTAACGGGCAATATGAGGTGGCCGCCAAATACCTGCGGGCACTGAGAAAGACCCTTTTCTATAAGGATTGGGCGGAGGAGGCTATGACTTATCTGTATGATGAAGAAAAAATAAATGCCCATAAAGAATGGGGCTGGCTGAGGCAGATACGTTATACGGAGGATTTTTTGTTCAGCGACCGGGAGATGGACATCATGCTGGGGTTACTGTATCAACATGACCACCGGAACCGGATGGCATTCGAGTATATGCTGGCATACGTCTTGCAACAGCGTGATTTGGAACGTTTCATGAAGTATTATCCGCTGGGCAAGCATGCCGGTTACGACCATATTCCCCGCAGCTATCAGGAGGCGTTGGTATATGTATGGACACAGACGCACAAGAACTTTCAGGGTATGCCGTGGAGCATTTCGCCCCAAGTGGTGCGGGATGTAACGGAATTTGCGCGGATATATACCTCGCAGCAGAATGCCCGGCAGATGTTGGAGGCGCGTTTCGGCAGTACATACTGGAATTATTTGCTACTAAGAAAGTAAGATGAAAAAGATGAAGAATATAGCTGTTTGCATTATGGCTGCATGGTGGTTTGCCGCTTGTAGCAATCCGGTGACTTCTCCGGAGAAGGTGGATGAATGGCCGGATATCTATCCCGACTATATCGGTGTGACCATTCCTGCAACCATTGCTCCCATGAATTTCAACTGTATCGGTGGAGCGTATGAACGCGTGGATGTGACTGTGACCGGAGGAAAGTCCGGAGAAATGCATGTTAATGATAAAATAGTATCATTCCCGCAAAAGGAATGGCGGAAACTTTTGGAAGAAAACAAGGGAGACAGCCTTTTGTTTACGGTGTGTGTCCGGAAAGACGGCGAGTGGAAACAGTACCGCTCTTTTCCCATGTATGTCAGTCCGTATCCGATAGACTATGGGGTGGTATACCGCAAGCTGGCCCCCGGATATGAAGTTTATAGCAAGATGGGCATTTATGAGCGCGACCTTTCTTCGTTCGAGGAGCGTCCCTTGCTGGAGAATACCATGGTGCCGGGCATGTGCCTGAATTGTCATGCTTTCAACAAAACCGACCCGGACTATCTGAGCCTGCATATCCGTGGAAAGAACGGAGGGACCTTGATGCAGATAGACGGGAAACGCGAAATGCTGGATACGAAAACGGATTCCACTCTCTCTGCGGGGGTGTACCCTTATTGGCATCCAAGCGGTAAGTATATTGCCTATTCCGTCAACAATACGCGCCAGTCTTTCCATGCAGTGAAGGACGAGCGCGTGGAGGTGCTCGACCTGGAATCGGATGTGCTGGTCTACCATCCCGAGACACATGAATTGCTGCTCTCTCCCTTGCTTCGGAAGAAGGAGGTCTTCGAGACTTTTCCCGTATTCTCGCCGGACGGACGCAAACTGTACTTCTGTGCTGCGGAAGCCAGGCCGATACCGGCGGAGTATAAGGAGATACGTTATAGCTTGTGTAGTGTGGATTTCAACCCGGAAGACGGGACATTTGGCGAAAAGATAGATACGCTGGTCAATGCGGCGGCTATGAAAAAAAGCATCTCTTTCCCGAGACCCTCGTACGACGGCAGGTATATCATGTTTACATTGTCCGATTACGGTAACTTCTCAATCTGGCACAAGGAAGCCGATTTGTGGTTGCTCGATTTGCATGATGGCGGTATGCGCCCTATAAATGAGGTGAACAGCGATGATACGGAAAGCTTCCACAACTGGAGCAGCAACTCCCGATGGTTTGTGTTCAGTAGCCGCAGGGGAGATGGGCTTTATACCCGTCTGTATCTGGCAAGTATGGATGAGAATGGGGTGGTGGGCAAGCCTTTCCTGCTTCCTCAGGAAAATCCGTGGGAGTATTACGACCGCCTGGTTTACTCGTACAATGTTCCCGATTTTGCAAACGGACCGGTGAAGCTGGAACGCAGGAAAGCGGAACGGGGAATCGTCTCGAAGAAGCGTGTCCCGGTTAAAGTCAGATGATGTGTTTTTCCATATTCTGCTTTTTAATACAGTAAAGGGATAAAATTGTATCATTTTCCCTTGGTGCAATCGGCTATCTTTGTACCGCAAATCAATGTATACTGATAATACTGGATTGAAAAACATGGATATGAAAAAACAGAAATTTGTTATGATGATTCTGGCGGCAAGTCTGTTGACCGCCTGCGGTTCTTCCAAGAAAGAACAGAGTGTGAACGAAGTGACTGCTGCTGCACGTACGCAGGAAACGGAGAACTTGCTGGCTAACCTGAAGAAAATTCCTTCCGGAGGTATCATGTTCGGCCATCATGATGATACGGTATATGGTATCGGCTGGGAAGGTGAGGAAGGGCGTTCGGATGTGAAGAGCGTGTGTGGCGACTATCCGGCTGTCATCAGCTTTGATTTGGGGGAGCTGGAACTAGGGAATGCAACCAATCTGGATAAGGTTCCTTTCGATAAAATCAGAAAAGAGATAATCAATCAGTATCAGCGGGGCGGGATGGTTTCGCTCAGCTGGCATGCGCGTAATCCCAAGACGGGTGGTGATGCCTGGGACGTATCGGATACGACGGTGGTGAAGTCCATCCTGCCCGGAGGTGAGAACCACCGGAAGTTTGCCGGTTGGTTGGGGGGAGTTGCCGACTTCCTTCATTCGCTGAAGACGGCGGACGGCGTGAAGATACCCGTGCTTTTCCGTCCCTGGCACGAACATAGCGGCAGTTGGTTTTGGTGGGGCGAGAGGCTGTGTACCCCTGAGGAGTATAAGACATTGTGGCACATGACGGTGGACAGCCTGCAGGCCAAAGGAGTGGATAATGTGCTTTATGCTTACTCTCCGGGTACGGAACCCAAAGATACCACGGAATACCTGAAGAAATATCCGGGTGACGGGTTGATAGACGTTATCGGTTTCGATACCTATCAGTTCGACCGGAATCACTATCTTGCCGGAATGGACAGGGCGCTTTCCATTATAGACAGTATAGGAAAAGCACATGATAAAGTGATTGCCGTGACCGAAACCGGTTACGAAGGAATTCCCGATGCAAAATGGTGGACTGGTACTTTGCTGCCTGTGCTGGAGAAGTATCCGCTTGCCTATGTGCTGGTGTGGCGCAATGCCCGTGAAAAGGTGACCCATTACTATGCCCCCTATCCGGGACAGGCATCTGCGGGAGATTTTGTGGAGTTTTATAACAATCCCAAGGCCCTGTTTGCTGCCGATGTAAATCTGTATCAATAAACAAACAACCTAATATAACAGACATGGAAGCTTTTAAAGAAAAGGTAGAGGGACTCTTTCGGAAACACGAAGAGTTGATAACGAGAAAGAATGTGGCTGTAGAAGACGGCAATGGCATATTCACACGCTATAAATATCCGGTAGTGACGGCGGCTCATACACCCGTATTCTGGCGGTATGATTTGGATGAGAAGTCCAATCCGTACCTGATGGAACGTATCGGTATGAATGCGGCCATGAACTCGGGTGCCATCAAATGGAATGGCAAGTACCTGTTGGTGGTGCGTGTGGAGGGCGCTGACCGCAAATCGTTCTTTGCCATAGCCGAGAGCCCCAACGGCATTGATAATTTCCGCTTCTGGGACTATCCTGTCACCATGCCCGAAGACATGATTCCGGCAACGAATGTATACGACATGCGCCTCACGGCTCATGAGGACGGCTGGATTTACGGTATCTTCTGCGCCGAACGCCACGACGACAATGCGCCTGCCGGCGATTTGTCTTCGGCTACGGCTACGGCTGCCATTGCCCGCACCAAGGATTTGAAGAACTGGGAACGCCTGCCCGACCTGAAAACCAAGAGTCAGCAACGCAACGTGGTGCTGCACCCTGAGTTTGTAGACGGTAAGTATGCCCTTTATACCCGCCCGCAGGACGGCTTTATTGATGCCGGGAGCGGGGGCGGTATCGGCTGGGCATTGGTAGACGACATAACCCGTGCCGAAGTGAAGGAAGAGAAAATCATAGACCGGCGTTACTATCACACCATCAAGGAGGTGAAGAACGGTGAAGGTCCGCATCCCATCAAGACTCCGAAAGGCTGGTTGCATCTGGCTCATGGTGTCCGCGGTTGTGCCGCCGGGTTGCGTTATGTGCTCTATATGTACATGACTTCCTTGGAAGACCCGACGAAGCTGATAGCCAGCCCCGGTGGTGCCTTTATGGTGCCCGAAGGCGAGGAACGCATCGGTGATGTGAGCAATGTGCTCTTTACCAACGGTTGGATTGCCGACGAAGACGGAACGGTGTTCATCTATTACGCCTCTTCCGACACGCGGATGCATGTAGCCACTTCTACCATTGACAAGCTGGTGGACTATTGCATGAATACGCCTGCTGACGGCTTGTCTTCATCAGCTTCGGTAGAAACGCTGAAGAAGCTGATAGACAAGAACCTGAAGATAATGAAAAAATAAAAATACAACATACTATGGCAACACTGAAAGAGAAAATCGGTTATGGTTTCGGGGATATGTCTTCCTCTATGTTCTGGAAAATATTCTCCTATTATCTGCCGTTCTTCTATTCGAATATTTTTGGTCTGAGCTTGGCTGATGCGGGATTGCTGATGCTGGTGACACGTATTTGGGATGCTGTGTCCGACCCGATGATGGGAGTCATTGCAGACCGTACTCATACGCGTTGGGGTAAGTATCGTCCTTATCTGCTGTGGATTGCAGCTCCTTTTGCCATCGCCGGGATGTTACTTTTTACAACGCCCGACATGGGGACGACGGGTAAGCTGATATGGGCTTATGTCACTTATATCCTGATGATGACGGTATATACGGCAATCAATGTTCCGTATGGTGCTATGTTGGGGGTGATGACTGATGATTCGAACACAAAAACGGTTTTCTCTTCCTACCGTATGTTCTTTGCATACGGGGGTAGTTTTATTGCTTTGGGAGCATGGGAGCCATTGTGCAATTGGTTTAAATCAATGGACTATGGCAATGCTTCCAGTTGGCAATATGCCATGGTATGCATTGCCACGCTCTGCTTTCTGGGCTTTCTGGTTTGCTTTGGCATGACGCGCGAGCATGTCAAGAGTGTGGCGTCCGAATCCATCGGCAAGGATGTGAAGTCGCTGGTGCGCAACTCGCCCTGGTGGATATTAAACGGTGCGGCATTGTTGTCGAATTTCTTCAATACGGTGCGTGGAGCTACTGCCGCCTATTTCTTCAAGGACTATATCAGTGCCAATGCATTCCTCGATTTTGGCCTCTTCAATCTCGTGTTGTATGCCGGCCTGTTCCTGATGGTAGGTGAAGTGTGCAACATGGCCGGTGTGGCATTGGCTGTGCCTCTGTCCGTGAAGTTCGGAAAGAAGTCCACCTATATCATTTCGCTCGTGTGCCTGGTAGTGTTCAGTGTGCTCTTCTTTTTTGTGCCGAATAACGGACTGGGATGGTGGCTGATGATGATTTTCCAGGTGCTTATCTCCATTTGTACCGGTATCGTGTCTCCGCTTATTTGGAGTATGTATGCCGATGTGGCAGACTATGCCGAGCAGAAAGACGGTACGTCCTCTACAGGGCTGATATTTTCTTCCGGCTCTATGGCGCAGAAGTTTGGCGGTGCATTTGCAGGCTGGGCAGTAATGGCGCTGCTGGCATGCTTCGGTTACAACACCGCTGAGAATGCTGTGCAGACGCCCGAAGCGCTGGATGGCTTGAAGTATCTGATGAGCTTTATTCCTGCTGCGATAGCCGCACTTTCCATCGTTGTCGTATTCATCTATCCATTGAATAAGACGCGTATGGCAGCCATCAATGCAGACCTGAAAGAGCGCCGTGAGAACCTTCAGCAGAATAACTCATAACTTATAACTCATAACTCAAAAACTTGTGGATATCAAGAAGATGAAACAGGAGATGGAGGAGGAGCTGGTCTCCAATATCCTCCCCTTCTGGATAAACAAAATGACGGATGAAGTGAACGGCGGTTTCTACGGCCGTATCACGGGCCGGGAGGAGGTGAAGCCCGAAGCCGAAAAGGGAGCCATCCTGAACGCCCGCATCTTGTGGACCTTCTCGGCTGCATACCGCTTGCTGAAGAGGCCGGAGTATCTGGAAACGGCTACGCGTGCCAAACGTACTCTTGTCGACCGTTTCTATGACAATGAATTTGGCGGAGTTTACTGGTCTCTCGACTATAAAGGCAATCCGCTCGATACCAAGAAGCAGATTTATGCTTTGGGGTTCGCCATCTACGGGCTGAGTGAATATGCCCGCGCCACGGGCGATGATGAAGCGCTGGCATATGCCATCCGCTTGTTCGAGACTATTGAGGAACATAGTTTCGACCCCGTGAAGAACGGTTATTGCGAAGCCTTGACCCGCGAATGGGGAGAAATAGCCGACATGCGCCTTAGCGCCAAAGATGAGAACGAGCGCAAGACGATGAATACCCATCTGCATATTCTGGAACCTTATACCAATCTTTTCCGGATATGGAAGGATGCCCGTCTGGAGAAGCAGCTCCGCAATTTGACAGCTCTTTTCACTGAACGGATTCTGAATATCAAAACCGGTCATCTGGAGCTGTTCTTCAATGATGATTGGGTAAGCAAGTACCGTATTGTCTCCTACGGTCACGACATTGAAGCTTCCTGGTTGATACACGAGGCGGCTCTGGTCTTGGGAGATAAGGACCTCCTCGAGAAAGTGGAACCGCTCGTAGAGTACATTGCCGCTGCTGCCGATGAAGGTTTGACGCCCGACGGAAGCATGATATACGAGGCTTTTCCGGATAAGGGAGAGACTGATACCGACCGCCACTGGTGGGTGCAGGCTGAGAACGTTGTGGGGCATGTCAACCTCTACCAGCACTTTGATGACGAAGTAGCCATGCAGAAGGCTCTCCGATGCTGGGACTTCATCAAGCAGCATCTGGTAGACTACGAGCACGGAGAATGGCATTGGAGTGTGCGTGCCGACGGCACGGTGAACACTGATGATGACAAGGCGGGGTTCTGGAAATGTCCGTATCACAACGGACGCATGTGCATGGAGATTATTGAACGTTTTTCATAGTTTTTTATTAGAAAGGAAATGAATAGATTAATGGTTTGGGGGATTCTTGTCTGGATGGGGATTGCGTTGAATGCGCAATCCCTTTATCCGGACTTCAGCAAGCTGAACTTCGGGTGCGACGGAAACAGCATCACCGCAGGTGAGCAATGGTCTAAGACTGTAGTGGATAAGCTCGGATTCGCCACACATCATAACGTGGCGGTCGGTTCTGCCACATGGGCATGCCACCCCGACACTCAGGATTATGGCTGCGAAGGCTTTGCCGGCATCTCCGGCGGTTGGCAGGCAACAGAGGATAGGCATGAGTTGCAGATGCGGCACAACAACGTATCGAAGGTACATATCCAGAAGTTCATAGCTGAGGTGGAAAGTGGCGCTTACCCTGCGCCCGATGTCTTTGTGTTCTCTATGGGAACGAACGACCGTAACCTGGGTAGTGCTGAAGAGGCCCTTAAGGGGAAGACACTCGACGAAGTGGATGTCAGTACTATGGCGGGCGGTGCCCGTTGGGCCATTCAGACCATTTTGGAGCATTATCCTCAGTGCCGTGTATTTGTGTGCACGCCGATTCAGACCGGTAACCCCGAACACAATGCACTGAATCTGCAGAAGATTGCCATTCTGCGTGAGTTGTGCCGGGCGCTTTCCGTGCAGTTGATAGATTGTTACTCCAATTGCGGCATTACCGAGAAGTTTGAGCAGTCTTCCGGTAGCGGACGCTATCTGCGCGACGGATTGCATCCCGACAAGCCGGGGCAGGAGTTGATGGGCCGTTACATAGCAAAGGAGATACGGAACCATTTCTTTTAGTTCCGTTCTGCATATTCCGGTTGGAATAACTTATCATTAAGGGGATGTCAAAACACCAAAAATATGAAAAACACCCCTGTCACAGATATTAAGAAACCTAAGTCACCAGTGTCCCGTTAAACTTTCGTTTATGTCATTTTTGAGAAAATAAAAATCAGAACTCTTTGATATTGAAGAAAGCACAATTTCTATGAGATGAGTATTTTTAACGGAACACTAGTGAACATAAGGTGATTGAATAAGAGAGGGGTGAATCATAAATGTCATATTATGATACACTTTCATCAATCGGTAGTAAGATATTATCCTGAAATCAATACTCTACCTTGTAATCTTTAGGAAGATTTTCCCCTTTCCATGCCTTCTTGGTAGTCCAGTCGGCAGGTACATCTGTCCAGAAAGGATTGTCAGCGGGCAAGCCTAATGGTAAGAAACTTAAGGTAGCCATATAGAGGCTTCCGGTAGAGGTGTATCCGTCAGCGGCTTCCGGCTGATGTCCGTTGAAACCGAGAACCAGCCAACCGTTTTTGTCAAAATTCTGGTTTCCTTCGTACATATTGCGATGTACGGCGGTCAGCGCACAACGTACTTGTGCGGGAGTGACATGTGTCGGCAGTTTTTCACGCAATGCAACATCAGCTAAGGACTGGAAAGCGGCGGTGCGGTAAGTTACGGAACGGCCGAAAGCCGGATAAGTTCCGTCCGGTCCTATGATACGTTCACAAAATTCGGAGTGGCGGATCATGCGTTGAAGTGCTTCATCCACCTCCTTCTGAGTGGCTCTCTTCTTGGCAGCCAATGTCTCCAGCATGGCTACATACATGGGATTCAATACGTAAGCATTGTAATAGTCCATGCTGAATTTGGGTCCGTCGCTGTACCATCCGTCACCCACGTACCATTCCCTTATCTTGTTTTTGGCTATTTTCAGGCGGAAAGGATCACATTCACCTCCTGCCCAGTTGATGAATGATTCGTTCAGGCCGGTAAAAATCAGCCAGTTGTTGTATGCACCCGTCCGGTTGCGTAGGGCTTTCAATGATTCTATATAGCGTTGTTTGGTTGTGTTGTCCAGCGGTTCCCATAGGGCTTTTGGGGCACGCAGAAAAGCATGCACCAAGTAGGCGGCATCCACAATGGGCTGCGGCTGCTTGGTGAAGTTCAGTTTGTCGGGAGAAGTTGGGTCAACTGCATTCTTCAGCCCTTTCAGTACTTCCTCACGCATTTGTTTACGGAGCTTTCCTTCTTCTGTGTCATCATCGGGTAGTGCTAACCATGGAGCTACACCGGCCAATGTACGGCCTACAGCTTCCAAGTGGGTCACTTCATCATAACCTCTCGGATTTCCGCTCCGGGATTCTATCGGCATATTCTGGCGCAAAGTCCCCTCTGCCAGGTTATGGATGACGGGGTAGGATATTTTCCACATCAACTTTACCCATGTGGCACGGTCTTCGGCACCGGTGGTTACCTGATGCTCTTTGGTTGCTTTGTCTTTCTTGCTTTTGGCCTGCAAGGAAGAGGTGGGCAATGTCATTACTGCTATTAATAGTAAAATGAAATAATGTAATCGTTGCATGTTTTCTTTATTATAATGGTTAATGTATCATTAGGACATTCAAAATTAGAAGAAATCTTTTATATGAAATCTATATACTCCCACCAATCTCTTGTTAATGTCATATCTTTTATGGAAGAGAGAATGGTGGGAGTAGGGGAAAAAAATGATTTAGATTGCTGAGATTAGATTAGAATAGTGGTTCGTTGTTCAATATTTTGTTGTAGCGATGCAGAGCTTCTATGAAATAATAGTCCGCATACGTCAGGGGTACGTCAAGTTCACTACCGTGAGGAATGGCACCTGTACTGTGCATCAGGATGAAGTTGGCATTCTCGCCCAACTTGGCACGATAGGCGGTGCTGCCCAAGGAGTGTAGAATCTGCTTGGCACCTTCCAAATACTTCTTGCTCTTGGCACCCTTCACGTAAGTACTCAACTCCAGCAGTGCAGAGGCTGTGCAGGCTGCGGCAGAAGCGTCGCGATAAAGAATGGGTGTAATGCTTGCTCTGGAACGTACACCGGGCACATAGCCCTCTTCCCAAGCATTGAAGTCCCACCATGCTACCTTGTCGCTGGGCAGATTAGGATGGTTCAGGTAGTAGTCAGCCATGCCTTGGGCGGTTTTTAGGAAACGCTTGTCGCCCGTCTCACGGTAACACAAAGTGAATCCGTAGATACCCCATGACTGGCCTCTGGACCAGCAAGAGTTGTCGGAATAGCCCTGCGAGGTCTCGCCCTTGATGGGAGCACCCGTTTCTTTGTCGTAATAGATGATGTGGAAGTGACTGTAGTCTTTGCGTATCTGGTTCTTCATCACCTTTTCGGCGTGCGAGATAGCTATGTTCTTGTATTCGTCGTCACCGGTCACCTTGCTGGCATGGAACAGCAGTTCCAGATTCATCATGTTGTCGATAATGACGGGAAAATCATATACCTTGTCGCCATGCCAGGAACGGAAGCCGTTCCAAGACTGGATGACACCTGCTTTGGGACGGAAGCGGGTACAGAGAGACTTGGCCGATTCGGTCAGAATATCCTCGTAACCCTCTTTCGGTGCGAAGCGGTTGGCGTTGCCATAACTGCAATACATCATGAAGCCGATATCATGATTGTCAGTGAATGTCTTGCAAGGTTCCATATACTTGGTATAAACCAGTGCGGAGTCTTGCAGAGCCTTGTCGCCAAGAAAATCGGAGATGTACCATAAAGTGCCGGGGAAGAATCCGGCAGTCCACAGATAGATGCTGCCTTTGGATACTGTACCGTCCTTGCGCATACTGTGGGGCATGATTCCCTTGTTTTCTTTGCCTTGTGCAGGAGTCTTCATCATCAGGTGATACTGCTTGGCGGCAAATTCCATGTTTTCTTGAATGAATGACTTCTCGGCTTCTGTTTTCTGGCTGAAAGCCGGAAAACAAAGAAGCAGAGAGAGAGAGGTTGTAATAAGTTTACTTTTCATAAATGAATTATCGATAAATAAAGTTTTATGGTCAGGATATAAACATTTGCTAAATCTATCTCAAGAGGTTACCAACCGGGGTTCTGTTCGCCCAACTCAGAATTGCGTTCGAACTCCACAGCCGGAATGGGGAACAGATAATCACGGTCAACGAATTCACGCTTAAAGATGAATTTACCCAAAATATCGTCATATTCGTAATTCAGTTTCTCCTTGGCAAGTCCCCAACGTCTAAGGTCGCTGAAACGATGGCCTTCGCAAGCCAGTTCTATAGCTCTCTCGTGCATGATGCGCTCAAACACTTCTTCCTTGCTGTGAGCTTCTAGCCAAGCGGCACCGCTGTTCAAGGCAGGCATGTTGGTGGACGGGCGTTGGCGTACCTGATTAATCAGGGCAACAGCCTCATCTTGCTGGTCGACCGCGTTGTAGCACTCGGCAAGCATCAGCAATACATCAGCATAGCGGATAAGCGGGAAGTCCACCGGTGAACTGCTACGCTCAAGTAAAATGCCGTCCATATCACCTTCCGGCACAAACTTGCGCCAATAATAATTATTGTGGTTTTGATTGTCGCGCAAGAAACCGTTGGCTTCGTTCACACCTGTAGCCAGCACATATTCCATCTCCTTAGGAGTAAATCCGTTGCAACCCAAGAAGTGAGCATATGGAGTAATCAATGTCTGTTCCATACGTGGGTCGCGGTTCTTGTAGATGGTGCGGATTTTGTCCCTGTCTGCCGGATAAGATTCAACGCTCTTCTTGTCTGTGCTCAACTTCGCCTCAAAGATGCTCTTTTGCAATGCTCTGTCACCATAGAAACCCGGATAAATCTCATCCCAGCTGAAGGGGCGGCCGTCTTTGTATTCGTACATATCGGCTAAGATGTCGGTAGGCATATTGTTGTTCCAGCAACCGCCGAAAGCGGCACGACTGCCCAAGCGGAGGCAGTAAGCCAAACCATATTCATTGTCGGCACCATTCACACATTGAATGCTGAAAATCATTTCGGCAGACTGGTCGGCTTCCAGCGTAAAGAGGTCGGGATAGCTATCGTTCAGGCGATAGCCGTAGTCACGTCCTTGAGGATCTTTTACGATTTCCTCAAAGTCAGCCTTGGCACCGGCAAAGTCCTTCGTATAAAGTTTCACCTTACCGCGCAGAGCCACGGCAGCACCACGCGTGGCGCGTCCATAGTCAGAGCTTCCCCATTTCACGGGCAATACATTCACTGCCTCATCCAAATCGTCCAAGATGAATTTCTTGGTCTCTTCGGCTGTAGTACGGGGCTTCTTCATATTCATAAACTCCTGATTTACCACAGTTGTCTCGTCATAAAGGGGCACACCACCGTAGAAGTCGAGCAAATGGAAGTAGTGGAGAGCGCGCATAAACTTGGCCTCAGCCTTATAGAGCGCTTTCTTCTCATCGCTGGTATTTACCTTGTCAATATTCTGCAACAGTAAATTGGCACGGAAAATTCCATTATAAGAACTTTGCCATTTGCTTGTGATATAGGCGGTACGGTCATTATGAGTTCCTTTGATAATGGCAGGCATCTGCCAGTTGTTGTAATCCATGGCAATTTCGCCCAGTGCATCCAAGTTGTAGTAAGCGCCGAAAGTATTTTCGTTCCGTAAGGTTTCGTACATAGCCACCATACCTTGGTATGCGTGTTCTTCGGTTTGCCAAAAGGTTCCGGAACTCGTTTTGTCATGCGGAAATTGATCCAAGTCGTAGCAGCTGCTCATCAGCCCGGCTGCTGCCAGAAGTAATATATATTTTTTCATGATGTTATTGTTGTTTGTTTAGAATGAAACGTTAAGTCCGAAGGAAGCCTGACGGATGGCAGGATAAGTCAAACCGCTTGTCTCGGGGTCCATACCTACATAATTGCTGAAAGTGAAGAAGTTCTCTAAGCTACAGAACAGACGTACACGGTTCATCGCAGCTGCGTTTGTCCACTTCTTTGGCAAGGTATATCCCATCTGGATATTCTTTATCTTCAAGTAAGATTTGTCTGTTTCCCACATATCGCTGGCACGGGTGTTACGACTGTCGTTAATAAGAAAACGGGGATACTTGGCAGGCGTGTTACGTCCTTCATACCAACGTCCGTCCGCCACTTCCTTACCGATTTGGTAAGCACTGGCCGGAAGATTGGAGGAGTGCATAGATTGGTATTGCACTTTATAGCTGCCTGTACCGGACATCAGCATAGAGAAGTCGAATCCTTTGTATTCGAAGCCCAAATTGATACCGAAGTACAGGCGGGGCTTGTTTCCGTGACCTCTCACTACGCGATCATTATCGTCGAAAACACCGTCATGGTTGGTATCTTTATAGAGTACGTCACCCAATTCCGGACGTTTGTATTGGGTGAAAGGATTTACTTTATTTCCATCTTTATCTACTGAATTAGTGGCAAGCCATTCTACATAATCCAAGTCATTCTGAGTTTCGATGATGCGGTCAATCAGCAGTACGTATTCCGACCAGATGGGTAATCCTTCCTTTAGGATAGTGTTTCCGTTATAACTCGGTTCGTTACCTTTGTACTTGGTCACTTTGTTCTCAACGAAAGTAAAGTTCGTACCAATGTTGTAGTGGAAATCATTGATTTGGTCGTTCCAGTTCAGCGTCAATTCGAAGCCGTTGTTACGCACCTTGGCACTGTTCTGACGGGGAACTTTGGCATTACCGTGTACCAACGGAGCGGGCAAGTCAATCAAGATGTCCTTGGTGTTCTTGATGAAATATTCCACGCTACCGGACAAGCGGTTGTTCAGTGTGGCAAAGTCAACGGCAAAGTTGGTAACGGCTGTACTTTCCCAAGTCAGGGCAGCATTGGCAATGGAGCTGATATAGAGCCCCGTTTGAGCTACATTGCCCAAAGCATACTTTAAGTCGTTGTAGTTGGAGATAGACATATAGTTGGCAGAATAAGGGTCATCTCCCAAATAGTTGTTGCCCAGTTCACCGTAAGACATACGGAACTTCAAGGCATCCAGCCAGCTACGGGTTTTCTCCATAAACTTTTCCTGGTCGATGCGCCATGCAGCCGAGAAGGAGGGGAAGTAACCCCAGCGGTTACCTTTCAAGAAACGTGAAGAACCGTCGGTGCGTATATTCATCTCCAACAGATATTTGTTGTCCCAACCCAAGTTGATGCGGCCGAAGTAGGAACGCATGGTCCATTCATTCTGATTTCCGGATGTGTTCGGATCAGATGTGGCACCGTCGATTACATCAACGTTTCCATTTATCGGGTCTTTTCTGCTGGCATTTATCTTGCGGTCACGAGACATCTCCTGGCTGGCACCTACCATCACATTCAAATCCAGATGCTTGTCGAAGAACTTGTTATCGTAACGGACAACCCCATCCATGAACATACGTTCTTCCTTGCGGTTATAGTTGTTGATGGAGTGTCTGGTGGCATCTGCTCTGACTATGTTATCCTGGGCAAAGTTCCAAAGGTTGATGGGCTGGGTTCTCCATGAATTGAACTTGTCGGTAAATTCGTATGAGTAAGAGCCTTGGAGAGTCAAACCTTTAACGGGAGTCAAAGTTGCATTGAATGCGCTACGGAAGTTGCGCACCTCTTTGTTGCCTTTGTTGCGATAGAGATACATAAAAGGATTGTTGACCTGAATGTCCTCACCCAGAGCCTGTGCACCTCCGAAGCGACCGTCGGGATGGCGGAGCACTACTCCCGGTGAACTGGCGTCACTATAAGTAAAGATGTCTTTTATGTTGTCGGAAGCGATGTCGTTGTTGGAGAGATAACCGTTAAGCTTGGCACCCAACGTCAACCAGCTGGCCACTTTGGCCTCTACATTGGAACGGAAGCTGTACTTCTCGTAACCGGCATTGTCAATGATACCCGGATTCTTGAGATAACCGAATGAAGTGAAGAAGGAAATCTTGTCTGTGCCACCGCTCAACGAAAGGTTGTGATTGGTGGCCACGGCTGTCTGGAACACTTCGTCCGTCCAGTCCGTATTGGGATAAAGCAGAGGATTGCGGCCTTTGTCATTTCTCCAGGCATCAATGGTTTCTTGGTTGAACTGGGCATATTCTCCTCCACCGGAATTACGATGAGCCTCGTTTCTCAGTTCCATGTAATCGGCATAGTTGGTTACAGCCTCCACTGTCTTTCCGATGGATTCCAAAGAGACGTAACCAGTATAATCTACGGAAATCTTACCCTGCTTACCCTTCTTGGTAGTAATCAGGATTACACCGTTGGCAGCACGGCTACCGTAAATGGAAGCCGAAGCGGCGTCTTTCAGCACGGTCATGCTCTCCACGTCTTGCGGAGACACGGTATTGATGTTACTCTCCACACCGTCGATGATGATGAGCGGGGCCGAGTTGTTCAGCGAGCCTTGTCCGCGCACTAGGATACTGGCGTTGTCGTTGCCTGGTACGTTGCTGCTGGATGTCACGGAAACACCTGCCGCCATACCGGCCAAACCGGAAGATAAGTTGGTGACGGGGCGCTTCTCAGCAATATCCGCCATGTTTACGGAAGATACGGATCCCGTCAGGTTTACTTTCTTCTGCGAAGCATAACCCACTACCACAACTTCATCAATCAATTCGCTGTCTTCTTGCAGCGTGATGTTGAGATTGCTTTGCGCGCCTACCTTGACAGCTTGTTCCTTGTAACCGACAAAGCTGATGACCAGCGTTGCGCCTTCGGGCACATTGTTTAATGTAAACTGACCGTCGATATTGGTAATGGAACCGTTGGTTGTTCCTTTTACCATTACATTAGCGCCAATGATGGTTTCTCCTTTATCGTCTATCACTATACCTGTAACGGTACGTCCTTGTTGTTGCACGATAAGTGAAGAGTTCACTGCATAAGAGTCGGAATGGTTTCTTCCGGTAGCATACACCGGACTTGTTGCCAATAAAAAGGCACCTCCAACTAAAAGTTTGGATAAGTTAGCATGAAACATACATCTGTCTTTTTTGTTTTGACACATAGTTTACTGTAATTTTAAGGTTTTTCATCGTTGCAAAAATAAAATCGTGAGGAATCACAGACGGACTACATTCGTTTCTTTAAGGGGAGAAAACAAACATATTCATACATTTAACACTTATTGCAAACGGGTGTATTTTGTATAGAGATGGGGTAGATTCGTACATGTATTAATGGTTAAAAAGTGTATAAACAATTGGTTATCAAGAGCTTATTGCACATAATTCATATCTTCCTTATATTGTTTTCCCGACAGACTAATCCACATATCCAGCCTCCCTGTAGCACTGATATATCGTAATGTGGAAAGTGGTATGAGGGATATTATGGATAATCATTTAGGCCTGTTTAAGTGTGAATTTCGACAGGTAGTACGAAAATGTACCTAAAATTGGACGATACTTCTCTTGATTAATCTAATTTTAGGCTTCTTTTGTTCAAAGAAACTTTATTAGAATTAATCGCCATGAACAAATTTATTTTCTTGAAACTCCAAATGAACAGAAGCACAATGCTTTTATTTATGCTATTGTGGACTTGTATTGCATGGGGACAACAACCATGGTTGCAGAGTCATCCCCGCTTGTTGTTTACCGGAGCCGAGACCCCGGAAGTGAAGCAATTGATAAAAAATGACCCGCTGGCCGGAGAGCTGGCTTCCTTCCTGAAAGCGGAGGCTGACTCTGTTGCCGGATTGAAACAGCTTCCTTACGAAATGGATAAATATGGAAACATGCTCTATACGTCGAGGGGATACCTATTCAGGCTGGGTACATTGTCGCTGGCCTACCGGATGTATGGAGAACGGAAATACCTGGACGCTGCTAACCGGGCACTTTTATGGGTGTGCGGCTATCCCGACTGGAATCCCAGACACTATCTGGACACAGCGGAAATGACTGCTGCCGTGGCCATCGCATACGACTGGCTCTATGACGAACTGCCTCGTGCCACCAAGCAATTAGTGAAAGCCTGCATCTACAAGAACGCTTTGCACCGTGTGCTGGCGGAGTATGAAAAAGGAGGGCCGGGCAGTTGGGCCAAGCGCGAGACCAACTGGAACGTGGTGTGCAACACCGGCATGGTGCTGGGAGCACTGGCCGTGGCCGAGGATTATCCGGAAGAGACCCACGCCATTCTGGAGAACGCTGCCAAGTATATGCCCAATTGCTTGAAACTGTTCGCACCGGACGGGGTGTGCTACGAAGGCCCGGCCTACTGGGGATATACCAACCGTTACCTTGCCATGTACTTGAAAGCTGTGACGGACAACGGAGGTGACAAGGGGAAGATTGCGGAATTGCCGGGCATTCCCCGCACGGCGCTTTACCAGATACGCACCCTTACGCCCTCGGGACATCCGTTCTATTTCGGAAACGCGGGTATCGGACATGAATCTTTCGGCGGTCCTGCCTATTTCCTTTACAGCAAAATGTTTCACCAACCCGAAGTGGCTGCATGGAACCGGAACGAGGTAAGCAAAGCACTGCATGGCACCCGGATGTTCGATCAGGTATTTTTCCTCTCCTTGCCATGGTTCGACACCGCTTCTGTGGAGGAAGTAAGCACTGTGCCTGCTCTGGAGGTCTATCACAACAAGATAAACGACATAGTGGTGTTCAACGGAGACCATAGAAAGAAAGGTTCCGTATATCTGGCTGCCAAAGGCGGATTGCCCAACCAGGCACATCAGCAGATGGACTGCGGCACGTTCATCGTGGAGAGCGACGGTGTGCTCTGGACGGAAGACCTCGGAGCGGACGATTACGACCTGCCCGGATTCTGGGACGGGAAGCCCGGTGGAGAGCGTTGGAAGTATTTCCGTAACAACAACTTCTCGCACAATGTCATCAACATAGACCATAGCTTGCAATATGCCAACGGACACGCTTTTGTTTGCGAGGAGCAACCGGAAGTCAAGCAGCCTTTCGCCACATTGAACCTGTGTGAGGTGTATCGGGAAAAGGCAAAGAGCGCATACCGCAAATTCACGTTGATTGACGACCGCACCATGGAAGTGGAGGATGAAGTCGAACTGCTTGATGCCTCTTCCAGAGTGACATGGGTGGCCGGTACAAAAGCTGAGGTAAAAGCAAACGGCAACAAGGCTGTCTTCGTGCGCAACGGCAAACGCTTCTACATGCAGATAGTGGCTCCGGCAGGAGCGGTGTTCAAGACTTATCCCGCCAAGAACACATACAAAGGTGAGAAGCCCATCAAGGGCATTACGATGCTGGAGGCGGAATGTATGTTCAAAGGAACTTCCGGTAAGGTGATTGTACGCATGAGCAGCCGGAAGCTTTAACGGAATGGCAGGTTTCAAACAACTTTTTAAAACCTTCCCCCAAAAACAGAAAAACAATGATGAAGAAACTGATTTCACTCTTCCATGTGCGTGTCGAGAAGGACACGATAGGTGGTATCAATGACCCGCGCCATGCTGAGTTTGCCGACCAATATGAGAAAGAAAAGACGATAGAGGCAAAAAGATAAAGGATATCCGGGTGGAGCGAGGCAGAAGCGTGACCAAACTGGACAGTTTCCGATTCAAGTCCAAACAGGATGGATGCCATTTTTTGGTCTATACTATTTAAAAAATAAAATTCACTTTAAAAAACAAAATCAGTATGAAGAAATTCTTGTTATCTATTCTCATGGGGTGCTCTCTCTTGGAGGCAGCCGCCCAAACCGCATTCACCGTAAACCATGGCCCTTATCTGCAAGAAGTGACGCAGGACGGAGCTACCATCGTGTTCACCACTTCCCGGAAGGCATTCTCCTGGGTGGAGCTGAAACAGCATGATGCACCGGAAGCTGAGGCCGTGAAGCATTTCAACTCGAAAGACGGGCTGAAAGAGGCCTGGAACACCTTCAGTTCGGTGCGCGTGGAGCATCTGAAACCGGGCACAAGCTACGACTATCGCATTATCTCCAAGGAGATGCGCTCGTTTCAGCCCTACAAGGTGGTATATGGTGACAGTATTGCCACGAAGTGGCATACCTTCTCTACCATAGACCCACAGAAGAGGGGAGGTTCTTTTTTTATCACCAGCGACATGCACTTCGATGCCGCTAAACTGGAGAAACTGCTTCATGCGGCAGACTACCGGACATGCGATGCTTTCTTCTATGCTGGTGACATGACCAGCTACATAGATAAGTTCGAAATTCCGTTCACTTCGTTCATCGACACCAGCGTCAAGCTGTTCGCATCGTCCGTCCCGTTTGAGGTGGTGAGGGGCAACCACGAGACACGCGGCAACCTGGCACGCACCTATTCTTCTTATTTCCCGAAGAAGAACGGGAAGATTTACGGTTCCTGCCTGCTGGGCGACGTGATGGTGGTGATGCTGGACAGCGGTGAGGACAAGGCGGAGAACCATTGGGTATATGCCGGGCTGAACGACTATGATGCCTATCGCACGGAACAGGCCGAATGGCTGAAGGAACTGATGAATACCAAGGAGTATAAAAAGGCCAAATACCGCATTGTCATTTCCCACTTCCCCATGGTGATGAGCCAACAATGGAAGGACGAGAAAGAATGGGTAGGCTGGGAAGACGCTATACGCAAGTTTTTGCCTGTCTTGAACAAGGGGAACGTGGATCTCTTGGTGTCGGGACATACTCACCGGTATTTTTTCCATGAACAGAATGTGGACGGAAATAATTTCCCCGTGCTGGAGCAGGGTGAAAGCTCTGCCGTGCGTTTGGAACTGCACGGAGGCAAGGTACAGTTTCAAGTTATAGGGGTGGATGGAAAGATACTGATGGAGAAAACCATAAGCAAGAAGTAAGTCTGTCATTCCACAATCTTCATCCGGTTCACCCCATTTGAATCCCCAGGAATATAGCGCCCGGCAAGAGTATGGTTGTCTATCTGTTTGACTACTTTCAGATAGGTGCCATTCTACATGATTTGGATATCCTTATTCAGTTATTCAGTTGCTCTCTAAGGGTGATAAGGAACTTCCCTTTATATTTGCCCAGGATTTGTTGCATTCTTCAAAAAATAGCCTTCCGGCTTTTGTGGAATCTGCTTCCGGTAGTTCCTAACCGTTTTATCGTCTTTGGTTCCGATGTATATGCGGAAATCGGCCTTAGGGAATTCTCCCGGCATTAATGAACGGAGCAGGGACAACGTGTTTTCGGTACTCAGGGAGTTACCGGACAGCAGTTGGTATTACAGGGAAATGTTGATGGAGTCATCTTGGGAAATATATTTGGGGGAGTGGATTGTATTCGGAATTCCTGTGCATGGATGGTTGCGGTTGCCAATAAACAGAAAGTGCCGAGTAGCAGTAGTTTCTTTTTCATAATGGATAAATTTGTAAATATGGAGAGAATAATGTGAATATGCCATATACATTCTTTATTTTTTAGCAGCCTCTGTACTCTTGGGGTGTCTGGTTGAAGTGAGCTTTAAAACAATGCCTGAAATAGCGTAGCGAGTTGAATCCTGTCTGGTAGGCTATTTCTGTTATTTGTAGCTCCGGACTGCTTTTCAGCAGTTCCGCGGCAAGCTTCAGACGGTTGTTCAAAATAAATTCATTGGGGGTCATGCAGCTTAAAGCTCTTAGTTTGTTGTAGAGTGAACTGCGGCTTACAGCCAATTCTTTGGCCAGCATATTGACATCAAAAGCCGGGTCGGCCAGATGCTTCTTTACTATATCTTCCAGTTTAGTCAGGAATTTGGCGTCAATGGGATTTAAAGCTAATGCCTGTATTTCTGTTTCTGCCGGGATGCCGGCAGAGATATCCTTTCCGAATTTCTGTTTCAGAAGTTTCCGGTTGCGTATGATATTGGCTATATGTCCCAGCAGCATTTTGCTATTGAAAGGTTTCTCGATGTAGTCATCAGCGCCGCACTGCAGACCTTCCATTTTTTTGTTGTCGGAAGTCAAGGCCGTCAGCAGTACAACGGGGATATGGCATAGTTCAAAATTGTTCTTGATTTTGGAACACATTTCGATGCCGGACATTTCAGGCATCATGATGTCGCTCAGGATAAGTTCCGGACGTTCTTCCATCGCTTTTTGCAGTCCTTCTTTGCCGTTTATGGCGATGGATACCCGGTATAGCGGTGATAATAAAGAAGTTAGTGCCTGCAATAGTTCTTCGTTGTCTTCCACTACTAATATGCAATCTTTGTCTGTGGGATTCTCTTGCGTTCCGGATTCTTCTTCTGTCTTTTCCATACAGTTTTCCTTCCCGGTGTTTTCTTCGTAAGGGACGGCATAGTCATAACCAGATGTTTCTTGGGTGGTAAACGTTACATAGTTGTCTTCTTGGAAGAGATTGTCTTTGGGTAAAGTAACGGTGAAGATGGTTCCGTATTGAAGGGCGCTTTGTACGCTGATTTTACCATGGTGGAGTGCCACCACTCCCTTTGACAGGGCCAGCCCTATGCCGCTGCCCGGAGAGGAGACAGCGGTATCTACTTGATAGAAACGGTCGAAAATGTATGGTAGCGCTTCTTGTGGAATGCCTTCACCCGTATCTATTACTTTGATTTCGACTGTTGTTTCCTTTTCGTGAATCTGCAACTCTATCTTACCTTTTTCAGGAGTATGCTTGAAGGCGTTTGACAGTAGGTTGGAGAATACTTTTCTCAGTTGTCGTCCGTCGCACCAGCACATCAGACTTTCTGTATCTGTCTGAAAATCAAAATGTATGTTCTGCAGCAGTGCTTGGTCGGTAAAGTCCAGATGGATTTGCTTTAGATAAGCTACAATGTCAAGCTGGCATACGTGTAGTTGCAACTTGCCTTGTTCCATTTTTCTGAAGTCAAGCAATTCGGATATCAGTTCCCTGAACTGAAAGGTATTTTTATAGATTTTCTGCAGGCGCGCCCGTAAGAACGGGGAATGGTTGCCGGACTGTAGCAGGGCTTCTATTTGTGAAATAATCAATGTCAAAGGGGTACGGAACTCATGTGAGATGTTGGCAAAGAATTGGAGTTTGGCCTGTATGAGCTCTTCATTTTTTTCTTTTTCAAGCTTTTCCTGTGCCAGCGAGGCGCGCAGCTGCATTCTGGTTTGCCAGTTGCTCAAGAGGATATAGACCATGGCTGCTATGATGCTTATATAGATAAGGTATGCCAGCCAGGTGGCCCACCAAGGAGAGTGGACCACAATGGATAATTCGATGGAGTGTACGTCGTCAAGTGAACCTTGCTGCTTTTCGCGTACGACAAGTTTGTATTTGCCTGGATTTAAATTGGTATATACAATCGTGTGGTTATAACTGGTACTCCACTCTTTGCTGAAACCTTCCAGCCGATATTCGTAGATTTTTCTGTCGGTGTTGTTTATATAGCTGTTGGAAGCAACAGTGATTAAAATGTTGTTTTCATTGTATTTTAGGTTTATCCGGTTGGCAAAAGGCAGCGCAGTGTCCAATATGTGGTTGGGCGTTTCGCATGAAATTAATCTGTCATTGACCGCCAAGGATGAAAAATACAGGTTGTATTGAGGTAATGGCGTAAGGAGGGAGGTGTTCATGAAGGAGGTCATGCCCGAAGCGCCTCCGACGAATGTTTCTCCATTACGGCAGACCAATAAACCGCATCCGTCGTTGATTGCTGATAAATGCAATTGGCTCTCGGCATCAATCATCCTCATTTCCAGGGTCTCGGGATGATAGATGAGCAAGCCCTTTTCATTGGAAATGGCTAGATAGCCGTGTGGAGTTACTGACAGGTTATAGCAGTAGTGGATATTGGAAACGGTGCACTGTTCAAAACAGTTTTCCTTGGAATTGAACTTATACAGGCCTGTGCCGTAGGTTCCCAAGTATAGAGTACCGTCGGGATATTCCGCCATTTCCAATACCTGAAATTTTCCTAAACCTTTTTCTCCATACTTATAGATGTATTTTTCCTTGGGGTTTTGCATATTGATTCTAACAATTTGCTTATGTTGGGCAATCCAGATGTTTTTTTTTGAATCAATCAGGAAAGAAGATCCTTCTCCGTGCGTTTCTTGAATGGATGGATATAGATAGTCGGTAGTTCCGGTCTGCAAGTTTTTTACAAGCATTCCTTTGCTGGAGAGTATGTAAAGGCTGTCTCCCCGCAAGGTTATTTTAGAAAGGGATGTCCCGGCGTCTTCCATATGATATTTTATTTTTCTTGTGGGAATGTCAAAACAAAAAAAGCCTTGTTTATGGGTTCCTACATAGAGACAATCGCGAAGCTTGTCATATTCTATACATTTTAAATTGTTGAAAGATAGTCTTTTAGTTTTAAGTTCTGTAAAATAGTGAGTAAATAGCCTTGTCTTCCTGTTTAAATAATTTAATCCTCCTCCTTCTGTACAAATCCAGATGTCTCCCCTTTTATCTTCTACCATATTGCCTACAAAAAAGAAACTGAGGCAATCTGCTCTGTTAGCATTTTCGGAATAATGTCTGAAGAAATTCATTTGGGGATTGAAGTACTGTACACCCCCATAATAGGTGCCTGCCCAAATGGTACCCTGCGAGTCTTTATAGAGTGAGAATATGGAGGAGTGTTTCAGGTTGCCAGGTTGCGTATCCTTTTTATAATATGACACGTTTCCTGCTGTGTCTATCTTGTTCAAACCATTGAAAGTTCCTATCCAGATGGAACCTTCATTGTCCTCTACAAAGCACCGTACATCATTGTTGGACAATGCAAAATCCTTCTCTATGACAAATTTCTGGCTGATTCCGTTTTCTATCTTGTACATGCCTTGACGGAATGCCGCTACCCACATCCTGCCTTTTGTATCCCTATAAAGTGAATGGACATTGACTTCGGCAATGACACATACCGTCGTGGGGCTGGCTAGGTTGTCTATACGGTATAGCCCGCTTGAAGTACCGAGCCATAGACAATCGTTGGTATCTGAATAAAGGCTGGTTATATATTGGTTTGGTTTGAGACGATAGACAAAGGAGAACTGTTCTTTGACCGGATTCCACTTAAAGACGGAATCTTGTGTTGCAGCCCACACGGTATGGCCTTGTACATGGAGGCAGTTGACTTTTCGTTGCAAAGGGGAGAACTGCTCTTTGTGAAGGTCATAATGGAAGAGTACATTGTCTGAAGTAAAGAAGATACTTCCTTGTTTGTCACTTACAAGATTATGGATTTCATTCCCCAAAAAAATTCTAGTGGGCTCTGGCGATGGTTTATAGACAGTCATAGAGTTGCCGTCATAGCACCCCAGTCCTTCTAAGGTACCAAACCACATTCTCCCTAATTCATCCTGGCAAATGGACATCACTGAAATTTGGGGCAATCCGTTTGTTTTGCCTATATGTTTGAAATAGACATTTCCTTGAAGCATAAGGGACACGACTAGAAACAGGTATAGCAGTAAACCTTTTTTCATAACATTAAGGGTATTTTGCCTTTAGGTTGAATATTTGAAAGGGCAAAAATAATGTTTTCGTTATAACAATAGTTCGTTAAACTTTAAATTAACAAATAGAAAATAATATTGTGTTCCTGCTGTGTTCCCATGAATTCAAAATAAAAAAAGACCGCCAAGAGTGGAAGCCTCCTAACAGTCTAAATCTTCTTTGTAGCGGGACCCGGGATTGAACCGGGGACCTCATGATTATGAATCATGCGCTCTAACCAGCTGAGCTATCCCGCCATTATTTCTCGATTGCGGGTGCAAAGATATAGCTTTTATTTAAATTGCCAAAACTTTTATGGATATTTTCTGCTTTTTCTTTTGATGATATAGTACTGAAGTGGTTGGTAGTGCTTTTTGTTGAAAGCATTTGTGTCACATTGTCAATGAATTAGAGGCGTGTGAAAAGGAAGATATAAATAATTTTGATGATTTGTATTCTGTAATTAGAAAAAAGTATTTATCTTGGCGGGCGCAATAAAAAGAAGAATAGACTATGGAAAGAAAGAAAATACATTTGGAATATCTCTTGAATGCAACTTCTAAAAGTATTCTTTGGGCAGCGATAAGTACTCCTACAGGTTTAGAGGGTTGGTTTGCTGATAGGGTTCAGTCAGACGATAGAATAGTGACCTTTTTTTGGGGAAAAACAGAAAAACGTGATGCCGAGATTATTGCCGTGCGGGCGTATTCATTCATTCGCTTTCGTTGGCTGGATGATGGGAACGGGCGTGAATACTTTGAACTGAAAATGACAAACAATGAACTGACCAATGATTTCGTGTTGGAAATAACAGATTTTGCTGATGCGAATGAAGTGGGGGATTTGCGTGAATTATGGGAATCACAAGTGGATACTTTGCGAAGAACTTGTGGTTTTTAGTTAACTTTAGATTAAAAATTTCCCGTACTCCCTTTTTTGTACTACTTTTGTGCTCTCATTGCATGAAACGAGTAAAATGCTGCGCATAAAAAAGTTAGATATATTTGTTCTGAAGAGCTTTTGCATGCTCTTTATGGGTACTTTTTTCATCTGCCTCTTCATCTTTATGATGCAGTTTTTATGGAGGTATGTGGATGAAATGGTAGGAAAAGGATTGGAGATGACTGTCCTTGCACAGTTTTTCTTTTATTCTGCGCTTTCGTTGGTACCTGCGTCGTTGCCGCTGGCTATTCTGCTGGCTGCCCTTATCACCTTTGGAAATTTCGGAGAACGTTTTGAATTGCTTGCCATGAAGGCGGCCGGTATTTCTTTGTTGAAAATCGTGCGGCCACTGATTATCTTTATTTGCTTCATTTGTTGTGTCTCTTTCTATTTCCAAAATGTCGTAGGGCCAAAAGCCCAAACAAAATTATGGACTTTGCTTATTTCCATGAAGCAGAAATCTCCCGAAGTGGATATTCCTGAAGGTGTGTTCTACGATGAAATAGATGGTTATAATCTGTATGTGAAGCATAAGAACCGCAAAACTGGTATGCTGTATGACGTATTGATATATAATTTTGAGAAAGGTTTTGAGAATGCTCAAGTTATCAAGTCTGATTCGGGACGTCTGGAGATGACGGCTGACAAACAGCATTTATATTTGCATTTATACAATGGTGAGCAGTTTGAAAATCTGAAATCGCAGAATATGAACCAAAGGAATGTGCCTTACCGGCGTGAGACATTCCGCGAAAAGCATGCAATCATTGAGTTCGATTCGGATTTCAATATGGTGGATGCAGGCATCATGAGTAATCAGTCCAACAGTAAGGATATGAGAATGCTGCAGGCAGACATTGACTCCATGAAATTGCAGAATGACAGTGTGGGGCGTAGTTATTATAAAGAAGCTATGGCAGGAACTTATAAGGTAACAGCCAGCTTGTCTAAAGAGGATACATTGAAGATTGAAAAGGCTTATTTAGGTGAGTATAATGTAGACAGCCTCTACAATGTGGCTACTTTGATGCAGAAACAGAAGGTTATATCCACAGCCGTTAGCCGTGCAGAGAGTGCGGGGAGTGACTGGAGTTTTAAGAGCTTTAATATATCGCAGACCGAAAGCAGTCTTCGACGACACATGACTTCTTGGCATGAGAAACTGACTCTTTCTCTGGCATGTCTCATCTTCTTCTTTATTGGTGCACCACTCGGAGGAATTATCCGTAAAGGGGGCTTGGGAATGCCGGTGGTGGTTTCTGTATTGATTTTTATTATCTATTACATCATTAACAATACAGGGTATAAAATGGCCCGTGACGGACAGTGGGTGGTCTGGATGGGTATGTGGACCAGTACTGCTGTCTTAGCCCCATTGGGTGCATTCCTGACATATAAATCCAACAATGATTCAGTGGTATTGAATGCCGATGCCTATATAAATTGGTTCAAGAAGGTTGTGGGCATTCGTAGCGTACGGCATCTGTTCCGTAAGGAAGTTATCATTCACGACCCTGACTATGCACGCATTCCGGAAGAATTGAAGGCTTTGTCAGCCGACTGCCGTGAATATGCCGATAAGAAAGGTCTGAAACGTGCTCCAAATTATTTTAGATTGTGGATGACTGATAACCAGGATGAGGCAATGGAGGGTATTAACGAACGTCTGGAAAACCTGATAGATGAATTGTCTAACACAAAGTCTGTCACTCTGTTGACTGCACTGAACACTTATCCAGTCATTCCGGTCCGTGCGCATGTCCGCCCGTTCCGCAATTATTGGCCGAACCTGCTTTGCGGAGTTGTTCTCCCGATAGGCTTGTTCTTTTATTTCCGTATATGGGCATTCCGTATCCGTTTGAATAAGGATATGGAGCGGATTATCAAGACGAATGAAGATGTGATTGGAATCATAGAAAGAGATCAGAATAAATAAAAACAAAATAGATTATGGAAAATGTAAAGTTGAATACGATAGAAGAGGCCATTGAAGACTTCAAAGCCGGTGAATTTGTGATTGTTGTGGATGATGAGGACCGTGAGAATGAGGGTGATTTGATAATTGCAGCTGAAAAGATTACACCGGAGAAAGTAAACTTTATGTTGAAACATGCCCGTGGCGTACTCTGTGCACCTGTTACCGTTTCGCGTTGCCGTGAGTTGGATTTACCGCATCAGGTATCGGATAACACTTCTGTACTGGGTACTCCTTTCACGGTGACCATTGACAAGCTGGAAGGTTGTAGTACAGGTGTTTCTGCGGCAGATCGTGCTGCTACTATCCAGGCGTTGGCCGATCCGGCTTCTACTCCGGCAACTTTCGGACGTCCCGGTCACATTAATCCGTTGTATGCCCAAGAGAAAGGTGTGTTGCGTCGTGCAGGACATACGGAAGCGACTATTGATATGGCTCGTCTGGCTGGGCTTTATCCGGCCGGTGCTCTTATGGAGATAATGAATGACGACGGGACAATGGCACGCTTGCCCGAGTTGCGACGGATGGCGGATGAATTTGGATTGAAGTTGATTTCTATCCGTGACCTGATTGCCTACCGTTTGAAGCAGGAATCTATTGTGGAAAAAGGTGTGGAAGTAGATATGCCTACAGACCACGGTCATTTCCGTTTGATTCCTTTCTGCCAGAAATCGAACGGCTTGGAACATGTTGCCTTGTTTAAAGGTACGTGGGAACAGGATGAACCGATTCTGGTACGTGTACACTCTTCGTGTGCAACGGGAGATATTTTTGGTTCTAAGCGTTGCGATTGCGGCGAGCAGTTGCATAAGGCAATGGAAATGATAGAGAAAGCAGGTAAGGGAGTAATCGTGTATCTGAATCAGGAAGGTCGCGGCATTGGCTTGATGGAAAAAATGAAAGCCTATAAATTGCAGGAAGAAGGCATGGATACTGTAGAAGCTAATATTTGCTTGGGACATCTGGTGGATGAACGTGATTATGGTGTAGGTGCCCAGATTCTTCGTGAGATAGGAGTACACAAAATGCGGCTGATGACCAATAATCCCGTGAAACGCGTGGGCTTGGAGGCTTACGGTTTGGAAATAACGGAGAACGTTGCTATCGAGATTACTCCGAATCCATACAACGAGCGTTACCTCCGTACCAAGAAGGAACGTATGGGACATACACTCCATTTCAATAAGTAACTGTCTTTTTGTTTTCTTATATCAAAGAAAATCGCTTATTTTGCAACCGGATTTGCGTAACAATCATTAAATAGTAACAAAATGAATCAATTATCAGATCGTTTAAACAGTTTGTCGCCTTCTGCGACACTGGCTATGTCTCAAAAGAGCGCAGAGCTGAAGGCTCAAGGCGTAGACGTAATTAACCTGAGTGTGGGAGAACCGGACTTCAATACTCCCGACCACATTAAAGAGGCTGCGAAAAAGGCGATAGACGATAACTTTTCTCGCTATTCTCCGGTGCCGGGTTATCCTGCCTTGCGTAATGCAATTGTAGAGAAGTTGAAGAAGGAAAACGGTCTGGAATATACCGCCGCACAAATTTCTTGCGCCAATGGTGCCAAGCAGTCGGTTTGCAATGCAATTCTGGTATTGGTGAATCCGGGTGACGAAGTAATTGTACCTGCTCCCTATTGGGTCAGTTATCCGGAAATGGTAAAATTGGCCGAGGGTACACCGGTTATCGTACCAGCAGGTATCGACCAGGACTTTAAGATAACACCTGCACAACTGGAGGCTGCCATCAGCCCGAAGACAAAGGTGCTGATTCTTTGTTCTCCTTCTAATCCTACGGGTTCGGTGTACAGCAAGGAGGAGTTGGCAGGCCTGGCCGCAGTATTGGCAAAGTATCCTCAGGTTGTTGTGATTGCTGATGAGATTTACGAACACATCAATTATATCGGCGAGCATCAGAGTATAGCGCAATTCCCCGAAATGAAAGAGCGTACGGTCATTGTGAATGGTGTTTCCAAAGCATATGCAATGACCGGTTGGCGTATCGGTTTCATTGCAGGTCCGGAATGGCTTGTGAAGGCTTGCAATAAATTGCAGGGACAGTATACTTCCGGTCCTTGTTCTGTATCTCAGAAGGCTGCTGAGGCTGCTTATACGGGTACACAAGCTCCGGTGGAAAAAATGCGTAAGGCTTTCGAGCGTCGTCGTGATTTGATTGTAAAGTTGGCTAAGGAAGTTCCTGGTTTTGAGGTGAATGTACCGGAAGGCGCTTTCTATCTGTTCCCTAAATGTGATTCATTCTTTGGCAAATCTGCCGGTGAACGTAAAATCAATGATTCGGATGATTTGGCCATGTATCTGTTGGAAGTAGCTCATGTGGCTTGTGTAGGTGGTGCCTCTTTCGGAGCTCCCGAATGCATTCGGATGAGTTATGCAACCAGCGATGAAAATATAGTTGAAGCTATTCGTCGTATAAAAGAAGCACTGGCTAATCTGAAGTGATTCTAGCTTCTTCTACAAACTTATTTTAGCAAGACATCTGTCATGCTGTCACGAACAGTTCGTTTCATCAAAGCGAACTGTTCGTTTTGTTATGGCGAACACTCAGTTTCATTTAAGTAAACATTTTGTTTCATGTCGTATAAACACCTTGTTCCATACTGCACGAACATTTTATTTTCTACTGATGGAACAAAGTGTTCATATCTGTGAACTAACGTATTATCCGTATGTAGAAAATAACTATGAGGGGGGAGACTACTGAATCCTACGTGGGGATATAAAAAAAGCGCAGGCAATTTATCTGCCCACGCTTTTGTTTTTGATACTGGGATTGTATTATTCTCCCGGATGAATTGCTTCAGAAGGACAAACATCTGCACAAGTACCACACTCTGTGCAAGTCTCGGGGTCGATATGATAGATATCACCTTCAGAGATAGCGCCAACCGGACACTCGTCGATACAAGTTCCGCAAGCAATACAATCATCACTAATTACGTAAGCCATTTTCTTTTAGATTTAAATTATTATTAGTACTAATTCGTTCGGCAAAAATAGTGGTTTTCTTTATTAGTTGCTATCAATCTTGACTAAAAAACGTATAATTTGTATATCGTCTAAATAAGAATTCAAGAAAGCGGCATAGTATACCGCAGAGACTGAAAAATGTTTGTTTTTGAACTTTTTGTAAATGGATTGTTCTGATATTATTGGATTTAGCTGGAACTTAAACCGGTTTTCAGCTTTTAAGAAAGAGTAGGATAGGTAAAAGTAATCACTGCGATTTCTCTTTCTTCGGCATTTTCGGTTTGACAGATACCTTTGAAAGCTTTTGTCGATAGATCAATCTGAGTGGCAAGGGAGGCAGACCAGTCAGTTCAAAAGCCTTATTCAAGTAGCTGATTCCTTCCTGATATAGATTTCCAATTTTGGGATACCGGCTGGAGAAGCAAGATATATACGTAGCAGGTTCTCTTATTCAACTTTTCAAAACGTTGGAAAATATTGGCTTGCTTGTCTTTGGGAATGTGGCAACCGGTATCTGTTACCGTGAATAGTACGGTGTTGTCCGTTTCTTTTTCCAGCTTTAGTACAATGTTGCCTTGCAGGGTGAATTTGGTAGCATTTATCAGTAGGTTAATCTGGATTTGCTGTAGACGTGACCGTCAGCCTCTGTCTCAATAGCTCCATATAACCATTTTTGTTCTCAAAATGCTTGTTTGCCTCTTTTGTTTATTGCCTGCGAAAATAAATATAAACGAGTAAAAAAATAGATGGATGTTTTATTCTTTATAATCAATTTGTTAGCAACTTTATGAGACGATTGGAAGGGATTAGTACAGTTCCAACCCAAACTCCTCTTTTAGTTGTAACAGGGCGCTATTCTTTTGTGCCATCATCTGGAATTTTTCAACGCGCCCATAGGCACGTACCTTTTCAGCAGGAGCACTAATCCGGACAATCATGGTGATTTTGCGGTTCTTTAGCCGGGTACGTAGGTAATTTTGCAGAGTGGGTATCATGCTGGTAAATTCCTTGGCAACGATTTCATTGTCTACCACGGCTTCAAAAGTTGTGTCATTTATTAACGTGATGCGCATGTTTTGCATGCGTTTGGCTATGGCTACTTGCTCCTTGGGCATACGTCCGGCATACTCCTGCCAGTAATAATTCAAATCTCTTTCATTGAAGATGTAGTCTTCTTCCGGTTGTGCTGCTTGGTGGGCGGCAGTAGAGTTAGATGAAGGGGTTTTTTGTTCTTCTTCTATATGGGGGTGTTTGATGGACACCCCTAATCCGGACATTTTCATGACCGGGATTTTTTTCTCTTCTCTCCCTTGCGCCATTAATACGGCAGTAGGTGTAGTATGTGGAGTTGTTGCATTACCCTGCTGTGTAGCAGCAGGTTGGGTAGTGCTGCTTGTTTGTACTGCCGGCTGTGCGGTTTGTTGGGGCATGGCAGTAGTGGCCTGTGGCTGCTGAGCGACGGCAGGCTGCGTGAATATAGGTTTTATAACTTGCTTAGGGCTGCGCCCATTGGCATCGTCTTCCCCCTCGACGGTCAGTTGTGTCACTTGTATCAGAGTGAGCTCTACTAGTAGCCGTTTGTTTTTACTGGCACGGTAGTTCAGGTCACAATCGTTGCAGAGCTTCATGGCACGGTAAAGAAAGGGGAGGGGACATTGCTGTGCCTGTGCCTGATAACGTTCGCGTATGCTTGCGCCCACTTCAAGCAGTGGCAGTGTCGCCGGGTCTTTGCTGACAAGCAAGTCACGTAGGTGGGATGAAAGTCCGGTGATGAAGTGGCTGCCGTCGAAGCCTTTGTTGAGCACATCGTTCAGTAATAGCAACGCGTTACTGATTTTGTTCTCGAGAAAGAATCCGGTTAGTTTGAAGTAGTATTCATAGTCCAGTACATTGAGGTTTTCAATCACACTTTTATAGGTGATATGTCCTCCGGTGAAGCTTACCACTTGGTCGAAGATGGATAGTGCGTCGCGCATACCGCCGTCTGCTTTGAGGGCTATTACATTCAATGCTTCCGGCTCAGCAGTGATGCCTTCTTTGGAGGCGACGTATGCGAGGTGTGCTACAGTATCTTCCACGCCAATCCGGCTGAAATCATATATTTGGCAGCGTGAAAGGATGGTGGGCAGTATCTTGTGTTTCTCGGTAGTGGCAAGGATGAATATGGCATGGCGTGGAGGCTCTTCCAGTGTTTTAAGGAAAGCATTGAAAGCCGAGGCGGACAACATATGTACCTCATCAATAATATATACTTTGTATTTACCTATCTGAGGTGGTATGCGTACCTGCTCCACCAATTGGCGGATGTCATCGACAGAGTTGTTTGAGGCGGCATCCAGCTCATGGATATTGTAGGAGCGCTGCTCATTGAAAGCAGTACAGGATTCACACTGGTTGCATGCCTCACCGTCTGCTGTGGGACTCATGCAGTTGATTGTTTTAGCAAAGATACGGGCGCAAGTTGTTTTTCCCACGCCTCTCGGGCCGCAAAAAAGATAGGCATGCGCCAGTTTTCCGGTGGAAATGGCATTCTTCAAGGTAGTGGTCAGTGCACGTTGGCCTACTACAGACTCAAAGGTCGAGGGACGATATTTCCGTGCAGATACAATATAGTTTTCCATATTCGGGATATTCTTTGCTTTTTGTGCAAATGTACACAAAAAAAAGAAATCTTTCGGTTATTCCTCTTATCTTTGTGACGTGAAGTTATATGATGGGAAGCTCCATCATGAATGATAAATTGCTAAATAGTAGATGACGAGATGGATAAACTTGCTTCTCTTTGGTCTTTTGTCCGCAAGCATAAATATCTGATTACGCTTGCGTTGTTTGCTGTAATTATCGGGTTTCTGGACGAGAATAGCGTGGTACGCCGTCTGGGTTATGCCCGGGAAGAAAGCCGCCTGCGCGATGAAATAGAAAAGTACCGTAAGGAATATGAAGAGAATACCGAACGACTCAATGAGCTTGCCGTTGACTCCGGTGCCATCGAACAGATTGCCCGTGAGAAGTATCTGATGAAAAAGCCCAATGAGGATATTTATGTATTTGAAGAAGATTTAGAAAAATGAAACAACTGATATCCGCCCTTTTTGCAGTAGGGGCCGTGATGCTCTTGGCAGGAGCTACCGTTTATATCACGGGATGGCCTCTTTCACCTTATATATATACTATCGGTGCTACGATGGTTGCTTTGGCCCAAATCAATTCTCCGTCCAAATGTAAAAGTCCCACTGTCAAACGCCTGCGCCGGCAGCAAATATTCGGTGCGCTTTTGCTGGTGCTTACGGGGGCATTCATGCTCTTTACAAGGGGCAATGAATGGATTGTGTCTCTGACGATAGCCGCCATTCTTGAGCTTTACACTTCGGTACGTATTCCACAAGAAGAGGCGAAAGAAGGTTTAAGCTAAATCCGGAACATATATTCTGCATAAACAAGAGGGGCTGAACTCTTTTATAGAGCCAGCCCCTTTCTCATTTAGTTAATCTTCTGCGTTATCCGTCTATCTTTCTACCTTTTCTACTGTCAGAACTGCCGAAGAGACACCTGCCGTTACGTCAACTGTGAACCGGTAAGCGACACCGTTTTCCAGGCTTTTGCCTTCTACGAGGCCCAAGTTGCCGGCATCACGTCCGTTGGTACCGTCACCTATAAATACTAAGTCACTGGTGGTAGACAAGGCATCGTTTTTATATTCACCTCCCCAACCTTGCTGGTGGAAGAACTTGAAGTTGATGTCATCAGATTTGATTTGCTCTCCCGCTACTACTGTTACCTGATACTTCTTCGCTTCAATCTGTGACATGCAGAGACCTTTTTCTGTAGTCCAACCTACGGCATTGGTCGCTACGGAAGGTTTACCGATACCGTCACCGATAATCCAAAGGGCGCCGGTTCCGTCATCGTTCAGAGTGGCGGTGCTTGTTCCGTTCATTTTCAATACTTCCAGATAATTCAGGGCCAGGTTGGCAATGACGCGATAAGTTCCATCGATGGGCAGGAACTTCAGCGAACCGTCTTCATTCTTTTCGAAGAAGTCGGGGTCTATCCAATATTGGTCGAAGTTGGGAATGTCTGCAGTGATGTTGTCCCCTTGCTTCAGATTGAGGTCGATGCTGTAATGGTCATCATCCACCATCTCCATTTCAGAACCGTTCAGCAGTAGTTTCACGAAAGGAGCGGCTGCATAAGTCAACGTATTGAAGGAGATGGAATATTCTCCAGCTGACAGATTGGAGAAGGTAATTTCACTGGAGGTACCTTGTGTAATGGCACCGTTGCTCCATCCGAAGTTGATTTCATTCCCGTTGGCGCCTACTTTAGGAGCTTTGATGTAACCTTTCACTTTTTGTGCAAATTCACCGGTCACGCTATACTGATTGGCTGCGACTTTTTCCATGCGGTATTCTTGGTCTCCGGAAATCAGAGTTAGGTAGGGGAAGTCCGGACGACTCAGCGCCACGTCATAGCTTTTTTCTGTAATTGTGAAATTGATGTTCTGCAGAATGAACTTCAATGTAGCTGTTCCGTTGGGAATATTTGCCAGATAGGGAACATATATTTTCCCGGTATAGTCTTGACCGTTTACTTTTGTACGGATTATAGTCTCTGACACCATTTCGTCGCTGAAGTATAACCGCGCTTTTAACGTGGAAAGGGGTACATCTGCGTCCGATGCCTTGATTGTAAAAGGCAGACTGTCTCCGAACAAGGCTGAAGAAGGTTCTGCCTGAAAGTCCATTGTCGGGTTGCCGGGAACCGGATCGTCATCGCTGCAAGCATTCAGCATGGCTATGCCTGCCAATGCCATTAGATAGTATTTTAAGCTTTTCATTATAATCTTCTGTTTAAATTATTAGTTTTATTTTTTCCAACGGTAAGAAACGACTGCTTTGGCCGGAACTTCGTAGGAAAAGTAGTGTGTGCCGTCGCTTACGGTGATTCGCTTGGCATCTGCATTGTTGTTTGCCAATACGAATGCATAGGTACCGTCCGTATTCTCGAAGGCGGAGTAGGTGATTCCGTTGGCTGTGTAACCGGTCGTTCCGATACGTACAGCTCCCGGTTTCACGACTGAAGACATGTGCCCGATAAGGTAATAATGGGAATTACGGACAATTTTAGAATAGTTTGTATTGTCAATATCCACTGCACCGTAGCAGGTCTTGCAAGAACCATCTGAGGGGCTTACCGGTCCCAGGTCACTGTCTAACATCAGATTCCACACAATGGTGCCGCGGCACCAGTTGTTGGCTGTTCCCAATGCTATTTCTTCCATATCGTTAAGCAGGCGTGCTTCCAAATCGCGACCGGAGTTCCAAGTACCGATGGAGGTTTCCGTAAAAAGCAGTTCCTTGTTGGGATAGAGTTTGTGGATATTCAGCAACTCAGAACGGTTACCGCCATAATTATGGTAGGCAGCGCCCGCAATATATTGTGAGGCTTCTGCATCGTCATAAATTTTGGTGGGGTAACTCTTTTGGTCGGTCAGATTGTCGTAGTTGTAGTTATGGTCGAAAACATAAATCTTTGCGGCAACTCCGGCTTCTTTGAAGGCAGGACCCAGGCCGGTCTTGATGAAGTCACGGGCTTCTTCCCATCCCATAAACAGGGATGCCGAGTTACCGTGATTCAGCGGTTCGTTCTGCGGAGTCACAGCGTGAATTTTGATTCCTTCCTTTTCGAAAGCTTGTATCCATTTTACGAAGTAGTCGCCATATGTTCTGTAATATTCGGGGTTCAACTGTCCGCTGGTCCATGAGTCAAAAGGTATACGTTCTTCCAAGCTTTTCACTTTCATCCACTTTGGACATGTCCAAGGAGCGGCAATCACTTTGACGGCAGGATTGATTGCCAGAATTTCCTTCAATATAGGAATTACATATTTGGTGTCTTCCATCGGTAGGGCAAAGTGCTCAAGTCCCTTTTCGTCACAGCAAGTGAATTCACTGAATGAGAAGTCGGAACAACCGATGGCAATACGTACATAGCTGAATCCGTAACCTTCTTTGTCCGAGAAGGTTTCTGTCAGGAACTTCGTGCGGTTCTCTTGTGTCATCTGCATCAGGTTGTAGCCGGTGGAGCCGGTGATGGCTGCACCGAAACCGTCCATTTCTTGATAGCGGGTGGCAGGGTTGAGTGTCACGGTAGAAGGTGACATGTTGCTTCCGGTGCCGAAGGTCAACCCGGACTTTGTCAAATCATAAGTACGGCTGGTGTTCGTTACGTAAAGGGTAACATCCTTTGCCTCTTCCGTGGGTTGGTCCGGCTTGGGTTCGGGTGTAGGGGTGATGTTATTGTCATTGTCATTGCCACAGGCTGCCAGTATGGTGAAGCTGCCTAATGCGGTAGTGAATATATTTCTTAAATTCATATTTGATTGATTTTTATATTACTCATTAATATTAATACCCCGGGTTCTGTATCAAGTTCCCGTTTTGGTCGATGGCACCCTGAGGGATAGCCAGCAGATAAGAATTTTCATTGAATAGATTTTCTTGTGCATGGCGACCATTGTCTTTGGCATAAACAGCGTTCATCACTTCTTCAACTTTGTTGAGACGGCAAAGGTCGTACCAGCGTTGTCCCTCAAAGGCTAGTTCCATACGGCGTTCGTCCATATAAGCTTGGAGCAATGCTTCTTTACTATTGCGGGTGCTTGGTGGAAGTTTGCCCAGTCCGGCACGATTGCGGATGAGGTCGATAATGTCGGCTGCACCGTTCAGGTCGGGAGTTTCTCCCATAATCTTGGCTTCAGCCTTAAGAAGTAAGATGTCGGCGTATCTCAGATAAATGATGTTGTTGAACGCAGAGCGGCATTTGTACATGAAGGCATAATGGTCTGCCGGATAATAGTTGCTCCATCCGCAGTCGTACCATACAACTGATTCATTGTAACGTTTCGTGTCTCCTTGTTCCTCATAAAGGCGGATAAGGTCACGGGAAGGGGTAATCCATTTGGCCCAGGTGAAACTTTCATCCCAGTTGCTCAAGTTGCGGCCGAACATCCAAGTACACCAGTTACCGGAACCGGGAGGAAAATGAGCTTCGAGAATTGCCTCCTTGGTATTGCGTACCCGGCAGTCTTTTTTTTCTGTATCATAAGCCCAAAGGTCGCTGAAGTCTTCCACAAGGTCAAAACCGTCGGCAGCCAGTTCATTAGCGTACTTGATAACCTTTGCATAATCGCGTAGAGGTTTTTCTGCATAGACTTTGGCTAGCATGGCACGTGCCACCGATTTGGTAAGTATGCTTTTGTCGGATGCATCGTTTGTCGGGGTGTTGGGGTTTTCCACTGCTTCAGTCAAGTCTTTCTCTATTTGGGTGTAAGCTTCTTCTGCTGTGTTCTGTGGAGGGAAGTAGGTCGGATACATCTCTTCTACGTTGTCTTCGGTGATGTCACCGCCCACAGTAGTGATAACCGGGAAGTTGCCCCATAAGCGTACCATATCGAACATGACCATGGCACGGAATATTTTGGCTTGTGACTGATATTTACCGCGTTCGCTTTCACTGAGGGCCTTGAGCTGATTACAACCTATGATGATGCGGTTGGCTGTGGCAATATCACCCAGAAAACGGTCCCAGTCACGTTTTAGTACGGAATTGGATCCTTCAATGGAATTGGTTTCGTAAGGTACTACTTCTGCACCCGTTGTTCCGGCATATGCATTGTCGGAATGGGCATCACCGATAAGCAGTTTGTCGACATACCAGTGTTCCTGCTGGTCGCGGAATTTTTTGTGAAGGGTTACCATTGAGGTTTCCACATCTTGTACACTGTTGAAAATAGGTTTTTCATCTGCTTTGTCCACTCCTTCCGTTACATCCGAGTAGGTGTCTACCGGATTGTAGTCCAAGTCACACGAGGTTGCGGTCATTGCCAACAATATACCGCAAGCTATACTTTTATATATATGCTTTAATTTCATAAGTTATTTCTCCCTTTTTTAAAATTCAACATTGATACCGAAAACGAATGATTTGCTCTGCGGGTAAGTTCCATAGTCGATGCCCTGTACAGAACCGCTGTTGCCATATTGGTTCACTTCGGGGTCCATGCCTGAATAGCTAGTCCAGGTCAGCAAATTGCTGGCGGTAAAGTAAGGCTGTACGCGGCTGATACCCCATTTCTTGAATTGGCGGCAACGGATGTTGTAAGAGAGTGAAATGTCTTTGACACGCAGGTAGCTGCCGTCTTCTACAAAATAAGTGGAGTTCTTGATGTTGAAGTTGGCTTTTGGGACATTCGTAATCTGTCCGGGTATTCTCCAGCGTTTCAATACTTCCGTTGACTGGTTTTTACCGTCATACATACCCTCAGTTTCCATACGGGACACATTGAAGATGTCGTTTCCATAGCTTCCTTGGATAAAGATGCTCAGGCTGAGGTCTTTCCACGTAAAGGTATTTGTCAATCCGTAGATGAAGTCAGGATTCGGGTCACCGATATAGGTACGGTCGGAAGTGGAAATCTTACCGTCTTCGTTAAGGTCGCGATAAATCAAGTTACCAGTTTCAGGGTCTACGCCGTCGCTGATGTAACCGTAGAAACCACCCAAAGGACGTCCGGGTTCATTGCGTACGATATTCTCTTTCACCACCTCGGCACTGCTTGCTGCTGTATAGATTTTCTGCAACGAGAGCTTGGTCAGCTTGTTCTTATTGAAAGAAATGTTGAAGTCTGTATCCCAGGAGAACTCGCCGGTAAGGTTGTGGGAGTTTATGGAGAATTCAAATCCTTTGTTGGTCATCTCGCCTTCGTTACGGGTGATGCTGGTGGTTGCTGCTGCACCTGCAGGCAGACTTACATTCATTAACATGTCTGTTGTCTTTTTGTAATAATAATCCATGCTGAAGGTCAGTCTATTGTTCAGTACAGTTAAGTCAAGACCGATGTTGGTTTGGTTGGTGGTTTCCCATTTCAGGTCACTTGTTCTTAGGTTGGCTTGGCTGATACCGGGAACTGCATGGTCGTTGCCTTCTTCAAACCATGGTATGCGGTTGATGTTATAACGTTGCAGATACGAGTAATCACCTATGCCGCTTTGGTTACCGGTCTGTCCCCAGCCGCCGCGGAGCTTCAAGTCATCAATCCAAGTAATGTCTTTCATGAATTTTTCTGATGAAATGCGCCAAGCAGCTGAAAAGGACGGGAAAATGCCCCAACGATGGTCGGGATGCAGTTTGGATGAACCGTCGGCACGCATGTTCATGGTAAGCATGTACTTGCTGTCATAATTGTAGGACACGCGGGCGAAATAGGAAGAGATAGCCCACTGTGAAGCTCCTGTTCCGGTACCGTCCCATGAAATTTTATTGGCGGCATTCAGAGTCTGTATTTTATCGTTTCGAAAGTGTGAGCCGTTTATCCAGCTGTTGGTATAGTCCGATTGGGTATAGGAAGAACCAGCCATTATATCAATGCCGTGCTTCTTGATATTGGTGTTGTAAGTCAGTATATTATCGAAAACCAATACGGTATTCATATTCCGGTTGTCAGAGGCTGTACCGAAGCTGTTGCGCCCGTCGGTGGTCGATATTGGATCGAGGAATGTGGTGTTTACCCCGTTGCGACGGTCTAGGGTTACAGATGATTTCAACTTTAGGTTGGGCAGAAAGCTGACGGTAGCAGATCCGGATGCAATGAGGCGGTTCTCCTTGTTCTTGTTGTTTTTCTGGCGGGCCAGGTTTTCCATCGGATTCATGATATTTACCCCATAGAAGTTCTTATTGTATTGATTCGGCTTTTCAAGGTCCCAAATAGGAGCATAGGTCGGTGTGTTGATAACTGAGAGGACTACACCGCCACGGTTGGCACCCGTACCAGAAATGATGCCGGTGTTTCCGATATTGTCGGAGTAGGAGATATTGGCACTTACATTCAGCCAGCTGCGTATTTGGTTGTCGATATTGGCACGGAAGCTATATCGTTTGAAGTATGTACCTTCTAGAATACCTCTTTCATTCAGATAACCAGCAGAGAGAAAGTATTTCATCTTTTCGTTTCCATTAGATACAGCTACTTGGTAGTTTTGGGTCTGTCCGGTTTTGTAAACTTCATCAAACCAATCTGTCTGGTCTGTTAAACCTTCAAGAGCCGTGGGGTTGACAGCCCCGATTTCTTCCTGTAACTCACGGTACTGTTCTGTATTCAGGGCATCCATGCTTTTGGCTACTTTTGTCATACCATATTGTACGTTCAGTGCCACTTTGGCATTGCCTTCTGTTCCGGTTTTGGTCGTAATTAGTACCACACCGTTGGCTGCACGTGAACCATAGATGGCTGCCGATGAGGCATCCTTTAGGATAGAGAGACTTTCAATGTCGTTGGGAGAGAGAAAGTTGATGTTGTCCACGGGCACACCATCCACTACGTAGAGTGGGTCGTTACTACCGTTGAATGAGGTGGTACCACGTACGCGGATACTCATGCCTCCGCCCGGTTCACCGCTGGGTTGCATAACCGACACACCGGCTGCTTTACCTTGCAGGGCTTGGGCTGCCGACACTATGGGCCGTTGGTCCAAATCTTTTGTAGAAACCGTGGATACGGCAGTGGTTACATCTTTACGCTTCACACTCCCATAACCGATGACTACCACTTCGTCAAGCAGTTCGTTGTCTTCCTGCAATGTGATATTCATGTTGGTGGCTGCTTTTACCTCTATCGTTTTGTAGCCGATGAAGGATATTACCAGTGTGGCATTCTGTCCTACACTCAGGGAAAACTCCCCATCCAGATTGGTAACAACACCGTTGGTTGTTCCCTTTTCCAATACAGATGCGCCAATGACCTCCAGGCCTGCGGCATCTACTACTTTACCCGTAGCTGTCAATCGTTGGGCAAATGCATTTGTTGACATTAGCAGTACGAGTAATGTCAGAAGGAGCTTGTAACTCCGCGTAAGAAGATTTCTTGTAATCATTCTCATAGTACTTTAATTAAAAGATTTAATTTATTTTAGAAAAGTATGTTCTAATAGAGATTGGATGTTTTCCATAGTACACTTTTCTTTCTCTGTTGCAAAGATAGTGGACAACCTTATTCGTCCGATAGGCGGGTAATATGGAGAAGTAAGTGTGAGTGAAATGTAAATATCACATATATAGTGAGTTATATCCTTATGGATTGCTGTATAAAGTAAAGGTCAGCTACTATGGAAGGAGGTCTGTATATGCTGTTTTATCGCTGTAAATGGTCGAAATACCTCTTAACTTTCATGTACTTTTTAGGGTAGAAGTAGCTTATGTTTAGATAGATTAATTTATCTTTGTGCTCTCAGCCTTATATGAATAATAGAAATGAAAAGAAAAATCATAGCTTTACTATTTTTACTGATGGGGTGTACCTTTCTGAATGCGGCACCTTACAGTGAAAAGATAAAAGAACTGCTGGTGCGCCTTGACTCTCTGATTGCGCAAAAAACCACGTTTGCTATGCTTAAAGAGGCGAAGATTGCCCAGTTGCACAAGCTGCAAAAGGATGTGCGTACTTTGGAAGAGAGATATTGGCTGAATAAAAATCTTTATGATGAGTATTGCGTCTATAACGCCGATTCTGCAATGAATTATGTGGTAGACAATTTGGATATAGTTTATAAGCAGAATGATAAATACCGGCAGATGGAGTGGAAGATAAAAAAGTCTTTTCTGTTGGCTGCCACCGGTTTGTTGAAAGAAGCTCAGGATGAATTGCGCGGAGTTTCAGGCGGTTCGCTCCCCAAAGAATTGTTAGTGGACTATTACGGGCAAATGCTGTATCTGTATTCGCATTTCAATCAGTATACCGGTAGTGAAATGGGTACTTTGCATGAACATTATGCACAGTTGGAGCGTGTTTACAAGGACTCTTTGAATATGGTTCTTACCCCTGAAGACCCCTTGTTCTTGTGGTATAAAGGGCAGGTAGTACAAGGTACGGACAGTATGTATGTTTTTAAAGAACGTTTGCAGAAGGGAATTCTTAATTCTGCATTCGACACTCGGCGCGATGCCATGAATGCTTACGTGCTGGCCTGCTTTTATCGCGAGTCCGATGAGCAGGAAAATTATCTGACTTACCTGATATATTCTGCTATGGCCGATGTACGTATCTCCAATAAAGATATTGCTTCGTTGGAAGAGCTGGCGGGGGTACTTTTTAGTTTGGGTGATATTGACCATGCCTATGTCTACATGAGTTACTGTTTGCAGAATGCCTTGGCATATCGGAACCGGGTGAGGATAGTGGGCATCTCTGCAGTGCAGGACACCATTCATCAGATCTATCAGGAACGTAATCAGAGGCAAGAAGCGCGGTTACGTATGTATTTGGTACTGGTCAGTGTCTTGTCCTTGATATCCTTGTTTGCCTTCCTGTATATATATAAGCAGATGAAGCGATTGAAGCAGTCGCGCCAACAGCTGAATGAGGCAAACAACCGCCTGAATAAGCATGTGGAAGAACTTTCGAAAATGCACGGACAAGTGGCAGAAACGAATGTACAGCTTACTTCTTTGAATGAACAGTTGAGGGATACCAATAATCAGCTTCGTGAATCCAACTATGTGAAGGAGGAATACATAGGTTATGTCTTTTCCATTTGTTCCAATTATATCAGTAAGCTGGATGAGTATCGGAAAAATATCAATCGTAAGCTTAAGGCAAACCTGTTGGAGGATGTGAAAGCATTGACCGATACTCATTCTATGGCACAGAATGAGTTGAAAGAGTTCTATCATAACTTTGATGCTATCTTCTTGCACATTTATCCGGATTTCGTAAGTGACTTCAATGCCTTGCTCCATCCTGACGAGCAGATTGTGCTAAAAGATGGTGAGCTGCTGAATACGGAATTGCGCATTTATGCTTTGGTGCGTTTAGGTATCACTGATAGTGTGAAGATTGCCGAATTCTTGCATTATTCACCTCAGACCGTTTATAATAATCGTTTGAAGACACGTAATAAGGCTATCATTCCTCGGGAAGAGTTTGCTGCTGCTGTGCGTTCTTTGGGTAGGGCACAGAAGTGGACTTGATAAAGGCTTTTACTGATGATTGTCGGCTGTATGACGCGTCGATTATACCTAAGAGTTAAAATAAAAACTGTAATGTACTCTTTGTTCTATCCCGATTTTTGATTGTCCCGATTTGTATTAGAGCCTGTTTAAATTTTCTTCAGCATTCTTTTAAGAGTTCTTTTT